>OFMA01000103.1_pt1 | contig 60919 bp, 56 predicted proteins | sample 1541011 | NCBI WGS metagenome assembly OFMA01 (sample SAMN04209225, study PRJEB22552) | human gut metagenome | biome: gut; material: feces | host: Homo sapiens | place: USA: Oklahoma
GCTTCACATTCCAGGAGTATTTCCGTAGAATGACAGAGGATCCAAAGAGATGGAGTCAGCCATTTGCAGCACTTCTCGGAGCTTATGCAGCACAGATTGGTTTCGGACTTCCGTCTATCGGAGGAAAAGACAGTATGTCAGGAACATTCCAGGATATCGATGTACCTCCGACACTTGTATCCTTTGCTGTTGATATGGCTCTTGAGCAGGATATCATTACACCTGAACTTAAGAAGGCTGGAAATAAACTTGTATGGCTCAAGATCGAAAGAGACGAGAATGATCTTCCGGTTTACGATGCAGTAATGGATCAGTACGGTAAATTCATGGAAGATATCCAGAACGGAAAAATTGTATCTGCATATGCACTGGATCGTCATGGAGTTGCAGCAGCAGTCAGCAAGATGGCATTTGGTAACCGTAAGGGTGCCAAAATCGAGCACAATGTAGATAAGAGAGATCTGTTTGCTCCTGCATTTGGAGATATTATCGCAGAGGTTGAAGACGGAAAAGTTGGAGAACTCGCAATCACTTATACAGAAATCGGTGAAGTAACAGAAGAACCTGTACTTGCTTACGGTGATGTGAAGATCGCACTTGCAGACGCACAGGATGCATGGACAGGAACACTTGAGAAAGTATTTGCTACAAAATCAGCAGCAGATTCTGATGCCAAGGTTGAAGAGAAGCTCTTCAATACATCCGATATCCATATTTGCAGCCATAAGATTGGACAGCCTACAGTATTTATCCCGGTATTCCCAGGAACAAACTGTGAGTATGACAGTGCCCGTGCATTTGAGAGAGCAGGTGCTAAGGTTATTACAAAAGTATTCCGTAACCTTGATGCAGAAGACATCCGTGGATCAGTAGACGAGTTCGAGAAAGCAATCGGACAGGCTCAGATGATCATGTTCCCAGGTGGATTCAGTGCCGGTGATGAGCCGGATGGTTCAGCTAAATTCTTTGCAACTGCATTCCAGAATGCGAAGATCAAAGAAGCTGTTGAAAAACTTCTGAATGAGAGAGACGGACTTGCACTTGGTATCTGTAACGGATTCCAGGCTCTGATCAAGCTCGGACTTGTACCATACGGAAAAATCGTTGGACAGACAGATGATGCTCCGACACTGACATACAATACAATCGGACGTCATATCTCTAAGATGGTTTATACAAAGGTTGTTACAAACAAATCCCCATGGCTTCAGGGAGCACAGCTTGGCGGAGTTTATACAAACCCGGCATCTCATGGTGAAGGAAGATTTGTTGCAAGCGAAGAGTGGCTTGATAAGCTGTTCGCTAACGGACAGGTGGCAACACAGTACTGTGATCCGGAAGGAAATATCAGCATGAACGAAGAGTGGAACGTGAACGGATCTTACCGTGCAATCGAGGGTATCACAAGCCCGGATGGACGTGTCCTTGGTAAGATGGCACACTCAGAGAGACGTGGAGATCATGTTGCTATCAATATCTATGGAGAGCAGGATCTTAAGATTTTCGAGTCAGGTGTAAAATACTTTAAATAAAATGGTAACTGTACACCGACGAAATGCGTAGCATTTTGGAGGTTGGCTCTGAACAGTTACAATAAAATATAAAATAAAATAAAAAAGTTGTTGACATCTGATAGGTGTTAAGTATATAATAATCAAGTCGGTTGCGACAAAGCGTAAGTGGAAGTCGCAGCCGACATATGAATATGGGATCTTAGCTCAGCTGGGAGAGCATCTGCCTTACAAGCAGAGGGTCACAGGTTCGAGCCCTGTAGGTCCCATATACTAATTAAATATGGCGGGATAGCTCAGTTGGCTAGAGCACACGGTTCATACCCGTGGTGTCGCTGGTTCAAATCCAGTTCCCGCTACTTATATGGGATCTTAGCTCAGCTGGGAGAGCATCTGCCTTACAAGCAGAGGGTCACAGGTTCGAGCCCTGTAGGTCCCATATACTAATTAAATATGGCGGGATAGCTCAGTTGGCTAGAGCACACGGTTCATACCCGTGGTGTCGCTGGTTCAAATCCAGTTCCCGCTATTAGATTGAAGACTGCGTGCTTAGAAATGAGTACGCAGTTTTTTCGATATGAATTTATGTTACTGTTCACACACCACACAAAGAAACGATAGTATTAAGGAGCAACTTGTGGTAATATAACAGATAGTGAGATAGAAAAAAGTTGTTGTCTTCATTTTACATTTCAAAACGTGGCCAACAGCAGAAATACGGAGGAAACAAAATGAATAAGAAAAGCGGATATGCGCTCAGAATAGTACTTGGAGGTTATCTTACCTACCTGGGGATCAGAATCTTAAGTGAGATGATCCAGCAGCGTCCTAGCAATATGACACTTATGTCAGTACTGGCAGTTGTATTTATCCTGGTTGGAGTTGCTTATGCAGGGAATGCCATCTGCAAAACGTTTGAAATTGATATCAAAAAGCAGATTGCGAAGATGATAGCAAAGAGAAAAGCGGAGCAGAAACGAAAAGCAGAAGGAGCGGCAGCGGCGAAGGAAATGTCACAGGTAACAGAGAGCGCAACGACAGAAGTATCGGAAGACGAAAAAGTATCAGACAATACAATGCCGACAATGCTTTCAGAAGAAGACAGGAAGAAGCTGGAAGACGCAGTGTCTAAGGCAGATTCCGAGGAAAAAACAATGCAAGACAGCAAGGCTGAAGCTATAGAAAAAACAGCAGATTCAGATTCAACAGAAAACGAAGCAGCGGAAAAAGCAGTATCAGAAGAAAAAGTAGAATCGGTAGAAAAACCGGTGACTACAACAGAATCAGAGGAAACACCGGACGAAGAAATAAAAGCTGAAGGAACACCAGTTGAAGAAACTCCAGCTCAGGAAGAAGAACTGACAGACACAAGAGTGGTAGATATTTTTGCAGAACTGAATGAAGAACCTGTTTCAGAAGATGCTGAAAATGATTTTGAGGAGAAATAATTATGCGTGTAGGTATGGGATATGATGTTCATAAGTTAGTTGAAGGAAGAAAACTGATCCTGGGTGGAGTTGAGATTCCTTACGAGAAAGGTCTCTTAGGACATTCAGATGCGGATGTTATGCTGCATGCCGTAATGGATGCACTGCTTGGAGCAGCAGCACTTGGAGACATTGGCCTTCATTTTCCGGATACAGATCCAAAATATAAGGGCGCATCCAGTATAAAACTGCTCGAGCACGTAGGCGGACTTTTGGAAGAGAATGGATATGTGATCGAGAATATTGATGCAACGATCATTGCGCAGCGTCCAAAGATGCGTCCGCGTATTGATCAGATGCGGGAAAACATGGCGAAAGCGCTTAAAATTGACGTTGATCAGATCAATGTAAAGGCTACAACAGAAGAGGGCCTTGGCTTTACCGGAAGCGGCGAAGGAATCTCATCTCAGGCGATCTGTGCGATTGAAAAATTTACGAATTACAGTAGCGTGGATGTGATGGAGAAGCCTGCAGGATGTGGTGGATGCTGTGCGGGAAAATAAGATGAAGATTCGAAAGCTGGATCAATCAGAGCATTGGAAAACAAGGAGCTTGTGGGAACAGGTATTTTCAGAAGACAGTCAGGAATTTGTTGATTATTACTATTATATCAAGACAAAAGACAATACGATTTATGTAATAGAGGAAGACGATGAGATACGTGCGATGCTGCAGCTGAACCCTTATCAGGTAAAGTTACAGGAAAGTGTCGTCCCATCGGATTATATCGTGGGAGTTGCCACGCAGGCAGAATATAGAGGCAGAGGATATATGAGAAATCTTCTGATTCATGCATTACAGGATCAGTATTCGCAGAAGATGCCATTTACCTTCCTGATGCCGGCGGCAGAAGCAATCTATTATCCTTATGATTTCCGATTTGTTTATGAACAGAAACAAATCGAGCTTGATGAAGCATTTTTTTCTGCAAGAAAAGAATATAAAAATGATAAATATAGAAATATATCACAAGAGCGGATTGTAGACCGTGATGCAAGATTTATGGATGCAGGGAAGATGGCGGTATTTGTTGAAGAGAATTTTTCGGATTGCTGGAATGTTATTGCTTTAAGAAATGCACAATATTATCAGACACAGATTCTCGAACAACAGAGCGAGTTTGGCGGGATGCGGCTTGTCTTTGAAGAAGAGAAGCTGGTCTGTATCTATGCATATGCGAAAGAAGAGGGGCTCGAGATCAGGGAACCACTTTATCTGGAAGGGAAAGAAGATCTCTTCTGGGCGTCGGTGGATGGTCTTAGAGAACCGGAAGAAAAGGTTTCGGTTTATGGGCTTAAGGAAGCACCTGACTGGCTAGATGATGAAACGTCTGCATATAAAGAAAAACCGCTTATTATGATCAGGATCGTTCATTTACAGGAACTATTTTCTAAAATGAAAATCCCGTCAGAATGTGAGATCCATTGCTCTTTTGCGGTGATCGATCCGATTCTTCATAAGAACAGCAGGATCTGGAAACTCAGTAGCTCAAAAGGAGAAGAAAGCCTGAGTATGTCTGAAACGGAAGATTCACAGGGAGTACTTTCCATTGCAGCATTGACGGAAATATTGTTTGGATACAAAACTCCTGAAGAAATACGTGCAGAGGAAAGCGTAATTCTTACAGAAGAACTAGAGGAAGAACTGAGGAAACTTCAGAACTTCTGTCCAATATTTTTGAATGAGATTGTCTGAATAAAATGTTAAAATGCAGTTGATCGGCAGAGATAATAGTTGACAAAAAATGATTTTTTGCATAAGATAATAGAGATATTGAAAACAATAAATATTGGCAATAGAATTGAGAAAGACAAAGAACGGGAAGAGTAACAGAGATTTGGACTCATAGAGAGAAGGTGTCACCGGCTGAAAGCACCTTTGAGAGAAGAAACTGTGAAGTGCCCCCGGGAGTCGATCCTGTGAATGGAGTAGCAGGATACGTCAGGCACACGTTACGTGCGTGAAAGTGAAAGAAGTATAACTTCTTTTATTAGAGTGGAACCGCGGATAGAACTTCGTCTCTAGATTGAGACGAAGTTTTTTGTATATTCGAAAAGTGATTGCCTAATATACAAAAAACGTTCCGCTTAGGGTGTTAAGTGCATTCTTGAATCAGAAAGGAATGATAAATATGGGAATGATATCTTATGTCAAACAGGAGATCGAGGTGATCCGAGAGCGAGATCCTGCGATCAAATCAAACATGGAAGTATTTTTGTACCCAAGCTTTAAAGTAATCTTAAGCTACAGAGTGGCGCATAAGCTTTACCTGAAAAAGCATTATTTTTGGGCACGCTGGATTTCTCAGAGAGCAGCGCGTAAGACAGGGATTGAGATCCATCCGGGTGCAACAATTGGAAAGGGACTTTTTATCGATCATGGAACAGGTGTGATCATCGGAGAAACTACGATCATCGGAGATAATGTAACACTGTATCAGGGGGTTACGCTTGGCGGTACCGGAAAAGAACAGGGAAAACGTCATCCAACGTTGAAAGATAATGTTATGGTGAGCGCCGGCGCAAAGATCCTGGGTTCTTTTACAATCGGAGAAAATTCTAAGATCGGAGCTGGTTCTGTAGTGCTTGAAGAGGTTCCACCGAACTGTACAGTTGTCGGTGTGCCGGGACGAATCGTCCGCATGGACAACAAGAAAGTCCCAAGAAGTGATATGGATCAGGTACATTTACCGGACCCGGTACTTACAGATATCAGAGAACTGCAGGAAGAGAATATAAAACTTCACAAACGCTTGGAATCTATGATAAAATATATGCGATGTGTGGAGAAAGAAAATAAGGAGAGTAAGAACGATGAAGATTTATAATACAATGTCAAAAAGAAAAGAAGAGTTTGTTCCTCTAGAGGAAGGAAAAGTAAAGATGTATGTATGCGGTCCGACTGTATATAATTACATCCATATTGGAAATGCAAGACCAATGATCGTGTTTGATACTGTCCGCAGATATTTTGAATACAAGAATTATGATGTGAATTATGTATCTAACTTTACGGATGTCGATGACAAGATCATTAAGAAAGCAAACGAAGAAGGCGTTACAGCAGAAGAAATCTCACAGCGTTACATTGCAGAGTGCAAGAAAGATATGGACGGCATGAATATTGAGCCGGCAACAAAGAATCCGCTTGCAACAGAAGAGATTGACGGTATGATCAGCATGATTGAGACACTGATTGAGAAAGGCTACGCATACGAGAAGAACGGAACTGTATATTACCGTACAAGAAAGTTCAAAGATTATGGTAAATTATCCCATAAGAACCTTGACGATCTTCAGTCAGGCGGACGTGCCCTTCTTGTAAGCGGTGAGGATGAGAAAGAAGATTCTCTGGATTTTGTTCTCTGGAAACCGAAAAAAGAAGGCGAACCTGCATGGGTTTCTCCATGGGGTGAGGGACGTCCGGGATGGCACATTGAGTGCTCAGAGATGTCCAAGAAATATCTTGGTGAGCAGATCGATATTCATGCAGGTGGGGAAGACCTGATCTTCCCACATCATGAAAATGAAATTGCACAGAGTGAAGCAGCGAACGGAAAAGAGTTCTCCAGATACTGGATGCATAACGGGTTCCTGAACATTGATAACCGTAAGATGTCCAAGTCTCTTGGAAACTTCTTCACAGTTCGCGAGATCAGTGAGAAGTATGACCTTCAGGTACTTCGTTTCTTCATGTTAAGCGCACATTACAGAAGTCCACTGAACTTCAGCGCTGAATTGATGGAAGCAGCAAAGAGCGGACTTGAGAGAATCATTACAGCAGCTGATCGTCTGAAATTCCTTATGGGAAGCGCGAAGACAGAAGATATGGCAGAGACAGAAGCAGAGAAGTTTGCAAAGTCAGCAGAATATGTTGGAAACTTTGAGAGCGCTATGGATGATGACTTCAATACAGCAGATGCGATCGCTGCAGTATTTGATCTTGTAAAATTCATTAATACGATGACAGACGAAGACAGTTCCAAAGAGTATCTTGAGAATCTGTTTGACCGTCTGGTAAGACTGACAGAAGTACTTGGAATTATTGTTGATAAAGAAGATGAGATTCTTGATTCTGACATTGAAGCACTGATCGCAGAGCGTCAGGCAGCAAGAAAAGAGAAAAACTTTGCAAGAGCAGACGAAATCAGAGATGAACTTCTTGCGAAAGGTATCATTTTGAAAGATACAAGAGAAGGGGTACAATGGAAAAGAGCATAACAGCAGGTTTAGAAGAGTATATCCGGACAATTCCCGGAATGAAAGAGATTGATGCAAAGCAGTGCTCTCCGCTGGTTCTTGCCTATGTGGGAGACTGCGTGTATGATCTGATCATTAAGACAATGGTGGTTGGTCGTGGAAACAGGCCGGTCCACCGTCTTCATGAAGAGACAAGCCAGTATGTGCAGGCATCAGCACAGTCCTTTATGATGCGTTCCATGCAGGAGCATCTGAATGAGGAAGAACATGGAGTTTACCGGAGAGGAAGAAATGCACGATCTGTGTCTCCGGCAAAGAATCAGTCAATTACAGATTACAGAAGAGCGACAGGGTTCGAGGCGCTGATCGGTCATTTATATCTGACAGGACAGTATAAGAGACTGACAGAGCTGGTAAGCATAGGACTTGAAAGCATCGAAAAAGAGAAAAATGATAAAGGAGCAGAACATGCAGGAAAATAGGGAACAGGGAACAGATACATTTGTGATCGAGGGGAGAAATGCTGTACTGGAAGCATTTCGTTCCGGACGTACAATCGACAAGATTTATGTTCTTGACGGATGTCAGGACGGACCGGTAAGAACAATTGTACGTGAGGCAAAGAAACATGGCTCACTGATCAATTTTGTGACAAAAGAAAGACTTTCCCAGCTCTCAGAGACTGGGAAGCATCAGGGTGTAATCGCGCATGCGGCAGCATATGAATATTCTACGATTGACGATATGCTTAAGCTGGCAGAAGAGAGAGGCGAAGCTCCGTTTCTGATTCTTTTAGACAATATTGAAGATCCGCACAATCTTGGCGCGATCATTCGTACAGCGAACCTTGCAGGTGCACACGGAGTCATTATTCCAAAGAGAAGAGCAGTTGGTCTGACAGCGACAGTTGCGAAGACATCTGCCGGAGCTTTGAATTATACACCGGTCGCAAAGGTGACGAATCTTGTGAAGACAATGGAAGAACTCAAGGAAAAAGGACTCTGGTTTGTATGTGCTGATATGGATGGCGAGCAGATGTATGACCTGAACCTGACAGGACCGATCGGTCTTGTGATCGGAAATGAAGGTGAGGGCGTTGGCCGCCTTGTGAAAGAAAACTGTGATTTCGTTGCAGGAATTCCAATGAAAGGTCAGATTAATTCTCTGAATGCATCTGTGGCAGCAGGCGTTCTTGCTTATGAGATCGTAAGACAGAGGATTTCGCAGAAATAAATATGAGTATTGCTCGAAAAAAGAGTGATAACAGGTGATAATCGGATGAGTAAGTATGACAGAATGACAGATGAGCAGCTTTTATGTGATTACAAAAATGGAAATCAGGAGATTATGGATTACCTGATGGTGAAATATAAATCCATGGTAAGGAAGAAAGCGCGTGCAATGTATCTGTTGGGGGGAGAGAACGAGGATCTGATCCAGGAAGGAATGATCGGTCTGATCAAAGCAGTGCGGGATTTTGATGTAACGCAGAAAACATCATTTTCAAGTTTTGCAGAACTTTGTGTTTCCAGGCAGATGTACTCAGCGATTGAGGCGTCAAACCGAAAAAAGCATCTGCCTTTGAACTCCTATATTTCGCTGTATGAAGACAGTGAACAGGAAGGAGAAGGGAGAAGTCTTCCTTTAATTGACACGATAGAATCATCGAAGGAGAATGATCCGGAAGTTCTTTATTTTGGAAAAGAATATACAGAAGCTTTTGCGGAGCAGCTGAAAGAATTGCTCAGTCCATTAGAAAATCATGTTCTTTATCTGCATTTGATGGGAACCGACTATAGAACAATTGCAGAATTGCTTGGAAAGAGTCCGAAGTCAGTGGACAATGCACTTCAGCGGATCAAGACAAAAGCACAAAAGATTCTGCCGTAAAGGAGAAATACGGATGAAGAAAAAATACAATTACCTTTTGGCACTTGCAGTCTTTCTAGTGATCATGATCTGCTTTAACAAATTCGGATACATCATTTCTTACCTGGCCGCAATTGGCGGGTCTCTGGTTATGGGAAACAATGGAACAATGGTGGTTTATGAGTTCCTGATGAGTCATTTGAATCTGGTATCGGCAATTTTGTACCTTATGGTTCTGCCTATTCCTGCTTTATGGTATTATCTTGCTTTTCAGCTGCGTGAAGGAGGAATCCGTGCAATCCCAGGCAAATGCAGAAGAGTCGGATTGGAAGGATGTGTTTTAATTGTACTGTTTACTTTTGGTATGATACATGTGACCAGCATTATACTGGCAATCGTAGCACAGGTACTTCCGGATGCGATGGATAATTATCAGAATCTGATAGAAAATTCCGGCCTGACAGAATATTCGCTGATGTGGGTTTTCAGTACATTGATTCTTCCACCTCTTGTGGAAGAAATGATTTTCCGGGGTTTGATCCAGAAATATCTTGAACGTGCCGGAATGCATTGGATCCTGGCGAATGTTGTACAGGCGGTTCTGTTTGGAGTGTTCCATCAAAATCTCGTACAGGGAATTTATGCGGCACTTTTGGGGTTTGCACTTGGATTTGTGGCGCATCGCTATAACACCCTGGCGGCATCCATACTGATGCACATGTTCTATAATCTGATGGGAACGCTGATCGTAGATCTTGAGAGCAGATTCCTTCCGGCAATAGTAATGGGAATGATTATCCTGATCAGTATTCCGATGACAGTGAGTGCTGTGACGTTGATTTGTCTGACAACAAATAATAAAAAAACAGAGGTTTGAGAAGATGAGATTTGTAATACAAAGAGTAACAGAGGCATCTGTTACGATTGATGGTGAGATATCCGGAAAGATTGGAAAAGGGTATCTTGTTTTGATTGGAGTAGCAGATACAGACACAAAAGAGATTGCAGACAAAATGATACGAAAAATGATCGGACTTCGTATTTTTGAAGATGAACAGGGAAAAACAAACCTTTCGCTTGCTGATGTGGACGGAGGTCTTCTTCTGGTTTCACAGTTTACGTTATATGCAAACTGTAAGAGAGGAAACAGACCAAGCTTTATTGAAGCAGGAAAACCGGATATGGCGAATGAGATGTATGAATATATCATTGAAAAATGCAGGGAATCAGTGGATGAAGTACAGACCGGAGAGTTTGGAGCTGATATGAAGGTTCAGCTGCTCAATGACGGGCCATTTACCATTTTGCTGGATTCAGATCAGCTTTAACTTGACAATCAAACTCAAGTAGTGTATATTTAATTTTGCGTTCTGCTGGAACGCAATAAGCTGTCTTGGCGCAGTCGGTAGCGCGTCGCCTTGGTAAGGCGGAGGTCGGGGGTTCAAGTCCCCTAGACAGCTTTGAACCTTTCCCCGGAAGTGCCCGTAAGTGCGGTGCTTTCGGGGTTTTTCTTTTGTGGAAATTCCAATCCGTAGGAATTTTACAGACTTTCCTATGGACTTACAGGCTTGAAAGAAAAAAGCAATTCCTTGTTGAAGATTCTTTCACTTGTCATAAAATATGTTATACTGAAGTTAATTGAAGTGGTGGTTCAAGGTGACGGGTTCTGCAGAAGGGGAAGCCGTATGAGCGAAAAGAATTATGAAACAAGTGAATTAAAAGAACTGAAAGATGCGTTACAGACGTTTACAGAGTTTGTATGGGAGATGGAAGAATATCTGCCGGAATTTTATCATTTTTTTGATGCGATGAGGCAGAACATTGAGATTTTTCTTCAGGTTGGCGAAGAGGATGAAGAACAGATTCATGAGATTTTGGAACGGGATTGGGAGAAAGCACATGCACCGCTTGTGGGAGTACAGTGTTATGATTTTCAAGAATCACATCCAGAGGCAGAAGCAGGAACTTGTGTTTATTTTGCGAATCTTTTGACAGAAATCGGTCGTTTTTTTGAACCGATGAGTATGTTGGGAGTGTTTTGAAAGAAGTGAAAAGGAGGAACGGATATGGCATCGTTTTTAGAAGACATCACACCATTTTATGGGACAGGAGAACGGAATGGGAAAGGACAGACACTGGAAGAATTTCTGGAAGAATATGATCCATATCGATATAAAAATCCGTGTTGTACAACAGACACAGTTGTTTTCTCTTATAAAGATGAACAGGCACTGAAAGAAGGACGATTAAAGATACTTTTGGTTAAGAGAGGAAATCATCCCAGTATTGGGTGTTGGGCTCTTCCGGGAGGATTTGTAAATTTGCGGGAGAATCTGGAGGATACAGCAAGACGGGAACTGCAGGAAGAGACCGGAGTCAGCGGACTTCCGGTGGAACAGTTTGCCTGTTATGGAGATTATCAGAGAGATCCGAGAGCGAGGATCATTACAAGTGCGTATCTTTCTATTGTAAAGGAGTCGGATGTAAGTGTGGAGGCCGGAGATGATGCGGCAGATGCGGCGTGGTTTGAGATAGAGATGGAACCGGAGACAGTATATGAAGAAGATGGATGGGAAAAGACGGAATATCATTTGACAATTCAAAATCAGGATCAGAAAATGAATGCAGTTGTTCAGAAAAAGGAGCTGACAGGATTGGTCAAAGAAAAATACTATGTTGTAAAAGAGGGTGGAGGAATTGCAGTGGATCACGCAGCTATTCTGGCACAGGCTTATGAATTATTAAAAGGCAGATTGTAAGAGCAGAGTTACTGTTCACTCCCGTGTCAATCACTCCTCTGATTGACACGGAGGATGCATGTTTTGGCTTGAATGCATCTCGCCCCATCGCCAAAGGCGATTTAAAATGGCGAGATGCGTTGCTGGTCGCACATTGTGTGAACAGTAACAGAGGAGGCGAAAAGAATCTCTTGTGGTTGTTCTTTTTATGTGATAAGATATTGAGCATGAAAGCCTGTAGGATAAATCACAATTCCGAAGGAATGTGACAGATCATCCGGATGGTACTTATGGTTAGTAGGAGGAAGATATGGAGAACGAAACAGTTTCAAAGAATTTTATTGAACAGGAGATAGATAAGGATCTGGCAGAAGGAGTTTACGATCATGTATGCACCCGTTTCCCGCCGGAGCCGAATGGATACCTTCATATTGGTCATGCGAAGTCTATCCTTTTGAATTATGGACTGGCAGAGAAGTATAATGGTGAATTCCATATGAGATTTGATGATACGAACCCGACAAAGGAGAAGACAGAATTTGTTGAGTCTATCAAAGAGGATATTAAGTGGCTGGGGGCTGACTGGAAGGATCATCTTTATTTTGCATCCGATTATTTTGATCAGATGTATGAGTGCGCTGTGAAGCTGATCAAGAAAGGAAAAGCATTTGTCTGTGATCTTACAGCAGAACAGATGCGTGAATATAGAGGAACTCTTACAGAGCCTGGAAAGGAAAGCCCATATAGAAACCGTTCTGTAGAAGAGAACCTTGAACTTTTTGAAAACATGCGTGCAGGAAAGTATGCAGACGGAGAGAAAGTTCTTCGTGCAAAGATCGACATGGCATCACCGAATATCAATATGCGTGACCCGATCATTTATCGTGTTGCCCGCATGACACATCACAATACAGGTGATAAGTGGTGCATTTATCCGATGTATGATTTTGCTCATCCAATCGAGGATGCAATCGAGGAAATCACACATTCCATCTGTACACTTGAGTTTGAAGATCACAGACCGCTTTATGACTGGGTTGTGAGAGAATGTGAATTCGAGAACCCACCGCGTCAGATTGAGTTCGCAAAATTGTATCTTACGAATGTTGTAACAGGAAAGCGCTATATTAAAAAGCTCGTAGAAGATAAGATTGTTGATGGATGGGATGATCCAAGACTGGTTTCTATCGCAGCGCTCAGAAGAAGAGGATTTACACCGGAGTCAATCAAGATGTTTATTGATATGTGTGGTATTTCCAAGAGCCAGAGTTCTGTTGATTATGCGATGCTTGAGTACTGTATCCGAGAGGATCTGAAGATGAAGCGTTCCCGTATGATGGCTGTGCTTGATCCGATCAAGCTTGTGATCGATAACTATCCGGAAGGAGAAGTTGAATATCTGGATGTTGCGAACAATCTGGAGAACGAAGAACTTGGACAGCGTAAAGTTCCGTTCTGTCGTGAACTCTACATCGAGAGAGACGACTTCATGGAAGAACCGCCAAAGAAATATTTCCGTTTGTTCCCGGGGAATGAAGTTCGTCTGATGCATGCATATTTTGTGAAATGTGAAAGCTTTGTAAAGGATGAGAATGGTAACGTGACAGAAGTTCACTGTACTTATGATCCTGAGACAAAGGCTGGAAGTGGATTTACAGGACGTAAGGTGAAAGGAACAATTCATTGGGTTCCGGCACCATATGCACAGAAAGCAGAAGTAAGACTGTATGAGAACCTTGTAGATGAAGAGAAGGGTGTATACAATAAAGAGGATGGTTCTCTGAACCTGAATCCAAATTCTCTGAAGATTATCAAAGATGCTTATGTGGAGCCAAGCTTTGCAGATGCGAAAGCTTATGATAGCTTCCAGTTTGTAAGAAACGGATTTTTCTGTATCGATGCAAAGGATTCTACACCGGAGAATCTGGTATTTAACCGTATTGTTTCCCTGAAGAGTTCTTTCAAACTGCCGAAGAAATAAAAAACGAACTGCCGTGATCACAATGAGAAATTGTTCACGGCAGTTTTTCATAGTTATAGGTGTGATGCAGAGGGAGAACAAGAATGTATGAATTGACAATGAGTTTGAAGCCAAAATCAAAAACTCCGCTGTACGAACAGATTTATGAATTTATCAAGGAAGAGATTCAGAATAACGTAATACAGAGTGGAGAGCGGCTTCCATCTACAAGAGCATTGAGTAAGCATCTGGTGGTGAGCAGGAGTACAGTAGAACTTGCATATGAACAGCTCCTGTCGGAAGGGTATGTGGAGGCGATCCCATGCAAAGGATATTTTGTCGCAAAGATCGAAGGTATCTATCAGCTTCAGAAGAGACCGGAGATCAAAGTTGAACCGATTTCTTCAGGAGTGACAGAATATGCGTATGATTTCACTCCGAACGGTGTGGATCTCAACAGTTTTCCGTATAATGTCTGGAGAAAATTATCCAAAGAATGTCTGATAGATGATAAGGCAGAGATGTTCCGATTGGGGAATCCTCAAGGAGAATATGGACTTCGGAATGCGATCAGCAGTTATTTGCATCAGGCAAGAGGAATACACTGTCATCCGGATCAGATCATTATTGGAGCAGGAAGCGATTATCTGCTTATGCTTTTGACAACAGTGATTGGAAATTGTCATAAAGTTGCGCTGGAAAATCCGACCTACGGACAAGCCTATCGTTTGTTTGAACGATTAAGCTATGAAGTCTGTACTGTTGATATGGATCAAAGCGGGATGCGGATTGATGAATTAGAGAAATCAGGGGCGGATATTGCATTTGTCATGCCGTCTCATCAGTATCCACTTGGATGTGTTATGCCGATCCAAAGAAGAATGGAACTTTTGAAATGGGCAGATGGGGCAGAAGACAGATATATTATTGAAGATGATTACGACAGCGAATTTCGATATAAAGGAAAGCCGATTCCGGCACTGCAGGGAAGTGATAGCAATGGGAAAGTGATTTATACAGGTACCTTTTCTAAATCACTGGCACCTTCTATTCGAATGAGTTATATGGTGCTTCCGGAACATATTTTGAAAATTTATCAGGAAAAATGCAGATTCATCAGTTCTACTGTCTCCAAGGTGGATCAGATGATTCTTCAGAAATTTATGGAAGAAGGCTATTATGAGCGACATCTGAATAAAACACGCGCATTATATAAGAACAGGCATGATGTTCTGATCAGCAGCCTTCGGAAGATGAAGGAGATTCTGGAAATTTCCGGAGAAAATGCAGGTGTTCACCTGTTGTTGCATTTTAAGACGGATGATTCGGAAAAGGATTTGATTGAAAAAGCGGCGAAACAGGGTGTCAGAGTTTATGGCTTATCCGAGTATTGTGTAAAAGAGAATGAAGGCAATACAGGAAAAGCTGTGATTCTGTTAGGTTATGCAAACATGAATGAGGAGAAAATCCGTGCAGCTGTTCAACTACTCTGTAAGGCATGGGAATAGATGATAGAAAAACAGATTGCATCTAAATAAAAAGGAAGCGGGATAGTTCAATTTTATTAAGTGTAAGATTGAGCTATCTGCTTCCTTTTTATTATTCGCTTAAATCATCCGGTTGGGCTGCCTGCAAAGATACATAAGATCTTTCCTGTGTTGGTTCAAGATCCTGATCCAGATCAAATGTATCGGAATCCGTCTCCTCTTTATTGCTATCGGTGCTATCTGCTTTTATATCAGAGGATGTACTCTTTGACTTTTTGATCAGACGAACAGCAAGAAGTCCGATTGCAGTACCAACAGTGCCAAGTCCAACTATCCATTTGATTAATTTTTTCAATTCTATAGTCTCCCTTCTATTAAACTAAATTTGATACTGTTTCATACTAAAATAGTATGATAAACAGTTTGCTTTCAGGGGAAAACCGCCTGATTTACTTTTCATTGTAATACTTTTACCGCAGAAATACAATATTTCTGACATTTAAATAAAAAAATGCGAAATAACGTTTTACAACCCTGCAAAAGTATAGTATAATTCTTAAGGCGGTAATGGTTATAAGTACCGCTGATTAATATTATTTACAAGCAAACATACGCAGGAGGGTTTGAAATGGTAAAAGCAGTAGTTGGTGCAAACTGGGGCGATGAAGGAAAGGGTAAGATCACAGACATGCTTGCTAGAGAGGCAGATATCATCGTTCGTTTTCAGGGTGGTGCGAATGCAGGCCATACAATTGTGAATGATTACGGAAAATTTGCGCTGCATACACTGCCATCAGGTGTGTTCTATGGACATACGACCAGCATCATTGGTAATGGTGTCGCACTGGATGTGCCGCGTCTTTTCGCAGAGGTACAGTCTGTAGTAGAAAAAGGTGTTCCGATGCCGAAGATTCTTGTATCCGACAGGGCACAGATGGTAATGTCTTATCACAAGAATTTTGACGCATATGAAGAAGAGAGACTCGGAGGAAAATCTTTCGGTTCCACAAAGTCAGGAATTGCTCCGTTCTATTCAGATAAGTATGCAAAGATCGGTTTTCAGGTTAGTGAGCTGTTTGATGATGAACTTTTGAAGGAGAAGGTTGTGCGCGTGGCAGAGCAGAAGAATGTACTGCTTGAGCATTTATACCACAAACCACTGATTAATCCTGATGAGTTATATAACGAACTGATGGAATATAAGAAAATGGTAGAGCCGTTTGTAGCTAATGTATCTCTTTACCTTCATGAGGCAATCAAAGAAGGAAAGACAGTTCTTCTTGAAGGACAGTTAGGATCCATGAAAGATCCGGATCACGGAATTTATCCAATGGTTACATCTTCCTCAACACTTGCAGGATACGGTGCGATCGGAGCAGGAATCCCACCATACGAGATCAAGCAGATCGTTACAGTATGTAAAGCATACTCAAGTGCAGTAGGAGCCGGAGCTTTCGTAAGTGAGATCTTTGGAGAGGAAGCAGACGAGCTTAGAAGACGTGGTGGTGACGGCGGAGAGTACGGCGCTACAACAGGACGTCCAAGAAGAATGGGATGGTTTGACTGTGTTGCATCCAAATATGGCTGCAGAATGCAGGGAACAACAGATGTAGCATTTACAGTACTCGACGTACTCGGATATCTGGATGAGATTCCGGTATGTGTTGGTTATGAGATCAACGGAGAAGTTACTACAGAATTCCCGGTAACACATCTTCTTGAGAAGGCAAAACCGGTTTACAAAGTTCTTCCGGGATGGAAAGAAGACATCCGTGGAATCAAAAACTACGAAGATCTTCCGGAAAACTGCCGTAAATACATTGAATTCATTGAGAAAGAGATCGAGTATCCGATCACAATGATCAGTAACGGACCAGGAAGAGACGATATTATTTATCGTAATAAATAATGAAACAGAAATACAGGACAGGAAGTGAAAGCTTTCCGTCCTGTATTTTTTATATATTAGAATATATAAAAACGCTCCGCTTAGGATGTGCACTGCGGCGTACAATGTAGTTGTCACTCCGCTTGGGATTTGCCCGGAAAACAAAAAAGATAGTAATAAATCAGAAGGTTCCTCATATAATATATAGCTGAGAAAAAAAGAAGGAGGAATTCGATGGAAGAGAACAGCAATGAAAAAGACAGAGAAAATTTATCCATGGAAGAATATCTGAAGAGGAGACAGGCAGTAAAAACCCGGGAAACAGCTTCACGTGCATCCCGGGGAGTAGATTCTGTCAGTGCATTACTGACTGCAGTATTTTATTTATGATCAAGAATTGTCTTTGGAATCATCTTTCAACAGTCGTGTGACCATCAGCAGTCCATAGAGAATAACAGGAACAAAAATGGTTGCAGCGATAGATGCTTTAAGAAGATCAGAAGCAACAGGCGAATCAATCAGTGCAAAAATCAGTGTGCACAAATACATTGCGATAAGAATAAAAACCCCCAGCAGTGCAGAAATACGTTTCAGTTTTTTCATGTAACCAGTCCTTTCATACGCCAATATAGTAATAGTAACAGTATATATCAAATAATTGTTTACGGCAAATAAAATTTGTTATATAATAGAAGGGCGATTGAATTCGAAGTTTAAAGATAAAGGAGCAATATACAATGAGTGAGAAATGTTTATTAGACCAGTGGCGTGATATGGCCTATGACCGCAATCTTCCGAAAGATCAGCTGGAGAAGTTCTGGGGAACATACTTTACAATCGAAAGAGAGATTTATGAGCAGCTGCTCGAGAACCCGGATGAAGAAGTGAAGGGAACAGTGAAAGAACTTGCTGAGAAATATGGACAGGATGTCATGACAATGGTTGGATTCCTTGACGGAATCAATGACAGTCTAAAGACAGCAAACCCGATCGAGACAATGGAAGAAGATACAGTTGTAAGTCTTGCATTTGATAAAGAACTTCTTTACAAGAACATGATCGATGCAAAAGCTGACTGGCTGTATGGACTCCCACAGTGGGATAAGATCTTTGATGCAGAGACAAAGAAACGTCTGTATCGTGAGCAGAAACAGTCCGGTACAGTTCGCAAGGCGAAAAAGATCGGAAGAAATGATCCATGTCCGTGCGGAAGTGGAAAGAAATATAAATTCTGCTGTGGAAAGAACGCATAAGAATCAGATTACTGGCGGTATGTATTGAAAGATACATACCGTTTTGTACTTTTAGGTATAAGCGTATATATTTAAAAGAAAAGGACATACTGATATTGTTCTAATAAGATTAAGAGGAGGAAATCAGTATGCCAGAATTAAGCTGTACCGTACAGACATGTGTACACAATTATCAGTATCTTTGCGAACTGGATAAGATCCAGGTGGGAGGAAACAGTGCGAAGAATGCGAAGGAGACCTGTTGCGATAGCTTTGAAGAAAGAAGAGAGGGAAGTTATAGCAACAAGACGGATTCGATGAAGTCTGTTTCAGATTGCTCAGACGTTGACTGCCAGGCGAAAGATTGCAGATATAATGAAGAGTGCAAATGTCACGCAGGGAAAATCAGTGTAGAAGGCGGTGACGCCTGCCACAGCAGTGGGACAGAATGTGCAACATTTGATTGTTGCTGTAATTGAGTATCAGATAAAAGTATAAAATCGTGATAATAGAAAGAGATTTGGAAGAGAGGATCTTCTGAATCTCTTTTTTCTACTGTTGACTCTATTATTGCAACCGCGTTATAATCGTAATATGTATATTTAACAGAAGAAAGGAAATGATCGTACATGAGTGAATATCGACAGGATGAGCATACGACAGCGAAAGAGGCGTCAAAGACTCATACAGATCAAAGTTATAGGCACAATTCGTGGGAAGAGCATGAAAAAAGAAGGTATAGCTTCAAAGAACAGGTCATAAAAAGTATGACGTTGTTCTTCGTAGTTGCGACATGTATCTTATTTTATTTTGCACTTTTGAGATTGGGACAGATTTCATCTGTATTTAAGCAGTTTTTAACAGTGGCAAAACCTATTATTTATGGACTGGCAATTGCATATTTGCTGAATCCGATTGTGAAGTGGATAGACCGTCGGATGATTCCGCTTTTGGAGAAACATTGTCCCAAATTAAAGAAGAAAAAACAGATATCAAGAGGAGTTGGAATCTTCGTATCTGTCATCTTAATGTTGGCATTGATTACTACACTTCTCAATATGATGATTCCGGAGTTATATGGAAGTATCCGCGACATGATTTTCACTGTGCCGAGTCAGATGAACCGGTTTATCCAAGAATTCAGTAAGATGCATTCTTCTGATTCAACAGTTGGAAAGATGTTGGCGAGCATAGTTGAAGAAGCAAGTGATTTTGTTCAGAACTGGATGAAGACAGATTTGATGGAGAAAGTGAATCTGTGGATGACACAGCTTACTGTGGGAATGATTCAGATGGTTCGTGAAGTCTTTAATTTTATTATTGGAATCATTGTCTCTATTTATGTTTTGTTTAGCAAAGAGAAGTTCCAGAAGCAGACAAAGAAGCTGATCTACGCTGTATTTCGTCCGGGACAGGCTAACATGATTCTCCAGATTGGCGGAAAAAGTAATGAGATCTTCGGTGGATTTATTATCGGAAAGATTATTGATTCTCTGATTATCGGAGTAATCTGTTTTATAGGATTATCAATTCTGAATATGCCATATACAATGCTGGTCAGCGTGATCGTAGGAGTGACAAATGTAATTCCATTCTTTGGACCGTATATCGGAGCAATTCCGAGTGCAATTCTGATTCTGCTTGCAGATCCATTGAAAGGGCTCTATTTTATCATTTTTGTTATTGCATTGCAGCAGTTTGATGGAAATGTGCTGGGACCAAAGATTTTAGGAAATTCGACAGGACTTTCCTCGTTCTGGGTTGTTTTCTCAATCCTGATCGCAGGGGGATTGTTTGGTATTCCGGGAATGCTTTTTGGTGTACCGACATTTGCGGTGATTTATTATATTGTAAATATGCTGGTTAATTCTATCCTGAAGAAAAAAGAACTTCCAACAGATACAGAGTGCTATGGGAAGAACGGATATGTAGATTCCGAAGGAATTTATATACAGAAAGAAAAACAGGAAGAGATAAAAGAAATACAAGAAGAAAAGGGAGATAAGGACAATGCCGATTCGAGTACAAAATGATTTGCCGGTAAAAGAAATATTGGAACAAGAGAACATCTTTGTGATGGATGAGCTGCGTGCGGCACATCAGGATATCCGTCCGATCAGTATCGGACTTCTGAATCTGATGCCACTTAAGGAAGATACAGAACTTCAGATTTTGAGAGCACTTTCAAACTCTCCGCTGCAGGTGGATGTTACTTTCGTAAGAGTGACAAGTCATGTGTCAAAGAATACATCAACAAGTCACATTTATAAGTTCTATGAAGCGTTTGATGATATCAAGGATAAAAAGTTTGATGGATTTATTATCACGGGCGCACCTGTAGAACAGATGCCGTTTGAAGATGTAGATTATTGGGAAGAACTGAAACGTATTATGGAGTGGACAAAGACAAATGTTGTGTCTACACTTCATCTTTGCTGGGGAGCACAGGCTGGTATTTATTATCATTATGGAATTGATAAGGTACAACTTCCGGAAAAACGTTCAGGTTTGTTCTGGCACCATGTAAGGAACAGAAAGATTCCGATTGTCAGAGGATTTGATGATAAGTTTCTGGCACCGCATTCCAGACATACAGAAGTTCCGCAAGATCTATTGGAAAAAGATGACAGAATTACAATTCTTGCAGATTCGGAAGAAGCAGGAGTTTATCTTTGCATGGCGCAGGATGGACGTCAGATCTTTGTAATGGGACATCCGGAGTACGATAGAATGACACTGGATTCCGAGTATAAGAGAGATCTGGGAAAAGGATTGAATCCACAGATTCCGGAGAATTATTATCCGAACGACGATCCAGAGAAGAAACCAATGCTGACCTGGAGAGCGCATTGCAATAACCTGTATACGAACTGGTTGAATTATTACGTATATCAGGTGACACCGTATGATCTGTATGGAACACCGTTCTAAAGGTTTGGATTAGAGAGTTTTCGTATAACGATAAGAAAAAAAGCACCTTCGGAAGATACTGTTCTTCCGAAAGTGCTTTTTCTATATCCTGTTGCCGATTACGAATATTCTCAACAACTCTGAGACCAATTCCTATCGCCCAATCCAGTTGTCGAAAGGATCCGGTTTTACAGATATGAAATCATTCTGTACATTCGCGCTGTTCAGCTTGATCTGCTGTCGGCTCTTTTCAGCAGCTTCTTCAGATTCAAATAGCTGATCTTCCGGCATTGTCAGTGCGCCGCAGGAGCCGATCAGCTGAATGATATAGTTCTCCCCCTGCTTGCGTGCAATCTTTCCTTTACGGATTGTTGTGTTATTCTCAAGAATATATATAACATCATCTTTATTGTACATCATTTCACATCCTCTTCATCAAATTCCAGGGTGATATAGTTGAATCTGTCGTCCTTCCAGATCTTAATGACTTTGCCTTTGCGGGCCTTCAAGCGTTCCCGGTTCTTGAAATTCGTGCTTGCACCGTAGGCATGCTCAAGCATATACCAATAGGAAGTGGGAAGCTCATGTTCGACAATCTCCAAATAATCACCGACAGAGCAGCAATCCGGCTGTTCTGTAGTAAAGTCCATTGTTCGCATACTCTCACCTTCTGTTTCGTGTCTATAAAATCTATTATACTCTAAACACAGAATATCTCAAGAGAATTATTTCACCAACTTGTTTTTTACTTTCAAGTATTTTATAATAATGAATTACAGTGCTTGCGGGCAGGAAAGAATAAACTTCCTGTATACGAGACAAGAAGACAGATAAAAATGTGGTAACTGTTCAGAGCCAACCTTCAAAATGCTACGCATTTTGAAGGTGTGGCGTATCCGCCAAATAAAATTTCAAAAACAGTCTTAAAAATGCAAGCATTTTACCTCTTTTTTGAAATTTTGCTTGGCTCTGAACAGTTACAAAATGTGAAAATAAATTGGAGGTTATTAACAGAGATGAATCGAATTGCAAGATTTGAAAAAGTGAGTAAAGAAAAGTTCTTTGAAGGGTGGAAAGACACATTTGAGACAGCGGAAGAAAAAGAGATGGAAGCAATCTACGAGTCTTTAAAACTGCCGGGAAGAGCGACAGCCGGAAGTGCAGGGTATGACTTTTTTGCACCGGTGAAAATCACACTGAAACCGGGAGAAACCGTCAAGATTCCAACGGGAGTCCGTGTGTGGATGGAACAGGACTGGGTACTGAAGTGCTATCCGAGAAGTGGTCTGGGATTCAAGTACAGACTGCAGCTGAATAATACAGTAGGAATTATCGACAGCGATTATTATTATTCCGACAATGAAGGACAGATCTTTGCAAAGATCACAAATGATTCTAATGAAGGAAAAACCGTAGAAGTAGAAGCAGGAGATGGATTCATGCAGGGAATCTTCGTACAGTACGGAATTACATTAGATGATGACGTGACAGAAATAAGAAATGGTGGATTTGGAAGTACAACAAAAAAGAAATAAAAGGCTGACAGAATAATTTGTAAGAAAAAGGGAAACCTAAACTCAGTGAAGCCAAGGCAAATAAGAGGCAGAAAAAGAGGGTTAGGTTTTATGATCAGAAAGATTAAAAAAGAAGTCAGTTGTTCTTTTAAAGAAAATATTCAATATATGGATCAGACCCTTCCGGTGGAGAAAAGCTTTGACATTATCCGCCGGGAGATGGAGATCGGTGGAAAAGAATCGGTATTCTACTACATTGATGGATTTATAAAAGATGAAGCAATGTTAAAGATTATGGATTCTTTTCTTTCTATTACAGCAGAAGATCTCCCACAGGATGCGGAAACTTTTTCGAAACAGAAGATTCCTTATGTAGAAGTGGATGTGCTGAAATGTTTTGATGATATTCTGAGAAATGTACTCTCCGGTACAGCGGTGTTTTTTGTAGAGGGTTATGATGCAGCACTGTGTATGGACTGCAGAAGTTATCCTGCCCGCGGTGTAGACGAGCCGGATAAAGATAAATCGCTTCGTGGTTCCAGAGATGGTTTTGTAGAGACAATTGTATTCAATACGGCACTGATGCGTAGAAGGATCAGAGATCCACATCTGATTATGGAAATGACAGAAGCAGGTCAGAGTTCCAGAACGGACATAGCAGTCTGTTATATGTCAGACCGTGTAGATGAAGAACTTTTAAACAATATAAAATCAAGGATTGAGAAACTTGAGGTAGATGACCTGAGAATGAATCAGCAGAGTCTTGCAGAAGCACTTTTCAAGAGAAAATGGTTCAATCCTTTCCCAAAGTTCAAATTTACAGAGAGACCGGATACGGCAGCAGCCTGTCTTTTGGAAGGAAAGGTTGTGATTCTGGTGGATAACTCGCCGTCGGCAATGATACTTCCAACGTCCGTTTTGGATATGATAGAAGAGGCAAATGATTATTATTTTCCGACATTGACCGGAATGTATCTGAAGATTTCCAGAACCCTGATCACAATCGCAACGGTGTTTTTTACACCATTGTATCTATTATATATGCAGAATCCGCAGTGGCTACCGGACGTTTTTTCATTTGTAATGGTGCGTGATCAGATCAATCTTCCATTGATCTGGCAGTTTCTTCTGCTTGAACTGTCAATTGACGGTTTACGGCTGGCTGCGATGAATACGCCAACGATGCTCAGTACTCCACTGAGTGTGATCGCCGGTATTGTGATGGGAGAATTTTCGGTAGAATCCGGTTGGTTCAATTCAGAAGTAATGCTATATATGGCATTTGTGGCAGTGGCAAATTATACACAGCCGAATTTCGAACTTGGATATGCATTAAAATTTATGAGACTGATGCTTCTTGTACTGACTGCAGTGTTTAATCTGTATGGATTTGTTGTGGGATGTATTTTGGTATTATGTTTCCTCGTGTTTAATAAAACACTTTCAGGAAGAAATTATCTAAATGTAAAAATTAACTGACAAAATCTTAATTTTGTTAATATATCTTTGCTCTTTATTATAAAAGGTGGTATGATATAAAAAATATTGCTTATCCGGAAAATACATGTCTGCTATATGGAATGTAGTGGTGGTTTCCGGAAGAAAGAGAGCAGGAGGTTATTGACATGAGAGAGTTCATTATTACCGTGAACAGTACTGTAGACTTACCGAAGGAATGGCTGGAAGAGAGACATGTTCCGGTCCTTCCGTTGAAATATACGATTGATGGAGAGAATTACACAGATATGTCAGGATTGACAGCGAAAGAGTTCTTCCAGAAATTAAGAGAAGGCCATATGTCGGTGACTTCTCAGATCAATCCGGAGGAAGCACGCGAGATGCTTGAACCGTTTGTGAAGGAAGGAAAAGATGTACTTCATCTTGGATTCTCTTCCGGATTAAGCGGAACATGCAATAGTATGCGAATCGCGGCGGAAGAACTGGCGGAGGATTATCCGGAAGCAAAGATTATCGTGATCGATACACTTTGCGCCTGCCTGGGAGAGGGCTTGCTTTTGTACTATGCTCTTAAGTTGAAAGAAGAAGGCAAGACGATTGATGAGATCGCAAAGTGGGCAGAAGAGAACAAGCTTCACGTTTGCCATAATGTTACGGTGGATGATCTGAATCATCTGCAGAGAGGTGGACGTATTTCCAAAGCGGCAGCAGTTTTGGGGACACTCGTGCAAGTGAAACCGATCATACATATGGATAACAATGGAAAACTTCAGGTGATTGCGAAAGAACGAGGCCGCAAGAAGTCTCTGAATAAAATTGTTGATATGGCAGTAGAACAGTCGAAAGGCTGGGAGAATGAGATCATAATGATCACGCACGGAGATTGCCTGAAAGATGCAGAGTATGTTGCCGGACGTGTCAGAGAGAAGATGGGAATAGAGAATATTCTGATCAATAATATCGGAACAGTGATCGGAAGTCATACAGGACCGGGTGTTGTTGCCGTATTTTGCATGGGAAATGAAAGATAAATTTCGAAAAAAATAAAAAACAAAAGAAAATGCATTTAAAGTGTTGACAGGAAAGAGTGGATATGGTAAATTAGATGTTGCGTTAAGCAAAAAACAAAGTAGAGTATCCACTCTCACCGCAGCACAATTGAGTGACTGATGGTCCGATATCGATAATAAGGAGCTCCTGTTGGAGTTATTACATTTGTCGGGTGGATATGATATTCACTCGTTTTTTTGTGTTTTCGCGTAAGAACCTAAAGGAAATTCATTTGACGGAGGTATACGACAATTAGCGATTTAATGATTAACGAGCAGATCAGAGATAAAGAAGTAAGATTGATCAGCGCGGATGGGGAACAGTTAGGCATCATGTCATCCAGAGATGCAATGAAGCTTGCACAGGAAGCAGAGCTTGATCTGGTGAAGATTGCACCGGGAGCAAAGCCACCGGTATGTAAGATCATTGACTATGGCAAGTACAAATACGAGCAGACTCGTAAAGAGAAAGAAGCCAAGAAGAAACAGAAAACTGTTGAAATCAAAGAAGTGCGTTTATCACCGAACATTGATACGAATGACCTGAATACCAAAGTGAACAATGCTAAGAAGTTCATTTCCAAGGGAAATAAGGTTAAGGTGACACTGCGTTTCAGAGGTCGTGAGATGGCTCACGTACAGCAGAGCAAGCATATCCTTGATGATTTTGCAAAGCAGCTGGAAGATGTTGCTACAGTAGAAAAGGCAGCAAAACTGGAAGGCAGAAATATGAGTATGGTTTTAGCTGAAAAACGTTAAGACAATATGATCCGGGATGAAGATCCTGTAAGGCAGCACAATAAAGGAGGAAATTATCATGCCAAAAATCAAAACAAATAGAGCGGCAGCAAAGCGCTTCAAAGTAACAGGTACAGGAAAGCTGAAAAGAAATAAAGCTTACAAGAGCCATATCTTAACAAAGAAGTCTACAAAGAGAAAGAGAAATCTGAGACAGGCAACTATTACAGATGCAACAAATGTAAAGAACATGAAGAAGGTTTTACCATATCTGTAAGATTTGGAAGTAGATTAAGGAGGAGATTAGGAAATGGCAAGAATCAAAGGCGGAATGAACGCTAAGAAGAAACATAACAGAACACTGAAACTGGCTAAAGGATACAGAGGAGCTCGTTCCAAACAGTACAGAGTTGCAAAACAGTCTGTAATGAGAGCACTCACATCTTCTTACGCAGGAAGAAAACAGCGTAAGCGTCAGATGAGACAGCTTTGGATCGCTCGTATTAACGCAGCTGCAAGAATGAATGGACTTTCTTACAGCAAATTCATGTATGGTCTTAAACTGGCTAACGTTGACATGAACAGAAAGATGCTTGCAGAGCTTGCAGTAAGCGACAGAGAAGGATTCGCAGCACTCGCAGCAGTAGCAAAAGAGAAACTTGCTTAATTTGAGCTTGTATTTTCGCCCGGTTTTCTTCGGAAGACCGGGTTTTCTTATTGTATTAATTGTATATAAAAAATAAATTTTTAAAAAAATTAAAAAAACTGTTGACATTTAATGCCGCAACGTGTATTATAGTCGTTGTGGCAAGGCGGTAACGCAGATGACCACAGTAAAATGATGATATGCGGAAGTGTCGGAACTGGCAGACGAGCAAGACTAAGGATCTTGTGATCAATGCGATCGTGTGGGTTCAAGTCCCATCTTCCGCATCATTTCAAAAAATATTTCAGAATGCGGAAGTGTCGGAACTGGCAGACGAGCAAGACTAAGGATCTTGTGATCAATGCGATCGTGTGGGTTCAAGTCCCATCTTCCGCATCATTTCAAAAAATATTTCAGAATGCGGAAGTGTCGGAACTGGCAGACGAGCAAGACTAAGGATCTTGTGATCAATGCGATCGTGTGGGTTCAAGTCCCATCTTCCGCAGTAAGATAAGACCAAGAGTACAGAACAAAGTATTCTTGGTTTTTTTATATATTAGGAAAGTCCTTTCCTAATATATAAAACCGTTCTGCTTGGAAAATAATATTGGAAAAGAAAAAAAGAAGAAAATTAAAAAAATAAAAAGGAAAGAGAAGAGTTTTGTCGAATATATATAATAGAGTATTCTTTAAACATTAAGCGGAGGCATTCATGTACTACTCAGAAGAACTGATAGAAGAAGTAAGATCAAGGAATGATATTGTAGATGTGATTTCCGGATATGTCCGGCTGCAGAAGAAAGGCAGCTCTTATTTTGGACTATGTCCGTTCCATAATGAGAAATCACCGTCTTTTTCTGTGAGCAGACAGAAGCAGATGTATTACTGCTTTGGATGTGGGGCGGGAGGGAATGTTTTTACATTTCTTATGGAATATGAGAATTTTTCTTTTGTAGAAGCAGTGAAGTTTCTTGCGGACAGAGCAGGAATCGAACTTCCGGAGATGGAATACTCGAAAGAAGCGAAGGAAAAAGCAGATTTAAAGTCTACGATTCTTGAGATGAATAAGCTGGCTGCAAAGTATTTCTACGTACAGCTGAAATCAGAGCGTGGAAGTCAGGCCTACAGTTATCTTAAGAACCGTGAACTCTCAGATGAGACGATCACAGCGTTTGGACTGGGATTTTCGAACAAATACAGTGATGATCTGTATAAATATCTGAGAGAGAAGGGATACAGTGAAGATCTGATTCGACAGGCCGGACTGATCAACACGGATGAACGTCAGGGTGTGTACGACAAGTTTTGGAATCGTGTGATGTTTCCAATTATGGATGTCAATAACCGTGTGATCGGATTTGGTGGTCGTGTGATGGGAGATGGGAAACCGAAATATCTGAATTCACCGGAGACAGTCGTTTTTGATAAGAGCCGGAATCTTTATGGTCTGAACCGTGCCAGAACATCAAGAAAGCCATACTTTCTTCTTTGCGAAGGATATATGGATGTGATCTCTCTCCATCAGTCCGGATTTACGAATGCGGTAGCTTCATTGGGGACTGCATTGACAGCAGGACATGCAGCTCTGATCAAGCGTTATGTCCAGGAAGTTTATCTGACTTATGACAGTGATGAAGCCGGTACAAGAGCAGCACTTCGCGCAGTGCCGATTTTGCGGGAGGCCGGGATTTCTGCTAAAGTTGTAAGGATGGATCCATATAAAGATCCGGATGAATTCATTAAGAACCTTGGAGCAGAAGAATATGAGAAGCGGATCCATGCGGCGCGTAATGGATTCATGTTCAGCCTGGAGATGCTGGAGAAACAATATGATATGAATTCTCCGGAAGGCAAGACAGATTTCTTCAGGGAAGTGTCGAGGAGACTGCTTGAATTCGAAGATGAGCTGGAGCGTAACAACTATATCGAAGCTGTTGCAACAGCATACCGGGTCAGCCGGGAAAGCCTGGAGAAGATGGTCGCAAAGATGGCTGTGAATGCCGGAATGGCGAGACCGGTCGCAAGACCGAAACGGGCAGAGGGATCTGAAAAGAAGCAAAAGGAAGACGGAATCCTTACTTCACAGAAAGCATTGTTGACCTGGATGATCGATGATGACAGGCTCTTTGATCAGATCAGTCAGTACATAAGCCCGGGTGATTTTACAGAAAGTCTGTATCGGACGGTTGCAGAACTTTTATATGAGCAGAGAAAGCAGGGAGCCTTGAATCCTGCGAAGATACTGAATCATTTCACAGAGGAAGAAGATCACAGAGAAGCAGCCTCTTTGTTTAATACAAGAATCAAAGAGCTGAGGACAAAGGAAGAGAGAGAACAGGCTTTACAGGAGACGATCCTGCGGGTGAAGAGTTATAGCATTGAGCATCAGACAATGAATCTCGACCCGACAGATATGCGGGGGTTACAGCATTTGATGGAAGAAAAACGGAAGCTGGAGAACCTGAAGAATTTGAATATTACAATTCAATAAGGATAAAATAAAACAAGACAGGCTGCGGATGCGCGCAGCGAAGGAAGGAAGAACACATGGACGATATTACACAGAAATTTCTTGATAGATTGAAAGACCTGGTTGCACTTGGTAAAAAGAAAAAGAGCATACTGGATGTCCAGGAGATCAATGATTTTTTCAATGATATGGAACTCAACGCAGATCAGATGGAGAAGGTATTTGATTACCTTGAGGCAAATAACATTGATGTGCTGCGCATTAGCGGAGATACACCGGATGAGGTGGATGTAGATCTGGATGACATTATCATATCAGAGGAAGACGACGTGGATATGGAGAATATCGACCTGTCAGTTCCGGAAGGCGTGAGTATTGAAGATCCGGTCCGTATGTATTTAAAAGAGATCGGTAAGGTACCTCTTCTGAGTGCAGAACGTGAGATTGAGCTTGCACAGAGAATGGAAGAAGGCGACGAGGAAGCCAAGAAAGAGCTTGCAGAAGCGAACTTAAGACTTGTAGTCAGCATTGCAAAGAGATATGTTGGAAGAGGCATGTTATTCCTTGATCTGATCCAGGAGGGTAACCTCGGTCTGATCAAAGCAGTTGAAAAGTTTGATTATCACAAGGGATATAAGTTCAGTACTTATGCTACATGGTGGATTCGTCAGGCGATCACAAGAGCGATTGCAGATCAGGCAAGAACAATCCGTATCCCGGTTCATATGGTTGAGACGATTAACAAGCTGATCCGTGTATCCAGACAGCTTCTTCAGGAACTGGGAAGAGAACCGCTTCCGGAAGAGATTGCCAAGGAGATGGATATGCCGGTAGAACGTGTACGTGAGATCCTGAAGATTTCACAGGAACCGGTTTCTCTTGAGACACCGATCGGTGAAGAGGAAGACAGCCACCTTGGAGACTTTATCCAGGATGATAATGTACCGGTTCCGGCAGAGGCAGCTGCACAGACACTTCTGAAAGAGCAGCTGGATGAAGTACTGGATACATTGACAGAGAGAGAGCAGAAAGTCCTCCGTCTTCGTTTCGGAATGAATGACGGAAGAGCACGTACACTTGAAGAGGTTGGACGAGAGTTTGATGTAACAAGAGAGCGTATCCGTCAGATCGAGGCGAAAGCACTCCGTAAGCTCCGTCACCCAAGCAGAAGCAGAAAACTGAGGGATTATCTGGATTAATGATGGAATTATCGAAAAGATTACAGGCGGTCGCAGATCTTGTGACCGCCCATTATAAATTAGCGGACATTGGAACGGATCATGCATATATTCCGATTTATCTGACACAGCAGAAGAAGATTACAGAAGCAGTTGCACTTGATGTCAATGAAGGACCACTGCAGCGAGCAGAGGAACATATCCGCGAGAATGGACTTGAAGCAGAGATAGAGACGAGACTTTCCAATGGATTTCAGGCATTACAGCCGGGAGAAGTCCAGTCTGCGGTCATCGCAGGAATGGGCGGCGGACTTGTGATCCGGATCCTGACAGAAGGAGAGGAAGTGGTGCGAAAGCTCGAGGAGTGTATCCTTCAGCCACAGTCAGAGATTGAGAAAGTGCGGGCATTTCTTCTTGAGAAGGGATATGAATTTCTGGAAGAAGACATGGTCTGTGAAGATGGAAAATATTATCCTATGATGAAGGTAAGACCACCGGTAGCTGATACAGCAGGCGAAGATACAGAAGTAAAGTGCTGGGATACGGTTCAGTTAAAATATGGAAAGCTTTTGCTGGAGAAACAACATCCGGTACTCAGAGAGTATCTGGAAAGAGAGATACGCATTTATCAAAGTATTTTAGAAGGATTGAAAGCGAAAGATTCTGACCGGATCCGTCAGAGAAAAGAAGAATTGGAACAGGAACTTGTAGAAGCAGAGAAAGGGATGAAATATTATGCAGTGTAAAGAGATTATACAGGTAATAGAGGCAACATTCCCGCGAACAGCAGCTTTGGGATTTGACAATGTAGGACTGCTTGCAGGACGTTCAGAGAAAGAGGTGTCCAGAATTTATCTGGCACTGGATGCAACAGATGTTGTGATCGACCGTGCAATCAAGGAAGGCGCGGACATGCTGATCACACATCACCCGCTTTTATTCTCAGCAGTAAAGAAAGTGACGGATGAAGATTTTATTACAAGAAGAATTGTGAAGCTGATCCAGAATGACATTTCCTATTATGCAATGCATACGAATTATGATGTGCTTGGTATGGCAGAACTGTCCGGAAAGATCATGGATCTTCAGAATGGGGAAGTGTTAGATGTTACCTATACAGATGAAGAAGGGAATCTGGAAGGAATCGGAAGAATCGGTAATCTGGAGAAAGATATGACATTGGAAGAGTGCTGTGTCTACGTGAAACACAGACTTGAACTTGGAAGTCTGAAAGTATTTGGAGATATGCAGAAGAAGGTACATCGTCTTGCAATTTCTCCGGGATCAGGAAAGAGCTCGATTGCAGTTGCTCTCGAGAAGGGGGCAGATGTTCTTGTAACAGGAGATATCGGTCATCATGATGGAATTGATGCAGTAGAGCAGGGGCTTGCAGTAATTGATGCAGGACATTATGGCACAGAATATATTTTTATTGAAGATATGAAGCAGTTCTTCGAGAAGAAGCTTCCGGTGCTGGATGTACTTACAGATCCAATCGAGCATCCGTTCCAGATCATATAATCAGAAGTGAACGCATAATAATGTTCAGCAGGGCAGTTGTGAACGGGAAGCAGTTTACAAAGACAGTGGAGGTGGCTGAGAGTTGGAAAGTCAGAAATGTAAGGTTACGATAAGCGGAAAAGAGTATCTTTATGAGAAGGGGACGTCTTATCAGGAGATCGCGAAGGATTTTCAGAAAGAGTATAAACATCAGATCGCACTTGTGATGCTGGATGGACATCGTCTGCAAGAACTTAGAAAACAGGTTTCCGGAGACTGTACGCTGCGATTTATTACAACACAGGATACGGCGGGGTATGACACGTATCGGAGAAGTGTCTGCTTTCTTTTTATTAAGGCAGTACACGATGTGATTGGCCATGAGCGTCCGCAACAGGTGCGTGTACGGATTCATTTTTCGTTAGGTGCAGGATTTTACTGTACGGTGGAAGGAATCGATCATGTGGGAATGGAATTCCAATGGAAAGTTGAAGAACGCATGTATGAACTTGTACAGCAGAGACTTCCGATCACAAAAGAGTTGATTCATACAGAAGAGGCAGTGGAATTATTCCATCGATATGGAATGTTTGATAAAGAACGCCTGTTTCGGTATCGGAGAAGTTCCCACGTGAACCTGTATGCCATGAATGAATTCCGTGACTATTATTATGGTTATATGATGCCGGATACAGGAGATTTGAAGTATTTTGCATTGTATCTGTATCAGGGCGGAATCGTACTTCAGATGCCGCTGAAAGACGAACCGGAGAAAGTGCCTTTATTTGTGCCAAAGGATAAGCTGTTTCGTGTACTCAGTGAGTCTGTGAGATGGGGAGACCAGCAGGGGATTGATACCGTCGGTGCGCTCAATGACATGATCACGCAGGATGATATGCGAGAGATTGTTCTTGTCCAGGAGGCATTCCAGGAGCGTAAGATCGGAGAGATCGCAAAGCAGATCGCAGATCGTCCGGGGGTAAAGTTTGTTCTGATCGCAGGACCTTCTTCTTCCGGTAAGACAACATTTTCACATCGCTTATCCATTCAGCTCAGAGTGAACGGGCTTCATCCACATCCGATTTCTGTAGATAATTATTTCGTGGATCGGGAGAAAACACCGAAAGACGAGGATGGAAATTATAACTTCGAATGCATTGAAGCAATCGATGTGGAAAAGTTCAATGAGGACATGAGCAATCTGCTGGCAGGCGAGGAAGTCTATCTTCCGGTTTTTGACTTTAAGAGCGGTAAACGGAATTTTGAAACAAAGCCAAAGAAACTCGGTGAAAATGATATCCTTGTAATCGAAGGAATCCATTGCCTGAATCCGAAGCTGACAGAACAGTTATGTGATGACCGGAAATTCAGGATCTATATCAGTGCATTAACACAGCTGAATATTGATGAGCATAACCGGATTCCGTCTACAGACGGACGTTTGATCCGAAGACTTGTCAGGGATGCAAGAACAAGAGGGGCATCGGCGACGAAGACCATCTCAATGTGGCCGTCAGTGAGAAGAGGAGAAGAGAAGAATATTTTCCCATATCAGGAATATGCAGATGTGATGTTTAACTCTTCCCTGATCTATGAACTGGCAGTGTTGAAACAGTATGTAGAGCCGTTGCTTCTTGGCGTAAGCAAAGACTCTCCGGAATATGTTGAAGCAAAGCGGTTGTTGAAATTCCTGGATTATTTCGTAGGAATCGGAAATGACAATGTGCCAACGAATTCACTTTTGAGAGAATTTATTGGCGGTGGATGTTTCCATGTCTAATGCAATAGAAAGATAGAAGAAAGAGGATACATAGAAAACTTGTATGTGACAAGAATTTCTATGTATCCTCTTTGCATTAAGATACCTCTTTGTTGATCATATCCTGCAATAAGCAGAAATATACAATATCTAATCCTAAAATCGAGAGAACCAGGTAGAGAATAGAAGAATTCCCCTGTATTCCTCTGATGCGGTCACAGCGTTCTCCCATCTTATAAGCCCAGTAAATACCATAGATTCCACAGGTGATCAAAGAAAATAGGAATACCATGCCTCCGCTTGTTGCCTGTGGCTCTCCGGCCAGCTGATTCACCTCATCATTCAGCTTGATCATCCAGTAGATACTGTAGATGCCGCAGGTGAGAAAAGAAAAAACAATTGCAAGTACAAGATTACGTGGCATAATGCCTGCAGTTGCCCCGTTCCGGTAATAATTGTTCTGATTATAGTTGTTCTGGTATGCATTCTGGTAATATGCATTCTGCTGGAACTGGCTTTCCTGCTGCGTTTGATTCTCCTGTGTATGAGCATTATCATTAGGAGTGGGAAGCGGAGCACCACATTCCTGACAGAAAGAAGCACTGTCTTCGCAGAGTGAATTACATTTTGGACAGATTTTCATAGAAGATTCTCCTTTGCATGAATTAGTTCGAAAAATGTCAGAAGTTGACAAGATCCTTCTGAAAAGTATCGTAGCATAAAAAGATACAAGTTACAAGAAATGTAGCCAAGTTTTAGGATATCTTAAGATATTCGATAGAAATAAACCCGGAAGATGCATAATATTCTTCCTTTTTCTTTCAAAAAGTTTGTGGTAGAATAGTAATGTTTCTGAAAACAAAACATGAGGAGATGAAAGTATGCCAGTATTTGACTTTAACAGTGCACCGGAAGACAAGAAAGAAGTTCAGTGTACTTATACAACATTTTGTTCCAACGAAGACCATGCGACACCGGAGTGTCCGATTCTTGTTCTGGATAATCAGAACCGGAAGTGGAATCATCATTCCTGCGGTGTGTTTACCAATCAGAATAAGCAGACCGCATTTGAGTTTGATGAAAAGGACGGAACGTGCAGTGCAGATATCCTGAAAGTGGATGCACGTTTTGTCAGCCTTTTAAAATGGCTTGGAGAAAATCACATTAATGTACGTCTTTCCGGAGAAAATAAGCCGAATGGTTATGCCGTTTACAGAATCCGTGAGATCGCATTTGGAGGCGGAACAAAATTATCTGCTGAGGACGGCTTCCTTCAGTTTATGATCGAGCGGCTGTTTGCAAGTGATGCGCCAAAAGAAGAGATCAATGATGACGAGCAGGAAGAGTCCGGAGATGACATGAAGCTTACAAGTATTCAGAGTATTACAGACTTTATGACATGCGCAGGACGTACACTTCCGGATAACATTCGTCTGTGGGCAAGAAGAAATCTTGCAGTTGCACGTTCTCACGAGGTCTCTCAGGAAGAGCGCCGTCACGCACAGAGAGCACTTTCTATCATGATGAATATTCAGTGGAAGAGCAATTACTTTGAAGCAATCGATCCGGATGAAGCGAGAAGAATTCTGGATGAAGAGCTGTATGGAATGGAGAAAGTAAAGCAGAGAATCATAGAGACGATCATTCAGATCAACCGTACACACACACTTCCGGCGTACGGACTTCTGCTTGTCGGACCGGCCGGAACAGGTAAATCCCAGATTGCTTATGCCGTTGCAAGAATCCTTAAACTTCCTTGGACAACACTGGATATGAGTTCCATTAACGATCCGGAACAGCTGACAGGAAGTTCAAGAATCTATTCGAACGCAAAGCCAGGTATTATCATGGAAGCATTCTCCATGGCAGGGGAATCCAATCTGGTATTCATTATTAATGAGCTGGATAAGGCGGCATCCGGAAAGGGAAACGGAAACCCGGCAGATGTTTTACTTACACTGCTGGACAACCTTGGATTTACAGACAATTACATGGAGTGTATGATCCCTACCGTTGGTGTATATCCAATCGCTACAGCGAATGACAAGGATCAGATCAGTGCACCGCTCATGTCCCGTTTCGCTGTCATTGATATCCCGGATTATACACCAGAAGAGAAGAAAGTAATCTTCTCCAAATTCGCACTTCCGAAGGTGCTGAAACGCATGAGCCTGAAGGCAGAAGAGTGCATTATGACAGATGAGGCACTCAATGAAGTGATTGAACTGTACTCCAATACATCAGGAATCCGAGATCTGGAACAGGCAGCAGAACACATCGCAGCAAATGCACTGTATCAGATTGAGGTGAACCATGTGGAGAAAGTTGAATTTGATGCAGAGATGGTAAGAGAACTGCTTGGATAAAGTTGGGATTTGCCCTGAAAAAAATGAGCTCTGGAAAGTTTTGGCTTTCCAAAGCTCATTTTTTGAATTCCTACTGTCTATAGTACTGCAGGAACTCCCCGATTTTACCAACCGCCTCTTTCAGTACTTCAATACGCGGCAGATAAACAACGCGGAAATGATCCGGCTGATGCCAGTTGAATCCGCTTCCCTGAACAATCAGGATCTTCTTTTCACGAAGCAGATCAAGAGCAAATTTCTCATCATTCACAATATTGAACTTCTTCGTATCAATCTTCGGGAACATATAAAATGCAGCCTGCGGTTTTACTGCGCTGATTCCCGGAATATCCGTCAGAGCATTGTAAACATATTCACGCTGCTCGTAAATACGTCCACCCGGAACAATATAATCATTTACACTCTGATGTCCGCCGAGAGCTGTCTGCACAATCGACTGTGCCGGAACGTTAGAGCAAAGACGCATGTTGGAAAGCATCTTGATTCCTTCGATATAGTCTCTTGCAATATTTTTATTTCCACTTAAGATCATCCATCCGATACGGAATCCGGCGATCATATGGGACTTGGACAGTCCACTGAATGTCACGCAGAACAGATCCGGTGCGAGAGAAGCAATAGAAACATGCTCTTTTCCATCCATAACAAGGCGGTCATAAATTTCATCAGAGAAAATGATCAGCTGGTGCTCTCTTGCGAGATCTACAATCTGCTGCAGTACTTCCTTCGGATAAAGAGCACCGGTCGGATTGTTTGGATTGATGATAACAATCGCTTTTGTACGCTCGTTGATCTTCTTACGCATATCCTCGATATCCGGATACCAGTCAGACTGCTCATCACAGATATAATGCACAGGCTTTCCACCGGCAAGTGTAGCACAAGCTGTCCAGAGCGGATAATCCGGAGACGGGATAAGAATCTCATCTCCTGTATCCAAAAGAGCAGACATGGTAAGATTGATCAGCTCACTGACACCATTTCCTGTGTAAATATCGTTCATCGTTACATTCGGCAGGTGCTTTAACTGGGCATACTGCATGATCGCTTTTCGCGCAGAGAACAGACCGGCAGAAGCAGAGTAACCTTCACAGTCAGAAAGCTGACGGCTCATGTCATAGATCACCTCATCCGGTGTACGGAAGCCGAACGGAGCCGGATTTCCGATATTAAGCTTCAATACATGAGTTCCCATCTCTTCCATTCTGGCAGCCTCATCAACAACCGGACCTCTCACATCATATAATACATTATTTAACTTGGATGATTTTTTGAATTCTCTCACTTTCATACCTCCTGAATTATCTGCGGATGTCTGTATCTTATCAACATCTGACAGTGTGGAATCATTATCATTATTATTGCTTAACCAGTCAGGATCAACCTGCAGGGCATCTGCCAGAAAATGTAAGATGTCGGTACGCGGGATTGTCTTCCCACTGACATACTGGCTGACATGACTTTTCCCAAGCTTGATCCCTTTCTGCTGGGCAAGACGAACAAGATCAACCTGCTTCAGGCCTTGCTCGTTCATAGCGGCTTTTAATCTGTCTGCAAAGGTTTCCATAAAGCTCCTTTCTAGGGGCATCCTTCCGGTGGTCAGACCCCATTAATAAAGTATTAACAAAATATAAAGTTCAATTTAAAATCTGCTTCAATACGAAAATCTCTAAAAAGTTCAATTTAAAAGTTCAAAACTTTAGTCAGAGTATACCACGATAAATGAAAAAGTTCAATAAAAAAATTACTGTTATAGAAAATCCGCAAAATCACGGTATCATTAAGAAAATATGATATACTAAAAGTGTTTATTACAGCAAGTGGAGGAACTTCATATTCATATTATAAACACAAAGTAGAAAGAACGAAGGGAAACAGGAAAATGATTCTTGAAAATAAAAAAATAAAACAGGCATTGGAATATATAAAGGAAGAAGATCCGGCAACGACTCAGGACACGCTCAATATGTGTCAGATCCCGGCACCTTCTTATAACGAAGAGAAAAAAGCGGAGTATATCCGGGAGCGGTTCCGGGAGATCGGGCTTAGGGATGTCAGGATTGACGCTGTTGGAAATGTGCTTGGGATCTGGCCGGGAACCGGTGAAGGACCAAGTGTAATGCTTGCAGCGCACACAGACACAGTATTCCCGGAAGGGACAGATCTGACGATAAGAAAAGAAGGAAATCGTTATTATTGTCCCGGTATTAACGATGACACACATGCAGTGGCGGAGATGATCGCAGTAGCGAAAGCAATGATCCATGCAGATCTTCACACAAAAGGGGACTTGATCTTCTGTGCAAATGTGTGCGAAGAGGGACTTGGAGATCTAAGGGGCGTGAAGTATCTGTTCGGATACGACAACAAGGCTTCAGAAGAATATCCAGAGGTAGATGCATTTGTCTCGATTGATAACCAGTATACGGGCGGGGTGATCTATACGGCAACAGGAAGTCACCGTTATGAGGTGACATTTACCGGAAGAGGTGGTCACAGTTTCCAGAACTTTGGCATTCCTAATCCAATCCATGCAATGGGACGAGCCATCGCACAGATCGCAGAATTCCAGGTTCCGGATGAGCCGAAGACGACATTTAACGTAGGCGTGATCCAGGGAGGAACTTCTGTAAATACAATTTCAGGTTCTGCATCCATGCTGGTAGACCTCCGTTCGGACAGCGAAGACGAATTGGACCGACTGGATGAAGAACTTCATAAAGTGATCGAACTGGCAGTGAAAGAAGAAAATGCAAGATGGGATGCTTCAAAGCCGCAGATCAAAGTGCAGATCGAAGGACGCGGTGTGAGACCGGCGGGGGCACAGCCAAAGGACTGTGCAATCGTGAAAGCAGCATTCCGGGCGGCAGAACTGCTGGGGATTGAACCGGAGTATCGGTATGAGAGCAGTACGGATGCGAATATCCCGATCAGTATGGGAATCCCGGCAATCACTGTTGGAAGAGGTGGAGAAGAAGACGGAATCCATACCCTTCAGGAATGGTACGAGCCAAAAGAAGCATGGCTTGGACCACAGAGAGATTTGCTTCTGATGATTCTGCTTGCCGGGGCAGAAGGAGTCTGTGAGCCGGTTATAGAAAAAAGATAAAAAATCTTAAGAAAATATCAATGTCTTTTTAGGCACATTTCTTGTATACTGATGGTATGAGAGAATATTTTGTGCAGATTGTACCGGATGTCCCGGAGATTTTATCTTTTGCACAAAAAGAAGTAAAAATAAAACAAAGCAGGAGGGCAAAAGATGCGGGGAATCAGAAAGCAGTCATCCGACACACAGAGCTCCAGTCAGCCGAAAGAAAAAAGAAGATTGGATACAAAACAGAAAAAAGGAATGTTGATCGGCGGAGGTATCTTCCTTGTGGCAGTGATCGCCCTGATTCTTGTGAAGAATCTGACAGGTGGAGGTGGAGCAGATGGAGAGAATGTTCTTTATGCGGATTCCGTCGGAATGATCACAGGGACAGGACTTGGGACACAGAACCGTTTTACAGGAGTGGTTGAAGCACAGGATACGTTGAAACTGACACTGGCAGACAACCAGAAGGTAAAACAGATCTTTGTTGAAAAAGGGCAGGAAGTAGAGCCTGGAACAAAGTTGTTTGAATACGATACAGAAGAGCTTGCCATGACATTAGATCAGGGAAAACTGGAGCTTGAGAAGATCACGAACAACATCAGCAGCCTGAATTCACAGATCGCGACACTTACAACGGAGAAGAAGAGTGCGCCGGCCAGCGAACAGCTGTCCTATACGACACAGATCCAGGAACTTCAGATGGAGATCAAGCAGGAAGAGTACAATTATAAAGTAAAAGAGCTGGAAGTAAACCGTACACAGAAGAGCCTGGAACAGTCTACAGTAACTTCTACAGTTGCCGGAATTGTACAGGAGATCAACGAACAGCAGGGAACAGACCCTTCTACAGGAGAGTCCAAACCGTTTATGAGTATCCTTTCTACAGGAAAATACAGAATCAAAGGAAAGATCAGCGAGCAGAACATCGGAGATCTGACACCGGGCACACAGGTGACGATCCGCTCCAGAGTGAATGAAGATGAGATCTGGACAGGTACAGTAGATAACGTAGACACAGAGAAGCCGGAGAACAGTTCCCAGGATTCTATGAGTTATGGTTCTGAGAACAGCGATAATCAGGCAACAAAGTATCCATTCTATGTCACATTGGATACAGTGGATGGATTGATGCTCGGACAGCATGTCTATATCGAGACAAGTACTTCACTGGAAGCAGACAAGATGTGGCTGATGCGTGACTACATTGTAGACGCAGATTCAGATCATCCATATGTATGGGTAGCAGGAGATAATGACAAGCTGGAGAAGCGTTCTGTTACACTCGGAGAGACGAACGAAGATATGGGAACCTGTGAGATCGTAGACGGACTGAAAGCTTCTGATTACATTGTATGGCCAAGCGAGGAGTGCAAAAAAGGTGCAGCTGTTGTGAAGAACGATTCAGGTACATCAGGCAGTACTTCAGATATGTCAGGAGCCGAGGGCGGTTACGAAGAACCTGTAGAAGAGAATGCAATGCAGGAAGGAGTTCCGGGAACGGAGGAGAGTGTGGATGAATAAAAAGAAAATAATAAAGATCGGCATTCCTGTGGCAGCAGGCTGTATCGTTCTTGCACTTGGAATCGGTTTCGCAGTGAAGAACAGCGGAAAGGCTGTTAAAGTAGCTCCTGTCAGCAGTTTGAATTCCGGCGGCTGGTACGATGATAGTGGGATTGCAAGTTACGGAACCGTCACAACGAACCAGAAGCAGGACATTTACGTGGATGATACTATGCCGATCACACAGGTTTACGTGAAAGCCGGGGATATGGTGAAAGTCGGAGACCGTCTTGTGGCATATGACACGACACTTTCTTCCCTGGAACTTGAGATGAAAGAAATGCAGATTCAGGGGATTGACCTGAACATTCAGAACCTGCAGAAAGAGATCACCCAGCTCAAGGGGACGAAGACCGCGAAGGCAGATACAGGGGCATCCGTCGTGCAGACAAGTGCAGATGGAGAACAGCAGCCAACTGTACAGAAGATGAGTGCTGTAAAGACAACCATTCTTAATACATCAAAAGAGGATGAGAATAAAAAACCGGATGGTGATACCTCGAAGGATGATACGACAAAAGATGATACGACAAAAGATGACAACACAAAAGACGATGCTTCGAAAGATAATAATGCGAAGGATGACACATCCAAAGATGATAATAAAAAAGACGATGTACCGTCTTCCGCAATTGAGCGTCCATTCCCTGAAGCATTAAAGGGAAAAGAGGTTTACAGTGAGATTACATTAGATTCTGTTCCTTATAATAAAGAAGACGCAGACGGAACAATGGAAAAACCGTATCGTTATCTTTGCGCACCGGGGGCAGCCGTAAATGCACCGTTTATGCTTAAAGTATTAAAAGAGGGTCAAGTGTGTGCCTTTGATGTAGTAGATAACGCAGAAGCGCCGACAAAATTCTTATCCTGTTGGATCCTCGATGGAAAAACAGGACAGGTAGTCATACCGGATTCACAACCAACTCCAGACCCGGAGCCAACTCCGGAACCAGAGCCAACTCCAGAACCAGAGCCAATTCCGGAACCAGAGCCAACTCCGGAACCGGATATTTCAGAAGATCCGGTTATCCCAGACACCCCGGACCTCCCGTCAAAGGAAGAAGTGACGAAGCAAATCAAGGAGAAAGAGCAGAAGATCAAAGATCTGGATCTTTCTAAGAGATCCGCTGAACTGGAACTGAAAAAGCTGAAGAAAAAGGTCGGGGACGGCGTGATTAAAAGTACGGTAGAAGGTGTAGTCAAAGAAGCGACTGACGAAGCATCTGCAAAGAATGAGAACAAACCGGTTGTCAGCGTTGTCGGAGAAGAAGGTTTCTATGTGACCGGAAGAGTCGGAGAGACAATGCTTGATCAGATCAAAGAAGGAATGACTGCGACTGTAATGTCCTGGCAGTCGGGAGAATCCTACGAAGCGACAGTTACAGGTGTTGGCAACTCACCGGTAAGCGATTATTCCACAGGAGAGAACCAGAATCAGTCCTTCTATCCGTTCACGCTCGTGATCCACGGAGACGCAAATCTCTCGAATGGTGAGTCTGTGAATCTGTCGATGGATGGAATTGCAGCAGGTAGTGATGGATCGATCTATCTTGAAAAAATGTTTGTCCGCGAGGAAGGAAACCGCTATTATGTCTACAAGCGGGGCGATAACGGCAGATTAACAAAACAGTATGTAGAGGTTGGCAAAAATATGTACAATTCACTGGAGATCACCTCCGGCCTCACAATGGACGACATGATCGCGTTCCCTTACGGCAGAGATGTCAAAGAAGGCGCAAAGACACAGGAAGCAGATACCCTGTACGACTATTATTAAGAAGACTGAACAGTATCAAAATGAAAGAGAGTGAGGTGCCATTATGTTAGAAGACATCAGACTGGCGTTTCAGGGAATCTGGAATCATAAATTAAGATCAGCGCTCACAATGCTCGGAATCATCATAGGAATCGGTTCCATTATAGCAATTGTGTCCACGATCAAAGGAACGAATGAACAGATTAAGAAGAATCTGGTCGGTGCAGGAAATGACGCGGTAAATGTACAGCTCTATCAGGGTGACTGGCCGATCGATCTGCAGTATCAGTCACTCCCGGACGGAGTGCCGGAGATCTCAGACGAGACATTGCAGGAAGTCGTTGAACTCCCGGAAGTGGAGACAGCGTCTTTATATCATACAAGAAATGAATACGACGCAGTTTACCGCGGCGCAAAGTCATTAAGTAACAGCGTGATTCTTGGAATTGACAGAAATTACCTGGATGTTTACGGATATCAGATAACCAAAGGAAGAGGATTAACAGACAAAGATTATTCCGAAGGACGAAAAGTAGCCTTGATAGACAAGACAACAGCGGCAAGTTTATTCGACAATGCAGATGTGATCGGAAGAACGATCGAGATCAAGGGAGAGCCTTTTGTTGTCGTTGGAATGGTTGCAAAGAAAGCAGAGTCCCAGCCGGTAATCAACTCAATGGAAGATTACTACCGCTACATGTCAGATGACCAGAGTGGAAAGATCATTATTCCGGATAATGTATGGCCGGTCATCTACCAGTATGACGAACCACAGAACCTTGTCGTGCGTGCAAAAAGTACAGATGATATGACAACGGCAGGAGAGAAAGCCGCAGATATTTTAAATGCTATGCTGACAGTTTCAGATGATACCGTGAAATACAAAGGAGAAGATCTGTTAGAACAGGCAACACAGATCCAGGAGATCAGTAACTCGACAAATCAGCAGCTGATCTGGATCGCCAGCATTTCCCTGTTAGTTGGTGGAATCGGAGTTATGAATATCATGCTCGTGTCAGTTACAGAACGTACCGGCGAGATTGGATTAAAGAAAGCACTCGGAGCGAGAAAACGCAGAATTCTGACACAGTTCCTGACAGAGGCGGCGGTGCTGACACTGCTTGGAGGAATTATAGGTGTTCTTGGAGGAATCGCACTTGCGTACATTATATCCAAAGTCTCAGCGGTTCCGGTAGCAATCAGCGGAGTTTCGATTGTAATCGCAGTGCTGTTCTCCACACTGATTGGTATTATCTTCGGACTGATCCCGTCCGTGAAAGCGGCGAACATGAATCCAATCGAGGCACTTAGACATGAATAAAAAAACAGTGGAAAAAGAAAATACTTGTTTCAATTTCCTTCCATATCTGTTATAGTATGTGTTAATTAAAAGAGTCAGGAGAATCTGAGTGATCGGATTCTCCGTCTTTCTATGCAAAGAGAAAATAGCAATTATTAAAAGGAAAAGAGAAAAGGGGCATGTAGATTTGAGCAGCAGTACATTCGAAGGAAAGAAAAAGACAGAGAACGGAACAAAGAGGCTGATCTTCACAGCAGTATCTATCTTGCTGGAGATCGTCTTCCTTCTCTTTCTGTTCACAAAGGTAAGTGAATACGCAACCATTATTGACTGGGCAACAAGAATCGTGGCAATCTTTCTTGTGCTTGGACTTTACAGCATGGATAAGACTTCATCAATGAAAATGCCATGGATCATACTGATGCTTGCATTCCCGATTCTAGGTGTGAGTCTGTATCTTCTCGTAGGTCTGAACGGAAGCACGAAGAAGATGCGGGTGAGATATGAAGAGATTGATAAAAAACTGCTCCCATATCTTCCGGATAACAGACAGATTCTCGAATGGATGAAAAAAGAGAGTCCGCAGGCGGGGGCAATCGCTTCTTATCTGACGAATTACTCTTGTTACCCGGTTTATCAGAACACAGATGTTACATATTATGATGAGGCGATCAAAGGGCTGGATGCACAGCTGGAGGATCTTTCAAAGGCAGAAAAGTTCATCTTTATGGAGTATCATGCCATCGAAGACGAAGAGGCATGGCAGAGGATTCAGACGGTACTTGAAGACCGTGTGAAAGCAGGCGTAGAAGTTCGTATCTTCTATGATGATATGGGATCAATCTGGTTTGTGAACATGGATTTTGCAACAAAACTGAAGTCTTTAGGAATCAAATGTCGTGTATTTAACCCGATTCTGCCGGGACTGAATATGTTCCTGAACAACCGCGATCACCGGAAGATTACTGTAATTGACGGAAAGGTTGCTTACACAGGTGGATACAATCTGGCGAATGAGTATTTCAACATCACACATCCGTATGGAATCTGGAAAGATACCGGGATCCGTATGGAAGGAGATGCGGTCAAGTCTATGACAGTAGCATTTCTGGAAATGTGGAATGCAGCCGGAAATGTAAAGTCAAAAGAACTTGTACCAGAGAAATATGTGATCCACTATGCATACCAGGCACAACAGCGTGGTTATGTCCAGCCATATGCAGACAGTCCGCTCGATGGTGAGCAGGTAGGCGAGGAAGTATATATCAGTATGGCGAATAAAGCAGAGAAATACTGCTGGTTTATCACTCCGTATCTGATCATTACAGACGAGATGACGCATGCACTCACACTGGCAGCAAAGCGTGGTGTTGATGTACGTATCATAACACCGGGTATCCCAGACAAGAAGATGGTCTACAGTGTGACCCGTTCCTTCTATCATAATCTGGTTAAGCATGGAGTCCGTATCTATGAGTGGACACCGGGATTCTGTCATGCGAAGATGAGTGTGGCAGATGATAAAATGGCGACCTGTGGAACGATCAATCTCGATTACCGCAGCCTGTACCATCACTTTGAGAATGGATGCTTCCTGGCAGATTGCGACGCAGTGCTGGAGATTCGGGATGATCTGATCCGCACGATGGGAGAAAGCAGAGAAGTGACAGAGCAGTATAAAGAAGGAAGAAGTGCGGGCTTAAGACTCGGACAGCTGATCTTACGTCTGTTTGCGGAGCTGCTCTGATATTATTACCGGTTATACGATGTGCGGACAGCAATCTGATAATATCGTTTGTGGGTTGAATTTGCATTGGATTGATTGTATAATGAACTTGATTGTTGAGAAATTAACAATAGGTTTTTTATGAAATGGATGGTCTGCCGGTCAGAAGATACTGAACCCGACAGCCGGATATGAACTTTATTTTATGAAGGAGGAATCAACGATGATTACCTGGAACAATTTGGATAAGCTTACTTCTTATCAGGAACTTGAGAAGACAGAAAGTGTAGATCTCGCAGCAGTGATGGCCGGAGAGAACGGAGCAGAGCGTGTGAAGAACTACAGCGTTCCGATGGCAGAAGGATTAGCATACAATTATGCAGCGAAGAAAGTGGATGACACAGTTCTCGCAGCTCTTGAGAAACTGGCAGAAGAAGCACAGCTGACAGAGAAGTTCGAAGCACTTTACAACGGAGAAGTTGTGAACACAGGAGAGAAGCGTCTCGTACTTCACCACATGACACGCGGACAGCTTGGAGATGCTGTTGAGGCTGACGGTGTAGACAAGCGTACTTTCTATGTAGAGCAGCAGAAGAAGATTGCTGAGTTCGCGAACAAAGTACATGCTGGTGAGATCACAAACGGTGCCGGAGAGAAGTTTACAACAGTTGTTCAGATCGGTATCGGCGGAAGTGACCTCGGTCCTCGCGCAATGTACCTTGCACTTGAGAACTGGGCAAAGAAGAATGATACATTCAAGATGGAAGCAAAGTTCATCAGCAACGTTGACCCGGATGATGCGGCAGCAGTTCTGAATTCTGTAGATGTTGCTCACTCTATCTTCGTACTTGTATCCAAGTCAGGAACAACACTTGAGACTCTGACAAATGAGTCCTTTGTAAAGGATGCTCTTAAGAATGCAGGACTTGACGCATCCAAGCATATGATCGCAGTAACAAGTGAGACTTCACCACTTGCAAAGAGTGATGATTACCTTGCAGCCTTCTTCATGGATGACTATATCGGAGGACGTTTCTCATCTACATCAGCAGTTGGCGGAGCAGTACTTTCCCTCGCATTCGGACCGGAAGTATTTGCACAGTTCCTTGAAGGAGCAGCAGCTGAGGATAAACTGTCCCTCAATAAGAATATCAAAGAGAACCCGGAGATGCTCGATGCATTGATCGGTGTATATGAGAGAAATGTACTCGGATACCCAAGCACAGCAGTACTTCCTTACTCTCAGGCACTGAGCCGTTTCCCTGCACATCTGCAGCAGCTGGATATGGAGTCTAACGGAAAATCCGTAAACCGCTTTGGTGAGCCGGTTGATTATGTAACAGGACCGGTTATCTTCGGAGAGCCTGGAACAAACGGACAGCACTCCTTCTATCAGCTCCTTCACCAGGGAACAGATATTGTGCCGCTTCAGTTCGTAGGATTCAAGAACAGCCAGATCGGTACAGATGTTGTGATTCAGGACAGCACAAGCCAGCAGAAACTCTGCGCGAACGTAGCTGCTCAGATCGTAGCATTTGCATGTGGTAAAGAAGATGAGAACCGCAACAAGAACTTCGAAGGAGGACGTCCTTCAAGCATCATTATCGGAGAGCAGTTAACACCGGCATCTCTCGGAGCACTGCTTGCTCACTTTGAGAACAAGATCATGTTCCAGGGATTCCTGTGGAATGTAAACAGCTTCGATCAGGAAGGTGTTCAGCTCGGTAAAGTCCTTGCAAAACGCGTACTTGCACATGAGACAGACGGAGCCCTGAAAGTATTCAGTGATCTTTTGAACATCTAATCGAATCATATAAGTAAAAAGTATAGGAATCGTGCTGTCGGCGGAGAGTTCTGCCGGGGGCACGATTTTTTTAGTGAATTAGAGATCTTCTCAGCAATGCTCTGGGAGAGTTTCTTTGAGTTGTATGGGAAAAAGAGAAAAGTTCAGAATAGAAAAAGAAAGCGTATTTCGTGGAGTAGATTACTCTACGAAATACGCTTTTTCTTTGAATTGTTTCAAATCTTAGTATAATTATCACATATAGTCTACTCTTTTCAAACATTTCTGTCAATGTATATACACTCATTTTATAAATTTATACAATCTCTTAGCAAAAAAAATCGAAAAATAGACACTTTCGTCATTTTAATCTCCTTTTCTAAATGGATTTTTATCTATTTGCCGTCAAATTTATGGTCAATTGTCAGTCAATTTACAATCTGTCAGATCTGAAAATCAAAAATATTTATTTCATTTTATCTAATCCATTTCGCGCTTTTATAAACACATGTATTTAAAAATCAATCACAATTATAAATTTTACAGCATTTATTTACCGTCAAATTTTTGGTCAGACGTCTGTAATCCCTTGATTTTCAAGGCTTTTTTAAAATTTCGTAGAGTAATCTACTCTACGAAATTTCTTGTAAAAAGGATGAAGGCTTATGGGAAGAAGACCAAAAGATCTGTCAGGTCAAAAGTTTGGCATGCTGACAGTTAAAGATATGACACAAAAAAGAGACGGTAGAGGTTCAGTCTATTGGCATTGTGTATGTGACTGTGGAAATGAAGTTGATGTACCAGCGGCAAGACTTATACAAGGAACATGTCATAGTTGTGGTTGTCTGCAGAAAAAAAATCGTCAAGAAATCGCACAGAGAAGACATCTTGTGGATGGAACCTGTGTTGAAGTGCTGGAAAAGAGAAAAAGCAGAAGAGATAACAAGAGTGGCTTAAGAGGCGTGTTTAAGATGAAGAATTGCGATAAGTATCGTGTGGATATCGGCTTCAAGGGAAAGCGCTATTATGTTGGTCTTTTTGATAATTATGACGAAGCGGTACAGGCAAGACTCGCAGCGGAGAACATGATTCATAATGGTTTCATTCAGAAATTGAAGGAATGGAATGAGAAGGAGAAGGAAGATCCGGAGTGGGGAAAGAAGCATCCGTTTGTGTTTGATGTGAAGAAAGAGGATGGGGAGATTCGGGTGAGAGTGTGAGAATGTCTACTCAACGGATGTTTTATGAAGTAGAAAACAGGAGAAATATGATTGTTGCGCCGAGAGGGTGCGATAGCATAAGGAAACACTTAGCCGATTGTGGGGATTATAATCACGATTTTATGATAAACACATGCACCATAAAACACGCTGATATCATCCTGAATTGGATGTGTAGATAGATATTGCGAAAAAAGATGAGGAGTAATTGAGGAATGAGGAAGAATAGAATCAGAATACTGCATGTGGCGCAAGCCGCTGGCGGTGTGGAGCGTTACATCCGAATGCTTCTCAAGTATTTGGATAAAGAAAAATTTGAAAACATACTGGTTTGCTCACAGGATTTCCGTGAGGAAGATTATGACGGTTTGGTGGATTCTTTTGAACAAATCGAGCTGAACAGAGCAATAGGAGCAAATGATCTAAGGTCAATTGTGGAGATCAGAAAACTTGTAAAGAAATATAATCCAGATATTGTATATGCGCATTCCAGTAAAGCGGGGGCAATTACCCGTGTGGCCGATATCGGATTAAAGAACCACTGTGTATACAACCCGCATGGCTGGGCATTCAATATGCGCTGCTCGGATAAGAAGAGAATGATGTACACAGCAATTGAAAAGATAGCTGCACTGTTTTGTGACAAAATCATCTGCATTTCAGATGCGGAGAAGTAGTCTGCATTAGATAAGAAAATTTGCAGAGAGGACAAACTGCAAGTTATTTTCAACGGTGTGGATATCGAATCCTATGAAAGTGGAGCGCGTGGCGCTATTAAAAGGAGAGACCTGAACATTCCAAAAGACGCATTTGTTGTTGGCATGGTAGGACGAATAAGCCCACAGAAAGCACCAGATGTCTTTGTTAAGATGGCAAAGCAAGTGAAAGATGAGGTTCCAAATGCACACTTCATTATCGTCGGCAAAGGAAATCAGGAAGACGAAATCAGAAAGTATGCAGAGGACAATGGCCTCTCGGATAACTTACATATTACAGGCTGGGTTGATAATCCGATGAGCTATGTGGAACTATTTGATGTTGCATGCTTGCTGAGCCGCTGGGAGGGATTTGGGTTAGTACTGCCCGAATATATGATGGCGAGCAAACCAATTGTAGCAAGTAAAGTAGACGCTATCCCTAATATAATTCGGGATGGAGAAAATGGTTTACTTGTTGAGGTGGATGATGATATCGGAGCAAGTAAAGCTGTGTTAAGAATCTATCGAGAAGATGAATTAAGAAATAGATTAGTGGCGCAGGGAATGGAAGATGTGCATAACAGATTTAATGCTCGAAGGGTATCGGAAGAGCACGGGATACTGTTTGAAAATATGTAAAAACATGAATTAAAGTGGAGCTGTGTAGCACTATGGAAAAAATAAAGGTGATGCATTTTGTTGCAGGATTAAAATCGGGTGGAGTTGAGCAAATGCTCTGCAATTACTGTGCGGAATTAAATAATGGTAATTGCAGCTATGAGTTTGTTGTCGTTTATCAGCACGAAGCTGTAGAAAGCTGTAAAGAAAAGATAGAGGAAGCAGGTTGTAGAACAAGGCGTATAACGGCAAGGAGCGAAAACTTTGTAAAAAATTTGATTGAGAGTTATAGGCTAATTAAAGAAGAACAACCAGATATTGTCCATGCTCACATGAATTTGGTGAATTTTTGTGCGCTATATCCGGCTAAATTATCGGGAATAAAAGTTCGGATATCTCATTCGCATATTGCAGAAAAAAATAAAAGATTGAGCTTTAGGATAATGGCGTTTATATGCAAAAAACTTTGCATTGGTTCGGCCACTGTTCTACTTGCGTGTGGTAAAGAGGCTGGTGAGTATCTATACGGAAAAAAGAGAATGGAAACCGGAAATGTGCAGATAGTTGAAAACGCTATTGATATCAGAAAGTTTACATTCGACAATGAGGAAAAATTGAGAATTCGAAACGCTGCGGGATTAAACGGTGATTTTGTAGTAGGTCACGTTGGCAGATTCTCATATCAAAAGAATCATGAAAAATTAGTGGCTGTGTTTTATGGATTGACGAAAATCAGAAAAAATGTCAAATTGCTTTTGGTCGGAACAGGCGAACTGGAAAATCAAGTAAAGCAACAAGTGAAGGAATATGGAATTGAAAAAAATGTAATATTTGCGGGAACAACTAAAAATATGAAAGATATGTATGCTCTTATGGATGTGTTTGTTCTTCCATCAAGGTATGAGGGGTTTCCTGTTGTTTCGGTAGAAGTACAAGCAGCGAGAATACCATCGGTTTTTAGCGACTGTATAGCACCAACCTGTCGTTTGACAGATTATATTGACTTTTATTCAATTAATGAATCTGATGATAATTGGGCAACAAAAATAATTGAATGCGCAGAGAGGAAACGGAATACCGATTTAGATGAGTTATATTCAAGATATGATATAGTGAAAAATGCAAAACATTTGGATTTGATTTATAGACGGAGTTTAGAGCAATGATGAGAAACAGTATAAAGGTAAAGAAAAATAGTTTATATTTTCTAATGCTTACAGCATTTGTGGCAACTGTTGCTTATTGCATGAAATCTCCGACTACGTGTTTAATTGTAGTGTTGCTTCAGCTTGGTGCGATTTTATGGACTGCCAAAGTGTCATTATTTAGCGTTTTTGCAGTTCTTGTGAATTTTTGCTTAGTACAGCAATATGCAGCGTATGTCGGAATAGAAGTATATGGACTTTTGGAAATAACAGATGTTCCAATTTATTATTATGAGATGTTTGTATGCACATATGTGTTTAATGCGATATTACACTTGGTTTTGTCTAATTCAGCTAGCCTTGAAAATGAGGCGGATTTATTTAAAGAGAAACTTGACGTAGGGTTTGATTTTTCGATTATTCTTTCTGTGGCGGCAGTAATTATAACCTTGTTAATATTTCCATCCATTCCATCCCTTGTATCCTTTTCGAGTATAGGAAGATTTAATGGTGGTATTTTATCTTTTTCAGGTTGGTCTTGTATCCCGTACTTTTTTTTGTCTGTTTCTCTTATAAACCACAAAAGTACTAGATTTGTCGTTCCGATGGCCATTTTTGTATCGGCTTGGTATATCTTCCATGGAGAAAGAGTTGACTGCATAGGTTTTCTTACACTATTTGCTGTTAAATATTTTAATGAGCATCCGGGCAAGAAAGCCATAATAAAAGAGTTGACATGTGCGCTGATCGTGGGAATTGTATTTGTGGGGGTAGGTTCTCTTCGAGGTGGAACGTCTAATGTGAAGCTAAGCGATTTACTGCATGGTTTACTTATACAGTCAACGGCTTGCGACGTTACATATGTTTTTAATTGTGCAGTTGATTTGGCGAAAAACAATAATTTGTTCCGTGGAATAACTTATTTGAGTTATGTAGTTAATTGTGTACCACTGCTTAAGGATCCGTATTCATTTCAATCATGTATTCATGAATACTACTTTACAGCTGGAGGAGGACATTTTTTTGCTGAACCTATCGCAAACTTTGGCCTTGGATTCGCTTGCTTGTTCTCTTGCATTTACATCGTATTCCTGGTTTGGGTTGTTAGAAAAAAATCAAGATATCACTATATGGTATATGCAGCAATATCTATAACAATTTTTAGAAGTGCTTGGTATGGATTAAATTATCCGATAACTACAATTTTGTATTTTGCGCCAGCAGTATTGATTGGATATGACTTAGTATTTTCAGAAAAACGGAGAAAGTAAAGATGAATGATTTAATAAGCGTAGTTGTTCCGGTTTACAACGTACAAATGTATTTAAAGAGATGTCTGCAAAGTATAAAACAACAATCATATCAAAATATAGAGATAATAATTGTAGATGATGGTTCCACTGACGAGTCTGGTAAGATAGCAGATGTTTTTTCAAGCCTCGAACCAAGAGCTAATGTGATCCATAAAAAAAATGGTGGATTGTCTGATGCCAGAAATGTTGGCATAAATCACGCAAAAGGCCGGTATATTACTTTTATCGATAGTGATGATTATATTGCTAAAGACTATATAGAGTATCTTTATCGCTTGATTAAAAAATATGGGGTCAAAATGGCAACCTCATTTTATAGAATCGTCTCTGATATTGATGAAGCAAAAGAAGATATAGACGAATTGCACGAGAATATCATCTCGGCAGAGGAGGCGATTCGGCGAATGCTGTATAGAAATGATATGTCTCATATTGCGTGTGGGAAACTTTATGAAAGGGAATTATTTGAGAAAAAACCAGCAATACAGTTTACTGATTATATAACGGATGAACGTCAAAAAGAATGTATCCCGCTTTGCAACGGAAGGTATCGTTTTCCTTTTGGTCTTATAAATGAAGATTTGGCGTTGATTTATTATTTGGTAATAGAATCAAAGGAAATAGCATATGGGACAAAGAAAACATATTATTATGTATCTAATCCGACTTCAATTACGAAAGCAAAAGTGAAAGAAAAAGATTTTCAAGTCTTCTACCTATATGATTTAGTAAGTAACGTGATTTTAGATTATTATCCGACCTTAAAGGATGCTATTTTGGAATTCAAGGAAACAATTTATGTTAAGCTTCTGAAAAGGTTGGTACAAAATAAGCAGGATGAGTTTGATAAAGAAAAAGACTATATAATACGTCAGTTAAAAAGAACATGTTTTGATGCTCTCAAGTCAAATATAAGAAGTGTTACAAAAATTCGGGTGTTGGTGGGTTCGTTGTCGACTAGAATGTTTTGGCTGTTGTGTATAATAGAAAATAAACTGGGTGCAAAAAGCTGAGGTACAAAATAATGGAAAAAGATTGTAGAATATTCAGTACCGATGATCTAAGACAGTGATTGCGAGAAGAAAAGCCACTGTATATGGGAAGTGGAATATCAAACCATATAAAAACAATGATGCTTTATGATCATGATTATGCTATTTGGAAGTTTGTTAGGGATCTGAGGATTTGTGAATACCATTATAATACAAATTACAAAATTCGGTATGTGCTTTGATAAAATCGAAAAAAACATATAGGGCAAAAGCTAGGGATTACTGCGTGGCATAATACAATTGGAAAAGGTGTTCGGTTTTGGCATTACGGTTCGGTAATAGTCAATGGACATGCGATAATTGGCAGCATGTGCCAATTACATGGTAATAATTGCATTGGAAATAATAGGAAAGAAGATGAAAGAGCACCGCACATTGGAAATAATGTCGAGATTGGAGTTGGAGCCAAAATAATTGGTGACATTTATGTAGTTGACAACGTCAAAATCGGAGCAAATGCAGTTGTTGTAAAATCTTGCTTTACCAATGGTGCTACATTGGTTGGAGTGCCCGCACACGAGGTTATTAGATAAGAGAAAGTACATTGATATTAAGTAAACAACATTGAAAGAGAACGATATGAAGAAAATATTTTATTTAAGAACCTATTATCAGGTTATTTTTGCATTGCAAATGGTTGATACTATATATAAGAATGATGAGGTTTATTTTCTTATTTCAGATGACTCAAAAGGCGCAGAGAGAGTCGCGGAAGTGCTTCAGAATATTGGAGCCGTTAAAAGAGCGATATGTGTTAAGACAAAGCGTCTTACATACGAAAAAAGGCTATATGAAAAAATTTGGGATTCGATAAGTATTTCGCTACTTGAAACAAATCAATATGAAAAGATATTAAGACCAGTTTTAGATATAAGCTTTGATGAATTTGTGTTTTTTAATTTCGGAGTGGACACAATAGCTTTTTATAATTTGTTTATAAAGAAGAGTCCTGCTATTAAAGTTTCTCGTATAGAAGAAGGCATTCTTTCGTATGGAATAGAACTTGGCTTTGGCCAAGGAAACATTATAAATATTTCGTATTCTATCCGCAAATTTTTACATAAAAAAAATCTCACGGATAATCTATGTAATTTTTATTGCTACTATCCGGATCTTTATGAAGGAACGCTTACGCCTGTACAGGTTCCTAAAATTGGAATCAATTCAAAAACTGCTATAACGCTTCGTGAAGTTTTTAGACCCGTTTTTTCCGGTTATACACAAAAGTACATTTTTTTCACATCGGTCTATGATTTTGAAGGCGGTACGCCGATTGGTGAATATGAACTTGTGTGTAAGATAGCTGACTTAGTTGGAAAAGATAACTTACTTGTGAAAACCCATCCACGCGATCTGCGTACGATATACAATGATAACGGATTTAATGTAGATAAAAATTCGTCGATACCTTGGGAAGCTGTTCAACTGGGAGGGGATTTCTCAAACCATATTTTTTTGACAGTGAATTCAGGAAGTGTTTTGGCAGGGAGCTTTATGTCAGAAAAACCGGTCAGGACATTTTATATGTATAAACTCTGCAATATAGAAGGAAATTCTACATGTCAGAAAAACGCTAAAGATATCGAAGCATTGCTGACCAATGAAAACATGAAGGAGATTCTTTCAAAGGTTTCTATTGCCAATAGATTGGAGGAGATTGTGGTTGGATAGGTCAAAATATCTTATAAAAAATGTCGGACTACTAACGATCAGCAATTTCTCATCGAAGATTCTTGTTTTTTTGCTAGTTCCGCTTTATACAAGTGTTCTTACAACTGCTGAATATGGAACGTACGACCTTATTATTTCCACAATAAGCCTTCTTTATCCATTATTTACTCTTAACATCGTTGATGGTGTTATGCGCTTTGTTATGGATAATAATTCGGAAAAACGAAGCGTTATCTCTATTGGATTTGCGACTATTTGCATCAGTATGGTGATAACTGGGATTCTTACATATTGTTTGCATTTGGCAGGAATCTGGAAAGGTCTTCTCGTTTATTTCCTGCTATACTATGTGTTCTATACATTCAATCAGTTCTTTATACAGACAGCCAAAGGTTTAGAGAGAGTCCAGGATATGGCTATTGCTGGAGTAATTAGCACTGTGTCAATGCTTCTTGGTAATGTGCTGTTACTTTTAGTTTTCCATATGGGGCTAAGTGGATTTTTTGTGGCTAATATTTTATCACAAGGCCTATCAGCTTTGTTCTTCTGTGTACGGATAAAGGTATGGCGCTATATAATTCCTGCGCACTTAGATAAGCGGCTCGGATATGAAATGCTGCTTTATTCTATGCCTTTAATTGCTACTGCTCTTGGATGGTGGGTAAATAATACGCTGGATAAGTATGCGGTTGCATTTCTTTGTGGTGTAGCAGCGAACGGATTGCTTTCGGTTTCATATAAAATACCATCCATTTTAAATGTGGCACAGCAGATATTTATTCAAGCGTGGCAAATTTCTGCAATTAAGGAATATGGAGAGCATGATACAAGTCGTTTCTATGGAAAAACATTTTCAATGGTAAATATGATGATGTGTGCTTTTTGCGCAGGTCTAATATTTCTTACGAGACCCTTGGCACATATTCTCTATGCGAAGGATTTTTATACGGCATGGTGCTATGTTCCATTTTTATTGGTCAGTTCAGTGTTTAATTGCGCTGCTGGCTTACTTGGTCCAGTTTTAAGTGCAAAAAAGGACACAAAAACAATGATGTGGTCTGCAATTATCGGTGCGATAATGAATGCAGTGTTTAATATTGTGTTAATTCTAATGATCGGAGTGCAAGGTGCAGTAATCGCAACGGCTTTGTCATCTTTTGTGATATTTGCTGTTCGTTTATATGGCACTAGAAAAGATATTATTATAGAAGATAAATTTTATATTACTTGGCTGCTCCTAATACTGCAAGCTACAGTTGAAGTTACCATAGGGAATAGAGTCATTGAGTTAATGCTTTGTGCAATAATGTTTTTTGTTAATAAGGAAAATATCTGTGCTGTAGTAGAAAAATGTCGAAAAATTCTTAGTAAAAAAGGTTGGTGAGCGGATATGTTAGAAATGTATAATAGGCGATGCAGATAAGCAATTTACTCAATTGGTATTTGGATTGCCTAATTATATCAAAAACAAGACATAAAGATTTTGCTGGTTGTTATATAAATGATAAATTAATTTAAGGAAAGAGGATAACTTATGAAAACAGTAGCTTTAATACCAATCAAATTAGGATCCAAGAGAGTTCCCGGTAAGAATATTAAACCATTCTATGATGGAACTCCATTAATGCATTTTATCCAGAGAGCTTGTCTAGAAGCAAAGAATATCGATGATGTATATATATATTGTTCAGATGATGCAGTTCGTGAGTATGTGTTACCTGGCGTTAAGTATTTGAAAAGACCTGCATATTTGGATGGCGATAATATCAATGCAAATGATTTTATTAGAGAGTTCATGAACACGGTTGATGCAGATATTTATGTGAATGCACATACAACCTCACCATTCGCAAAGGTTTCTACGATTGAAGAATGCGTTGACAAAGTAGCAAGCGGTGAGTATGATTCAGCCTTCTGCGCTGAGGCGTTGAGGACCTTTATGTGGGAGAATGGAAAACCAATTAATTTCGATCCGGATCATTTTCCAAGAACACAGGATTTGCCATTAATCTATGGTGAGACATCAATTGCGTATGTGTTCACTAAGAAGTCATTCTTAATTCATAACAGAAGATTAGGTTCCCATCCTTACATTAAAGAAGTGGATAAGATTGAGGCGATGGATATCGACTATCCAGAAGACTTTGCTATATGTGATGCGATTTATAAGGAGATGTTAAAAAAATGAGTGTTCAAATTACAGACTGTACGATAAGAGATGGCGGGTATCTGTTTAACAAGAACTCTAGCCCTGAGTTTATACAGGGAATTATGAAAGGACTTGCTGAAGCAGGACTTGATTTTGTTGAGACGGGTTTTCTGCAGACCAATGTAACTGGAGAAACCTTGGTTTATAAAGATTCAGTAGATGTAAGAAAATACTTGCCGGAAGATAGGAGAACAACACAGTTCTTGGGGTTCTGCGATAACAGCAGATATTCATTAGAGAATTTGGATGATTATGATGGAAAGTCGTTTAAGTGGTTAAGAATCTCATTTGCACAGCATGAGATTGACAAGTCTCTTGAGTTTTGCGCTGGAGCAATGAAAAAAGGGTATCTGGTTCAGTTCAATCCAATGGATTCCATAAGTTACACAGATGAAGCGAGAGCAATATTGATTGAAAAGGTGAATAAAGTAAAGCCAGCTTCTTTCTCTATTGTTGATACTTTTGGTGCCATGGATATGAGTGACTTAGTCCACATTTTTAAGCAGGTAGATAGTTTGCTTGATAAAGAAATAAAAATCGGTCTTCATTCTCATGATAACCTTGGTCTTTCATGTGCATTAGCAGAAAGAATGATTGAACTGGCCGAAGAAAGCGGTCGGGATATCATCGTTGACGGTTCACTGTTTGGAATGGGTAGAGGAGCTGGGAACGCTAAGACAGAATTATTGGCGGACTATATCAATAAGCACTGTAATGGGCACTATGACCTTCAAAGGATCCTGTTGACAATTGATACATACATTACACCGGTATTAGGAAAAATCCATTGGGGTTATGATCTTCCGATGTATGTTTGTGGCACGAAACATTCTCATGTTGACAATGTCTACCATCTTAGGAAAACCTTCAACTGTACAGCAAATGAAATGTACGATTTGGTTGAGGTGTTGACTCCGCAACAGCGAACTCGCTATGGCACAGGCTATTCAAAGACAGACTTTTCAGCATTGGATGGAATATATGAAAATTATAAGAAAGGATACAAGTAATGAATTGTGCAGAATATTTAGTTGACTTCCTTATTAAAAAGGGGATTACGGATGTATTCGGTTATTCAGGAGGGTATATCGTACCATTCATTGATGCTCTTTATGCACGAAAAGATGAGATTAATGTTCATGTTTGCTACAATGAGCAGGGATGCGCATATGCAGCTGATGGATTCGCAAGGACTAGTGGAAAACTAGGTGTATATTTTACCACTTCCGGGCCTGGTGCAGTCAATGGTTTTGGTGGACTGGCTGACTGCTGGTTTGATGGTGTACCTATAATGGCTATAACTGGAAATGTTCCGACAAATGAGCAGAGAGGGTTTTCTGGAGTTCGTCAGAATGGATTTCAAGAAATGGAAATCGTTTCTATGACCAAGCATATTACTAAATATTCGGTGTCTCCGAATAAAGCTGAAACGTTCCCTGAAATCGTTTCTCGTGCATATAAGTTAGCAACTACGGGCAGAAAAGGAGGTGTTCTCATTGATTTTCCATTTGATATCCAAAAAACCAGTATTGGTGATAGGTAATGGTGCTCGTTCGGCTGAGATTTCCGAATTGATTTATGAGTTTATCAACAAGACACATATTCCAGTGCTTACAAGCATGAATACTGTAGACATGGTTCAGGATGACTACCGAATCGGTTTTATCGGCACTTACGGAAACAGAATATCAAATATGATTCTTAACGAATGTGATCTCGTTATATCTATTGGTGCAAGATTAGGCCTTCGTCAGATTGGACATAAGAAAGAACTTTTTGCTTCTAAAGCTAAACTTATCCGATGCGATGTGGATCAGTATGAACTGGCAAGAGAAGTAAAGCCAAATGAAGAGGATTATAACCTAGATGCAAAAGTGTTTATGGAGCAGTTGATTGCTGAAGATATTCCGGACTATATAGAATGGTGGAATAGATGTCATGAAGCCAAAAAAGTTCTCGAAGGTTACGATGATACTGATGGGAATAAGCTGATTGGTAAGATTGCTCAGGTTCTCCCTAAAAACCCGATTGTTACTGTTGATATCGGTCAGACCGTATGCTGGACAGCACAATCTTTGTGGCTCAAGGGAACTGAAGGTAGAATAATTATTGGGGGTAGCTACGGTGCAATGGGCGTTGGGCTTCCTTACGCCATAGGAGCTTCCATCTCAATTGGGAATGGAGTCGTTTACTGCATCACTGGTGACGGTGGTTTGCAGATGAACATACAGGAACTCGAAACAGTTAAAAGAGAAAAACTCCCGATTAAGATTCTGGTTGTTAACAATAAAGAACTAGGGAAGATTAGCGAGATTCAGCACGGATCTTATGGAAATAGATTCAGCATCACAACAGAAGAGAGTGGCTATTCTGTTCCAGATTTTGAACATATCGCGAATGCTTATGGAATTAAAGCGGCAACACTAGAAAGTTATGAAAAAATTGATGGATACAAAGATTGGCTTGAAGACAACGAACCATGTCTTTTAAATATCATGCTTCCTTCTCTTACGCTTTTGATTCCAAAAATCAGATGGGAAACATGTACAATTAAACCTGACTTGGATGATGCTACATTAGAAAAGGTAAATGCATTAATTGGAGTATAAGAATATTATGATAAAGTACTTGATATTAGATGTCGATGGGACGTTGACAGATGGAAAAATATATATGGGGTCTAATGGGGAAGCGATGAAAGCATTCTCTATCAAGGACGGGTATGTCAGTAATTTTATCTTGAAACCTGTTGGTATTATTCCGGTAATTATCACAGCTAGAAATAGTTCTATTGTTCAACATAGATGCGATGAGCTTGGTATTACCGAAGTGCATCAAGGAAAGGTAGATAAGTTTACTGCTCTTAAAGAAATCGTCGGCGAAGAAAATATTGGGTTCTGCGCTTATTTTGGAGATGACATTCTTGACCTTAAATGCATGGTTCCAATCCAAGAAGCTGGAGGCATAGTTGGGTGTCCATGGGATGCCGTACAAGAAATAAAAGCAATTGCGGATTATGTATGCGTAAGCAAAGCTGGTGAAGGCGCACTTCGAGAGTTTGCTGAGTGGCTTATTGCTCCAAAGGTTGACAATGAAGAGATGGCTCGAAGAGTAAATGAGGCTGTTAAATATTTGGCTGAGCTGGACGTGTCAGAAGAAGACGCAGGAAAGAAGGTTGTCGTAAACGACAAGTTCTTCTATTCGATACTGTCATATAATACAAAACCAGCGAATGAATGTAAACTGGAGTCTCATAGAAAATACATCGATATACAAATTATAGTCGATGGCGAAGAAAGTATTGAGGTTGTGGATATTTCCAAGCTGAAAGTCAAGGAATGCTATGATGAAGAAAAAGATGTAATATTCTGGAGAAATCCTAATCGAATGGCAAAGTGCACACTGAGAGCAGGAGATTACATTGTTCTTTATCCTGAGAATGCGCACAGAGGTGCTGTTACTATCAAACAAACAAACCGTGTTCTTAAGATAGTCGGCAAGGTTGCATTATTATAATTGCTGTTTTTCTAAATAAACAGTTCGAATTGGAATGTAGCATAAAATCAATAAAAGATGATAAAAGTGCTATCGAGTTTGCTGTTGCAGCAAGTTGTTTAAAGCATTCTATTGAGGGGGATTTTAACCGCGTGACTGTATCTGACGTAGAGGATTTAATAAAAAATGGGGGAAATGGAAGAGTCCAAGGATGATATTTTCTGAAAAAAGGATTGACAATTAATGAAAGGAAATCATAATTTTGAGAGCAGAGCAGAGCAGAGCAGAGCAGAGCAGAGCAGAGCAGAGCAGAGCAG
>OFMA01000116.1_pt1 | contig 57505 bp, 56 predicted proteins | sample 1541011 | NCBI WGS metagenome assembly OFMA01 (sample SAMN04209225, study PRJEB22552) | human gut metagenome | biome: gut; material: feces | host: Homo sapiens | place: USA: Oklahoma
TGCCGGTGGGGATGGTGTTGATGACGGCCTCAAACTTGGGGCTGAAGCTCAGGATCACAGCCATCACAGCGGCAATGCGGATGACGAGCGGATCGTAGATGCGGCTCAGGGCCAGAACACCGGTGTTCTCACCGTAGGTAGTATTGGCGGGGCCGCCCAGCAGACCGGCCATGGCAGTGGCAAGGCCGTCGCCCATCAGGGTGCGGTTCAGGCCGGGATCATTGATATAGTTGTGGCCGACCGTAGCGCTGATGGCAGCGATATCGCCCACATGCTCCATCATGGTTGCCAGCGCAATGGGGATGATGGTGAACATTGCGCTGATGAACTCAGGGCTGCCGTCGATGGCAAACAGACCCATGGCACTCTTGTGCAGGGGGATGCCGAACCAGTCGGCAGCAGCAATGGCCTCAAAGTTGACTGCACCAGTGACCAGAGCCACAGCATAGGAGACCAGCACACCGATCAGGATGGGCAGGATCTTGACCATGCCCTTGCCCCAGATGTTGCAGACAATAACGGTGCCCAGGGCCACAAAAGCCAGCAGCCAGTTGGACTCGCAGTTGGTGATGGCGGAGGGGGCCAGGATCAAACCAATAGAGATGATGATGGGGCCTGTGACCACCGGCGGGAAGAATTTCATAATGCGGCGGATGCCAAAGGTGGAGATGAGCAGGCTGACCAGCAGGTACAGAATGCCGGACAGTGCCACGCCCGCGCAGGCGTAGGGCAGCATTTTGGTATTGACAACGGTCAGGTTGCCGTCTGCGTCAGCCAGCATGGGGGCTACAATGGAAAAACCGCCCAGGTAGGCAAACGAGGAGCCAAGGAAGGCCGGAACCTTGCCCTTGGTGACAAGGTGGAACAGCAGGGTGCCCAGACCGGCACAGAGCAGAGTGGTGGAAACGCTCAGGCCGGTGAGCAGGGGCACCAGCACAGTTGCGCCGAACATGGCAAACATGTGCTGCACGCCCAGGACCAGCATCCGTCCGGTGCCGAGCTGCCGGGCATCGTAAATGCCCTTGGAGTAATCGATCTTTTCACTCATAGAGAAGTTCTCCTTTCATCGCTGCCCAAAAAAAGAGGCATTGCCGCAGCAACGGCAGTGCCTCAATCTTCTCGAGCAGATTCAAAAAACGGGACCGGAAGGCAAAACACGCGCTCCGCAAAGTCGAACGAAACATTTTGCTCTCCCCTTCCCTGTCTGACTTTATAAAGTATACCAGAAACCCTGCCCGGATGCAATCCGTTTGCCGCAGTTTCCCTCAGCTTTTTGGCTGGACATCTTGAAATATGCCCCTGTCCGCACTATAATATAACCTATTGAATTGATTTGTATTTCAAGAGGAATGTTATGATCTATCTGGATTATTCTGCAAACACCCCGGTGGATGCGCGGGTGTTGGAGCAGTTCTGTGCCGTGGAGCGCCGCTGCATCGGCAACGCCAACTCTCACCACCAGGCAGGCTCTGCCGCCAAGGCAGAGATCGATGCTGCCACCATCAAAATCGCCTCTCTGCTGGGCGTTCAGCCAGCCGAGATCATCTATACCTCCGGTGCCAGCGAAGCCAACAACTTTGCTTTAAAGGGGCTGGCCCGTCTCTCCCGCCATGCGGGCAGGCACATCATCTCCACTCCGCTGGAACATTCTTCGGTCAGCGGCACCCTGACGGCATTACAGGAGCAGGGGTATGAGATCGACCTGCTGGACGTGAAGCAGGACGGTACTGTAGATCTTGAGCACCTGAAGGATCTGCTTCGCCCGGATACCATCTGCGTTGCCATAACGCTGGTGGACAGTGAACTGGGCGTGGTGCAGCCTGTACAGGAGATTGCCGCCATCCTGAAAGCATACCCTCACTGTCACCTGCACGTGGATGCGACCCAGGCTGTGGGTAAGATCCCCGTTTCTTTTGAGGGCGTGGACACCATGAGCCTGACGGCCCACAAATTCTACGGACTGAACGGCATCGGCCTGCTGATCAAGCGGCGGAATCTGGCGCTGGAGCCTCTCATCCATGGCGGCGAGAGTACCACCATCTACCGCAGCGGCACCCCCACTGTGGCGCTGGCCTCCTCGCTGGCTTGTGCGCTTGATTTTGCCGTCACTGACCTGCCCGGACGCGTTGACCATGTGGCAAAGCTGAATGCAGAGCTCCGCGCCGCCCTCAGCACATATCCGCTGGTGCGCATCAACAGCCCGGAGCACGCCATCCCTCATGTGCTGAATCTGAGCGTCCGTAATGTCAAGGGCACCGTGTTCCAGCGGGAGCTGGATGCCAAAGGGGTCTGCGTCTCGGTCAAGTCAGCCTGCTCGTCGGATGGTCTGCCTTCGCGTGCGGTGTTTGCGGTCAGCCGCGACCGCCGCAACGCACTGTCCTCCTGGCGCATCAGCCTGAGCCATCTGACCATCGAGGAGGAGATCAAAGCCTTTTTGCAGGCGTTCGATGTCTGCTACCGTGAGCTGACCGCCGTACATTAAATAAAAAGAGGAACCAACATGAAACGTGAGCTTGAACCTTATCAGATGATCGAACGCAGTATCATCAAGAAATACCGCAAGGAGCTGTGGACCCCCTTTATCGTGGCGGTAAAGCGCTACGAGCTGGTACAGGAAGGCGACAAGATCGCCGTCTGCATCTCGGGCGGCAAAGACTCCATGCTGATGGCAAAGCTGATGCAGGAGCTGCAGAAGCACAGCGATGTTCCCTTTGAGCTGGTCTTTCTGGTGATGGACCCCGGCTACAACGAGATCAACCGCCAGAAGATCGAGTCCAATGCTGAGCTGCTGCATATCCCGGTGACCATCTTCGAGAGCAACATCTTTTCCGTTGCCAACAACACCGAAAAGAACCCCTGCTACCTCTGTGCCCGGATGCGGCGCGGCCACCTGTACAGCAAGGCCAAGGAGCTGGGATGCAATAAGATCGCGCTGGGCCACCACTTCAACGATGTCATTGAGACGACCGTGATGAGCATGTTCTACGGCTCCCAGATGCAGGCCATGCCGCCCAAGCTCCACAGCACCAGCTTTCCCGGCATGACCCTGATCCGCCCCATGTACTGCATCCGGGAAGAAGATATCCTGGCCTGGAAGCGCTACAACGATCTGGAATTCATCCAGTGCGCCTGCCGCTTTACCGAGAACTGTACCATGTGCGACAACGGCGGCGGCGGTTCCAAGCGGCAGGAGATCAAGATCCTGCTCCGCCGCCTGAAGCGCGACAATCCCAATATCGAAAACAGCATCTTCCGCAGCATCCACAATGTTGCCATTGATACCATGCCGGGCTATCGATCCGAGGGTGTGGATCACAGCTTCCTGGAACGATTCAATGCTATGGAAAACAGCTGAGCTGCATCCGCATTCCTGCCTGCGCAGAATTACACTTTGTACGCGATACAACAGTAAAAAATCCCCCTCAGCTTACGCTGAAGGGGATTTTTTCATGCCACCGGCGGGGCTTGAACCCGCACTCTGTCTCCAGAAAGGGATTTTAAGTCCCTCGTGTCTGCCAGCCTCCGGCGGTTACTTTTTATCGACGTTGATTCGCTTTGTTTTTACAGTTGAAAGGGATTTTTCTGTCACGACCGAAAGGGATTTCTCTTATTTCGAGTGTATTATAGCATGGATTTTCAGCCCAGTCAACTGGATTTTTGTTAAAGTGAACATTTCAATAATTGGTTGTAGTACCATTGCTGGAAGCATTGACTTTACAAGTGCACTTTTAAGAGCAAATGGCGTAATTTTATTCTCGCACGCTTGATAGCAACAACAAAATATAGTATAATAGAATCAAAAAGGAGGAACTGTGCCCTATGAGCGACAAAACAACGACCAGAAACCCGTTTGGTGGGTTTTATCTGAAACTGGCAGAGGCGCAGCATGAATACGAGCAGGAACAGCACATCGACCCCGCCTCGATGACCGAAGAAGAGCGCCAGAACAAAATCAAAGAGATTCTGGACTATCTGCACAACTCCCGCAAAAAGGCAAAAGAGGATGGCGCACCGGTTGACCCTATCGTGCCGGAAGAGGAACCGGAAACTGCCGGGGCAGAAGTCGAACAGCCCACGAAACAATACATGACCAGCATGATTGGCGACGATTACAAGAACTGGAAGGGTATTGTGGTGTTTGACGCAGGCACCGGCTCCGGCAAGACCTATTTCATCCTGAAAGTCCTGCTGCCGTGGGCCCATGAGCAGAGCAAGCGTATCCTGTTCCTTTGCAATCGAGACGCTCTGCGTAACCAGATCGAGAGTGATGTGTGCCGATTAGGGTGTGTAAAGAGGTCTAACTGGGATTATAAGGATGACCTCGGAGCAGAGGTTGCAGAAACTATCATCAAAAACAAGTATGGGCACACCATCTGCGTGGAAACGTATCAGGGACTCGAAACCTTCCTTCAGAATGCCCCGGATGCCGCTAGAACTTATTTGCGTACATTTGACTATATCGTGTCCGACGAGTATCACTATATGGTAACAGATGCCAGCTTCAACGATTATGTGGATGTGAGCTATGAGGCCATCAAGGAACTGTGGACAACGAGGACCTGTATCTTTATGAGCGCTACTGCCCGCCCCTTCTTCGATTACTGGGAACGCAACAAGCTGATCCCGGAAGGCCAACACTATCGTCTGCCCATGGACTACCAGTTTGTGTCGAGTGTAAAGTTCTTCTTCCGTGACGATGACGAGCTGGATATCATCCGCCGGGTAAAAGAGGGTGAGAAAATCCTCGTCTTTGTGAACACCATCGCCAAGCTGCGAAAATTGGGGGACCGTCTGAAAGCAGAAGGAATCGAAGATGTAGTGTGCCTGTGCTCCAAGTATCGGAAGGAAGCCAGCGAGTTCGATAAGCTGGACAATGTGCTGAAAGATGCCACACTGCTGCATCAGGTCACACTGACCACATCCACCCTTTATAATGGTGTTGATATCAAGGACCCCTCTCTGAAATATATTGTCAGCGAACTATGGAATCCTATCTCCAATGCTCAGATTCTTGGCCGCAAGCGTCCTTTGAGCGCAGAGGATACTTGTGTGGCGTATTTCCTGCACTACCCGAAAGAGCGCCTTGAGAACGAAGTCGATAAGTTAGAGAGGTTCCAACTGGCCCCGGCGAAAGCATATCAGAAGTTGTTCGATGACAAGAAAGCATGGAAAGCCTATCTGCATCAGCCTGAAACGCAGAAAGCACTGAAAGAAAGTCACACCGTTGTTCTGGATGCGTGGGAAGGAGAGTATTGCTGGCGGAAGCGTGCGAACTTACAGGCCATCGTAGAACGGGACTTTCTGCGTCAGATGCTCGAAAATGGCTATCAGGCAGAGCTGCTGAAAGAGATCGATGAAAGCCTGCTTGCGAAAGTGGAGCGCCTTGAACCACCACCGCTGCTTGCGTATTTGGATGCCCACCTGAATGAAGAGCGCTATTATGAAGAGTGGCAGAAAATCTTCTTTGAGATGGGCCATATCTACAACGAAAAAGATGGCCATGCTGAGAAATCGATGCCTAGTTATACGCGTGCCTGCAAATGGTTGCTGAATCACGGATATGATCTTAATAAAAAACAGAAGCGATTCGAGGCAGGACAAAAGAAACAGGTTTGGTGGGTCACTAAGTCAGAACACTAAGGATGCCTACAAAACTCACTATAATATATAGAAAAGTGAAAAATATAGGCATATCAATTATGGAAGCTCGGCTGCTTATTTGAGTGGTCGGGCTTTTTATTGTGGTCGATTGCATACAGAGGCGCCCTTCATTGACAAATTCTATTCTAGCTGCGTGGAATGTTAACGATGCGAGAGCAAGGCGAAGCAGCGCTAACATGAACACGCAAACGGAAATCTTGATGAAGCGAACCTGTGAGCGCTTCAAGATTGGAGTTGATGAGCGCCAGCGAATACACCCGGAAATTGAAGGTCCAGTTCAATAGGTCGAGACGGCTTACGTTACGACAATAAAAATCGCCCTGCTACTCTTAATCGAGAGGCAGGGCTTTTACTATGTCAAGAGAATCGCTAAAGATAAAAATATATTACCAAATTTTTTCAACTTTACGGTGATACTTTCTTAAAATGGCAGAAACCTTGTCACCATTTTCAGATTTGTTGATATAATACTTTTTACATCGTGGGCAATACCAACCGTATTCAATGGTGCTTTCAATGTTAAAGGCATAACATTGTAATGCGTATGTTGGATGATCTATACAATATCGGATGAGGTCATTCTGCTTTTGGAGTTTGGGTAAAACCATAGTCGGTGACAGTTCTTGACCTACGGATGTATGAGGGTGGTCAAATTGAAATTCTTTTTTTGAGCCATCATAGTAATCATCTTCATCATAAGATATGTGAGTTGCCCCAATTTGGAATTTACTTCGATAGTGGAGCCCTGCATAATGTTGTTCACGCCCCATCTTAGCCTCCAATTATATCAGTCTCTAGAAAATCATTAAAGAGCCTTTAGATCGCATACTTATAGAACGATTACTTTTTCTTTTTGGAAATGGGAATTCCGTGCTTTTTAGCGTTTTCGACAAAGGCATTGTGCCGCTCTGTTTCCTGATTTATTTTGTCGTGTTCCTCTCTTGCCGCATGTGCTCGTGATGCTTGATATTCGTGATATCTTTGTGTGGGTATCCAACTTGGGTAGACCAAAATATGCTTGCTAACCGCACGACTTTCTGGTGGGGGATATTTCTTTCCCGCCATAATATAAACCACCTCTTATCATAGCTTTCTCATCCATTCTCTCGAACGCTGATTCTGTCGCTCATAAAAAGTGACACCGGTCACATCGTTCACGACTACATCATCATATGGGATACCCTTTTCATTCAGATGGGCGATAAACCAGCGTTTCTTACAATAACAATAGGGAATTTTATATGGATTTCCATAGTCACTAGCAGGTTTACCGCATGCATTGTATACATCGCCACACATGTTCCACCACTCTTTGCGGACACGCTCTCGCATACGAAGGGTATCAGGAGTTCCGTGATAACCATAGGCTTCACCAAATTCATAATCTTTCTTTTTTAAGCTCGCATTCTGCCCAGCGCTCACTGCACCAGATGCGCCAAGTCCCAGCAGTCCTAAAACGAACGATACCGCTCCACTCATAGTATTTTCCTCCTGATAATATGTATTTTTAAAAATCGGTTGTGCCAACGACTAACAGAGTCACTAATTTTCTGCTTTGAAGTTACCACGCTTTTATCAAAATGTCAAGTTACAGAGCCCAATCGGCAATCAAACGCCCATACAGGTCGTTATACTCGACACAAAGCTCTGCAAGAAATCCGTGGAATGTACAATTTAGTTATTAGATAGCACCGAACAGCGAGAGAATGAAATAGAGGATGGCTCCCATGATAAAAGTACCTCCGGCGGCTTCTACCATGAGAATCAAGCATCCCCAATCACCGCCACCACTTGTCCGGCCAGCATTCATTCTGGTGTATGCTTTGTAATCATCATACCAATTATGTGCTTGTGGCTCATAAGTAAATCCTCCTGTGTTATGTATGTTTCTTGGTGTGATTAGAGTTTATCAAATGCAATGTCCGATAAGATGGATTTACAAGTGCACTTTTAAAGATTTTCTGGCTTTTGTGCTGATAAGTGCTCCCGAATCATCCGTTCTAGTGTCGGGCGGGTGACGTGAAGAGCTTCGGCCATTTGTCCTTTGTTCAGTTCCCGGCGGGTGTAACGATCATATAGGGCAGGAAAGTTATCGGGCATGGCGACCTTCTTGCGTCCCTTATAGACCCCGTTGCGCTTGGCGATAGCGATTCCCTCCCGCTGGCGGTCAAGCAGATTTTGCCGTTCAAACTCATTGATGGCTGCAATCATGGTCAACATCAGCTTTCCGGTAGGGGTTCCGGTGTCGAGATTCTCTTTGTTACTGACAAGATGAACGCCTTTGGCTTGTAGGCGCTCTACGATCTCAAGCAGGTCTTTGGTGCTTCGTGCAAGACGGCTAAAGTCGTGGATGTAGACAGTATCACCTTCGCGCACATAGTCGAGCATGGCTTGGAGTTGGGGCCTGTCCATGCTCTTGCCACTGATTTTTTCGGTGAACCACTTCTCGATGCTGTGCTTCTTGAGCGCTTCGATCTGGCGGGCTTCGTTCTGCTCCTCGGTGCTGACACGGACGTATGCGACCTTCATAAGATGTACCTCACTGGATGATAGAAAAATAGGGTCAGAGATGACGGAAAAAGTCGAAAAGAATGCCCAAACCGACCCTAAATTGCAACGGATAGGATAATATCAGGATGATAGATAGGGTGTACCCTAGATTAGAAATACTGCGAGACGTAGATGCTGATATTGGGGCCTTCGCTGTCACTATTGGCAAGAGGTACAGCATCAAGATGGATGATGTCGTTGTCTTGAAATTCAACCTTACATTGATATGCGTCACAGGAAATAGCGACGAATGGCATAGTCTCAATATCTGTTCCCGCGCTAATTGTTGGCTCACCATTTTTACAGTCAAGAGACACATCTTCTGATAGGATTGGAATCTCATAGCATACGTAAGGGTTGGAATTATTGAGTGAAAACCACACACGAGGAAAGCTCTTGATGATACGGAAGAGCTTTTCGGCGGTAAGAATGGTCATTGCAGTAGTAGTTGTTTTCATAGTTACGTCGTCCTCCTTTTATAAGTGCACTTTCAAAAAACGTCAAGGGTAATAGTACTGCCCTCTTTGGTGATGATCTCGTACTCGACGGTCTGGATATCCGGGAACACCAGCTTCTCGATACTCAGGATGCTGGCAAGTGGCACAGAAAGCACTGTACTTCCAGCCATAAGGTGCAGCTCTGATTTGTCCCGGCGGGTGTGCAGTTGAACATTCTGGAAGGCGATGTCTACCTCTGTAAAGATGGCGCACACGCTGGCTCTGCATTCGAATGTCTCAGCAATAAAGGTGTCGATGGCGATTCTATAAGTATCCATGGGATACCTCCTGTTCTGTTACTTGCGGCACTACTCTCACTCGTGCTCTCGCTCTCTGTCCTGTTGTGATTCAGTCGGCCTTTACAAACATCTCCATGCAGTCAGCACAGATAACCCGAACATCTTTGGTGCTCCGGATGATAGTGCAGCATTTTGGGCATATCCACCGCCGGGTGCTACTCTTAGCTTTGGGCGGTTTGGGTGCGCCTGTCTCGCTGCTGCCGGGAGCTTTACTGCCGTTTCCGGTGCCGAACATATCAGCCCACGCCAGCCGCTCACCCATCTGAATATCCTGCCAACCCATGAGAGCAACAAAATCCAGCAACTCTTCAGACGGGCTTGTGATGGTCCAGCCGTACTTCTCGTGAAGTTCAACAGTCAATCCGTGGGCCTCGGCCTGCTCTTTGAAGCGCTTGTTGTGGTAGACACCATTATTAGAGGTATCCTTGATGCCATTCTCCAAACAGTGCTCGTGTACCATCTCGTGAAGCAGGGTTGCGGTGGTGTCCTCAATGGGGCGATCAAGTGTGGCAGAGGAAATGTTGATCTCGTACTTGTTCTCGCCGCCTGCCTGCCAGACCTTGGAGCCGGTGATATGACCATAGGCGGACGGGGTTTTCTTGAGACTGATGATGGGTTCAGGGAGTTTCCCCTCGAAGTAGTGCTTGTTGAGCTCTCGGAACATCTTTTCTAACTGCCCGGCGGCGCGGCTGGTCTTAACGGTCTGTTTCATGGTTTCTCTCCTTTGTACATCAAGATTGCAAAACGGCGGGACAGATGGTATAATATTCTTGTCCCATTGCGGACTAGTCCCTTGATAGCTGGCTATGGAAAGGGACGCTTGTGGATGTGGTGGCTCATGGAGATGACCTCCTGCATTTTACGAGTGAATGTTTAACCGCTGATTGCAATAAGATGATAGCATAGAATAGCAAGCATGTAAATCCGCATACTGCACAAAGATATATGCAAGCATGTTATAGCAAGCATACAATGTGCGCAATCCGGACTTTTCACTTATAATAGGTATATAGGAGAAAACAATGGCATCAGATGCACAGCGTAAGGCGAACGCAAAATATCTTGCAAGCAAAAAAACCTTGACCATCCGAATCGACCATGATGAAGCGGACGAAGTTTCTGAAGCGGCTGAAAAAGAGGGTCAGAGTGTACAGGCATATTTTCTGCAAGCTGTCCGAAACAGACTAGATGGAAGCACTATCCCCGGCGGGGTAGTTAAAAATCCTGAAAGTGCACCTTTAACAGAAGAAAAGCCTAGTTGTTCTATCTCCCCAGCACTGAAACGAGCCATCAAGAAGAGCATTCAAGATGCCGTCCAGAACTTTTCAGAGGATGAATACGACAAACTCCGATATGAGTTCGACAAGCTAGTGTTTGAAACATTCATAGAGGAAGCCAGAAAGCCGAAGAAGTCGTTACTGGATGATAAAAAAAATGAAGAGACGCCCAAAGAGGATGCTGAAGCAGCCGAATGTATTTGTGAGCCTCTTCTCTGAATATAAAAATAAGCCTCTGCCTTTACGGACAGGGGCTCTTATTGTATCTGGGCAAAATAAAATCCCAGCGGGGATGAGCCGCCGGGAAACGAGATATATTAAAAATGCATTACGAAATTATTTTTACAGCTGTATAGGAATTGTTTTTCAGAACCTTATTGAGTCGATCAACGTCTATTGCGCCAATTTTTTCACAGTTTTCTTCTTTTAACTCAACAATTTTAACCGTTAAAGCTTGTATAAAATAATCGTCATCGTCTTTATCAAGATCATCAAGGTTAAGAGAATCGGTGTAGCCTACAAACTGATACGCCTCATCCTCTGAATCATAAGAAGATGCAAAGTATCCGGTTGTATTTCCACCGAAGCCATTTTGTGCGGCATAGTGGAGAACAATAAAGGGGTGGTCATTATCGATAATTGTTGTCGAATCAGAAGAATCCTCAACGGCAGGATCAGGACCATATAAATCAACAGTATAAACAGATACTGAATCTGGATTTTTGAGAATTTTTTTCAAAGCATTAACAGCTGAGTAGGCGCAGGGCTCATATTTGATTTCTTCTAATATGGTCTGTGTGTCTTTATAGTTAGGATTCTTGAGAAGGATTTTCTGCCCTTCTTCATAATTTCCATTTTCTAAAAGCGTAAGGGCTTGTTCGTAAGATGCGGCTCGTTGTTTTGGAATTATGATGCCCAAAACGATACCTAAACAAAGAATAAGAACAATGGTAACAACGGAAAAAATCTGTTTTTTAGAAAAAGCCGGTTTGTTAATATGAGAAGTGAAAGAACTGGTAGATACAGAAGCAGCACTTGATGGATTGATGGGATAACCACAATAGGGACATTTGTCAGCTTTGTCACTGACATCTTTTTGGCAGTCGGGACATTTGATGAGTGCCATAACTTTCCTCCTGAATGGTTGTGAATGATCTCAAGATGGCCTTGGTCTAAAACATATAAACGAGTAATAAAGCACGAGTTGTGTATTTCGTTCTATGGAAAATACAAATCACTATTTGGTAATAATTGGAACCGCCATGGTTAGAGCGTTTTTGCAACTAGGAAGTGAGCGAATTAACACAGGCCATATGAGTAGAAATGGTGATAGATTTTAATATTCGTGGGTAAAGCCACACTTACCACAGCAATAACATTCTTTATGTTTTCCAAGAGCACCGCCGATAAGACCGACCGGTCCAAGTAAAAGAGCGCCAGCAGCGGCTTTTCCAACGCTAAATCCTTTATTTCCAGAATCAACAAGAATCCACTTGTCTTTTTCTCCGCACATAGGGCATTTCTCAGGAGCTTTTGCCATAATAATGATCCTCCGTTCATAATAAACAATTAGTTTTAACGCTCTAAAATTAGAATACAGCAGTTTGTTCGCAATGTCAAGCAATAAAGCCTAAAATGATAATGATAAATCGCATCCGCAACCTATACTGGACATAGGAGGCGATGAAAATGACAGCAGATCGAATCAAGGCATTGCGAGAGGCACGAGGTTGGACACAGGCGGAACTTGCCAGACGGCTGAGTATTACGCGCAATGGTGTCAACTCGTGGGAACAGGGGCTTTCCATGCCGTCGCCTACTTGTCTGGTCGATTTGGCGAAGCTGTTTTCTGTCTCGACAGATTACCTGTTGGGTGTGGAACGGCTGGAAATGGTCAATGTCACTGGGCTGGACGAGAAAGACGTGGCAATACTGGTGCAGTTAGCAGACCGATTGAGGGAAACCCGCTGACACAATATAAGGGAGTCAATTGAGCTACAAAAAATTCCCTGCCCTTGTTTGCAGCGCAGAGAATCTGTTATAAATATATGTGCTAACTGAAGTAAAAGCGTACTTTCAACATTTTTCCACAAAACTTTCAACCGGAGAAATTACAGGTTTGATAAATCAGAAAAACAGCACGAACACCAGATAATCTCGGTCAAATAACCGGGATTTTTTGTTTATTGGGAAAGTTTGATTTTATTGTCCCGGCGGGTATTGTGCGTCATCTGCTCCAATGGGTTCAGAACGTCATAGTTAGCCTTCAAATCGTCTGCATAAAGCGCAACATACTTTCGCGTCATGGCAAGATCAGAGTGCCCTAATAACTTCTGAAGCCGGAAGGGGTCACCACCCGCTTGGATGTACAGCTTTGCGTAGGTATGCCGAAACAGATGAATGGATGTCTTCTCAACGCCCCGTTTGTGATTGTATGACCATATTGCATTTTCCAGTGTACTTCGTGAGAGCGCCGTTCCATACTCTGAAACGAATAACAGGTCTGTCGGTGTTGTTTCATTCCGATAACCCAAATACTCTTCCAGAAGCCTTCCTAGCCGCCTTGTAAGCGGTGCAACGATTTGGTTTCGAGCTTTCATGTGCCGGAAGAGCACTGTACTGGCGGAAAGGTCAATATCCTCAATGCGCAGATTGATGAGTGTAGAAGCACGACAACCTGTTCCAAGAAGAAAATTAACAATCACCCAATTGCGGTATTCAGCAAATGAGCAGGTACTTTTATTTGGGGCTTTCAATAGCCGCTCCAGCTCGTCCGCTGTGTAGGGTTCTTTGATGGGTTCATCGGCTCGTATCATCCGAACAGGAAACCGTTCCATATATCGTCGCTCCATACACCAGTACAGAAACGCTCGCACCATCCGCAGATTAGTATTGATGGTCGTATCGCTAACCGTTCCTTTCTCTTTGAAGTACAGAATGTAGTCCTCCACGTCCTCTTCTGTAATAGTATCAATGCACTGTTCAGTGTTTTCCAGAAACAGGAAAAACGTCTTTGCTTTGGCTGAATAAAATTTGATTGTTTCCGGTGAAAGATTCTTCACCTCATTTTGCTTTTGGAACTGTTCGAAGGCACCGTGGACGCTTGGTGGTGTGGCGGAAATGGCGCGCAACGTGCGTTTTTTCATAGAAAGAGATTCCTCCTTTTTTCGTAGGAAATCCCTTTCGGTTTGGCAAGAATATTTTTCGCATCCGAAGCTATCATAAGCAAACAAAAAAGCCCACAATCACACGAATCAACGTGTAATTATGAGCTTCAGCGATGCCACCGGCGGGGCTTGAACCCGCACTCTGTCTCCAGAAAGGGATTTTAAGTCCCTCGTGTCTGCCAATTTCACCACAGTGGCGCATAGAAACCCGGCTTACAAAGCCCTGCTGCTCTGGACATTCACAGAGAGCCGGGAATAACAGGTGATGAGGTAAACATTTATCACAAGTCCGTCGTTACGGAGTTGCAAACATGTATCAAAACATGTAAGATTCACACAACGGCTATTATAATACAATAGAAACCCTGCTTTGTCAAGTTACACCTTTCCGCCATGCAGTTCCGAATACATCTTGGCGCGGCACTCGGCCACAGCGGGGGTCATATTGACATAGTGCTTATGCGGCATCTCGATGCGCAGCTCAGTCTCCCAAGTCTCTTCGGTCAGCTGCTTTGCGATATAGGCCTTTTTCTCGGCAATCCCGGGCAGTTCGATGGCCAGTTCACCGTTCAGGATATGGGGCACCAGCAGCCGCTTGACCCTGGTGGGGGTGATGGTAATGGTGCGCTCGATGGCATCCGGGTCAAGGTTGACCATCTTTACCGGCTTGCCTGCTTCGATGACCTCGCCATCCATGGCGATCAGATCGCACTGGGCCTGACCATTTTCATCGTAGAGCCGCCAGGGCATTTTCTTGCCCGGGATGATGGCCTTGCTGGCAGAATCCGAGCACTTCATCTTGGGCTGATAGGTGCCATCCGGCAGCTTGACCGCCACCAGTTTATACACGCCGCCGAACACAGGGTCAGAAGCGGAGGTGATGAGATTCTCGCCCACGCCGTAGGAATCAAAATGAGCGTGCTCATAGAGCTCCATGTTAGCGATCTTCCGCTCGTCCAGACCATTGGAAGCCACCAGCTTGATATAGGGCTTGCCTGCGGCATCCAGTGCCTTACGCAGGCGCTTGGAGCCACGGGCCAGATCGCCGGAATCGATACGGGCACTCTTGACGCGGCGGTTGGGGTCATTGGGGTACTTCTCGATCAGGTAGTCGTCCAGCTTGATGAGGTTGGGCAGGCCGCTCTCCATGATGTTGTAGGTATCCAGCAGCAGGCTGACGGAATCCGGGTAGGTATCCGCAAAGGCCTTGAAGGCATCAAACTCCGTCGGGAAGAACTCGATGAAGCTGTGTGCCACGGTGCCAACTGCCTTGACCTCAGAGCCATACTTCATCTCAGCCAGGCAGTTGGCAGTGCCGATGCAGCCGCCCAGAACAGCGGCATACGCGCCATCATTGCCTGCGCTCTCGCCCTGTGCGCGGCGGGTGCCAAACTCCATGACACTGCGGGGCGTATGGGTGTTCAGACCGGTCACACGGGTCGCCTTGGTGGTGATCAGGCTGTGGAAGTTCATCGTCTGCAGCAGGTAGGTCTCGATCAGGATCGCACCCACCAGGTCGCACTCAATGCGGACCATCTGCACATGGGGGTAGCAAACCGTGCCCTCGGGCAGAGCGTACATATCACCCTTCCACTTGTAGGTGCGCAGATACTCGCAGAATTCCTCGCTCATACCCTTGGTGCGCAGCCATCGGATATCCTGCTCGTTGAAGTGATAATTCAGCAGGAACCGGGTCAGCTTGCGCTGGCCTGCGCTGATGGAGTAGCCCATGTTGTCCGGGTTCTTACGGAAGAACATATCGAACACAAGGGTGGTATTCTTAAAGCCGTGCAGGAACAGGCAGTTTGCCATCGTGAATTCGTAGAAATCCACCACCATGGCAGGGTTATCATAATCTTCGTCCGGAATGTACGGAACAACTTTGATCTCGTCCATGAAAAGTTTCCTCTCCTTGTACTTCGCAGCAGCGAAAAAACATTGCCGCTGCTGAAAAACCAGCCCCTTCTCCCCCTGCCTTTGTTCCGGCAGTGCGGGGGCCAGCACCCTGTCTTGACAGGACGTTTGTACCATGATAGCATCTTTGCCGCCCGGGTGCAAGGGCTTTTGTAAATTTCCTGCGTGCAGAAAGAAAAATCTTTTTTTGGTACTGCCAAAAGGGCCGCCCCCGAAAGCTCCGGGAGCGGCCCTGCAAGCCTGTTCAGGCTCAGCCGTTTATAATATTGGGGGTTGCATTTTTCAGCACAACGTCATGGCTGCCGCCCTCCACGATGGAGGTGGAGGAAACCACAGTCAGCTTGGCCTTCTGCTGCAGCTCGGGGATGGAGAGTGCGCCGCAGTTGCACATGGTGCTCTTGACCTTGTACAGGGTGGTCTGGACACCATCGGCCAGAGGACCGGCGTAAGGCACATAGCTGTCCACGCCTTCCTCAAAGCTCAGCTTGGTGGAACCGCCCAGGTCATAACGCTGCCAGTTGCGGGCACGGTTGGAGCCCTCGCCCCAGTACTCCTTCATATACTGGCCATTGATGCGCACCTTGTTCGTGGGACTCTCGTCAAAGCGGGCGAAGTAGCGGCCCAGCATGACAAAATCAGCGCCCATGGCCAGAGCCAGAGTGATATGATAATCGTGGACGATGCCGCCATCGGAGCAGATGGGCACATAGATGCCGGTCTCTTTGTAGTACTCGTCACGGGCCTTTGCGACCTCGATGACTGCGGTGGCCTGACCACGGCCGATGCCCTTGGTCTCACGGGTGATGCAGATGGAACCGCCGCCAATGCCGATCTTGACGAAGTCTGCACCGGCCTTTGCCAGGAAACGGAAGCCCTCGGCATCCACAACGTTGCCTGCGCCCACCTTCACGGTATCGCCGTAGTGCTCACGGATCCAGGCGATGGTACGGCTCTGCCACTCGGAGTAGCCCTCGGAGGAGTCGATGCAGAGCACATCCACGCCAGCCTCGACCAGTGCAGGCACACGCTGGGCATAGTCGCGGGTGTTGATGCCGGCACCGACCACATAGCTCTTGTTGGCATCCAGCAGCTCGTTGACGTTCTTCTTGTGGGAATCGTAGTCCTTGCGGAACACGAAGTATTTCAGGTTGCCCTCATCATCCACCAGCGGCAGAGTGTTGATCTTGTTGTCCCAGATGATGTTGTTGCAGTCGTGCAGGGAGGTATTCTCCGGTGCGGTGACCAGCTTCTCGATGGGAGTCATAAAGGTGGTAACGGAAGCATCATCGGGGGTGTGGTTGACACGGTAATCACGGGAGGCCACAATGCCCATCAGCTTGCCGTGAGGAGTGCCATCGGCAGTGACAGCAATGGTGGAGTGGCCGGTGCGGGCCTTGAGCTCCAGCACATCGTGCAGGGTGGCGGTAGGAGCCAGATTGGAATCGGAGACCACATAACCGGCCTTATAGCTCTTGACGCGGCGCACCATGGCAGCCTCGTTCTCAATGCTCTGGGAGCCGTAAATGAAGGACACACCGCCCTCACGTGCCAGTGCAATGGCCAGCTTATCGCCGGAGACCGACTGCATGATGGCACTGATCATGGGGATGTTCATTTCCAGCGGGCAGGCCTCTTCCCCCTTGCGGTACTTGACCAGCGGGGTCTTCAGGCTGACTGCCGTGGGGACATTCTCTGCAGAGGAATAACCCGGAACCAGCAGGTACTCGCCAAAGGTGCGGGAAGGTTCTTCATAGAAATAAGCCATACTCTAAACTCCTTTTTTCTTAACGCATCAACAACGGGCCAGCATCAAAATAATTCATGTTTGCTGCTTATAAATTGATTGACTATACTTTACCACAAACCCCGTCAGAATACAAACCCCAGCGGCAACAAACTTTAGAACTGTCCTTTGCGGAAAAACAGTAAAATTGACCACCAAAAACGTGCAAGGTCATACTTTTCCGCCTGACAGGCCGGTTTTCTGACACAAAGTGGAGTGCAAAAAAGTCCGCACCGGAAAACCGGACGGACTTTTTTGCACACGAAGCGAGATACCGCCTGTGCGGTACAGTGCCGACAGCTGTGAAGGAGAACAGCCGGAGGAGGAGAAGGCCCTGCACCCGATATCTCTTATTCAACAAGAAGAAAAAGATTTCAGTCTCAAAAAGCGCTCATCGCTTTCTGTAACTATATTGTAACTCTTTTGTTTCCGTTTTGCAAGACCTTTTTCGCAGATTTTGTAACATAATTGTAATTTTTCCGGATTTATTTTGTAAATTCCAGGTAGCATTCAAACGCGGCGTGCTCTTCGCGGCGGCCCACCACATACCAGCCATCGGCCGAGGGCGCATAAAACACCTCGACCTGACTGCCCAGCGGGATCTCCCGGTGGTACTTGACGGAGACGAATTTCAACGGCCCGCCCTTGACTACCTCCAGCGGCAGGGCATCGCAGGCAATGTCCAGATAGCAGGCGTTGTTCACATGGCCGTTCAGGTCGCACAGGGAGTAGCTGGCTGTCCGGCTGCCCGCACAGGTCAGTTCCTTTGCTTTGTGCACCAGCTGGGGCAGCTCCCCTTCCAGATCCTCGTTCCAGTAACCGGGCGTATGCCAGGAGGGCTGGCGCAGGATGCACTCACGATCGGTATCCACCACGATCCACCGGCTGTCGATCAGGGCACACTCCTTCCCTGCTTCGTCCAGAATGCGGGTCAGCCGCTTCATCGAACCCTTCTTGCACGGCTCACAGGCGGTAACAAATGTCAGCTTTTCGGCGCGCAGAGGCATCCGGGTGATCTGCGCCGCCTGCTTGCCCACCAGAAACGCCGTGTGGTGTGCTTTGAAAAAAGCATCATCCATGCCGTAGGCACGGGCGTGGTCTGCCGCAGCCTGCTCCACATAGCGGAACAGGGCGCTGGGCTTGATCATCCGGCGAAAATCGCCGTCTGCGTTCAGGACAGTTGTATGATAGGTATATTGATTCATACGTTTCCTTTCCAAAAGAGGACCCTCTCCGTCATTGCTTCGCATTGCCAGAGGCTTTGACGGAGAGGGCCCTTTCTTCTCAATACTGATTCCGGGTCTTTTTGCGCAGCTTGCGCCAGATGTTGAAGCAGGCCAGCGCTACCATGGCAAGCAGCAGCAGCAGGAACACAACGCCGCTGCCGCCCTCATTGTAGCTCTTCATCTCGCTCCACTTTACATCGAGCTCGTTGTTGACCTCATCGCTCAGGGCGGTGAACACCTTTTCTTTGGCTTCTACCTCCTCAGAGGGGTATGCGATCTCGCTGTACTTCAGATCCTCGTCCAGGATATCCCACACCTTCTGCATAGGGGTGGTGTAGCCGATATACTCCGCATTGGCCTTTCCGATGTCCGGCTCGCACATGAAGTTGATGAACATCTCCGCAGCTTCCTTGTGCTCACTGGTGGCAGGCACCGCCATGCAGTCCACCGACAGCACACTGCCCTCCTCCGGGAACACCCAGGCCAGATCCGGGTTATCATCGATCATGGTAATGGCATCGCCGGAGTAATACACGCCGATGGCTGCCTCGCCGCCGATCATCTTATCAAAGATCTCATCCATAACGTAGGCCTGCACCAGCGGTTTTTGCGCTTTCAGGGTCTCCACCACCTCGTCCACCTCTTCCGGGGTCTCGGGGTTGATGCTGGTGCCATGCTTGAACGCTGCAATGGCGTAGGCATCACGGCTGTTGTTGAACATCAGGATGTTGCCCGCGTACTGCTCATCCCACAGGTCAGCCCATTTTGTGGGGGCTTCCTCCACCATGGTGGTGTTGTAGATGATGCCGGTGGTACAGAGCATATAGGGCACGGTATAGGCGTTGGTGGGGTCATAATCCGGATCACGGTAGACCGCATCGATGTTCTGGTAGTTGGGGATATTGCTGTAATCCAGCGGTGCAAGCATTCCCTCGGCGATCATCTTTGCCACCATGTAATCCGAAGGGATGACCACATCGTAGTTGGCCGCACCGGATTTCAGTTTGGCATACATGGATTCGTTGGAATCAAAGGTGGTGTAGTTGACCTTGATGCCGGTAAGCTTCTCAAAGGCGGCCACCACATCCACGCTGTCATCGGAGCCGTTGGAGATGTATTCGCCCCAGTTGTAAACGTTGAGGGTGAGATTTTGGCCCTGAAAGCGGGTCCAGTCGTAATCGTCCGAGACCGAAACGTCCTCGGTCACCGCAATGGTTCCGGCGGCAAAGGCGGGCGCAGCACAGCAGAATGCCATGGCCAGCGTCAGCAGCAGAACAGCAAAACGTTTCATTTTACGTCCTCCCCTCTCAGTGCCTTCTGATCCCGGCGGTACTCCCGGCTCTCCATGGCATTGGAGATGAGGATGATGGTCAGGATCACCACAAACATGATGGTGGACAGAGCGTAGATCTCCGGGCTGACCTTTTTTCGGGTCATGGAATAGATGGCAATGGGCAGGGTCTCCACCGTGCCGCAGTTGAAATAGGAGATCATAAAATCATCGATGGAGTAGGTCAGGCAGATGAGGAAGGCCGACAGGATGGCCGGGCTGATCTCAGGCAGGATGACCTTGAAGAACGCCTGCTTGGGGTCGCAGCCCAGATCCAGAGCTGCCTCATACAGCTTGATGTCCAGCTGCTTGAGCTTTGGGGTCACGTTGAAGATGACATAGGGCACATTGAAGGCGATATGCGCGATCAGCAGCGTGGGCATTCCCATGATGGTGTCGGGCAGCCAGGAGACTCCCTCGGCAAAGCGCTGGTAAGCCACAAACAGCAGCATCAGGGAGATGCCGGTGATGATCTCCGGATTGACCACCGGGATATAGGTGATATTGGTGACCACCAGGCGGCTCTTGCGGCTCATGGACGCAATGCCCAGCGAGGCCGCCGTGCCAAGCACCGTGGCAATGACCGCAGAGATGAGGGCCACCTCCAGCGAGACGCGCAAAGCGCTCAGGATGGCAGAGTTATGGAGCAGGCTGGTGTACCACTTGAGGGTAAAGCCTGTGAACAGTGCGTAGCCCTTGCTTTGGTTGAAGCTGAACACGATCATATAGGCAATGGGCAGGTACATGAAGCAGAAGAAGAGGATGACGTAGGCCCGCTGCATCAGGCGCAGATGTTTCGTTTTCATCAGGACACGCCCTCCATTTCATCTTCATCAAAGCTGGATGTGAAGCTCATGCAGAGCAGGACGATGATCATCAGCACAAGGCTCATGGCCGAACCGACGTTCAGGTTGTAGCTGTTGCCCAGGAACTGCATCTCGATCAGGTCGCCGATCATCAGGTTGGAGCCGCCGCCCAGCATACGGCTGATGACAAAGGTGGACACCGCCGGAACGAACACCATGGTGATGCCGGTGCTGATGCCGGGCACGCTCATGGGGATGAGCACCCGGAAAAGGGTCTGGATGGTGGAGGCTCCCAGATCCTGTGCCGCTTCCACCAGGCTCTGATCGATCTTGGTCATACTGGTGTAGAGGGGCAGGATCATGTAGGGCACATAGTTATACACCATGCCCAGCACCACCGCGCCGGAGGTGTTCAGCATGGTATAGGGGCCCAGGCCAAAAAAGCCCAGTACCGCGTTCACAGGGCCGTTGATGCTCAGCAGGCCCATCCAGGCATAGGTGCGGAGCAGGAAGTTCATCCACATGGGCAGCATGACCAGCATCAGCATGATATGCTGCTTGTTCACCCGCAGGCGGGACAGAAAATAGCCCACCGGAAATGCAATGACCAGACAGATCACGGTAGCCACAAGGGCCAGCAGCAGACTGCGGGCAAACACGGAGCCGTAGCCGCTGACGCTGGTCAGGTTGGCAATGGTGAAATTTCCGCTGCCATCGGTCAGGGCATAATAGACCACGATGATCAGCGGAACCACCGTGAACAGCACCATCCAGATAAAATAAGGATAGGCCAGCTTCTTATCGTAAATTTTCATCATTTCCCATTCAGCCCTCCGAACGTGCCATGATATGGATCTCGTTGGGGCCGATGCGCATACCAATGGTCTCACCGGGGGTGCAGGCGCGGGTGGAGTGGATCAGCCACTCACGGCCCTCGCACTCAACGTGCATCTCAAAGTGAACGCCCTTGAAGATGACATCATTGACCACGCCCACCAGCTGACCCTCCACGGGGCTGACCACTTCAATGTCCTCGGGGCGGACCACCACCTGAACGCTCTGTTCCCGGGCAAAGCCGCGGTCCACGCAGGGGAACTGCACACCCGAGAAGGAGACCAGGAAGTCGCGGTGCATCACGCCGTCCACAATGTTGGAATCGCCGATAAAGTCCGCCACAAAGGCATTTTTAGGCTCGTTGTAGATATCCTCGGGGGTACCGATCTGCTGCACCTTGCCGCCGTTCATCACAACGACGGTATCGGACATGGTCAGGGCCTCTTCCTGATCGTGGGTAACATAAATAAAGGTGATGTTCATCTCACGCTGCAGGCGCTTGAGCTCCAGCTGCATCTCCTTGCGGAGCTTGAGGTCCAGTGCACCCAGAGGCTCGTCCAGCAACAGGATCTCAGGCTCATTGACCAGACTGCGGGCAATGGCAACACGCTGCTGCTGGCCGCCGGACATCTGGCCGATGCTGCGGCGCTCAAAGCCCTTCAGGCCGACCACCTCCAGCATATCGCGCACCTTGCGGCGGATGGTCTCTTCGTCCATCTTCTTCAGGCGCAGGCCAAAGGCCACATTCTCAAACACGTTCAGGTGCGGGAACAGCGCGTACTTCTGGAACACGGTATTCACCGGACGCTTATAGGGGGGCACACCAGTAATATCCTGGCCCTTCAGCAGCACCTGCCCCGCGTTGGGTTCCAGGAAGCCTGCGATCAGGCGCAGGGTGGTGGTCTTGCCGCAGCCGGAGGAGCCCAGCAGCGTTACGAACTCTTTGTCATGGATGTCCAGGTTCAGCCCATCCAGAATGCGCTGACCGTCAAATTCCACCACGATATCGCGCAGTGAAACGATCACCGAGTTGTCCATTTTTTACTTTTCCTCCTTAAACTCAGATACGAAAAAAGACAGGGCATCCACCCTATCCTTCGTACCAGGGCGACCCAGCCCCGCACAACATCCATGACATCCGTAATATTGTGCAGTTATTCTGCCCTGTCATCGCCTATCATAAACAATCCGAACTGAAATGTCAATCACTCTGTCGAGGTTTGCCGAAACTTTACATCCGGCGCAAAAAAATCCCGCGCTGTACCAAGAATTCGCACAGCGCGGGAGTGAAACGTTTTATTCTGCTTTCAGCTGATCCGCGGGGTACAAAAGCGCACTCACCACACTGGCATCCACCGTATAAACGGAGCTATCGCCTTCCACCATCAGGTAACAGCCGTCTGTCCCCATGGCATAGGTCAGATTTATTGTGCCATCGGCTGTGGTGACCTCTGCTGTGACCAGCGGAGCCTCAAAACCATACGCCGCCGGGTCTGCATCTGTTGCCTGTGCCGTGACATAGGTGCAGAGCGCCGAGAGGATGGCATCCACCTTTGTCTCGTCGAGGTCTGCGGCGGTATCCCCCGCCAGCCGCCAGACAGTCTGGTAGGCGTTGCTGTCACTCTCTGCTGCAGGCTCCGAGTTTGCTTTCAGGGTCACGGTCTCGCCATCGGCCAGCGTATAGGAGACGGCTTCAATCTCCGAGGCCGTCAGCCCCGCCGGGTTGAAGGCACCGAACAGCTCCGCCCTGGTCAACTCAAAGCAGGCGGCTTTGGTCCCCGATACCGTATAAATGACATCGCTGTTATTCTTGCGGACATAGAGATCCCCTGTCATGGTATTGCTGGCCCCGAAGGTATAGGTGTCCGTTTCGCCCGCTGCCGTCACCTCTATGGTCAGCGCAGGCTCCGCTAAGCCGTAGTCTTCCCCTGCCTGCGGGCTCAGCTCCCGCTTTGCGTTCAAAGAGGAAAGCGCGGTGAGCATCGTGTTGCAGGCAGAGGTGTCCAGATGGTAAGCGGGATCTTCGGCCAGCGTCCAGCCGTTGGCGGTATAGAGCAGGGTGTTCGTCTCGCCCTGATAATGGAGCACGATCTGCGTCAGGTCATTGCCCGAAACTGCCACCAGCGGAATGGTTCCATCTGCGGCCGCACTGGCAGCCTGTTCTTCCCGGGCATTCCGCAGCGTCAGCAGGGCAAATACCCCGCCTGCCAGCAGGATGAGGAAAAGCAGCACCCCGAGGGTACGCTGTTTTGCTTTCATGGACAGGTCCTCACTTTCTACGCCGCAGCACGACCACCACGGCACCCACAGCCAGCAGGGCTGCAGGCAGAACGATGACAAAGAGCAGGCCCAGCGTAGAGGCGGCAATGCCTGGCACTTCCAACGGAGCTGCTTCCAGCGCCTTGCTGTCGATGAGGACAGCGCTCTCCTGCCCGGCCAGCGAAGCCGCACACCCCTGCAGGAAGGTCACATTGCCCGGGATGACCTGATAGATGCCCTCATTGTCCATATTGCCGCAGTTGACCCAGATGACCTGGGCACCCGTGTTCTCATTGCGGGCGTATGCTGCCAGCGTGAAGGGACCGGCAATGTCGCCGTCCGCCTTCTCGGTGGTGGTCATCTCGTAGCCTTCCGGTTTGCTGTAAGCACTGTCCGAGCTGACCAGAAGGGTATCCGAGACCACATGTTCTGTCTCGGTCAGGGTGATGCCCTGTGCCATCTGCAGCAGAACTCTGCGGCTGGTGTTCACACCGTCCAGCGCGGTGGATTCCTCCGTGCTGGCGTAATCCGGCAGCAGGTAAAGGGCCGGGTAGCCACTGAGGTAGTGGTTGGTGTCGCCCTCCACCACAAGGCCCTCGGTGCGGGTCAGGCCGAACTCGGCCATCACAGCATCCAGATTGGGGGTACTATAATAGGAATCCGTCAGCAGCAGCACGCGGCCTCCGTTGCTCAGATAGCTGCGCAGCTGGCCCAGCTCATCCACCAGACTGCCTGCGCCGGAAAAGTCCTGCGCCGGATCGTTGATGACAAGCAGGTCACAGTCCTCGGGGATGGTCTGGGAGAGCAGGTCAAGTGCCGAGACGGTCAGGTTCTGGCTTTCCAGCGCATCGGTCAGAGTGGAAGTCAGCGCCTGCTCGCCGTGGTTGGTGGTGTAGTACACATGGCGGCTCTCTCCGCTGGTCAGCTGGTAGATGGCAGAGGTGATCCTGCTTTCACCGTCAAAGGTCACGTTGGCCGCGCCGGTGGCGGCATAATCGCTGTAATCGTAGTCGTAAAGCTCTGCGGCATCCAGCACCTTGCTCTGTTCCCCGCAGACCAGGATCAGCCCACCGGAGGTCAGATCCTGTGCGCCGTACTGGGCCGCAAAGGTCGGGTAGACTGCCGGATCTTTCAGCTCCCAGGTGATATGGCTGCTCTGGGCGGCGTATTTGTCCAGCAGCTTGGAGATGATCTGGTCCTCATTGCCAGTCTGGGCCAGATAGTAAATGGTCACATCCTGCGTCAGGTCGTCGGCCACCTGTCTGGAGCTCTCGCTCAGGGTGTAGAGCCCCGCCTCGGAGAGATCGAACTCGGTATATCTGGAAGGAATGGCCCGGACGATGAGATTGACCAGCACGGCCAGCACGATCACAGCCGCGGCAATGGCTGCCGACCACACCCCGCTGCGGAACACCCGCCCGTCACCCGAGGAGCTCTGCTTTGCAAAAAGCTTCATCTGTGTTCCCTCCTCTCAGTTCCAGCGGCGCTTCTCAATGTCCTGCGCCGTAAAGAACAGGAACACTGCCGTCACGGTCAGATAATAGACCACGGCAGGGATGGAGAAGCTGTTGTTGACAAAATCCTCAAAGGGTGTAAACAGGCACAGGGCACTCAGCACGGCGCTGAAAGCCTCGGTAAGCCATGCACTGCGGAGCAGAAACAGCCCCGTCAGGCCCAGGCAGAGCGCCGCAAAGGTCAGGCACCCCAGCACAAAACTGCGGGTGCGCAGACCGGCCGCCAGAGAAGCCGCGCCTGCGATCCCGGTGAACACTGCCAGCGCCACGGCGCTGCCCGCATTGAACATACTGCGCAGGCTGGGCATCAGGTAGGCCAGCAGCAAGGCTGAAAAGCCCGCCACGGCGGCAATGATCTGGTTCTCGGTCAGGCCGGAGAGAAACTCACACAATGCAATGGCTGCACAGCCCAGCCAAAAGTAGCAGAGCAGCCCCGCAAGGTTTGCGAGTAGAGCAGACACGGTGCCGCCCAGCGCCCAGAGGATGAAGATCATCACCGCATCCACAGCGCAGGGCAGAGCGAACACGGCCGCCATGGCAAAGAACTTGCCCAGCACGATGCCCCACACTGAGACCGGGCTGGTGAGCAGCAGCTGATCTGTGCGGCTGTGGCGCTCCTCGGCCAGTGAGCGCATCGCCAGCACCGGGATATAGAGCAGCAGCATGAAAATGGTCTGGTAGAGGGTGTAGTAACTGAAATCCGTCAGGCCGTAGATCAGGCACCGGGCCAGAAAATACAGGCCGGAACTCGCCACCAGAAACGCCGTGAGGACGTACCCCAGCATCCCGTGAAAGAAGCTGCGGAATTCCCGCTTGAAAATAGCTGTCATTCTGCTTCCTCCTCTCCGGTTGCTTCTTCCGGTTCACCGTCGGTCAGTTCCAGAAACACCTCTTCCAGGCTCTTGCCATCAGCGGTCAGCTCCTCCAGACTGCCTGCTGCCGCCAGATGCCCTTTGGAAAGGATCAGGATCTGCTGGCAGACTGCCTGCACCTCACTGAGGATATGGCTGGACAGGATAACTGTATGCGCCCGGCCCAGCTCCCGGATGAGCTTGCGGATCTCGATGACCTGTGCCGGGTCCAGGCCGACCGTCGGCTCGTCCAGAATGATGAGCCTGGGACTGCCCAGCAATGCCTGTGCAATGCCCACCCGCTGCTTGTAGCCCTTGGAAAGGCTGCGGATGAGCCGGGGCAAAACAGCTTCCAGCCCGGTACGGCGGGCAGCCCTGCACACCTGCTCCTTCCGTTCCGCCTTTTTCACACCCTTCAGCTCGGCGGCAAAGGTCAGGTACTCCTGCACCGTCATTTCCGGGTAAAGGGGCGGCTGTTCGGGCAGATAGCCCACACAAGCCTTGGCGGCATCGGCCTCCTCGGGCAGAGGGTGCCCTGCCACAGTCACCTGCCCACTGGTGGCAGAGAGATAGCCAGTGAGGATGTTCATAATGGTGGATTTGCCCGCGCCGTTGGGCCCCAGCAGACCACAGATCTGGCCATCTGCCACGGTAAACGAGACATCGTCCACGGCAAGATGATTGCCATACTGTTTGGTGAGATGAGAAACTTCGATCACGTTCACAACGCTCCTTTCTAAGGCAGCGCAAAGCGCTTTTTGAAGATACTGGTTTATTTTAGTCCGGAAATGTGTTCAAAATAAGGGAACGGCGTGTAAATTACAGAAAGAGAGCTTTTGTGCGGCATAACGACAAAAAACGCCGCCTCCCAAAGGAGACGGCGCTGAAAAGACCAGTAATTACTTACGGCCGAAACGCTTGTTGAAGCGCTCAACACGTCCGCCGGTGTCAACCAGCTTCTGCTTACCAGTGTAGAAGGGGTGGCACTTGGAGCAAACTTCGACGTGGATCTCGGGCTTGGTAGAACGAGTCTTAATGACGTTGCCGCAAGCACAAGTGATGGTGCAGTCAACGTAGTTCGGATGGATACCCTGTTTCATTCTTTTTCACCTCATTTCTGGTTCTGACTTATTGGGGCCATATTATAAATGTATGTGCCCATCACAACCTTCAATATCGGCTACCCCCGCGAGCGGCCTTGGAAACGATTGCCTTAATATTATAGCACAGATCTCAGAAAAAGCAAGAGGAAATTTCAGCTTTTTTCGTGTCATTTTTATACAGACTGTACTATGGAATTTTGTATTAAGTTGATTTTCATTCAACCTTATGTAAGCAGCAAAGATACTCTCTGTTATATTCCTTTGTTTTTCCACGCATTCCCGTTTATTTTGAGTTTTTTCGCAGAATTGCGACCTATATATTATATCACGCCCAGCCCAAAAAGAAAACCCCGCAGTTCCCGACTTCTTGACAAGCCAGCTGCTTCTGATTACAATACGAAAAAGAGTTCGCAGACGTTCTCTTTGCATATTTCAGCCATCAGCTCCGGGAAAGGATTTTTTCATGGAACCAAAAACAAAACAATATTTGCTCATAACCGTTGTAGGAGTCACGCTTTTTGTGGCGCTGCTGCGGCTTTCTTCCGTTCTGGCATTTGTTGCACAGCTGGTAGACCTGGTATTGCCCATTCTGGCAGGCGGCATTCTGGCACTATTTATCAATGTGCCTATGACCGGGCTGGAAAAACGGCTGAAACGCCTGTTCTGCAAGGCCAAAAAACAGCCCTCGGATAAAGTACTCCATCTCCTGAGCTTCTTCATCACCCTGCTTGGTGTAGTGCTGGTGTTGGTGCTGGCGCTGACATTGCTGATCCCGGAGCTGGTGCAGTCTTTTCACAGCCTCTATGTACAGATCGAAGCAAACATCCCCCGCTGGACCGCCTATCTCAGCGCACAGGATGCCGACATGGGGTGGCTGATGAGCTGGCTGGAGGGCATCGACTGGGAACAGCTGCTCCACAGGGTCACCGACAGCATCGATACCGTGCTGGTCAATGCGGTAGGTGCCGTATCTGCCACGGTAAATATCGTGGTGACCGCATCCTTTGCTCTGATCATCTCTGTTTATATGTCCGTTGGCTCAGAGAGTCTCTGCCACCACGCCCGCACATTGGTCTGTGCCTACCTGAAGCCCAGCCACTCCGCCTGGCTGCTGAAGTTCTGCCGACTGTTCCGGCAATCCTTTGCAAACTTTCTGACAGGGCAATGCAGCGAGGCTGTGATCCTTGGCGTTCTCATGGCTCTTGCGTTTTCCGTTTTCAAGATTCCCTACGGCAGCCTGGTGGGAATGCTGACCGCCATCTGCGCCATCATCCCCTACGTCGGAGCGCTGATTTCCTGCGTGGTCAGCGTGTTCCTCGTGCTGTTGGTGGATCCCGTTCTGGCCGTGCGCTGTCTCATTGTTTACCTTGCCGTACAGTTTATTGAAAACCAGTTCATCTACCCCCGGGTGGTGGGAAAATCCGTGGGACTTTCTCCGCTGTACACCCTTGTGGCTGCTATGATCGGCGGAGAGCTCTTTGGCATCATCGGCATCATCTTCTTTATCCCCCTGACGGCGGTGATCATTGAGCTTGTGAAGGAGGATGCCTGCCAACGCATACAGGCAAGAGAACCCCAGCGATCCGGGCCGTCTGAGCAATAAATTCTTCCCCCCAGTGCCACATCCAGAATCGTGGTGCGCCGCATCCGATTGCGAGACCTGCCGACTGTTCCGGTGCAGGTGCGGGATTGATATGCATACAAAAAATACCGCTGCTCTTGTGCATTTCCCCAAATGCAAGAGCAGCGGTATTTTATTGCGCCGCTTTTGTTTTCTTTTGCAGCGCTTCGTGCATATATCCCATCAAAATCAGGATTACCAGCAGATAATACGGAAAAATCGCGATCGTGGTGTGGTTTGCGATCACACCGAACAACGGCGGCATCAGGCAGTTGCCAATATAGGCGCTGGCCATCTGGACCCCAATGATCGCCTGCGACCTGTCCGCACCGAAGCGGCCCGGCGTTGCATGAATGATGCTGGGATAGATCGGAGCACAGCCAAGACCAACCAGCAGCAACCCTGCCAGTGTCACCGCTTCCCCCAGCGGCAGAAGGAACGCCGCTATCCCAATTGCGATGATCCCCTGCCCCATACGAACCATCTGGGTATCATCGAATTTCAAGGTCAGGAAACCGCACAAAGCCCGCCCCGCTGTGATGCCGATAAAGAATAGACCAGCAAAGCCGGCAGCGGTCTCCGGCGAGATTCCCCTGTTCAGCACCAGATAACTGCTGGCCCACAGACTGGTGGTCTGCTCCAGAGAGCAGTAGCAAAAAAATGTGACCAGAACCTCTTTTACGCCCGAGATCCGGAAAATCTGTTTCAGGGTCAGTACTTCTGCCGGGACTGCTTCCCGCTCCTCGGCATTCGCACCCGATTTCGTTTTCCAGAGCGGGAGGCTTAGCAGAATAATGATCGTCAGCACCATCTGCATCACACTGATGACCCGATACCCCGTCTGCCACCCGGCACGGGAAGAAAGCGCCGCGCCCATGATGTAGGGCCCGACAGAAGCTCCGATTCCCCACATACAATGGAGCCAGCTCATGTGGCGGCTGGCAAAATGGAGCGCCACATAGTTGTTGAGTGCCGCATCCACGCTTCCAGCTCCAAGTCCATAAGGGATCGCCCACAGGCACATGGCCCAGAATGAGCTGCTGACAGAGAACCCGAACAGCGCTGCGGCGGTCATGGCAACGCTGATGGCCGTAACACCGCCTGCTCCAAACCGACGGGTCATCCGGTCACTTTGCAGGCTGGAGAGCACCGTTCCCACCGATATAATGCAGAAGATCACACCGGAATAGGAGACCGGAACCCCAAATCCCTGATAGATCGAAGGCCACGCCGCCCCCAGCAGAGAATCCGGCAGGCCCAGACTGATAAAAGAAACATAGATCACCGCTAACAGCAGATGGATCATCTTGCATTCCTCCTTTTGATCGATACAATTATATCACAACAGAAGAAATGCCATTAGGATAAATTCCTCAATTTTGTACAACAAAAGAGTCAACATCGAGAGCGCAGATTTATCATCGCACTTCCGTTCGGATCGTGAACCCATCCGGAAGATTGAAAATCTCATCCTATATCCACTTTCCATCACGCTCCCGCATTTATTCTTATTCGTACATCCATCTTGCCCATCTATTCACTCGCCCCTATTTTACCAGCAATAAGAGAACATAGCAATTTCTTCAAGCAAAAACGCCAGCGTACCATGTTTTCGTAACACGATACGCTGGTGTCTTATTGTTCTGCTATTACCCAGCCTTCGGTGTGAGCCATCCTTTTACAGTGTCCGCATCGACCTTGCTTGCTTTTGCAATCTGCTCAATCGATACACCCTGTTCATAAAGGCTCTGTGCCATCTCAACTGCCATTTCTTTTCGGCTTTCTACTCTCAGCTCTTCCATAGCCTTGCACATTTCGCTCAACATGCTTTCGGGGCGATCCAACTGCTTACAGTATCAACATCATAGCCAAGAAGGTCTGCGATTTCTTCTACGGAATTTCCCTTCCGACTGAGTTTCAAGGCAGTCTTTTTTGCCTGTTCCATTTTACCGATTTCTACGCCTTCAGCTTTTCCCTCGGCATAGCTTTCAACTCTCAATTCTTCCATAGCCTTGCACATGCTGCCCACTCCTTTCGGGTTTTCTTTCAAGTAGCGCGTTCGTTCTGCCATCAGGTCAAAGTTCATCTCCTCTGCACTGGTGCAATTGAAATCGTGCATCAGTCTTCCGATGTCCGAATCGCCACGGTACTCGCCATTCACATACAGAATATGAGTTCCGTCTTCAAACGGCAAGCCCAGTGTCAAGTTTATGTTCTGAATGACATATACAGGTTTTCCGGCCTTATAGTAATCTTTTTCCGTAATGAAAATGACATAGGAATCCGGCAGTTCTCGGTAATCCTGATCCTTGTCCAGATTTTCTACATCCATCACGCTGGAATGATATCTTGCCCGGTGCGGGTCAGCTCCATTGTCAGAGCGCTGAATCTCGATATCATATTTCTTGCCCGTGCTGTCGGTGGCATATGCATCCAGACAAATTGACCGTGCTCCAGTCACGCGCTTCAGGTCGGCCTGCGTTTCACATTTGGTCAGTATCAGATCAGGTTTACCAACAATGATGCGGAGCACCAGTTCTGCCAATGGAATATTATCCTTGAACATCCCGCGCATAAACGTATCGTCGATAGGCCGGAACCCTCTCAATCGCTGAAGGTCTTCCTGATGATGCCGTTCACGCTTCTGTGCTTCGGTTTCCTGCAACTTCCCTCACCTCCTGTTTCTATTGTTTATTTTATCATAGAGCAGTCATTTTATCAACCCTCGTTCAACCACATTAGTTGGCGCTAATATAGTTCTGTACCATCATGTGCGTCACCTTCTCCGTCTGCACAATTCCCTGTTCGTTGGAAAATCTAATAAATAATCGCATCGTCTGTTCGTAGCTTCCAATCGTCTTTTTGCTCAACCCCTTCAATTCACAGTGCTCTATGAACAGTTCCACATCACGTTCCAACATAAAAACAACCTCCTGGATCATCTGCCACCCCAATGAATCCAGAAGGTTTATCGCTATGGAAGGTTTCTGTTTATCGCTACGGAATCCATAATTCTATAATTCCATAGCGATAAACATTTTTCAGCCTTCCAGAATTGCCAGATGTGCGCATAAAATATCACGTCGGCATGTGCATCCATCACACTGCCCTCTGCCGTTTATCCAGCCGCATCTTGTCAGCGATCATCGCGATGAATTCGCTGTTGGTGGGCTTGCCCCGCAGATTGTGGATGGTATAGCCGAAGTAGCTGTTGAGGGTATCCACATCGCCCCGGTCCCATGCCACCTCAATGGCATGGCGGATGGCGCGCTCCACGCGGCTGGCGGTGGTGCCGTTTTTCTTGGCAATTTCCGGGTAGAGGCGTTTGGTCACAGCGTTGATGTACTCCGGCTCGTTCATGGTGAGCAGGATGGCATCCCGCAGGAACTGGTAACCTTTGATGTGGGCGGGGACACCGATCTGGTGCAGGATCTCAGTGACTGTCAGTTCATCGCTGTCCACGCTGGTGTGCAGGATGCGCTTTTCCTGCCCGGCAGCCACCTTCAGCACGCGGTTTGCCAGAACCGTCTCGTCAAAGGGCTTGACGAAGTAGTAAGCAAAGCCCTCGTCCAGCAGCTCCTGCACCATTTCCTCACTCTGGAACGCCCCCGTCACAAAGAAAGAGGTGTGACGCTCACCGGCTGCATTGTACTTCTGTTTCACGGCCAGCGCATCCAGCCCGGGCATAAAGGCATCCAGCAACACCACCTGGGGCCGCACTGCAAGCATTTTCTGCAGGACCTTCAGGCCGTCTTTTTCCACCACGGTCACCTCTACGCCCTTCTGCTCCAAAGCTTCACGACAGGCTGCCGTGATTTCTGCGCCAGTATCCGACATCAAAAATTTGATCTTGTCCATCGTTCATTCCTCCAATGTGTGCGGTTTTCCTTACGTTTCTGATTTTACCATAAATTCCCATGGATTTCAACTGTTATTTTTGCCATATTATGGAATCTTCAGTCGAATCAACCTGTTTTGTTTTACCAAATCTGCTCATTTTTCCGCCGTTGCAACCTGTTCAGCCTGCTCCAGCATGGCCTGCGCGAAAATTCCATAGCCCCGTGTCGGATCGTTGACGAGAACATGGGTCACTGCGCCGACCAGCCGCCCATTCTGCAAAATGGGACTGCCGCTCATCCCCTGCACAATGCCGCCGGTCCGGGTAAGCAGGGCTTTGTCCACCACCCGGACAACCATATTGCGGCGCGGATCGGCATCGCTGATCTTCTCGATGCGGACATGGTAGGTACGGGGTGTTTCTCCAGAGACAGTAGCCAGGATCTGTGCATCCCCCGTCTCGACCTCCTGCGCAAACGCCACCGGCATGGTTTGCCCGGAAAAGCCTGTCCGTGTTGTGCCATAAACACCGTTTTCTCCATTGATCCGGATGCTGCCAATGGCGTGGGCGCTCAGGAACTTCCCCTTCAGCTCCCCTGGGCTGCCCACAGTGCCCATGCTGCACCCGGTGATCTCACACGGCACAATCTCCCCGCTGCGCAGAGCGATGCTTTCGCCGGTGTCGCCGTCGCTAATGGGATGCCCCAGCCCCGCAAAGACACCCTTTTCCGGGTCCACAAAGGTCAGAGTGCCCACACCGGCGGAGGAATCCCGCACCCACATGCCTGCCCGCCACTGAGCGGCAGCAGCATCCCAGACAGGGGTCAGGGTGGTGCTGCGCTGTTCCCCGCTGCGGACATAGATGACCTCTGCGGCGCTTCCCCGGGCGGCCTCCAGCGCTTCCTTCACGGCATCATTGTTTTCCGTCCTGATCTGTCCAATGCGGATCACGCGGTCTCCCAGGCGCAGTCCCGCTGCCTTTGCCGGGTTCACTGTGCTCCCGCCGGGGCTGTCGATATCGGAAAAGCCAACGATCAGTGCCCCCTCGGAGAACATTTTGACCCCGAACGGCGTACCGCAGACCGTGACCTGCGTGCGCTCCGTGACCACCGTGCGGATATTCTTGATGGGAAGCCAGCCGCCCAGTGACAGAGTGGTCTGGTAACTGCCCATGACCTGGGTACTGGCCGCATTCTGGCTGCCGTGAAGCCCCATAGGTTCCACCCAGCCAAAGCGAGGCAATAGCAAGGTCTGCCCGGGTTCCAGATAAACACGATCCGGCAGGCGGCTGTACAGCCAACCCAACAGCAGAAACGGCAGCAGGAGCAGATATACTGCTGTCAGTCTCAGCAATCGGTATGCTCTGTTGCGTCGTTTCACGGTCCTGCCTCCCCGGTGATAATTTGTTCTAGTATGCACCGGGACACGATTGAATATGAAACGAGGAAATTTCTATCAAAATCGCTTGACTTTCCCGGGGTAATGTGGTAGTATATTCAAGCAGTCCGCAACAACGGTTTCAAGCCTCAGGAATCCAGGATTGCAACAATTTTATAGTTGTGCGAGGGTGGCGGAACTGGCAGACGCGCACGTTTGAGGTGCGTGTGGTTTATCCTTGGGGGTTCGAGTCCCCTCCCTCGCATAAAAGAAAACCCACGGTCTAGCGATAGATCGTGGGCTTTTCTTATGCTTTCCAACCAAAGCCGCAAACAAAACGGCAGGCCCGGATTCTATCCAAGGGCCTGCCGTTTTGTATATGCAGGAGAAGGGACTTGAACCCTCACTCACTGGGAACTGGTGCCTAAAACCAGCGCGTCTGCCATTCCGCCACTCCTGCACGGAGAACTTATTTAGTTTATCAATTTTTGCGGGAAATGTCAATTCCTCTGCCTGCTTTTGTATTCTACAAATTTTCAGCGGGTCATATCCTATAAGAGATACTGCAGATCCAATGCGATTTGTCAAGGAGGTTTGGGAGATGGTTTCATGGCTGAGAGCAAACGGGAAGATCTTATTTCGCGGGGCAGCTCTGCTTCTGGCGGGCGCAGCGGCAGGCTTTGGGCTGGGGCTGTTCTTTGCTGTGCCGGCGGGGCCCAGCTGCCGGGAAAGCGACCTGACCCCGGTACCGGATACCGGCTTTGCCTCCCCTGCTCCGGAGGCGGCCCCTGCAAGCTCATTGCCGCAGGAGGAGCCGGTGCCGGAGAAATGGGTCTGCCTGACCTTCGATGACGGCCCCAGCAAAACGACCCCGGCGGTTCTGGATGTGCTGAACGCCGCCGGGGTCAAGGCCACCTTTTTTGTGGTGGCCACGGGCTACAATGAAAAATACCTGCCGCTCATTGCGGATGCAGCGGCGGCAGGCCACCAGATCGCGCTGCATTCTGCTTCCCATGAATACAGTGACATCTACCAGAGTGCAGATGCTTACTGGCAGGATATCAAGCTGTTGAAAGAGCGCATCTCGCCCTATGTCAACACAGCTTCTCTGCATTACCTGCGCTTTCCGGGCGGCAGCACCAACACGGTCAGCCGCCGCTACGGCGGGCGCGGTGTGATGGCCGAGCTGAAACAGCAATGTACCGAAAAGGGATATGCCTATGTGGACTGGAACGTCTGCGCTGAGGATGCCGTGGGTGGAAAGCCCAGTGCCGGGACCATCTACCGGAATGTAGTGCGTGAGACCGGCGAGCAGACCCAGTGCATCGTTCTGATGCATGATTCTGCCACCACCCGCACCACCGCCGAGGCGCTGCCGGATATCATCCAGTGGTATCGGGATCAGGGGTTCACATTCTGCCGCGTAGAGCAAGTGCTCCCAGCACCATAGCGGCCACTGCCACAGGGAGCAGCCGCCGCAGCCAGCGCAGCAGGCGTTCCCGCCTGAGCGGCAGTCCCGTTTTGAGAGATTCCGGGAAGAGTGCTTCGCAGCAGATAGAATCGCAATAGCGGCCCTGCCCGCGCCATGCCTTATACCGGATACCGTGCCACTCAAACTCCGGATACATTCCCCCTTTTGTGATGCAGACGGGGCTCCCTTGAGCTTCCCCATAGCGCAGCAGCACGGCTGCAAAATCCTCCGGGGTATTGATGGACTGTTCCGATACGATGAAAAAGCGTTTTTTCTGTTCGTTTTCTGCCACGGTACGGTAATCCCTGAGCCAGCCGGAGAAAAATCTGCCCGGCTCCTGCGGGTCCTGCATCCGTTTCAGGCAGTCGTCCACATCCAGCTGATCCACCTGAGGAGTCTGTTGGGTCAGCTCTGCGCAAAAGCGGATCGCACCCGCCAGCTGTGCCGCCTGCTGCTCCAGTACAGCCTGCTGTGCCTGAAGTGCTTCGCTCAACGGCTGTTCCCCGTTGAGGACCCTCTGTATTACGGACAGCGGCATATCCAGCATCCGAAGCATCCGGATCAGTTTCAGGGTCCGGATATCCCCGGCGGTGTAATCCCGGTAGGCATTGCCCCGGTTACGGGCAGGGGTCATCAGCCCTTCTTTTTCGTAGAAGCGGATGTTGGGGCCGGAAACTCCACTCTGTTCCGCAGCCTGTTTGATGTTCATTTGCTTCACCTCCGCCCTTACACTACACCATAAAGTCGGTTGAAGGTCAAGCATTTTTCAAAAAATAGCGCAAAAATGCCCCGGCGGGCGCAAAACCTGCCGGGGCATTCATTCTGGATCGCGCTTACTGTGCGTTGTTGAACAGGGAGAAGGCGCGGTAAGCCATGTACAGGTCGTTCTTATGGATGACCTCGAAGGGAGCGTGCATGGACAGCACAGGCACACCGATATCCAGCACGGGGATGCCGCGGTTTGCGACATACTTGGCGATGGTGCCGCCGCCGCCCAGATCCAGACGGCCCAGCTCACCGATCTGCCATGCAACGTTGCCGTTGTCCAGCATCCGGGTGATATCACTGACCAGCTCAGCGCAGGCATCGCTTGCGGAGCCCTTGCTGCCGCCGCCGGTGTACTTGAAGATGGCAACGCCGCGGCCTGCATAAGTGCCGTTCATAGGCTCGAATGCACTTGCCCAGGTGGGATCGTAGGCAGCGGTCACGTCAGCGGACAGGCAGACGCTGTGACGGAAGGCCAGGATATCATCCTGACCGGCGACACGGCAGAGCTCCTGCATGAAGTGGAAGGCATACATGCTCTGCATACCGGTCACGCCGTCGGAGCCGATCTCTTCCTTATCGGTCAGGACGCAGACAGTGGTGTAAGCGGGGTTCTTGGTCTCGATCTCGGCCATCAGTGCGGGATAAGCGTCCACACGGTCATCGTGGCCATAGCCGCCCACCATGGAGCGGTCGAAGCCAACGTCGCGGCTCTTGTAAGCCGGGGTGATTTCGATCTCAGCGCGCATGAACTCCTTCTCAGTGATGCCGTACTTCTCGTTGAGCAGGATCATGGTGTTCAGCTTGACAGCTTCCTTGACGTTCTCGTCATCAACAGCATCGGAGCCGATGAGGATGTTCAGCTCCTCAGCCTTGATGCCGTCCTTCAGGGGACGGGCGTTCTGCTCGGCACCCAGATGGGGCAGCAGGTCGGTGATGCAGAAGACGGGATCGTTCTCATCCTCGCCCACACGGACGGTGACGGTGGAGCCATCCTCACGGGTGAACACGCCGTGGATGGACAGAGGGATAGTGCCCCACTGATACTTGCGGATACCACCGTAGTAATGGGTCTTGAAGTAGCTCAGGTGGTCGGACTCATACAGCGGGGTGGGGCGCAGGTCCAGACGGGGGCTGTCGGTGTGGGCAATGACCAGATGGAAGCCATCCTCAAAGCTCTTGGTACCGATGGTGGAAGCCACCACAGCCTTGTTGCACTGGACAAAGTAGATTTTGTCACCGGGCTTGTAGGTCTTTTTTGGGTCGAACTGCTGGTAGCCTGCATCCTTGAGCATCTGCTCGCTCTCGGCGGCGACCTCGCGCTCGGTCTTGCCTGCATCCAGGAACTTCTTGTAGCCCTCGGCAAAGTCGTGGGCCTTCTGCTTCACGTCAGCGTCCTTATCGGTGACGTAAGCAGGCTTATAGAGCAGCTTTTCGGCCAGCTGCTGGTTCGGAGTTTTTTCTGCCATAGAATTTCTCCTGCCTTTCTCTTTCGGTATTCCTAAATATTTCAAACCGGCACAAGCCGGTTCAAGCGGGTTTGCAGCCTGCTCAGGCTCCGTACAGCTCGGTGTACTTGGCATAGCAGGCGGTGATCTTTTCCACATAGTGGTGCATCTGGTTATAGGGGAAACCCGACAGGGTCAACCCGTCCTCCGAGTGTTCTTCCTTCTGGAGCAGGGCATCCACAGTGCCCCACCCGCTGTGGTAGGCTGCGGCGGCCGTGGAGATATCGCCGTTGTAACGCACCAGGCAGAGGTGGAGGTAATAGCATCCAAAGCGGATGCTCTCATCAGGGTCGTACAGGTCGCCAAAGGAAACCTCCTCCCCCAGGCCCAGCTTACTGCGGAGCCAGAGGAAGGTCTCCTCCGTCATCTGCATCAGGCCGCGCGCATCGACACTGGAAGTTGCACCCGGGTCAAAGCCGCTCTCGGTGCGGATGAAGGAATAGACCAGCAGCGGGTCAAGGTCATACTCGGCGGCGTACTGCTCCACAAGGTCGTTGTATTTCCGCGGGTAGAGCCGCTGTTCCACCTGACGGCGCACCGGCGGCAGCGCCAGCAGGACCACACAGAGCAGAAAGAGCAGCACCAGCGTTTTCAAAAACTTTTTCAAAGCGAAGTATCCGCGCCCCCTTTCCGTGCACCCTCAGCCTGCAGCTGCTCACAGAGCGCCGCTGCCGCCGCTTCCAGAGAAGCAAGGTCAGCATCGTTGCGCAGGACAAGATCGGCCCTGGCAAGCAGGACTTCTTCTGGGGTCTGGGCCTTGAGCCGCCGTGCCGCCATCTCCGGGGCGATGCCGTCCCGGGCCGCAATGCGGGCCACACTGGTGGCAAAGGGCGCAGTGACCACACAGAGGTGGTCGCACTCTTTTTCCGCATCGGTGCCCACGATCACGGCTCCGTCTATCACAAAAAGCGGTGCTCCGGCTTCCCGGGCGGCCTGCTTCAGTCTGCAGACCCGCCGGATGATCTCCGGAAGCACGAGGGAATCCAGAGCGGCCTTTCCTTCCGGCGCGGCAAAGGCGCGGTCTGCCAGCAGGCGGCGGTTCAGGCTGCCGTCGGCATACAGGATATCTGCCCCGAACCGCTGGGCCAGCACAGGCAGCAGCGGAGAACCGGGCAGCAAGATCTCGCGGGAGATCTGGTCGGCATCCACCAGCGGGACACCATGGGCGGCAAACACCGCCGTCACGGTCGATTTGCCGCAGCCGCTGCGGCCGGTGATTCCAAGCGTGATCATAGCTGGATCACCCGGAACGCTGCCGCACGGATCAGGCGGTTGTACACTGCCATGGACAGGCCGTCCTTTTTCGGGCAGCGGGCATAAACCACCCCGTCCCCCTGCTCATCCAAGGCGCGCAGGCTGCGGAAGATATGCTTTGCCTGATCGGCACCATCGCCCTCTCTGCCATACTCCACGCAGGGCCAGCCGAGCTTTTCGGCCTCGCCGGTAAAGCAGAGACAGCTGGGGTTCTGGTCGGCATGGGCATCCACATAGGCTTTGAACTGCTCAAAGGTGCCGTCCAGCAGGGTGACATCTGCCTTAGGGGCGTAATGCTTATACTTCATGCCGGGGCTGCGGACAACAGCACCCTCGGGCAGCTTCTCGAGGATGGCCTTGGAGACTTCGACCTCCTCACCCAGAGCGCGCTCCAGATCTTCCAGCGTGATATGGCCGGGGCGGAACAGGGTGGGCTTTTCGCCTACCACAGAGATCACGGTACTCTCCACACCCACATCGCACTCGCCGCCATCCAGGATCAGGGGCAGACGGCCATCCATATCAGTGAACACATCCTGTGCGTTGGTGGGGCTGGGCTTGCCGGAAAGGTTCGCGCTGGGGGCCGCAAAGGCACAGCCGCTCTGCGCAATAACAGCCCGTGCCACCGGGTGGCTGGGCATCCGGATGCCCACCGTGTCCAGACCGGCACAGCACTCCGCGGCCACCTCCGGGCCGCGGGGCATGATGATGGTCAGAGGGCCGGGGCAGAACGCGGCCATCAGCAGCTGGGCACGCTCGGGCACCTCGCTGACAAGGCCGGGCAGCATCTCTGGGCCGGTGACATGGACGATCAGGGGGTTGTCCTGCGGGCGGCCCTTGGCCACAAAGATCTTTGCAACTGCCGCGCCGTTGCGCGCATCGGCGGCAATGCCGTAGACCGTCTCGGTGGGCAGGGCCACCAGCTCCCCTCTGCGCAGCAGATCAGCCGCTTTGGCGATTGCCTCGCCCTCAGCAGGTAAAATTTCAGTTTTCATTTTCATGTGATTCATCGTTCTTTCTATCTGTAAAGTAAAAATACTTTTCAATCATCAAATCAACGCAAGTGCGTTATTCTTTTCATCGCAGTATCATTCGGCCTGTGCGTTGAGCTGACGCAGTTTTTCGGCCTGTTCATGGGTTGCCAGTGCATCAATGATCTCGTCCAGATTTCCGTCCATGATCTTATCCAGATTGTGGACCGTCAGGCCGATGCGGTGGTCGGTGCAGCGATCCTGCGGGAAGTTGTAAGTCCGGATCTTCTCGCTGCGATCACCGGTTCCCACCTGCCCCGCGCGGTTGGCATTGATGGCATCCTGCTGTTCCTTCTGCTTCTGGGCCAGCAGGCGGCTGCGCAGGATCTCCAGCGCCTTATCCTTATTCTGGAACTGGCTGCGCTCGTTCTGGCACTCCACCACCATTCCGGTGGGGATGTGCGTGACCCGGATGGCGCTGGACGTTTTGTTGATGTGCTGGCCGCCCGCACCCGAGGAGCGGAAGGTATCGATGCGCAGATCCTTGGGGTCGATGACAAGATCCACCTCTTCGGCCTGCGGCATCACCGCCACGGTTGCTGTGGAGGTGTGAATGCGGCCCTGCGTTTCGGTCTCGGGCACACGTTGGACACGGTGCACTCCGCTCTCATACTTGAGCCGGTTATAGGCCCCTGCGCCGTTCACGGCAAGAATGGCTTCCTTGACACCGCCCAGCTCCGTCTCGTTAAGGTTCAGCACCTCCAGCTCCCAGCCCCTGCTCTGGACGTACATGGTGTACATCCGCATCAGGTTGTGGGCAAACAGCGCGGCCTCTTCGCCGCCCGCACCGCCGCGCAGCTCCATGATGACGCTTTTATCATCGTTGACATCCTTGGGTAGCAGCAAAATTTTGAGATTATTTTCCAGCTGCGCCACTTCCTGACTTTTTTCGCCGATCTCCTGCTGTACCATTTCCTTAAAGTCCGGATCAAGGGCCTCGCCCTCGAGCAGGGCTTTGGCCTGAGCAAGATGATCCTGCGCCGTGATCAGGGCCTGATAGGCCTGCACCACAGGTTCTGCCTCGTGATACTCCTGCATCAAGCGGCGGAACAGTGCGGGATCTGCCGCTGTTTTCGGCTGGTTCAGGCGGATGGAAAGTTCTTCAAACCGGTGGCTGACAGCCTCCATTTGGGAAAGCAGTCTTGACATACTGTGCAGTTCTCCTTACATGACCCAATGGTTACTCGGCAGCGCCGGGCTTGAGCACTTTCTTGATGTTTTTTTCAATTTTCGCGCGGGGCAGCATGACCTCACGGCCGCAGCCCGTGCAGCGGATCTTGAAATCCATACCGACCCGGAGCACCTCGAAGCTGGAAGCTCCGCACGGATGTTTTTTGCGGGTCTGGATGGTATCTCCCACTGCGATATCCATGTTTCTTTCCCTCCTGCCGCCCCTTTGCGGGGCAGTACCCTGTGCAGCAGGTTTCCATGCCGCACATACAGATATAGTATAAACCAAACTCGTATAAAATGCAATTGTCCGCGCATAGAGTTTTAATGCCGACACCTGCTTTGTGTGCCGACGTGCAGCGGAAAACGCTAAAATAACACAGAAAGAGGAACAAACCATGATGCAGACATTTCGTACTGAAGGCAATTACCGTTCCGCAGACCGGCTCAGCCCCGCAGAATTGCGCGCCGCCATCGCCAGCCGCGAAATTTTACAGAGCACTGCCCTTGCCTTTGACACCCAGCGCCAGCTCCGGTTCGATCTGGGCGGGGTAAAGGCCGTGATGCCCTTTGGCCAGTGTGCCGATGGGGCTGAGAGCGGCACCGTGCGGGACATTGCGGTGCTGACGCGGGTGGGCCGCCCCACCTGCTTTGTGATCGAAGGGATGGAGACCGGGGAAAACGGCCAGCCCTACTACCTGCTTTCCCGGGCTGAGGCACAGCGGATGTGCAAGGCAGAGTATCTGGACACCTTACAGCCCGGGGACATCCTGCCCTGCACTGTGACCCACATCGAGCCGTTTGGTGCCTTTTGTGACGTTGGGTGCGGCATCAGCGCCCTGCTGCCCATCGACTGCATGTCGGTCAGCCGCATCTCCTCCCCTGCCGACCGGGTGAGTGTGGGCCAGCAGATCCTGTGCGCCATCAAAAACCGGGACGTGCAGGGGCGGTTCGTGCTGAGCATCCGGGAGCTGCTGGGCACCTGGGAGGAGAACGCCGCCGGGTTCACCGTGGGCGAGACCGTGGTGGGCATTGTGCGGAGCGTGGAGGAATACGGCACCTTTGTGGAGATCGCCCCCAATCTGGCCGGCCTTGCCGAGACCTGCCCCGACCTGCACCCCGGGCAGGCGGTGAGCGTCTACATCAAAAACATCCTGCCTGATAAAATGAAGATCAAGCTGGTCATCGTCAACCACAGCCTGGGCCAGAGCCACCGGTTCGACCTGCGCTATTTCATCACCGAGGGGCATATCGACCACTGGCTGTATTCCACCCCCGAAAGCCGCAAGCGCATTGAAACAGATTTTGCGGTTGCGGCTTGCAATCCGGTCTGAAACCCTTTATACTATAAGAAAGTGATTCTTTACGGCCTGCCCTGAGGCAGTGCCGGGCAGCAATTTGAAATAACAGGGGGATGTGCAGAACGATGGCCGCCAACGATGCTTTTACCGCCGGTGTTCGTCCCGGCGGGCTGACCGACAGCACGGAGATCCGGTTGCTGTTGTGTTATCTGGTAAAGAATGCCGGGCCGATCACCCGGACGGAGATCGAGAATGCGCTGATGGAAGAGCAGCTGGTCAACTATTTTGAGATCGGCTCCTGTCTGGATGATATCACCCGCCAGCAGCTGGTCACGCTGAAGGAAGATCGCTATTCCATCACCGAAAAAGGACGCAAGGTCGCGCAGGAGCTTGCCTATGACCTGCCCCGCAGTGTGCGGGAGCGCGCGGTGGCGGCGGTTCTGCGCAGCCAGACCTGGGCCCGCAAAGAGGCCGAGTACAGCGCCCGTATCACCGAAAAGCCGGACGGCCACTGCTCCATCCGCTGCACCATCAAGGCACTGGATCAGGAGCTGTTTTGTTTGGACATCGGCACGCCTGACCGGCTGAGTGCCGATCTGGTCAAGAAGCAGTTCATCCTCAAGGGCAACGAGATCTATCAGATGCTCATCACCAAACTGACAGAGTAACAAAGAAACGGGGCTGTTGCAAAAACAGTCCCGTTTCTTTTAGTTCCAGCACGCTGCGGCGATCAATTCCAGCACACTGCCCGCAATGCAGCGGGCCTTATCCGAGATGAGGAAGCAGTTTTCCAGCTCTGCGCGGCGGGGGTCCACATCAGCCACCTTGAACCCTTTGGTCACCGGGTAGCCATCCCGCAGCAGCCCCCGCAGGATGCCGGAGATCTGTGTAACCACCGGCAAGCGCTGGCCGTCCGGCGTTTCGATCTCGGCCACAGCCTCGCCCGCCTCCACAAAATCAGCGATAGAATGCAGGTTGTGGAAGATACCCGCGGCCTGCGCATGGAGTACACGCTCGGCACCATAGCCGCCGATGATGCCCGGCACGCCGGAGTTGGGTGCGGCAGATCCTTCCCGGATGATGCGGCCCAGCTTGTGGCCGCGCTTGGTCTCCACCACCACGTCCACATCCTGCCCCGCCGCAAAGCCGGGGCCAAGGGCAATGGTCAGCGGAGCCATCTCCCGGGTGGTGCCCAGATTTTTCTTTGCGATGATGGCATCCACCAGAACAGCTGGCCTTGCCTGCGGCAGGCAAGCACCCGTTGGGTCTATCAGGACCGGCACGGCGTTCTGTGCCCAGACGGCATCGGCATCTGCCAGCGTCTCCACCCGGATGCCCCGCATTCCTTCCACAGCGGTCTCGCCTTCGTAAACAGCCTCACAGAGAGACACCTGCCGACGGATGGCGGCGGGATGGGCTGTTTCCAGCACCAGCACCCGCAGGCCAGCCGACCAGAGCCGATGCACAACACCGGTGGCAAGGTCTCCCCCGCCCCGGACAGCGATCAGGTCATCACGCTTCATGGCTCATCCCTCCGGTTCCAGACGCTGCAAAAAGACTTCCATGGAGCCGCCGCAGGCCGCAATGGCGGCAGCATCGCTGGCCCCCTCTGTGGTAAAGGCGGCCAGCCTGCACGGGGCAGCCCCCGGCTCCAGCAATTCCCGCGCCAGCTGCTGGGTGTGGTACTCCATGATGCCGCCGCCCACGCTGCCCACGGCAGAGCCATCGGGCAGGACCAACATCTTGGAGCCTTCCTCCCGTGGCGTAGAGCCATGGCGGCCTACGATGGTCGCCAGCACCACCGGGGCGGTCTGCTGTTCCAGCGCGGCCAGCAGCGCCGGGGAAAAGCCCTCGGTCTGCTGGCGGCTGTTTTTAACGGAGACGATCTCTGCAAGAATAGAAAGTGCGATCTCCTGTGCGGTTTTTGCGCCAATGGAAAGCCCAATGGGCGCGTGCAGGGCATCAATGCGCTCTTGCGGCAGCCCCAGCTCGGCCAGTTGTGTGTGCACCAGAGCCGCGCGCTTCCGGCTGCCCATCATGCCCACATAGGCGGCGGGCTTTTGCAGAATAGAACGCAGGCAGGCAATATCACAGCTGTGGGCACGGGTCACGACCACAAAGTATGTCTCCTGCCCGCCAGGGATCTGCGCAAGACCCTCTGCAAAGGGCAGGCAGAGCACAGCATCAGCCCCGGCCTGACGCAGCTCCTCCGCAAACTCGGGGCGGTCCTCCAGCGCTGTGACCGGCAGGCCCAGCAGCTTTGCCAGCCGCACCACCGACGCGCCCACATGGCCGCCGCCGCAGACCACAAGCTGCGGGGCCGCGCCAAAGCGCTCCACAAAGATGCGCTGTCCGGCTGATTTCAGAATTCCACTGGAGGTCACAGCAGCCAAGGCAGGCAGATGCTCCCCCCAGAACGCAGGCAGTTTCTCCGGCCAGACCGGTGCTGTGTTCCGCAGCAGGACACGTTCCCCCTGCGACGGGCCTTCCAGCACTGTGGCCAGCAGAAAATCCCCCTCCCGGTCATGGAGTGCATTGAAAAAAGAACGGTTTCCCATCCAATTCTCCTTTATTTATTATTGTTCTACCACCGCTGCGGCATCATAGGCAGCGGGGTCGATGCGGCTCTGCCACAGCTGCCAGTCCTCGGGCGGCATCCGCCACGCAAGGCCGCACCCGGCAGAGAGCTCCCGGGGCAGCGGAATGAGCCGCCCGGGGATGTGTTCCGCTTCGCAGTGTTTTTCCCATGCCATCGCTTCCACTGTGGTGCGGAAGGATAACACGATATAGGGTCTCTTTGCACGCATCGTTTATTCCTCCGCAAGGCTGCGCACCGCACGGGCAGCGGCAAGTGCCTCCTCCCGGGTGTTGGTGTGGGAGAAGCTGAACCGCACCACACCCTGCTCCACCGTGCCCAGCGCCTTGTGCATCAGCGGAGCACAGTGCGCACCGGCCCGCACACAGATGCCGTACTCTTCCCAGAGCGCATCCGCCACCCGGGCGGAATCCTCGCCCGCCAGGTTCAGTGAGACGATGGGCGCACGCGGCGCAGTGAAGTCACCATAGAGCCGCACACCGGGAATTTCCCGGACAGTTTCATAAAACAGGCGTGCAAGCGCATTTTCTTTTGTTTCCAACGCTTCCACGCCCTGTGTCAGGAGCCAGCGCACCCCGGCCCCCAGTCCGGCGATCCCCGGCACATTCAGCGTTCCTGCCTCCAGAGCGGTGGGCATTTCGGTAGGGTGGTGTTCATCAAAGCTGTGGACTCCGCTGCCGCCCACCACAAGGGGGGCAACCTGCAGCCCGGGCCGGACATACAGCCCGCCGGTGCCCTGCGGGCCCAGCAGCGCCTTGTGCCCGGTAAAGCAGAGCACATCGATCCCCAGTGCCTGCACATCCACCAACATGGCACCCGCTGTCTGGGCGGCATCCACGAGAAACAACAGGCCGTGCTTTTTTGCAAAAGCGGATACGAACGCCAGGTCCGTGCGGTTGCCGGTGACATTGGAAGCACCGGTCACAACCACTCCCCTGGTGTTGGGACGGAGCAGCTGCTCAAACTGCGCATAGCAAAGCACACCGTTTGCATCCACATCCACAAAGCTCACCTCAACCCCCTGCCTTTGGAGGCGGTAGAGGGGCCGCAGGACGGAATTGTGCTCGCAGACCGTGGTGATGACATGATTCCCCGGGCCAAAGAGCCCGTTGATGGCCGTGTTCAGTACCTGGGTCGCATTGGATGCAAAGGCGATGCAGGCCGGGCCTTCGGCGTGGAAGAGCTGGGCCAGCGCTTCCCGGGTCTCGTAGACGATGCGGGAGGCGTGCAGGGTGGGCGCATGGGCTCCACGGCCCGGGTTGCCCGCTGTCTGCAGCGCATCCAGCATCGCCTGCCCCACCTCCGGGGGCTTGTACAAGGTGGTTGCGGCGTTATCAAGGTAGATCACGGCTTGACCACGTTCCCGGCGTTCAGCATCTTTTCAGCGATGACATACATATTGGTCACACCGCCCACGGCCAGCTTCTCCGTTAGGCCGTAGAAGTTCAGGCAGGTGCCGCAGGTCAGGATCTCCACACCCTCAGCCTCCAGTGCCTTCAGGTCTTCCAGCATGGGCGAACCCTCACAGGTCAGGGATGCGCCGCCGTTATAGAAGAGAATCGTCTTGGGCAGCTTGTCCTGCTGGGTCAGGGAAAACACGAAGGCCTTGAGCAGGGTCTTGCCCAGCTCCTCGGCCCCCTCCCCCATCTTGTCGGACGCGATGACCACCACCGTATCGGTGCGGGCATCCGGGATGCAGGTTTCCGCTTCTGCCTGCTGTTTCACCTTGCCCGGCACAGCGGTTTCCGCAGCGGACGTGTCCTTGATGGTAAAGCGGACACGGTATTCCTGCTCGGCCAGCTTTTCGGAGCTGGACAGATAGCCCTTCTGCTGGGCCATCTTGGTCAGGTTCTGGACAGCGATCTCATTGTCCACCAGCACTTCCACCTCGCCGGGGCCGTGCAGCTCTGCAATGGCCTTTTTGGCCTTGACCACAGGCAGCGGACAGGCATCTCCACGGGCATCGATCTTGATCATCGGTTGTTCCTCCCTCATTCGTATGTTACTGTGATCTCCGGTGTCTGCTTTTCCCCAATGGTGCCCACGACCTTTGCGGGCAGGCCCGCCGCCTGCAGCTCTGCTTCCAGGGCAGCGGCATCCTGCGGGGCCACGGCAAACAGCAGGCCGCCGGAGGTCTGGGGATCAAACAGGATTTCTTCCATCGGGAAGGGCACTTTCTCAAACCGGACAAAGGGCCCGGTGTGGTTGCGGTTGCGCTGACCGGCGGCGGTGTACAGGCAGGCATCTGCGGCCTCCCACGCACCGGGCAGTACCGGCACCGCATGGGCATCGATGACGCAGGAGAGCTTCTCCCCCATCATCTCGTGCAGATGGCCCAGGAAGCTGAACCCGGTCACATCCGTGGCGGCGTGCACCTCGTACCTGCGTGCGATCTCTGCCGCCGTTTTGTTCAGGGTGGTCATGGAACGGACTGCTGCTTCCATCTGTTCCGGAGCGGCTTCGCCCACCCGGTTGGCGGTACAGATCAGCCCCACGCCAAGCGCCTTGGTCAGAAGAAGCTTGTCGCCCGGGCGGCCGGTATCGTTGGCCGTCAGGCGGTGCGGGTCTACAAGACCAGTCACCGACAGGCCGTACTTTACGCCGGTATCGGCAATGGAGTGCCCACCCGCCAGCGTACCCCCGGCTTCGGCTACCTTTTCGGCACCGCCGCGCAGGATCTCCCCCAGCACGTTCAGATCCATGCTCTCGGGGAAGCAGACGAGATTCAGTGCCGTTTTGACCTCACCGCCCATGGCGTAGACATCGCTCAGGGCATTGGCCGCGGCAATCCGCCCGAAGGTATAGGGGTCATCGACCATCGGCGGGAAGAAATCCACCGTCTGCACCAGAGCAATGTCCTCGGTAATGCGGTAGACGGCAGCATCGTCCCGGCTGTCGTAGCCAACCAGAAGGTCGGGGTCTTTTTCGCCCCGGGGCAGCTTTTCCAGAATGCGGCTCAGTACCCCGGCACCCAGCTTGGCGGTGCATCCGCCGCCGGTGCAGAAGACAATGGGGCCTTGTTCTGCCATTTCATACACGCTCCCTTTCATCAAAATAAGTCAACACGCCCTGCACTTCATATTTTTCGCACAGGAGCGCGAGGGTCTGTTCGCCTGCGGCAATGCGGGCGGGGTCATCCGCCTGATTGAGTACCACAGAAAAGCGGCGGTCTCCCACCAGTTTTCGTCCTCCCTGCTCACTGACCAGCAGCCTTGCCAGCAGCTCCGGGGTCAGAAGCGTTTCGGGGGCAGTGCCCAGCAGGGTGCAGGCCTGCTCCAGCCGGAAGCAGACCTCCCGCAGAGGTCTGCCCAGCGCGGACAACCCTGCCACGGCCAGCACGATATCGCTTTCCGGCAGCAACACCGGTTCATGGGCCGCCGGAACTTTGCAGGGCATCCGTTTTGCACCGTCCGCTTCCAGAAGAACCATATCCGCCTGTGCCATCCAGCAGGTCAGCTGTTCCGGCGGCAGGGCGGTCAGCTTGCCCTGCTCTTCCGGGACACCGGCCACGGCATATCGCCCCGCCGCCCAGAGGGACGCAAGAGCAGCCTCATCTGCGGCATAATTCTCCCCCGGCTGCCGGATGTGGGTGGTGGTGCTCACCAGCACCCGCCAGCCTTTGGCGGCACAATGCCGGGCAAAGGCATAGAGCAGGGTGGTTTTTCCGCCGCCGCCCACCAACGAAACCACATGGCCCTTTTCAGCCAGAAACGGAAACTGTGTTTCCGAAAGCATCAGCGGTTTTCTTCCACCGCCATGGCGACCTGCTCCGGGGTGATGGGCAGCTCATAGAAGCGGGTGCCGATGGCGTTGTAGATGGCATCCGCGATGGCGGGCAGCGGGGTGTTGATGACCACCTCACCGATGGATTTTGCACCAAACGGGCCGTTGGGCTCGTAGCTGCTCTCAAACTCCACCCGGATGTGGCCGATGTCCACACGGGCGGGGATCTTATACTGCATAAAGGAATTTTCCATCGGCCAGCCCTTGGCATCGTAGGTGATGTTCTCGGTCAGAGCCATGCCGATGCCCTGCAGGATGCCGCCCTCAGCCTGCACACGGGTCAGGTTGGGGTTGATGGGGGTGCCGCAGTCCACGCAGGCGGCATAATCCACCACCTTGACCTCGCCAGTCTCCTTGTCCAGCTCAATTTCAGCCGCGCCGACCATGTAGGGCGGGGGCGAAAGGGGCGAGGTGTGGGTCTCGGTGATCTCCAGCGGCACCATGTGGCCGAACTGGGAGGCGAAAGCCACCTCAGAGAGAGAGACCCTCTTCTCCGGGTTTGCGTTCAGGGAGACGAACTTGCCGTCAAAATCCACAGCATCTTCGGTCGTCTGGAGCAGCTCCGCGCCCAGCTTACAGATCTGGCCGCGCAGCCGCAGGGCGCACTTCTCCACTGCCTTGCCGGTGACATAGGTGGTAGAGGAAGCGTAGGAGCCGGAGTCATAGGGCGAAGTGTCGGTATCCGCGCCAAAGACAGTGATATTGTCCAGGTCACAGTCCAGCACCTCGGCGGCGATCTGAGCCAGCGTGGTGTCACAGCCGGTGCCCATATCGGCCGCGCCGATGATGAGGGAGTAGAATCCGTCATCGTTTACCTTGAGGGTGGCGCTGCCCACGTCCATGCCGGAAATGCCGGAGCCCTGCATGGCCATGCCCATACCCACGGCGCGCACCTTGCCATTGCCAAGGTCGCGCACAGGGTACTTGTTGTCCCAGTCGATCATCTCGTGGACTTTTTTCAGGCAGCGATCCAGCGCGCAGCTGGTGTTCACAGCGCCGTAATAGGCGGGCATTACATCGCCCTCTTTGACGATGTTCATTTCGCGGATCTTGAAGGGGTCCATGTGAAGTCTGGCAGCCAGCTCGTTGACGGCAGATTCCACCGCAAACAGGCCCTGGGTCGCACCATAGCCGCGGTACGCACCGGCAGACATGTGGTTGGTGTAGACCACGTCGCTGACAAAACGGAAGGCCTCAGCCTTGCCGTACAGCGGGATGGACTTGTGGCCGGAAAGGCCCACCGTTGTGGGGCCGTGCTCGCCGTAGGCACCGGTGTTGGACAGGGTGTAGAGGTCGATGCCCTTCACAATGCCGTCCTTGGTGGCACCCAGACGGACGTGCATTTCCATCTCGTGGCGGGGCGAAGATGCGGTCTGGCTCTCTTCGCGGGTGAAGATCAGCTTACAGGGCTTCTTTGTCTTCCAGGTAACAAAGGCCGGATAGATGGCCGAGACCGCCGTCTGCTTGGCACCAAAGCCGCCGCCGATGCGGGGCTTGATGACGCGGATCATGGATTTGGGGATGTGCAGGGCGTTTGCCACATTGCGGCGGGTATGGAACACGATCTGGGTCGAGCTGAGGATGTTCAGCCGTCCGTACAGGTCCATCCAACAGCAGGTGCGGAAGGTCTCCATCATAGCCTGCTGGCAGGCCTTGGTGTGGTAGACACGGTCGATGACAACATCGCACTTTGCCAGCACGGCATCGATGTCGCCGTCGCCGCACGCATCGTGGGCACAGAGGTTGCGCTTGTTGTCGGCACCCACGGGGCTCAGGCTCTCCCAGTTGTCCTCCGGGTGGACAAGGATGGGGTTATCCTTCGCAGTGTGGAAATCCAGCACCGGCTCCAGCACCTGATACTCCACCTTGATGAGCTTCATGGCCTTCTCGACACACTTCTCATCCTTGCCCACCACAATGGCCACCACGTCCCCCACAAAGCGGACGTGGCGGTCAATGACCAGGCGGTCGTAGGGGCTGGCTTCGGGGTAGGTCTGGCCGGCCTGCGTGTAGCGGCGGGCGTTCTGGTCCACATCCTCCCAGGTGAAGATGGCCTCGATGCCGGGCACCTTTTTGGCCACGGACGTGTCGATGCGCTCCACCATGGCGTTGGCATGGGGCGAGCGGTACAGCTTGACGATCAGGCAGTCTGCCGGAGCCAGATCATCCATGTAAACGGGCTTGCCGGTCACAAGCTGCATGGCATCCTTTTTGCGGAATGCTTTGTTGACGTTTTTCATTCGGCACCCTCCTGTTTTGCTTTTTTCCAGGCGAGGAAATTCTGGATGCCCCGCAGCTGGCCCTCGTAGCCGGAGCAGCGGCAGAGGTTGCCCGCGAGATATTCCTTGATCTCCTCCTCAGTGGGGTATTCCTTTTCCCGGAAGAGGGCGAGGGCGTTCATAATAAAGCCCGGGTTGCAGAAGCCGCACTGCTCCGCACCCTGATCGGCGATAAAAGCACCGAACTCAGCAGCCTCCTCCTGCAGGCCCTCCAGCGTGGTCACCCTGTGGCCATCGGCACGGGCTGCCAGCACAGAGCAGGACAGCACCGGCACATCGTCCAGAAAGACGGTGCACAGGCCGCAGTTGGAGGTCTCACAGCCGCGCTTGACACTGTAACAGCCGTGTGCGCGGACAAAATCGATGAGCAGGGTGTCCGGTGCGGCCTCTGCCGTGACTTTGGTTCCGTTCAGAATAATATTCACCTGCATCTTGTCTCACCTGTTCCCTTCCAATTTCAGCACAGCGCGCTTGACCAGCACCCCGGCCAGATGATTGCGGTATTCCGCACTGCCGCGCATGTTGCTCTCCGTCCGGATGTTTGCCCGCACCTCAGCGGCAAAGCGGGCGGCGGTCAGCTCCGGCGTTTCGGCGGCATTGGGCTGCAGGGTATACAGCACTGCCTTGCCGGGCCGGGCACCAATAGCGACCCGGAAGCCCCCGGCCGTTTTCGCGGCGGCACAGGTCAGCACCGGGAAATCCGTCTGGCTGTTGCGCACCGACTGATAGCAGAATGCTGCCTGCTCTTTCGGCACGATGACCCGTACCAGGATATCCCTGTCGTACGGGCGCTGAGCATACTCCGAAAGCGGCACGATGCCGCCCTTGTAGAGCTCCACCGAAGCGTTCAGGGCCAGGAACATGGTCAGAACATCGGAAAAGCCAAAACGGCTGTAAATGCTGCCGCCCACGGTGGCAAGGTTGCGCAGCTGCACACCCACAATGTGGCGCACAGATTCCCGCACAGCGCCGTCCGTGTAGGCATTGAGCCCCTCGTGGAGCTCGATCTGCCGCAGGGGCACCATGGCCCCGATGGAAAAGCCCTCGGCAGTTTCCTCAATTTTGTCCAGCCCAAGGCCCGACAGGTCGATGGCGGTGCCGACATTGATGTTCTCCATCTTGAGCCAGATCATGCCGCCGATGACCCGATTGTTTCGCTTCTGGTTGAGCTGCCAGGCTTCCTCGAGGCTTTCGGCCCGTTTGTATTCCCGGATCGTCATCATACGCAGTACCTCTCTTTTTTCGATTGCTACTTTTATTTTATCACAAAATCCCTTATAATGCCACTGGAAAGACTGCCGCAGAGTCGGCAGATTCAGGAGGAATGATTTTATGGCAGAGTTGTGCAGAAAAAACGCCCTCCCTTCGGTGGGATGCGTCATCATGGCATCGGGGCTGGCCCGGCGGTTCGGCTCCAACAAGCTGCTGGCAGATTTCGGGGGCCGTCCCCTGCTCTGCCGGGCGCTGGAGGTCACCGCCACCCCCGCCCTTGCTGCCCGGGTGGTCGTGACCCGTTCTGCCGAGGTAAAGACCCTGTGTGACGCACAGGCCGTTCCCTGCCTGCTCCACAGCCTGCCGGGCCGGAACGACACTGTTCGGCTGGGGCTGGAGGCGCTGCTGGAGCAATGCCCCAATCTTGCAGGCTGCATCTTCCTGCCCGGAGATCAGCCCCTGCTGCAGCGGGAGACGCTGGAAGCGCTGATCACTGCTTTTGCCCAGACACAAAAAGAAACAGAGCGGGCGATCTTCCGGCTGGGAGCCCGGGCCGCACATGGCCCGGACACCGTTGTCGGAAGTCCCGTTCTGTTTGGATGCGGATATTTTCCCGCTCTGCGCACCCTGCCCGAGGGCAAGGGCGGCAGTGTTGTGCTCAAGGCTCACCCTGAGCAGGTACAGATCGTTTACGCCCAGCGGCGGGAAGAACTGCTGGATGCAGATACGCCGGAAGCTCTGGAGGAGCTCTCCGCCATTGCAGCGCAATGGTGCGTCACCTGACAGGAGAGGCAAGGGCACTTCTTGGCTCCCCTGTCAGGGGAGCTGTCACCGAAGGTGACTGAGAGGTTTATTCGGCCTTATCGTCCTTGGGCAGCAACACGTTCAGCACAATGGCCACAAAGGCTGCGGGCACGATGCCGCTCTCGCCGCAGATCAGCTGGAAGAACTGGGGGGTGTGTGCCAGGATGCTGGCATTGGCACCCATGCCGTAACCCACGCCCAGTGCAACGGAAACGATGGTCAGGGTGCGCGGGGTCATCTTTTCCTTGGTAATGAGCTGGATGCCGGATACCACGATGGAAGAGAACATCATCACGGCAGCACCGCCCAGAACGGCCTGCGGCATGATGGAGACCAGTGCGCCCAGCTTGGGGATCAGGCCGCAGAGGATCAGGAAGATGGCACCGGTAGCCAGTGCACCGCGGTTGACGACCTTGGTCATGGAAACCAGACCCACGTTCTGGCTGAAGGAGGTGTTGGGCAGAACGCCGAAGCAGGCGGCAAAGGAAGAGCCCAGGCCGTCGCAGATAACACCGCCGGACAGCTCCTTATCGGTGGCCTCACGGCTCATGCCGCCCTCCATCACGCCAGAGATATCGCCCACGGTCTCCACAGCGGTGACGATGAACATGATCAGCACGGGCAGGATGGCGCGCATATCAAAAATGATCTTGACGGGGACCAGCTTGGGGATGGCAAACCAATCGGCCTGTGCCACCTTGCTCCAGTTCAGCACCCATGCCTTGGTGAACTCCACACCCTCGGCGGTGACACCGGTGGTGGGCAGGACAAAGCCCATGATAAAGGCTGCCAGATAGCCCGCCACGATGCCGATGAGGATGGAGGAGGAGCTCAGGAAGCCCGTGGTCCAATGCTTGAAGAACAGGATCACCACCAGCACGAACACGGCCAGCAGCAGGTTTTCCGCGGAACCGAAGTCCTTGGCTGCGTTGCCGCCGCCAAAGGAGTTGACACCCACGGAGATCAGGGACAGACCGATGGACAGCACCACCGTGCCGGTGACCACCGAGGGGAAGAACTTGCGCAGGGGCTTGAGGAAGAAGCCCAGCACAGTCTCAAACAGGCCGCCCAGAATGGAAGCGCCCATGATGGCACCGTAGGCCAGCACGCCACCGCCCATGGAAGCAGCCACACTGTTGAACACGCCCAGGAAGCCGGAGCTGGTGCCCATGATAATGGGGACCTGACCGCCCACAGGGCCGATGGAGAACAGCTGCACCAGCGTGACCACACCGGCCACGAACATGGCGTTCTGCAGCAGGCTGACCTGCAGGTCAGCAAACTCACCGCCTGCAAGGCCGCAGGCACTGGTGATGATAAGAAGCGGGGTCAGGTTGCCCACGAACATGGCAAACACATGCTGCAGGCCCAGCGGGATGGCCTGGCGAAGGGGCATCTTGGCATCAAACTGGTATGCACCCTTCTCCAACTCGATATTTTTGATCATAACTTCTCCTTTATCCAAAAGGCTTTTTTACACGACAAAAATTATTATAGCAGAGCCTTTCTCAAATTGGGAGAGGTCCGGGATGTTTTTTGTTCATTTTTAGTTCATAAGTCATACTTTAACTTTGAATTGTTCTTCTATGAAGTACAAAATTGGATGGATCAGCCCCCTGCTCCCGGTACCAGAAGCCTCTGAGGCGCATCAATGGCCGTGGTGCCCTCTGCAAGGTCGTTGGCGGCAAGCATCTGGGCCGGGGAGACATGGAACCGCCTGGCGATGGCAAACAGCTCCTCCCCCGCCTGTGCATAATAGATGCGCAGGCTGATCTCCGGGTCTGCCGGGGTCAACGGCTCTCCCAGCGCGATGGAGCCCACACAGGTGTTTCCGCTCCGCTGTAGGATGGCTCCTTCTGCCTTGACGGAAAGGTTGACCTCCAGTGTGCCGTTTGCGCAGACACAGCGCAGGTCCTCGGCACGGAGCCAGCACTCCGGGATCAGCTCCGCGTCCGAGGGCAGCTCCCGCCCCAGCGGCAGGGCAAGCTCCAACACCTTTTCATAGCTTTCCAGCTCTGAAAGGCTGTTCTCCCCAAAGGCAGTCACAGTCACCCGGCTGGTCAGATCCCAGTTGTTTTCCCTGTATGCCAGCAGGGCCGGGCCAAAGGAGGCAAAGCAGGCCAGAATTTTAGCCCCAGCGTCCGGCAGAGGGCCGGAGCCGGTCAGGGTCACGGTCTCATCCAGGGTGCAGGCCAGCGATTCCGTCTGTACCGTCTGCGGTGTCTGTTCTGTCTCAAATTTCGTGGAGAAGGCATCCGCCACGCACTGCAGCTGGTAGGGCCTCCATGCCCGCAGGCGCAGCATCAGGGTGGCGGTCAGGCGGCTGGGTTCCTCCCCTTCTCCCTCCGTGAGCGTAAAGCCCACCGGCTCGGCCACGCAGAGGCGGCGGCAGTCCTCGCTCAGGCCGTCCACATCCAGCACCTGATTGAAGTTCAGGTTCACGCTCTGGCCTTGCAGTGCCGGGTCGCCCTCGGCACGCCAGGCGCAGGAAACGACCAGCACACCCTTGGCAACGGCTTTCCCGTTCAGGAGCTTGAGGTCTCCGACAGAGGCATTGCCGCTGAGGTCCAAAACGGCGGCGGGCGGCGTGGGAAAGCGGATCTCGCCCTCGACCGTGACCAGCTTTTCCAGTACAGCGGCACGCCGCACCCCGGAAAGGTTGACCAGTTTCTGCTCCACACCGCCATCCGACAGAGCCGTGATGACATCTGTTTTGACCTGCGTATGCACCGATACCACCAGCCCATACGCCCCCCGCACCTCGATGCGGCGCGGGTTGACGGTGCGGCAGTTCAGATATTCGGTCTGTCCTTCCACCTGCACGGCCCATGCCGTGAAGACGAACTCCGGCAGGTCCAGCAGCTTGGTAAAAGGGAGCTTCTGCTCGGTCTGGCACAGGCCCGCTCCATCTTCCCCCTGATAATAGACCACGCAGCGCAGGTAGCCCTCCAATTGCAGCTTGCCGGGCTGCAGCCGCTTTTGCAGCACCACCGGCCTGACAAAGCACTTGACCAGTTTGAACACCGGTGGCAGATAATCAGAGATCAGGATCTCTGTTTCCAGCGGCAGCTCTGCCTTGAGGGTACAGTTTGTCCCCGCCGCCGGCAGGGCATCCCGAAAGATCTTCAACTCCATGGTACGCGCTCCTTTCCTGTCCGCTCTTGGTGTCATTTTATTCCGGGAACAGGCAGGATAGAACGGAGCGCTTTTCCGGAGACGCAAAAAGCCGCCGCACAGCGTTTCCACTGCGCGGCGGCCTTATCACAATCAGGGTTCAGGGAAAATCAGGTGCTTATTCAGCAGCCTTGGCAGCCTCGATCTGCTTGATCAGCTCGGGAACGACCTTGAACAGATCGCCCACGATGCCGTAGTCAGCAACACCGAAGATGGGTGCGCTCTCGTTCTTGTTGACAGCGATGATGCACTCGGAATCCTGCATACCAGCGGTGTGCTGGATGGCACCGGAAATGCCCAGAGCAACATAGATCTTGGGGTGGACCGTCTTACCGGTCTGACCGACCTGATGGTCAGCGGTCATCCAGCCTGCATCGGTAACGGCACGGGAAGCACCCACAACGCCGCCGCCCAGTGCAGCAGCCAGCTGCTCAGCCAGCTCAATGCCCTTGTTGACATCCTTGCTGATGCCGCGGCCAACGGAGACGATGACATCGGCACCGATCAGATCGACCAGCTTCTCAGCAGCCTTCTCGACGCTCAGGACCTCGGTCTTGATGTCGGCAGCGGACAGCTCGAAAGCGGGCTTCACGATCTGGCAGGCATCTGCCTTGGCCTGATCGAAGGGAGCCTTCTTCATAACGCCGGGGCGCACGGTGGACATCTGAGGACGGAAGCGGGGGCAGATGATGGTAGCCATCAGATGGCCGCCGAATGCGGGACGGGTCATCTTCAGGTTGCGGTCTTCCATATCGAACTTCTGCTTGGACAGGTCGATGGTGGAGCTCTCCTTCAGGAAGTCGATGTACTTTGCAGTGTCGATATCCAGGTGGGTAGCATCAGCGGTCAGGCCGGTGTGCAGGCGGGCTGCGCAACGGGGGCCCAGATCGCGGCCAATGTTGGTGGCACCGATCAGCAGGACCTCGGGCTTGTACTCGTTGACCATGTCGCAGACGACCTTGGCGTATGCGTCCGTGGTGTAATCCTTCAGCAGGGGGCTGTCGCAAACCATGACCTTATCAGCGCCATAGCCGCCCAGCTCCTTGGCAATGCCGTCCACTTTATCGCCCAGCAGCAGGCCGGTGACTTCGCAGTTCAGCTCATCAGCCAGCTTGCGGGCCTCGCTGACCAGCTCGAAATCGGTGGGCATCAGTTTGCCCTGGCGCTGCTCACAAAAGACCCAAACGCCCTTGTACTCGTTAAAATCAGCCATTGTAATCCTATGCTCCTTTCATCAGATCAGGTGCTTCT
>OFMA01000121.1_pt1 | contig 56536 bp, 80 predicted proteins | sample 1541011 | NCBI WGS metagenome assembly OFMA01 (sample SAMN04209225, study PRJEB22552) | human gut metagenome | biome: gut; material: feces | host: Homo sapiens | place: USA: Oklahoma
TTTTAAAGGTTAAAGCTGAAAAACTTGGTATCTTAAGCTACTTTTAAAGGTTAAAGCTGAAAAACTTGGTATCTTAAGCTACTTTTAAAGGTTAAATTTTGAAGACTTGGTTAATTGAATAGTCATTTTGTCTAAGTTGTACATTGTAATGTATATGTAAAAAACATAAAATACTCTAAAAATAGGAGGTAAATTTATTTATGTATACAAACAATTATTCAAACTCAGTAAGTACAAATTCATTATATAAAGTATACAGCTGGATGATGGTAGGACTTGGAATTACGGCAATCACTTCGGCCTTGTTGTATGCTTCTGGCATATTCATGCTTATTATTCAGATTCCCATGATTTCACTATTATTATTCATAGTACAAATTTCGTTAACGATTTCAATGGGACGTCAATTATCACGTAATACACCTGCTTCTACGATGAAGACGATGTTTATTGTGTATTCACTTACAATGGGAATCAATATGACATCATTGGCTTATGTATATAGTGCTGGACAGATTGCAGCTGCCTTTGGCATTAGCGCTATCTACTTTGCATGTTTAGCCATTATTGGAAAGACGACTAAAATGGATCTTAGTAAAGTGGGAAACATTTGTTTGATTGGTTTGATTGCGATGATCTTTAGTCAATTTTTCTTCATGCTATTTAGAGTTAGTATGGATGTACGCTTATGGAGCGTGATTGGCCTATTATTATTTACCGGACTTACAGCTTGGGACATACAAAAAATGAATTATATGTTGAATGGGTATGAAGATGAAAAGATATCGATTTATATGGCGTTACAGCTTTATTTAGATTTCTTGAATATCTTCTTATACATTTTACGATTATTAGGACGTAGAGATGATTAATTCATCTCTATTTTTTTATGGTTGACAATGTAAACTAATATTGTATACTTTAATAGTTCACTAAATGAACTAAAGGAGTATGTATGAAAGTATTAAAGAAAATAGGAATTACTATATTATGTTTATTATTGATTTGTGGAATAGGAATTGTTTGTCTGTTTCACAATGAATATAGCTCATTAAAATCATTAAAAAAAATCGATGCTTATCCAATGCATACAATGGATTATAGTGCGGATTATGGATTGGATGAGTTTTTAGAAAAAGGTGCAAGCAATGATAAAGAGCTTGTTGAATTTGTGGTGAATCATGTAATGAAGGGGTTACCATTAAGTATTAAGATTCCAGATTTAGGTTGTTCTACATTTATTGCACAAAATAAAGATTCAGGATATCTGTTTGGACGCAACTTTGATATGGATTATTCGCCAAGTGTATTAGTGAAGACGAAACCTAAAAATGGTTATGCCTCTGTATCTATGGTGAATTTAGGCTTTGTAGGATATAATGAAAAATATTTACCTGATACATTAAAGGATTCATTAGTGACTTTGGCAGCACCTTATGCACCATTAGATGGAATGAATGAAAAAGGATTAGCGGTTGGTGTATTGTTGATTGATACAAAACCAACAAATCAGAATACAAAAAAGGTGGATATCACAACAACAACAGCCATTCGAATGATGTTAGATAAGGCAAAAAATGTGGATGAAGCGTTAGAATTATTATCTTCTTATGACATGCATTCAAGTGCGAATAGTTGTTATCACTTCCAAATTTGTGATGCTTCTGGAAAGAGTGTTGTCGTAGAATATGTGGATAATGAAATGAAGGTTGTATATCCGGATAAGAATTACCAGTGTGCTACAAATTTCTTGTTGACGCAACCAGATGCAGAATTTAATTTTGGCCAAGACCGCTACCAAATTATTGATGAAAAATTAAGTTCCACAAATGGAAAACTATCCAATCGTGAGGCTATGCAGCTTCTATCTGATTGTTCACAAGATGCACATAAGAATAATCAGGGAAAAATCTCAAAGACACAATGGTCTTGTGTATATGATTTAAAGAATAAAAAGGTAACGGTTTGTGTGAATCAAAATTATGATGCGAAATACACAATTTCTGTGCTAGAATAAAGCTATGAAACAGAATGAACAAGTATTAGAAGCGTGGCTTCAAATGACAACCGTTATTAATAATGAGAGAATTACTCCAGATCTTCCTTACAATGAGTCGATGATTTGTCGTTATTTATATCAAAATCAAGATATAAATGTAACCGCAACGGATTTATGCAACTATATGCGCATGCAAAAATCGCAGATGAATCGTACGCTTACAAGTATGGAAAAAAAGGAATTGATTACACGTATTCGTAGTGAACAGGATACTCGTAAAATCTATATCACATTAAATGATTCGATGCTTAAAATTTATAAAACTCAACATGAGAAAATATTAAAAATCGTCGATGAGTTATTCGATAAAATTGGTTATGAAAGACAATCAGAAGTGATTAAATTATTTGATTTGATTACACAAACCGCAAAAGAAATGTTGTAAAGATAAGCTGGATTTCCAGCTTTTTTCTTTTGTTTCATCAAGAGGTCTTTTTTGGTAGAATATAGGTGGCGTTTGGAGAGGTTTATATGAAAAAAACAAATTATGTAAAAGATGTATTGGTTGTTTTATTAGGAAATTTTATGGTAGCAATATCAGTTGCTTTTTTTGTTTTACCAAATAATACATTAACCGGAGGCGTAGCCGGTGTTGCCGTGGCATTAAAACCATTATTACCATTTGTATCATCCGTATGGCTGATCAACATATTGATGATTGGACTCTACGTTGTTGGCGCAATTTTTTTGGGGAAGGCATTTGCACTGAAATCATTGATTTCAACATTTAGTTATTCATTTTTCGTTTCTTTGTTGACTTATGTGACAACTTTATTTCCCAAAGACACATTTGTCATGCAACCCATGTTGGCAAGTATTTATTGTGGGTTGATTTCGGGAATTGGCTTAGGTCTATGCTTTAGAGTGAACGCAAGTACTGGAGGTATGGATATTCCAGCCTTGTTGATTCATAAGTATACTCATATTTCTTCAGGAAATTCAGTAATGATCATTGATGCTCTAACTGTATTGTTGGGAATGTCTACATATGGTGTAGAACCAGCCTTGATTGGAGTGTTATCTGTATTCACATCTGGTTTTGCGATTGATAAAACAATTTTGATTGGTTCAAGTACGGCAATCAACTGTATGGTTATTTCAGATAAATGGTTTGATATTAAAAATCATGTATTAAACAATATGGAGCGTGGTGTTACAATTTTAGAAGGTAAGGGTGGATATACAAATGAATCCAAACCTGTATTGATGATTGTAATTCCACAAAAAATGTATTCGAATTTAGAACACGAAATCATGCAGTTAGATCCAAGAGCTTTTATTATTGTAAATAGTGTTCATGAAGTCGATGGAGAAGGATTTACTTATGAACTGGAATAATCATGTTATCCCGTCTATCTAAGGACAACTTTCAAGACTATTTCATCATTGATTCTACTAAAATATATCACTTTGATAATCTTTTTGAGAAACGTGTTTTTAAGACGTGGCGATATCGAGTCATCACGCAACAAATTCAAGGCTTCATGTAGCGATGAAGTCTTTTCTTTTATATCCTTCATCCCTGACATCTTTTTCCTGGTTTCCTTGACTGCTTTTTGAAGTTCATCCTTCTCCTGGATGAGCGTATCACGGCGCTTGACGAACATATCCGGAGTATACATTCCTTCTTCCAGATACTGACACAACTGCCCCATCTTCTCATCTGTCTTTTCAAGGCGCTTTGTAAGTGATTCTAGAAGGCTCTGCGTTTCAAAGGCCTCTTTGTATACATTTGTCTCAATCTGTACTTCAAAGTCCTGTATCTGCTCTTTAAGTGCATTTACAACAAGGTCTATGAAGTCTTCATAAAGAATTGAAGTGTTCGTGCAGTATTTCTTCTTCAGACATCCAACACGGTACGGGTGCTCTCTTCCAGTATGGATCTTAAGGCCAAGCGAGCCACCACAGACTGAACATTTTGCGAGTCCGGCAAAGATGAAACGAATCTCCTTTGAAGAAGGAACTCTAGCCTTTCTGCAGGCTTCACTGTTGGCCAGTTCGAAGATCTCTTCACTTATGATCGGCTCATGCTTTCCTGGCACTGTCTCATAATCAGGGTTGTACACACGCTTAGTCTTCAGACATCCATCTTCATACACTTTCACGGACTGACTTCGGTTCAGTACGATCTGACCGATATACACAGGGTTGCGTAACATCTTACGGATGTTGGCCGGAGTAAAGTGTTTTGCCTTTCTTGGCTTGGCACCCATAGCCTCAAGCTGTTCACCGATATAATGAGATCCATGGCCATGGATGAAAAGATCATAGGCCATACGGACATACTGTGCCTCCTCCTCGTTGATTACAAGAGAATGCTCCTTGCCGTTCTTGATCTTGGTGTAGCCATAAGGCGCTACAGAACCGATATAGTTTCCCTGCTTGCGTGACAAGACTCTTCCACGGTTCAGGATCTCCTTGGTATATTCCAAATAGTCAGATCCACGTGAAAGCTCCATCTCAAAGAACTTGCGGTCATACTTCTCAGTCAGATCATAAGTCTTGGGTGGTGTCACAACTAAAGTGTTGGTGTACCGGAAGACATGTACGATCGTACCGCAGTCGAGCATGTCACCACGGCTAAGACGCTGTGGCTCGATCACAAGAACTCCTTTGACCGTGCTGGACTCGATCAGTTTCAGAACCTTCTTCATTTCCGGTCTGTCCTCGATAGTTTCGCCGGAGACGACCTCACGATAGATGTCTTCCTCCTTGATTCGGTAATGGAAATTCTTCAAGGCATACTCCTGCAGCTGGATCTCATGTCTGAAAAGAACCTCCTCCACTGTTTCTTCTGGATTATCCTGTCTGCTTTTTCTAAGATACATGATATATTCGCTCATAATAAATCTGTTTCCATCCTTTCTAAAATATGTTAAAATGAGCACTGTAAAAGGTGATTTTAGCAGGTCATAATTTTACAATGCGGATACAGTTCTGTTGGCGCAGACTGTATCGATCTATCCTTCACTGTTGGCGCGGTGAAGGATCTTTTTTTATTTGCTATATTAGATAGTTTTTAAAAACTATTTTGCCCTGTATTTGTTCTTTATCTCTTTAAATTGACAACAGTAAAGCTCTTAAGTAGAATGAAACCTGGATAGCGGTAGAGAATTCTAAGTGAACCTACCTGCGCAGGAAGATCTCTCATTTCGAGAGGTCTTTTCTGTTTAAAACTAAAAAGGTCTTAGTCACAACCTTATCCCTGATACCGGGGGTTCCAACTAAGACCGAGTTAACGTAAAACATCTTAGCAAAACCATCACGGAGTGTCAATCATAAGGCTGCAATTAGATTGCCTATATAATAGAAAAAAGCTATCCTTGATAGAATAGCTTTCCCATATCCGCGGCGCCCACATGCGATATGAACATGTGTCACCGAAATTTCGGCGCTAAGGCCATAATTCAATTATATTCTAATTGAAGGATATGAAAATGTCAAAATCGAGCTATTCTAAGTTTTCAAAAACTTATAAAGTAAAAACCTCCAATCCTAGAACAGGAAAGGAGGTCTACTAGTCGCCTCGAAAGCAACCATTTCTTTTCCTATTATAGAATTTTATTGCTGAGGTATCAATTGTTTTAATTTATTATTTATATATGGGGTCCTAAAACGCGACTCCATCCAAAGAGAACACTGAAGAAAAGGAATACACCTTCTATTGTGAAGAACGCCTAGTCCGTGTTCTTTTTTTTTGATCTGATAGAACGATTCGTTCGGTCAGGTCCTGCTTTATTTATAGTCCTTTTACCAAAGGGGGTCGTGAAACGGGGTACCCTTTACCGTCGTGAAACGTGACGGTATTTATCAGATTCCCAAAATGGGAATGAGGCCAATAACGTTTCGTTATTGAGTTTATCTTCTTATTACCTATGGAGTCGTGAAACGGTACTTTTGATTCTAATAGAAGAATAAATCACATTCGAGAAGCACGATTTTATTTAATTCTTGCTATGAATGTGTTTGCATCTTCATCATAAATTTCAAGCAATTCAAGCAACATACTTGCACTTATGCTATTACGCCCTTTTTCATAGCCGTGAAGAGTATATTTAGATTTACCGACTAGCCTTGATACATCCATTAGACTTAGTCCCTTGCTTTCTCTTAGTCGCTGTAGTTCAAGTCCTATTTGTTCATCATAGTTTTTCATAATTGTCTGTGCCTTTCTAGGTGATTATCCATTCACATTATATGATATCGTGTTGTGAAAAGAAACAAAAAAAGTAAAAAAATTTACAAAAAGTGTTGCAATACAACACGTTATGTCGTATTATCTGAGCGAGCCTTGTTGTGAGGCAACACGAAAGGAGGCAAAAAGACATGAGCATTAAAGAGAAGAAAGTAACACTTAAACAAATTCGTACTTTATACAATGAAAGTATAAGTCAGAAAGAATACGCAGAATTAGTAGGGATTGATGAAATTAGATACCAACGTTTAGAACGCAAAGAGCTTAGACTACTAGCTAGTGAGCTTATCGCCATTTGCAAACTAACGCATGCCGATCCGAATAATATTGATTTTGCGTAAATTTTTTTACCATTAAAGTAGCGTAACACAACACGATGAGAGGAGAAAGGTAAAATGAATGACCTGCTACTATTTAAATTCGAAAACAAAGAAGTGAGGACTTTACAGATTGATGGAGAACCTTGGTTTATTGGTAAGGATATAGCACAAATCTTAGGCTATAGTAATCCATCAAAAGCTATACGAGATCACGTTACTGATGAAGACAAACTGATGGGGGTCCAAAACGTTACCCCATACATTGTAGACACACAGGGTCGTAAACAGTACCCGACATTAATCAACGAGTCAGGACTGTACTCACTGATCTTATCCAGCAAGCTTCCAAGCGCCAAGGAGTTCAAGCACTGGATCACGAGTGAAGTCCTGCCACAGATTCGAAAGACTGGAAAGTATGCTCCAAAGCCTTTATCAAGAGAAGAGCTTCTGGCCAAAGCCGTGCTGGAAGCCGATACGATGATCAAGGAGCAGAAAGAGCTTATTGAACAGAAGACAAGGGAGATCGAAGAAAAGAATAATAAGCTCGAAGAACAGAAACCGAAGGTGATCTTCGCGGAGAGCGTGGTTGCCAGTGACTCGGCCATCCTGGTCAGAGAGCTTGCCCATCTGATCAAGCAGAACGGATTCGCGATCGGTGAGAAGAGACTGTATGCCTGGATGCGTGAAAGAGGATATATCTGTAAAGGATCCTGCGAGCCTACACAGAGAGCCTTGGAGCTTGGTCTGTTTGAGATCATAGTACGTACTGTACAGCGTGGAGACAAGAGCCCTCTTGAAACAAGAACAACGAAGGTGACTGGCAAAGGTCAGGTGTACTTCATCAACAAGTTCTGCAGCGGCCGACAGAATGAAGATATCGAGGATGAGGAGAGTCTGGTGTGAAAGGGGACACTAAGCTAAAGGACTTCAGAAACCGTACAGGCCTGGAACAGAAAGAAATGGCTAAGGAAATACATGTTTCGCCTTCATACTACTGCAAGGTTGAAACGGGATATCGAAAACCGAGCTATGCATTTCTGCTTAAGTTCAAGGACAGATTTCCAGATGCGAACATTGACGAGTTGTTTTTCAGTAAATAAAAACTGCCAGTTGTTAAGGAACTGACAGCGCACTCTTTGTTTACTTCTTCAACACCCTTAACCAGTTGATACCATCAACTTCAAGCAGTTCGCCTCTGCTATAAAACCCCTATAAGATGGATGGATCGTTGAAACTTCTCAGTAAAGACCATAAAGACACAGTCTATCCTAGTTTACGACTTTTGTTTGTCGGTTACTGCCTGAGATACGCAGAATGCAGTTCTCAACTATCCCAGAAGAATAGGGAAGGTCAAAAGTTTTTTCAACTTAATCACCTCCCTATTAATACTATCACAATATGGAAATTAACAGAAAGGAGAAAGCTATATGAGAAAAGATGAGTTAGATACCCTATTAGGTCTGATTTCAAAACTAAAGCCAAATGAATGGGATCAAATCGTACTTTATGTACAAAGAAAGTACTCTTCCAAAAAGGCGAGTGTACCAATGCCAAGTCTGGAAGAGCTGAGAAAATATTCTGTTAGTTATGATTTCCCTGGACTTGTGACGACACTATCTGAACGTGATAAGGACTGATTCTGTAGTCGGTTCCCATATAAAAGATATTCAGATAAGGAAATTCATAAAGAGTATCTGGAGACCTTCGTGTAAGTGGTGCATAAAGATAAGCATTTTCTTCCCACCAGACAAGAGGACTAACCTGATTCGGCCCCATCTTACATTCGGGATCATCATTCAGGCAGACCCAGTTACCAATTAAACAGGCATATATCTTAGTCATTTGTTACACCTCCTTCCAAAAGGAAATTGTAACACAGGCTAAATCAGAATAAGTATGCTCGCGGCATACAAAGGAGAAATTTATATGGATGAAAATGAAGTAAAAAAAAGTCTTATTGATGCTTTAGATCTAGTGGAAGAACAAATGGTACAGAAACAAAAAATAAGCACAATAGCCGTTGCTGTCAAGCTTGAGGGTTTGGATCAGGTAAACGAGGAAATTGACAAAATGCTTATTAAATTAGAAAAAGCCAACTCATTGGCAGATGAATTGACTTCAAAATTAAAAGCTGATCCAGATGACTTAAAGGCACTTGCTAAGCCTTTGCAAGAGTACTTAACAAGTCACTTTAACCCTATGTGTTCTGTAGTTGTAGATGTAGACAGAGTAACTGTTGTAAGCAGGGAATTGTCTACTCCAACAGATTAAAAAAGTATGCTACGAGCATACAAAGGAGAAAAAGAAAATGAATTGGTACAAAGCTTCAAATATTTGCTCAATTATCGCGATACTGATCTCTATCATCAGTATCATCGTTACAACCTATAAGGCACTGCATTAAAAGAAAATACTTTTCTCTGAACGGTATTTGCGGTGCCATTTCCCAGGTTAGAAAGGAAAACCTGTCGCCGCAAGATACTGGGTCCTGTAATTTCGTTCGAGTCATATGACAACGCTCTTTCAGTCTGCGCTCTACCTACCTCACATTCAAAGCACCTGAAAGAAAATAGTCAAAAAATATAATAAACCCCTTTAGCAGAGATCCAGAAGCTTTTAGCAAGGACATGAAGATACCAACTTTTCGCAAAAGACAAAATGTCCTAGTGAAGCGGCACCACAAATGCCGCTCAGAGATAAGAAAGGAAACATATGTACGAAACAAAAGAAGATTATGAAAAACTGAGACAACAGTTTATTAAGGAATACGGAATCGATGAAGCAACAGAAGAGTTCTTCCAGGTTCTGTATAAGAAAAGACTGCAATATCATCTGATCATCGCAGTCCTAAGCTCATTAGTACTACTACTGTTAGTACTGAGACTATTAGAGATGTGATACCCGCTTCTTGATCAAATGTAAACAGAACAGTACAGGAGGCTAGAAAGGAAAATTAAATGCAAGTTTTAACTTTGTTGATGAATTTTTGCACTTTGATTTGTCAGATCATTATTTTAATCACTTTGTCTAGGAACTGAGAATGTTTGTTCTTTTGATAGATGATAGATCCTTTGGTTACAACTTATTCTAATATTTGCGTTTTTGAAATGAGGTAAGTAATAAGTAAATTCCATATGTGAATTTGGCAATAAGACAGTTGGAGATTCAAGAATATCTGGTATTCCATTGTCCAATGAAGGGACCTTGATTTTTATTCCTAAAGGACCGGAAACATATTCTGGTTCGTCTTTGTGATCATCAAATGATTGAACTTCTATACCATCACACATAAAAGAGATTTTATTCACTGTGATAGATTTTGGCGAAATATTATTAATTGAAAATGTCAGTTCAGTTGCTTCTTCTCTAGATGGATCAATATAGAAACCATCAACTTCTATTTGGCGACGATTAAACACATGGGTATAAACGACGGCATAGATAGCAGCTAATAAGGCAAGAGTACTGATGATTAAATTTAGGATATTAATGTTTTCAGTTATGAATTCTAGCATGCACAACACCTCATATTCTAAATCAATTATAGCAAGAATTTTTTAAAGGAGATAAGAAAGGAAATAACATTATGCCAACCGCAAAATCTACATCTAGAGCAAAGGCCGTAAAGAAGGCCGATGCCATTATGGAACAGCAGTGTGAGCTTGCTCCATTCGCAAACAATTCACATGAAACAGAGTATACAAGAATGATGCGCAGATACTCTGAACTGGATAAAAGAGAGAAGGCAGTCTCAAGAAAGCAGACAGTTGCTAACTTAGTGCTTTTTGTTGGAGTACTGCTTGTGATCAGTTGCCTTGTAGGCACATGGTTTGTCTGCAGTACGATCCAGTCGCTTCAGTTATAGAAAGGAGGCTTGATCCAGATTGAGTGTAACCGTAGTTGCTTCAAATGATCCACAGTTTGAAGAGGTACTAAGAAAGTCAGTCATCGACTTTATTCGCAATGTGGAAAAGGAAAAACTAGAAAAGAAAAAATGATGAATAACGTGGAAGCGTCTCGAATCTTACAACCTGAACACTGTGCATATTGGCCAGGTCAAGCCAGTATCCATAATAAACATCGACTAAGTTGCTCTTGTTGTAAATATCTTCCTATTAAAAATTTATATCACAACGCATGGTGTTCAGGTTGTAGGACTCGAGAAGACATAAAAAAAGAGTCACCGGGACGAAACGCTGACTCATTGCTAAGATTCGAAATGTCTTTAGCTTCCTACATTATATCACATTAGAAAGGAAAACAGAAAAAATGAATGATGATTTAAAAACAAGAATTAAAGAGTTGGAAGAAGAACTCGAACTGCTTGAAAAAGCAACAGATGCAGAGGACAAGACCCTGTTCACAATCACGGCAAAGATAGCCAGTCAGAGTGATAAGGGAAGTCACATTGTAATCGGTGCAGACTACAACGACGAACAGATGGCTTTACTTTGCTACCTAGCCGGTGTAAAAGTTTCTGAAGCCTATAAGGGTATTGAGAAACTGGTTAGCAGACTCTCAAATGACTTTGTTCAAATGATGCTTGAACACGCTGAGAATGTCAAAAGCACAATCATAGAGGAGGATGATTAAAAATGTATTATCAGTTAACTATGCAGTTCAATCTGGAAGAGATTGACAATGCCAAGAAGATCCTGGATCTAGCGAAAGAGTTAGATGTGAAAAGAATGGACTCGTTAGGTCCATTACCTGAACCAGAGTCATTTGCCTGGGAAGAGAATAAAAAAGCTCCATCTCAAAAGAATAAGACAACTGAGAATGAAATTACGATGGCCAAAGATTGGACAACTCAAGAAGAGCCTGTTTATGAGACTGCAAAGGCTGAAGCAGTAAAACCTCAGGCAGTAGAACACAGCTTTGAAGAATTACGTGGAGCCTGTGCCGAGTTCAAGCAGACACATGGTCTTGAAAAGCTTCTAGCTATCTTTGCTCAGTTTGGACAGAAGAAATTAACAGATATTCCTAAGGACCGTCATCAGGAATTGTGGGAGGTACTGCATGCCTAGTTTACATGCGGTCCTTTCCGCATCCAGTTCAAACCGGTGGATCCACTGTACACCATCGGCAAGACTGGAAGAACATGTGACAGAAAAAGCCAGTATCTATTCAGCCGAAGGAACACTGGCTCACTCCAAAGCCGAAGAGAAACTTCGTAACTATGTAGAAGGCCATCCTCGCAGGAAAGTGAAATGTGAGGACGGTGAAATGGATGAATGTACTACGGCCTATCGTGACTACGTTATCGAGGTTCTGAACACAGAAAAGAAGACATGTGAGGATGCTAAGCTGGATATCGAGGTTCAGTTGGATTTGACTCCATGGATTCCTGAGGGTTTTGGTACAAGTGATGCCGTTATTGTAAGCGACAATACACTGCATGTGATCGACCTTAAATATGGAAAAGGAGTGCCCGTATATGCACCTCATAACTCTCAGTTGCTGATCTATGCAGCAGGAGCTCTTCATGAGTATGAAGCCTATTATGCATTCGACAAGGTGAAGATGCATATCTTCCAGCCTCGTCTGGATCATATCAGTACCTATGAGATCTCAACTGTAGACTTGTGCGACTACATGGAGAATGTCATCAAGCCTGCGGCCAAGAAAGCCTGGGATGGCCAGGGAGAACAGGAAGCGGGCAAGTGGTGTCAGTTCTGCAAGGTGAAAGCCAACTGTAAGGAAAGAGCCAAGATGAACGTTGCGATTGCAGAACAGAATAAACTCTATGATGCCATGCTTCTTACAGATGATGAGGTTGCATCCTTGCTTCCTAGACTGAGTGAGATGAAGAAATGGTGTGCCGACATCGAAGAGTTTGCCTTGAACCAGGCTCTGTCAGGTGTTCATTACGAAGGCTACAAAGTTGTTGAAGGAAGAAGCAGTCGAAGAATCGTAGATGCAGAGTCTGTTGAAGAGATTTTATTAGACGAAGGGTTTAAAGAAAATGAATTCCTTAAGCCAAAGGAACTGTTACCCATTACAAAACTGGAAAAGCTCGTAGGAAAGAAGAAGTTCACAGAACTTGCAAGTCCCTACATCGACAAGCCGGAAGGAAAGCCGACTTTAGTAAAAGAGTCAGACAAGCGTCCTTCGATCGTTAAGACCGGAGTTGAGGACTTCCAGGATGAAGTCCAGTAGACATTAGAAAGAAAGTAGAGGTAATTACAATGTCAACAATTCAAAAAGCAAAAACAGGAGTCGTAAGATTCACATTCTGCCACTTGGCAGAACCATATGCATATGCAGATGGACCTAACAAGAAATACAGTGTGGATATTCTGATCGACAAGTCAGACAAGGCTACATTGAATACGATCAAGGCTAATTACGATGCAGCTAGACAGAAAGGTATCAATGACTATGGTAACTCGTTTGCGACAAAGGCTACACCTTTCATCCGCCCTGTGGGCTCTGATAAAGGACTATTAGTCGACTGTGATCAGGATCCAAGATTAATGTCAGATGCAAACTACAAGGGAATGTACAAGTTAAGCGCTAAATCAACTACAGCACCGGATGTGTGCAAGATCCAGGGCGGTCAGTTAGTAATCATCCCTAAAGAACAGATTGCATCAGAAGTCTATTCAGGATGCTATGGAAAGATCACATTCAACTTCTTCCCATACATCAAAGGAACAGGCGGAATCTCTTGCGGCTTGTCTAATGTGTTGAAGACAATGGATGGTGACTACCTTGGTGGTCGTGCTTCTGGTACATCTGATTTTGCAGATGAAGTAGAAGGCACTGATGACAATGGCTGGTTATAAGAATCTTCTTCATATAGACCTGGAAACCTATTCAAGTGTAGATCTTGGAAAAAGCGGAGTATACAAGTATGCAGAGAGTCCTGACTTCAGGATTCTCTTATTTGGATATGCCTTCAACGATGAACCAGTAACTGTGATAGACATGGCCAATGGAGGACATCTTCCTATATCGATTTTAAATGCACTTACAGACGAGAACATTATCAAGGTAGCTCATAATGCCAACTTTGAAAGAGTCTGTCTGACAAGACATTTAAAAGACCTGCAGGTACTGGATAACTGGTACTCGAAGGATTTTGACAAGAAGCTAAGCTACGAAGGCTTTCTTCCACCTGAACAGTGGAAGGATACGATGATCATGGCCGTAGAACATGGCTATCCTGGTGCTCTTGCTTCCTTAGGTCCTGCTTTAGGACTGGATGAGGACAAAGTCAAGCTAGCAACCGGTAAGCGCCTGATCCAGTACTTCTGCTGTCCTTGCAGGCCAACTAAGGCCAATGGCGGAAGAACGGTCAACCTTCCAAAGCATGCACCTGATAAGTGGGAGACCTTCATCGAGTACAACAAACGTGATGTTGAGTCTGAGCAGGCTATCTACAATACACTGGATGCCATGGGTGAGATTCCTGACTTCGAGTGGGAGAACTGGTACATGGACCAGCATATCAACGACAGAGGTATCCAGGTAGCCGTTGACCTGATCCAGTCTATATGGAACTACCATGAAGAACTGAGTGAAAGCCTTGCAAGAGAGGCTAAGGAAATCACAAAGCTGGATAACCCACAGAGTGTCATGCAGTTGAAACAGTGGCTGTTTGACACGCAGGGTATCACGGTAAACAGTATTACAAAAGAAGTCGTTAAGGACCTTTTAAAAGAGGATATAAGCGACGATGCAAGAAGAGTTCTTGAGATACGGCAGGAACTTGGAAAGACAAGTGTCAAGAAATATGAAGCCTTCATCCGTTCTGCTTGCAGTGATGGAAGAGTCAGAGGATGCTTCCAGTTCTTTGGAGGTCGTACAGGAAGATGGGCCGGTCGATTGATCCAGCCACAGAACTTCCCCAGAAACTCTTTTGATGATATGGAGACGGCTCGTAATCTGGTAGCTCAGAAGGACTGGCCAACACTGGAAGCTCTTTATGGCTCAATGAACGATGTCTTCTCGACACTGATAAGAACGATGATCATACCTCGTCCTGGAACAGTATTTGCTATTGCCGATTACAGTGCCATCGAAGCACATGTGATTGCATGGCTTACACGTACAACATGGCGCCAGGATGTCTTCAAAAATGGTGGAGATATTTATTGCGCGTCTGCCAGTCAGATGTTTGGCGTTCCTGTTGAGAAACATGGGGTAAACGGACATTTAAGGCAGAAAGGAAAGATTACCGAGCTGGCACTTGGATATGGTGGCGGAACGGCAGCACTGGAAGCCTTTGGTGCCAGCAAGATGGGAATCGAGCCGGAACAGCAGCAGGAGATCGTAACAAAATGGAGACAGGCCAGTCCGAATATACCTAACTTCTGGTATGCCTTAGGACATGCGTTTGAAAAGGCTATCAATGGAGGCTATACACAGCTTGACCGCAACATGGCTGTTTTCAAGTCACACGGCAATGTGTACATCCAGCTTCCTAATGGCAGAAGGATTGCCTATGTTTCGCCGTGTATCGAAGATGGCCAGGTCAAGTTCATGGGCTTGAATCAGACCACACGTCAGTGGTGCTGGATTAACACGTGGGGTGGCAAACTTACGGAAAATGTAGTTCAAGCCATTGCGAGAGACTGTCTATGCGAGACGATGAAAGGCTGTGACCTTATAGGTGTTGACTGTGTCATGCATGTACATGATGAGGTCATATGTGAAGCTAATACCTGCATTGAACAGGAGGCCTTTGAAAAGCTGCTAGAGGTAATGGCCAAACCTATTGAGTGGGCACCGGATCTGATCCTTGTGGGCGATGGATTTACAAGTACCTACTACAAGAAGGATTAACAGTATGAAGAAATATAAAAGAGAAATCATTGTCGGCATCCTTTGGGTACTTGTCTTTAGTTTCCTTATATGGATGCTGAAGCTTGTGTTTGGACTGGATGTCGCAGAAGCACCTAGACTTGGTGCATGACAGGAGAATGACGATGTCAGCTAAATGGATAGATGCAGAGGACAAACTTTTAAGGCAGCTTACTTCTATCGGACTGAACGCAAAGCAGATACACAGTACATACAGTACTCTGCTTCAGGGACGCTCGGTAAAAGCTATCGAACAAAGACTCTGCTATTTAAATAAACCCGCAGAACAGAGAAGACAGGACGATATAGCCAGTATGGATGATGTAGACCGCCTGATCGAGGCAATAGACAATGCCAGAGACCGCATCTGCAACCGTCTTGACAGTATCGCTCTGTCACTGGCTCATCTGAACCGGACCATGGAAGAACCTGCACAGGATACTGTTTTATCAAAAGAGACCATGCGGGTCTTCCAGGATATCAAAAAAGTCAGTACAGAGACACTAGACTCTGTAAACACAATTAGAAATGATCAGAAAAATATTCTGAACCGAATGAAAGATAAGAACAAGCAGACAGAAAGGAGATAACGCATGAAGATTGCCACATGTAAGAACCGAAGACAGAGACAGTACTACAACCAGGAAATGTCGTGGCAGGCTCTGATGGATAAACTGAGCGTTACGAAAAGAACAAGTGAAACCGTAGCACAGTATGCATCCATGACAAGAGACCAGCAGTCAGAAATCAAGGATGTAGGAGGCTTTGTTGCAGGGGAACTACGAGAAGGGAAACGAAACAATCAGTCAGTTATCTCCAGAAGCTGTATCACACTGGATGCAGACTTTGCACCTGGTAACTTCATTGATCTGATCAATGAGAAAGCAAACTTTAAAGGATGTATTTATTCAACACATAAGCATACATCTGAACATCCAAAGTTCAGATGGATCCTTCCTTTATCCAGGAACGTGAATCCGGATGAATACGAGTTTCTGGCCAGATGGGTCGCCTCAAGAATCGATATGGATATCTTTGACGATACGACCTATCAGCCGGCTCGTATGATGTTCTGGCCATCGACTTCAAGCGATGGAGACTATGTCTTCAAAGAGATTGACGGCATACTTCTCAATGTGGATATCGTGTTGAAAAATGTAGACGATTGGACAGACATGAGCTTCTGGCCACGTTCGTCAAGAGAAACTGAATTACATAAGAAGATTACAGGCAAGCAGGAGGATCCATTAACGAAGTCCGGATGGATCGGTGCCTTCTGCCGTGCTTACAACATACATGAAGCAATCGCTAAGTTTATTCCGGAGGACTATGTACCTGTGGATAACGATGCGAACCGCTACACCTATGCCAAAGGCTCTACTGCCGGAGGTCTTGTTATCTATGAAGACAAGTATGCCTACAGTAACCACAATACCGATCCAACCGGACAGATGCTATGCAACGCCTATGATCTTGTAAGACTGCATCTGTGGCCGGATGCCACAGACAGTGAGTCCAATGGTTTCATGGTTGAAATGATGCAAAAGGATGACCTTACAAGAAAGCAGCTGGCAAAAGACAAGCAGAATGAAATACAGAATGACTTTGCCGATGAGGCTCAGGAGCAAAGTGGTGAGACAGTAGAACCGAGTAAAGACGAAGTAAACTGGCTTGAAAACCTGGATGTCGACAAGCATGGAAACTTCAGAATGACCACGGACAACATCGTCAAGATTCTGACGCTTGATCCAAAGCTAAAGGACTCTATAGGTGGCAATGACTTATTCGCTCAAAAGCCTGTCAAGACGGGAAGCCTTCCATGGTGGAAGTTCAACCCAACTGACAGGACCTGGAACGATACTGATGATGCTTCACTTCGATACTATCTTGAAAAGACCTATCACATCGTGGCCAAGGGCAAGATCGATGATGCTGTAGCCTACGTACAGGAACAGAACAGCTTTCATCCAGTACGTGACTATTTGGACAAGCTAGAGTGGGATGGAGTGCCTAGACTGGATACCTTGTTTATCGACTATCTTGGAACGCATGACAGTGCCTATACAAGAGCCGTAGCTCGTAAGTCGATTACGGCTGCCGTGAACCGTATCTATGTACCTGGATGCAAGATGGACTATATGCCTGTGCTTGTAGGCCAGCAGGGTATCGGTAAATCACATATGCTCAGTATCCTTGGTGGTGACTGGTTCTCAGATTCAATCACTACGATTGCAGGAAAAGAAGGATATGAGGCACTGCATGGATCGTGGATCGTTGAATGGTCTGAATTATCTGCAGCTAGAAAAGCAGACATCGAATCCATGAAGCAATTTATAAGCAAAAGGGGTGACAGATACCGCAAGGCATATGCAAGACGAGTCACAGACAATCCAAGGCAGTGTGTTTTCTTTGGAACCACAAATGATACAGAGTTCTTACGGGACTACACAGGTAACCGTCGTTTCTGGCCTATTGGAACAGATCCAGAGCGTGCAACGAAAGTTGTATTCACGCAGCTTCCTAAGGAACGTGATCAGATATTTGCGGAAGCAAAGCAGAGATTCAAGGAGCATGAACCTTTATTCCTGGACGGAGAACTATTGAAAGAAGCTCAGCAGGCTCAGGAAGAATACACGTACAGAAGCGTGCGTGAGGACATGGTTCGTGAGTACCTGGATAGAAAGCTTCCGGCTAACTGGCTGGATATGGAAGTAGGTGCTCGTGTTCAGTGGCTTGAGAATCCAAAGAATGAAGGCATTGAAGAACGTGACTGTGTGAGTCTATTAGAGATATGGTGCGAGGTATTCAACGATGTAAAAGTAAGATTCTCAAACTCAGATCAAAGAGAACTGAAAGCTATCATGGACCACATTGGCTGGAAGCGTACTGGATCTGTAAGACAGCGTGGCGCTTCCTATGGAAAACAGAGAGTCTATTTAAGGCCGAAGAAGTAACAACAATTTGAAAGGAAAACAAATATGGAGAATAAACTAACAGATTTGAACAATATCCTCTTCGAACAGATCGAGCGTCTAAATGATGACGATCTGCATGGTGAGGCATTAAAGCAGCAGATCAAGAGAAGCCAGGCAATTGAAAGTGTTGCAGGTATGATCATTGCCAACGCCAATACTGTGCTAAAAGCAGAGAAGATGAAAATGGAATACGCAATGGATGACAGAGATCCTAGTCAGGTGCCTGAGATGTTAAGAATCGAAGACAGAAAGAAGATAGGATAATGCCTAAGTATTTACTCAGTAAAGAGCAGAGTGACTACCTGGTCAGTATCATTGAGGGAAGAAGAGTTAGTGAAGTGACTAAAATGCTAAATGAGCACTTCGGCACTTCCTTTACAGAAAAGCAGATAGACGCCTACAAGCATAATCATAAGTTGAAAAGTGGCATCAACCCAGGACGATGTCTTGGAAGCTGTAGAAAATACACTATGGAGCAGATTGAATATCTAAGAGAAATCGCTCCCGGAAGAGGAACCGATGAAATCGCGAGGATGTTCAATGAACGATGGGGTACAAACTATACACGTCAGCAGATACAGTCCATCAAGAAGAACTACAAGATCGTCTCAAGCTGGGACGCCCGGTTTAAAAAGGGTCATGTTCCAGTTAACAAGGGTACTACAGGCATGTTCAATGTTGGTGGTAATATTGGAAGCTTCAGTAGAGGCCATAGGCCAGATAACTGGTGCCCTATTGGAACTGAGACTGAGAGCACGGATGGCTACGTGTATGTAAAGATAGCGGACAAGTACAAAGGAAAGAAAAAAGATAACTGGAAGGCCAAGCACATACTTATTTATGAAAAAGCACATGGGCCTATCCCTGAAGGATATAAATGTGCTTTTCTAGACGGTAATAGAAGAAACTATGACCTAGATAATCTTATTCTCGTTAGTAAGGCCGAAAGTGCTTATATGGCTCGAAAAAGGCTGTATACAGATGATAAGGAACTGACGCGTACCGGTGTAGCGCTTGCTAGGCTTGGTACAACGATCGCTAAGAAAGGGAAGAACAAATGAAAGACAAGATGTGGGACTTTCTCGAAAAGGGGCAGAACAATAGCGGAAACCCGGAAGGCCTGGAAAGTCTAGTTGATGAACTGATTCACATGACGACACAGAAGACTGCAGGACAGAACCGCAGTGACAACAAGAAGGACCTTCCATTTGCCACTGTCGACCTTTTAAGATGGTCTATCGTCTGCGAGGCTACAGCTCTTGTGCTGGATAAGAGGTGGCCAGAAATTAAGAAGTTATTTGAAAAGGAGAACAAACAATGAATCCAGAAATTGAATTGCACACAGATTTTGAAACTTTTACAGAAGATCATACTGAAATTGCAAAACAGTATAAACGCAATCAGTGGCTCTATAAATTTGGTGACATCAAAGTAAGTGTGATCTGTCATATGTATGAAAGAAGGATCATATCCTACGGAGATGGCTTTTCTCCATTTGAGTTAGCACTTATAGGTGCTGATAATGGAATGATCGGTGATCCTATTGGATATTTAACAGAAAAGAAAGTAAATCGAATCCTTCATAAAGTGGATCGTGCTGTAAAGAAGAAACAGGCTATCAATGAGGACTTTGTAGAAAGATTAGAAGGTTGCTGATATGACAAAAGCAAATGAATACTGCAAGCAGGCAATTGAAATGAACAAGATAGCACAGGGTGACAAAGTAGATATGATCAATCATCCTAAGCATTACTGCAGAGAGGATGCTATAGAATGCCTTGATGAGATGAGACTTGTGTTTGGTGATGATATCGTAGCAGCCTTCTGTCTATGCAATGTATGGAAGTACCGCTACAGAGCCGCCAGCAAGGGTCAGGAAGAGGATCTGAAGAAGTCAGACTTCTATATGCGTAAGTATAAGGAACTTATTAATAAGGGACTATTGCAAGGAGACAAGTCACTGCAGGAACTGAAAGAAGCTGTTTTCTTTGATCTGCACAGACAGGAGCATGAGGACAAAGTATGACATTCGAAGAATTTAAAGAGATCAACAAGAAATACGGGTTATCTAGAATGTGGATAGATGAATTTGAGGATATTGCAAAAGAAGAATATGAAGAACACGTAAAGCAGCTAGCTGAAGTGATTGAGGATATCTTCAATAATATTCCTGATGAGGAGGATGATTTTTAATGGCAAAGGGACATAAAAAGATAGCTGGATCGTATTGCTATAAGGGTAATGGGTGTAAGAGTAGATTCTGCAAATTTTGCTGTAATGGTGATAAATATGAAGAAATCGAAATTGAAGATGAAGAAATTGAAGATGAAGAAATTGAAGATGAAGAAATTGAGGATGAATAAGCTGTATAAACTGCTAGATTCTATCATTGATAAATATCGTGATCCAATGACTGAAAATGCAGAGTATGCTTCATATACAAAGAAATTAGTTGATCTGTATGAAAAAGAAATAGGAAACAAAGCAAAGGATATCGAAACACTGGACACTTGCCTGGATCTGATAGATGTATTCTTTAAAGTCTATCTCTGTAGAAAAGGTGGGTGCGAAAAATGTCCATTAGTCCATTACACAGAACCTGATCATCTTACAGCATGTGATTTTGATGATTTTATTGCATCTATTATAGATCTAGAAAAATATTTAGAGGAGAAAGAGAATGAATACAAAAAAAGCATTAAATGCAATCGGTGATACTCTTACTTATTATATGGTACGTAAAGATTTGGCTTCATTACCTAGTGACAATGAAATATATGATTCAATGGCTACTCTTAGAGAATTAGTTAATAAAGAAACACCTAAGAAACCTATCGATATTGAGTTTGGCCCATGCGGCGATTTGATGCTGTGTTGTCCAACTTGCGAGCATGGAGTTGTGCCAATTCCATCATATCGTGGAAACAAATATTACCCTCGTTGTCCATTCTGTGGGCAGAAGTTGAAAGAAGAGGATGAACAGAAATGATGAATACAGAGTATCTAGAAACACGGGTTAGGCTAAAGTTAATAAATGCTTACGCTAAATATAACTATTACCTTGCATACAGTGATGATTCACGTAAAACTTACGACTTGATCAGGGATTACTCAGATGAAAATAAAGATGGTTGCGAAACAATCGTTGGTCATATGGCCTGGCACGAAGTGGTAAGTGTTATTAAGGCAATGTACTGCATCATGCAGCATGAATGCCTGGAGGAGGACTAAAAATGTCTGAGAATAGAGTTAATGAATTAAATGTTAAATTACGAGAAGTATTCGGTGACAATATTAAATTAAAATTTAGTGAAAATCCAAAAAGATTAATGACCGGAGTGGGCTTGCTATCACTGGTTGGCGGTGAGGTCAAACACAGTCATTTAAAAAAGATAAATGACCAGATGGAACATAAACAGTTGAGGAAAGAAGAGGAAAAATAACAATGTACTCAGATACAGAATATCTAAATAAATTAGAAATCGTACAGAAGCTGGTTGGAAATTATGAAACGATTGGAGATGCAAGTATTGATCCTGATCGGGTAAAAAATTTAGAAGAGTTATGCACGCTAACCGGAGAACTGGTAGAAATAATTGCTGATGAGGCTTATAAGATCAAGAGGTATGAAGGCTCAGTACAGAGTAGTGGTGATGTTTCAATCCACTGCTTAAAGTATATTAAGGAACAGGTAGACGATGCACTGGATGACCTGGAGGAATATATAAAATGATGGCTCATGAGTTATTTGAAAAACTTGGATACCTAAGAGAACTCAATGATGATTACATTGTGTATGTTGAAAGAGGTAATTCATGGAATTACTTTAAATTCGTAAATAAATGTGTAATGTTCCCAAGTCAAAACGGGCTAAGTTATTCAACAATTAGTCCTAGATTTGCAAAAGCAATTTACATGCAGATGAAGGAGCTAGGTTGGTTATGATTTCAAGAAATAAATACTGGTTTCCTGATGAAGATGGTACATATGCTTTGTTTTATACCTGGTTCTACGAGCCTGAAGTCATAGCAAAAATTTCAAAGGATCCTGAAACGGATGACTATATTTGTGAATATTTTGGAAAGCTTGGTGATGACTGGGACTATCTGCTAGCTTCAACAATTGAGGAAGCTATGGAAGAGGTCGAGGACATGATTGCGTTTGAGCTAAGTAATAAAGTTGATGATCTGCATGATGAAATCGAACTCTTGGAAAGAGTTATAAAAGATTTTGAAGGAGAAGATGATGAACGCAAAAGAAATGTTTGAAAAACTTGGTTATTCGTTAGAAGTGAATAACCAAGATTTAATAAAGTATTCAAGGGATGTGTGTGGTTATACATTTTTCAGGTTTAGACTCAAGGATAAGGAATTTTGTTCAGGATATCAGTCAGTAGCTCATACCGCTACACGAAATGAATTAAAAGCGGTCATCCAACAGTTTAAAGAGTTAGGTTGGATTGAAGAAGAGAAACCGCAAGAGACTAATCTAGATCATTATAAATATGATATAATGGAGCGCTTTATGGATGATTTAGCCATGGCTGACAAAAAAATTAGGACATGCCAGACAACAAGTTGTAGTGATTGTGAGTTTTCAAAAGAGAACGGTGAATGCATTGGTAAAAGTAAAATAATAAAATGGTTTGATCAACCGTACAAAAAGCCAACATACAAGTTAACACAGTGCGAATACGATATGCTGGATACAATATTCGAAAAGGAAGCCAGGTTTTCAACATTGTACTTGATTGGTGAATTAAAAAAGAAGGGTTATTTCGAAAATATTAAGTGTGGCCGTAATGTGCTAGTCAAAGATATTCTAGCAAACTGTGAGGTGATCCAATGATCTACTTTATGGTTGGGCTCTTTGCAGGAGGACTAGGAGCGATGATACTGTATTCTGTTATCGTGTCTGAAAGGATCAACAGTCTGGAATACCAGAATGAACAGTTGATGTATGAACTGGAACAAAGAAATAAGGATCTATTAGCGTACAGATGCATGTATGCAAGCGCCTATGATGGGTTTGAGGATACAAAATGAACAGAGAATTTATAGATGCAGGTATCAGGCTGCATGTGACGGTCGAAAGCAAGGATGCACTTAGGAAGCTGGAAAAACTAATGGTGTCTTTATGGCATACAACTAGAGAACAGACACGTGAAGATGAGGAGCTGAATGTGCATAGTATTGAGCCAGAAATTTACAGAAGAATACAGGAGAGTGAAAATGAAAAAGAAGAAATTTGTTATGACTAAGGAGACAAACTTAGAACATTATCTCGAACAGATTAAGAAAATTGAGGAATATGATTCCTTCTGTATCAGAAAGAACGATCAGGCATTATGCGCTTGTGGAGAGGTAGATTGTAATAGATGCCTATTTGGAGACGCGGGTAGTTGTGCTGTTGCTAGAATAGAATGGATAGCAAGTCCTTATACTGGAGATCGCTATCGTCTGACGAAGGCTGAATATGATATCCTGGATGCCTATATCGAAGAAAGTTATCCAGGCACGTTCAAGCAGTTTAGTAATCTGATGTGCATGAAGGAAAAAGGGTACTTTAAGAACGTGGATCCAGGTAAAGAACTGAAGGAAATCCTAAAAAATTGTGTTGTGATTTGAGGCTAAGAATAGAAACAAGACCGTTTCCAAAAACGTGCTTCTGGAAACGGTGGAAACGGTAACGTTATCTTGTGAAAAAAAGCTAAAAAATCACATGGAAACAATGGAAACAGTAAATATAAAAATTGGAAACAGTGATTTTTAAGAGCGTTGCCGACAAATCTGTTTTAAATAAAGTCAATTTGGCTCTGTGGAAACAGTGGAAACAGTAATTTTGTTAACTTAATAAATATATATAAATGTATATAATGCGTGTACACATGTATACGCGCGCGTAACAATATATAGTAAATATGATATATATAGAAAAAGTTGGGACTACCGTTTCTTCGTTTCCACTGTGTCCTGACATAGAAAGGAAGGTAAAAACAATGAATCGAGAAACAAACAAGGTCTATATAGGACAGTACGGCATCGAGATGCAAAGTCTTGTGGCTGTTGAAGAACTGTCTGAACTGCAGAAGGCCATCACAAAGCTGATCCGATATCCTGAAAAAAGTACCAAGCCACTTGAGTATAAAGGCTTACGTTCCAACCTTGTGGAAGAGATGGCTGATGTACTGATCGTCATGGATCAGATGAAATACTACTATGGCATAAGTGATGATGAGATCAACGACATCATCCAGGCTAAACAGGAACGCATGATGAAGAATTACAGGGAGGGACTTCGATGATCACAGAATCAAATGTAGAACTCTATCTAGTGAATAAGATCAACTCTATTGGCGGTCTAGCGATGAAGTTTACAAGTCCAGGGCTTTCCGGTGTACCAGACAGACTCATACTCTACAGAGGCTTTGCTTTCTTTGTTGAACTGAAAAAGCCACATGGCAAACCTCGAGAACTTCAGAAGAAGATGGCCAAGCGAATAAGAAGCCGAGGTATCAAGGTATTCTGTATCTCAACCAAGGAACAGGTCAATGAGCTTGCGGCAATGCTTGAATCCGGTATCGAGCCAACGGAGCAGCACTTTGATCGAATTTAAGCCGCATGCCTATCAGAAGAAGGCTATCCAGTTCGGCCTGGATCATGAAAGATGTGGTCTTCTTCTTCCCATGGGTGCAGGAAAGACAGTAACTACACTTACGATACTGAATGAATTAATAGGTATCGAAGTAGCGAGGATACTGATCATAGGTCCTGTACGTGTCATAAAGAGCACATGGCCTGATGAGATACAGAAGTGGTCTCATACTAAGGACATAAAGCTTTCAGTTGTTGCAGGCACTGCTGCACAGCGTAAGAAGGCATTACAGGTGGATGCACAGATCTACCTTATCGGAAAAGAGAATGTGACATGGCTAGTAGAACAGAACCTGTTCGATTTTGACATGGTTGTCATCGATGAACTTTCCACATTCAAGAATCCAGGTTCCAAAAGATTCAAGGCACTTCGTAAGATGATGCCACTGACTGAGCGCTTCATTGGTCTAACGGGTACTCCTGCCCCCAAGGGAGTGCCTGATCTGTGGGCTCAGATCTATCTGATGGATCAGGGTGAAAGACTTGGCAGAACATTGTCTGAGTTCAGAGCCAGGTATCTTAAGCCAGGAAGACAGAATGGCCATGTCGTGTATGACTGGAAAGTGCGTGATGGCTGCGAAGAACTGATCTACGAGAGAATCAGTGATATCTGTATGAGCCTTGATCAGAAAGACTGTGCTGAGCTTCCCCCTGTTCAGTACATCAAAGTTAAGGCCAGCATGTCAGAAAAAGCCATGAAAGCATATACAACATTTAAACGTGAAAAAGTGCTAGAATTTGAGAGCAATGAAGAACTGATGGCTGTGAATGCAGGAGTCCTTTGTGGCCAGCTGCTGCAGATGACCTCAGGAGAGATCTATATCAAGGATGAGTTTGGTGACAATGTAGGCACGAAAGTGATACATGATGCAAAGCTGAATTCTTTGGATGATCTGATTGAATCAGCTAACGGAAATCCGGTTATGGTGTTCTATTATTACCGTCATGAGCTTTCACGAATAAAGGCACATTTAAAGGCTCAGGACCTCAACGTAAGAGCCTTGAGCGATGAAAAAGATGTCCGAGACTGGAATAATGGGAATATCGATGTCCTTCTGATCCACCCGGCCAGTGCTGGCCATGGCCTTAACCTTCAACAAGGTGGTCACATAGCCATATGGTACACATTACCAAACTGGAATCTTGAACTGTATCAGCAGGCAAATGCCCGAATCTACAGACAGGGACAGAAAGAGAATGTGTCAATCTATCAGATCATAGTTCCTGGAACCATTGATGAGGATATGCTGAAGGCACTAAATGAAAAGGATGTAACACAAAAGAGGCTCATCGAAGCCCTGAGGAGGTAACATGAAAGCAAAGCTAATTAAACTGACTTCTGGATATGAGCATGGACTTGTTGCAGGAACCGGAAGACTGAAAAGGGATTACATCGGACTGACCGGTGAGATCATACGGAAAAGATGCTACAAAGGTGACATGGTCTCGCATTTTGCTTTGATGGACATCCAGTTTCCAGACGGAGCCCTGTTCTGCGTTGAACCGGAACAGGTCCGTATCCTGGAGGAGTAACATGAAAGAAAGTAAAGCTATAATACTTGCAATTGTCTGCAGTCTGACACTTGCCTTTCTGATATTCCTTTTCTACATCCTGATTACAAATATATCAGGACTACTCATTAAACTGTTTGCGTTCAGTCTGACTGGACAGCTGTATTAAGTATCGATGGACGAACTTCGATAGAAGCGATGCTTACTAGAATCATGGAGGTAAGCGATGACAAGAGAAGATGCAGTCTATATTCTGCAGGAATTAAAATCAATTCGATATTATCGAAACAAACTGAAAGAGATCCGAATCCTTCTACAGGACCTAACGGATCAGATCAATGATATTCAGACACCCCACTGCCCTTTAGGCGGTGAAGGGGTCAAGATTGAAAACCACAAGGAAAAAAGTACGATTGTGAATGGGCTACTGTCTGATGAACAGGCGCTAATGGATGAACAGGCATTCTATATCAAGTGCCTTGCTAGAGCCGAAGGCTACTATAAAAGATTGCAGCTAGTCTGCAACGATAACGAAAGAGCCTTCAGTGAGGACTTCGTAAACGGCGAGCCCTACAGACATCTTGAGTACAAGTATGGTTACTCGAATGTATATGACAAGATGATTCGGCTCATTTCAAGGATTTTGAAATAAAGACTTAGGAAACTAAGCGTGTCAACAGAGTATAATGGTATCGTACAAAAGTCGGGAGAGATAAATCTCGGCTTTTTTGTTTTGCTTGCCTGGGATAGGCAATCAAGGGCTTTTTCGTTTTCCTTTCACCTTGAGAGCCTATTTTGATTGTCTATCCGAAGCAAGCTGGAAAGTGAGGTAACGTATGCCAAAAGCAAAACACCCGCGTGGGTCCGTTCGACTGACTGAGAAACAGAAGATCTTCGTCCATGAATACCTGAAAGATATGAACAGTGTAGAAGCTGTTATGAAAGCATATCCAAGCTACGAGGGTCGTCGTGATGCAGCTAGCAAGTATGGCTACGAACTGCGTAACATGCCAAAGGTCAAGGAATACATTGACCAGGTCATGGAACAGATCAAGGCCGATGACATTGCCGATGTGACAGAGGTCATGCAATACCTTACTAAGGTTATGCGAGGTCATGCAGAGTCTGAAGAAGTCCTTGTAGTTGGTGATGGTGAGGGTGTATCACACATTGAGCACACTTTAAAGAATCCATCTGAAAAGGACCGGTTAAGAGCCGCGGAGCTTATTGGTAAACGATACAGCATGTTTACTGATAAAGTGCAGGCCGATGTAGTCCTTCCAGTCTTTGAAGGAGAGGATGACCTTGAAGAGTAGATTCAAGGAGAAACGAATCAACATAGCCAAAGTCGTAGGCCGAGGATATAAGAAATTCTGGAACTTCAAAGGACGTTATAACGTGATCAAGGGCTCACGTGCTTCAAAGAAATCAAAGACTACAGCATTACGCTGGATCTATTTGATGATGAAGTACGATAAATCGAATTTGCTTGTAATTCGTAAGACCTACAGAACACTGAAGGACTCATGCTGGACGGACTTGAAGTGGGCTACACGACGACTTGAAGTTGAGAATCTGTGGTCCTTTAAGGAATCACCTTTAGAGGCTACTTACCTTCCAACCGGACAGAAGATCCTTTTCAGAGGACTGGACGATCCGTTGAAGGTTACATCTATTACAGTAGACTATGGCTACTTGTGCTGGGCCTGGCTGGAAGAAGCCTTTGAAGTCAATTCAGAGGCAGACTTTGATACCCTGGATGAGTCCATTCGTGGTGAGCTTCCACCAAACTTATGGAAACAATGGGTAATCAGCTTCAACCCATGGAACGAGAGACACTGGTTAAAAAAGAAGTTTTTCGATGTCTCGAATCCGGATATCCTGGCACAGACCACGAACTACACTTGCAATGAGTGGCTTGATGAAGCGGATAAACGCTTATTCGAAAATATGAAAATAAACAATCCACGACGATACAATGTCGCAGGATTAGGAAACTGGGGAATCACTGAAGGACTTGTTTATGACAATGTTCACATTGATTACCGGTTTGAACTGACCGACATGGTCAACTATAAAACAGTATGCGGTATGGACTTCGGTTACACGAATGATCCTACTGCATTTTTTATTGGATTCCTGGATGAGAAAAACAAGGCTTTGTACATCTGGGATGAGCTATATGAAAGGGGGCTGACCAACAGGATGATATATGACCGTCTCGTGTCAATGGGATATGGGAAAGAATCTATTGTTTGTGATTCGGCAGAACCTAAGTCAATTGCAGAATTGAGAGGCTATGGCTTGAGAGCAAAAGCTGCTGTTAAAGGTAAAGATTCGATATCACACGGTATTCAGTACATCCAGGGTCTAACGATTTATATACACCCTAGATGTGTGAATTTTACAACCGAGATTCAGAACTACACCTTTGACAAGGACAAGTTTGGAAATGCAATCAATCAGCCAATTGACGACTTTAACCACTTGATGGATGCTATGCGCTATGCGCTTGAAAAATACGCAATGGGCAGAGTTACTATCAAGACTTTTAAATAGAAAGCGAGGTACCTATGAGTCAAGTTAAAAATAAGCCTTTTGTATTACCTGATCCACTGGTAATCGACGAAGCTATGGTGGCCAATGGTGTGTCTATGAACATTGTAAAGGCCTATATTGAAAAGCATGCAAAGCGAATTAGACGATACTCTTATTTAGAGAATCTGTATAAAGGCTTTCACAATATCTATCAGCAACCTGAAAAGGAATCCTGGAAACCGGATAACCGACTTGTGGCCAACTTTCCTCGATACATTACGGATACCTTCATGGGCTATGCCTATGGTAGCCCGATTAAGAAATCACATGAGGATGAAACTATTAATGAGGCTTTGAAAAACTTTGATCGTGATAATGAAATCACAGATCATGACTTCGAGCTTTTCAAGAATGTGTGCATTTATGGTCATGCCTTTGAGTACCTTTATCAGGATGAAGAACGACGAACGAAGATGACCGTTGTAAAACCTGATGAAATGTTCGTGGTTTACGATGATACGGTTAAGCATAGAGCCTTGTTTGCAGTGCGATATGGATATCATGATACCGATGGTGATTTATCGACTAAAGACAGATGGGGCAATCTGTATGGTGAAATCTTGACTAGAAACAGTATCGAGAGATTCGAAAAGGGCGTGAAGGTACCTGGTGAAGTTTATGAAAATCCATACGGGTACATTCCTGTAGTTGAATACAAGATGAACGAAGAACGTATCGGTCTGTATGAGCCTATCACAGGATTAACTGAAGAATACAACCATACGATCAGTGAGAAAGCCAACGATGTAGATGCCTTTGCAGAAGCCTATTTAGCTATTCTAGGTGCCGAAGTTGATGAAGACGGGGTACAGAGAATTCGCGATGATCGAGTGATTAATATTTACGGTACAGACGATGCAAAGGATATCCTGGTACATTTCTTAACCAAGCCAACGGCAGATGCAACCCAAGAGAACTTATTACAGCGTCTTGAACGTTTGATCTATCAGATCTCGATGGTAGCGAATATTTCGGATGAGAACTATGGCCAGTCTACCTCAGGCGTAGCCTTAGCTTACAAAACACAGGCTATGAGTAACCTGGCACTTGGTTTTGATCGTAAGATTGAGAAATCAATGCGAAAGAGATATAAAATCTTCTGTTCATTGAACACAAACGTTTCAGATAAAGATGCCTGGATGGACATGGATATCAAGATGTCTAGAAACCTTCCTAAGAACCGTCAGGAAGAAACACAGACCGCACGAGATGCAGAAGGTATCGTATCAAAAGAAACACAGTTGTCTTTATTATCCTATGTTCCAGATCCTAAGGAAGAACTGGATCGAATTGAAAAAGAAAATGAAGAACAGATGCAAAACCGTGCTGATTCCTTTGATCCAAAAGATTTGCTAATTGATGAGGACGAAGAGGATGAGCAAAAGCAGTAATTACTGGAGAAAGCGAGAGCGTGAATGGAAGAAAGCAGATTTAAAAGATGAAGTCGAGTACATTCAGGAGATCCAGGACATTTACAGTACGATGCTTACCCAGATCAACAAAGAGATTGAGTCCTTCTTCGTTCGATATTCAAACAAAGAGGGTATGTCAATGGCTGAAGCTAAACGCAAGGCATCTGATATCGACATAAAGGAATACAAGAAAAAAGCTAAGAAGTACGTAAAAGAAAAAGATTTCTCAAAGGAAGCCAATGAACAGATGAGACTGTACAATCTGGCCATGAAAGTCAATCGACTTGAACTTTTAAAAGCAAACATAGGACTAGAGCTTACTGCTGGCAGTGATGAACTTGTTTCCTTCACAAAAGAAAAGCTAGAAGGCGCCGCACTTGAACAGATTCAACGAAATGCAGGTATCCTAGGAGATACAATTGTTGATAATGCTAAAACCGCAAAGACAATCGCAAACTCAAGTTTTAAAAATGCCACATTTTCAGAACGAATCTGGTCGCAGCAGGATCTTTTGAAAAATGACCTTTATGGAATACTGTCAACAGCTTTGATTCAAGGCAGAAACCCTAGAGAATTTATTCCTAAGGTGCGAAAGAGCTTTGACGTAACAAGGTACCAGGCCGAGCGTTTACTGCGTACAGAGCTAACTAGAGTACGCATACAGGCCCAGGCTGAGTCTTATGAAGCAAACGGAATTGATGAATATGAATATGTTGCATGTGGCTTAAAAGATGTATGTCCACTTTGTAAAGAATTGGATAAGCAGATCTTCAAACTAAAGGACATGGAGCCAGGAGATAATGCACCTCCAATGCATCCGAATTGTGTTTTACCAGATACAGAAATAATAGCCCCTGGTATAGAGGCTATTACAAAGAGTGATTATTCAGGAGATGTAATTAAGTTTGTCACAGCCAATGGTAGAAACGTTACCGTCACCCCCAATCACATAGTGCCTACATCTCGAGGTTGGATCAGAGCAAAGAATCTTATTAAGGGTGATAAGGTATTCTGTTACCGCGGCTGCATTGAAAGCAGAACTATTGGTACACCAACAGATAACAATCGAACGCCCACTATCGAAAATCTTTTTGCTTCTATCATCGAAGCGCAAGGCAGCACGACCTGTTGTGTGCCAGCCGCCTCCATAGACCTCAAGGGCGATGTTATCCCAAATAGCAAAATCGATATTATATTTGTCGATGGCAAATTGGGGGATAAAATCAATACCCTTATGAGTAAGTTCATTAGCGATAGCTTTCTCATAGGGACTGGTGAAACAAGAGAAAGTGTTTTGTCTAGAGATGGCTCTCTTTCGAAGCTCCTCATTAGAATAGGTCTTGCCTTTGATGGCTTCATGGGCAGATTTGACAAGGGCAGCGTTTTCTTCCGGAGTTCTGCAACTAGCAGAGATCTTATTAGCCTCCGAAGAGCTTCTGATTACGATGCTCGACTCTTTAAGTATTCTGTGAATAACACTGCGACTGACTTCATACTTATTGGCAACAGCCAAACAGCTCATGCCGGAAGTGTAATCAGCGATAATAGCAGCCTTATTAATCTCAGCCTTTCTAGCGTTAACAGGAACTCTCAAAGTAACTCCATTTTCAATGAGAACTTTTTTAACAGTTTCTCCTCTCTTATGGACAATTCTCGATATCTCTCTGATACCTTTACCACTTTGATAGAGGTTGATGATATCATTGACATTCAAAGGTGTTTTTATTCTGGTCATGTTTATGATGCCTCCTCATTAAGTACATTATATATCGCAAATGGAATTGTGACTAGTAATTGTCATTGTTCTACTGCGCCTTATTCAGACAGTAAGGAGTATGAGAAATGGTTAAATGGATTAGCAAATGGAGAGCATAGTCTAAGGCTTGATGAGTGGAAAGAACAAGAAGTTACGAGAAACTTAGCGATCAGAAATAAAAATATATATGGCATACCTACTTATCATTCAGAAACGATCAATAAGAAAACACAGAAAAAAGTAGACCAGGCATTGCATAATGTGTTTAAAGAATATCCGGAAATGAGAGAATTTATAAAGAAAATCGAGTTTTCGGATAAAATGGAAGATTCTGAGCTTGCTTCTGCTGTTATTAATAGAAAATTAGAAACAACCTTACGATTAAATAAAAACCTTTTTAATGATTCTAAAAAATTAAACGATTTATTATCTAATTGCCCATCTGTATTTACTAAAAAGAGTTCTATCGAGGATTATCTAACACACGAATGCATACATTTTTTAGAGTGGAAGTATGCTATAGAAAAACAACAGAAAAAAGCATTTGATTACATTGAACAGGATTACTATTCGAGGTTATTGCTGAAAAAAGCTTGTAAAGAATGTGATTTATCATATAATGATAGTGTAATAGAGAAAGAGATTTGTCTTTATGCTAGGTTGAAAGCTTCTGAGGCAATTGCAGAGGCTTGCTCTGGTGGGACATCAAGGTTAGCTAAAAAAATAAAGTATTTAGTAGACAAAGAATGGAGGGGTCACTAATGTTGTTTTTTTTACCAAAAGAAATCGAAGAAAAAGTGACTTTCTGCACTGGAAGTATCAAAATTAAAGAAGGCGTGCAGTTAACTGATAAAGAAATGGAAATTTTTGAAAAAACAAAAATCAGCCTAGAAAAAGCTTTAAAAAATCGATTTGAATAGCACTCACTATAGAAAATATAAATCAGGTCACTCAAAATGAGTGGCCTTTTATTATGCAAGGGAGTGATACTATGGATTATTATTTCACACGTGGTGAAGATAGATCAGAACAAATTAAGAAGCATATAAAAGAAGCAGCACAAAGTATTATTGACCATGCAGATGATATTGTGGATCAATATGATTTACTAACAGATTTAAAGATAGAAATGAACTTGAATCCCGATAACAACTGGCTTCCAAAGGTGCAAGTCACTTCTAGCTTTCTATCTGAAAGAACTATTAAGTTAAAAAAGACAAATGAAACAGGTGATACCATGTGATCAACATAAAAATTAAACAGACAGAACGTGATTGCCTGATTGAAATGCATGGCCATGCAGGTTACGCTCCAAGAGGAAGAGATATCGTCTGCAGTGCTATCTCAGTCCTTTTCCTGACATTGGCCAATTCAATCGACGAAACATCCGATGCTATTTGCAGATATTACGATGAGCCTGATGAAGATAGCAAGACGTTGTATATCTCGGAATTAGACCTTGCTGGAGAACTAGCGCTAAGTTTCTTCAGAATAGGCTGCAAAGGCACAGAAGAAGCGTATCCGGAATACGTGGAACTGAAAGATGTGTAATCACAGATATGAGGAGCGTATTGAAAAAAGATATTATGATCGGAAATTAGAGTGCATCGTTGAAGTACGTAGTCAACGGTGCATTTTTTGTGGCCGATCAAGGCAGTACAAGGTGTATATCGCATCTCGTAGACTGCCAAAGTTTTAAAGGTCCAAACTTTGAAGACCTAAAAAGCTCATGGCGAGGGACATAACCTCATTAAAAAGAAGGAGATCAAGAAAATGAAAATATTAAATTTTGCTTTAAAATATCCATTCAGCTTGCAATTGTTTGCAGAACCGGAAGTGGACCCAGCAGCTGAGGGTGCACAAGAAACAGATCCAGCAGAAACTGGATCAAAAGATGAACCGGAAAAAGCTGCTAAAACATATACCCAGGAAGAATTGGATAACATCATTCGTAAAAGAGTTAAACGTGCAGAGGACAAAGCTCGTAAGGAAGCAGAAGAAGCAGCTGCTACACAGATTGAGAATGCTAGAACTGAAGCCGAAAAGCTAGCTCGAATGAATGAAGAGCAGAAAAGACAGTACGAAGAAGAGAAGAAAGCTAAAGAAATGGATGATTTGCGCGCAGAAAATGAACGTTTGAAAAAAGCTCAGGAACACGCCGATCTATCTAGACAAGCTGCAGATATGTTGCAGTCTGATCACAATATTACTGCAACACAGGACATTCTAGACTTCGTAGTTGGTGATGATGCAGATACTACAAAGAGTCGTATCGATAAATTTGTAGCTATTATCAAAGCCGACAGAAAAGCCGTTGAAGCCGAGAGAGCTATTGGAAAAACACCAAAGTCTTTTAACAATGGCAAAAATGAACTATCAGAGTTTCAAAAACGATTGAACAAATATAAGAAATAAGGAGATTAAGAATATGAACAAAGCTTTATTTGCAAAAGCAAACCCATTTAATTTACAAATGTTCGCAGATGGATCAGCAGCAGCACGTCGTTATGAATTAGAATTTAAAGAATTGATTCAAGCCGTATTCGGTGTGCAAGCATACTTCAGAGACATGTTTGTTGGTGACTTGGAAGCCTTAGACGGAGTTAGAGAGTCAGATACTGCATTTACAGTAAAAACTTCAGATATTCCAGTCGTAGTCAATAAATACAGCAAAGATAAAGATGTAGCCTTTGGAAAAGGTACAGGTAACTCGTCACGATTTGGAGAACGTACAGAAATCACATATGTAGATGAAGATGTTCCATATACTCACGAATGGGCATTCCATGAAGGAATTGATTACCACAAAGTAAATAACGATGTTGAAAGTGCAGTATATGACAGATTAGAATTGCAGGCTATCGCAAAAATTGAATTGTTTAACGCTTGGCACGGCGACTACATTACTGAGAATGCAGGAAAACAAGTTAAGATTACTACATTGAATGAAGCTTCAGTAATCAAGGCTTTCAATGATTTGAATAAATACTTTACGGATATCGGCGCTCGTGGAACACGTAAAGCTAAAGTATGTCCAGATGTATATGCAATCATCCAAGACTGTACTTTAACTACTTCAAGCAAGAAATCATCAGTAAATATCGATAATGGTGATGTATTACGCTTTAAAGGATTCGATATTGAAGAAGTGCCTACTCAGCTTTTCGCAGAGAATGAATATATCAAAGCATATATCGCAGGTATTGGTAAATGCTTCACAGGTATCAACACTGCCCGTACTATCGAATCAGAAGATTTCGATGGTTTAGCATTACAAGGTGCAGGTAAAGCCGGTGAATACGTTCCAGAAGTGAACAAGAAGGCCATCGCAGTCGTTAACTCAGACGCAACCTTAGGAAGCTTAACAGTTAACTCTGCAGAAGGTGCTGCCACTGGTATGACTAAGATTACTGTTTCAGGAAAATTAGCACAAGGTCACTCATATAAATACAAATTAGATTCTAAAGAAACAACAGTTGAATTAGGTCAAAATGTACGTGGATGGTCTGCATGGGATGGTAAGTCTGAAATCAAAGCAACTGCTGCTCAGACAATCACTGTAGTTGATGCAGATGCTGCATACTGTGCAACTGCTAAAGGTTCTACTGCAGTAACTGTTAAAGCAGAATAAGGAGTAGAACATGTCAGTAATCGACAACGTAAAGATCCTTTTAGGTCGTGAAGGACAGGAAGATAAGCAGTTAGATGCTATTGTTGAACTGACACAGAGTCGTCTTAAAACTCTCTTAGGCTCTAAGACGATTCCTGAAGAACTTGAGTATATCGTAACTGAAGTATCTGTATCTCGATTCAATCGTATTGGCTCAGAAGGATTATCAGGTCATGCGGTTGAAGGCGAGACAATGAACTTTAAGGATAATGACTTCAAGGCTTTTGAGGATGATATTGAAGCCTGGAGAAGTACCAACAAAGAACAAAAGATAGGAAAGGTCAGATTCATATGAGATATGACACTCCTATCTTTTTCCAGCATATTGTTCGAGGTGACTACAATGCCGAGACTGGTAACTATGATGATGAAGCCATCCCAGAAGATAAGGTATATGCCTCTGTAATGGACACAAAAACAGAGATGATCATGCAAATCTACGGAAAGCTTAGACAGGGATCTCTGACAGTCCATATCCAGAATTCGTATAACTACTCTTTTGACTTCATTCGTATTGGATCTAAAAGATACAAAGTCGATTACAGAAGAAAATTAAGAGTAAAAGAAACCTTTATTCTTTCTGAGGTTCAGTAATGGGCATAGTGAAGATAAAAGGTCTAGATCGGCTTCAGAAATCACTTAAAGAGAATGCGACTCTTTCAGATGTCAAGACTGTAGTAAAACAAAATGGCATCGAGATGCAGGCTAAAATGGTACGTAATGCGGTGTTTGACAGAGGCTACTCTACAGGTGCTACTAAGCAAAGTATCAGAGGTCAGTCAATCGATAGTAGCTTTGCCTACAAGGCAGGACCTGGAACACATTACAGTCCATATGTCGAGTACGGTACACGTTTTATGAGTGCTCAGCCTTTTGTCAGACCTGCCTATAACGACCAGAAAGTTATTTTCGAGAGAGATCTCAAGAAACTAGTAAAGTAGGTGAATATAAATGGATGCACAACAGGAACTGTTCAGCACTTTACTGGTACAGTTAAAAGAAGAATTTAAAGAAAAAGGTGTAGGTGTTTACGATGGATTTATGCCACCAGAAGGAACAGCCTACCCTTTTGTTTATCTAGCAGACAGTCAGTTTGTTGATTCTTACGACAATAAAACCATGATTCGAGGCAGAGTATACCAAACTATTCATTTATGGCATAACAATTGTCGAGAACGTGGTACAGTATCCGATCTGCTTCAACAGATCAAGGACCTATCACGTAGAATTCAAAAAACGAAGAACTACTGCTGGAGAATCAGACATATAGAACAACGTATATTGTCTGACAATACAACCAGTGAGCCATTAATGCATGGCGTCCTGGAACTTGAATATGAAATAACAGGAGGAACAAGAAATGCTTAAATTTGATTTACAGCTTTTCGCAGATGCCGTATTAGAAACAGTACAAGGCAGCGATATTGTATATATGTATCGATTATTAGAAAAAGCATCTAGTCAAGCTGCAAAAGGCTTAGCCTTTACAACAGAAAACGAAGAGTCAATGTCCGCAGATTCAGATACTACAGAAACTAAGGATGGCGTTGTAGCCAAAACAGGAAGCGTGTCTATTGAAATTACTGCGTCTTCAATTCTATCAAAGGGAGACACTTTGATTGATGACTTAACAAGTGCCTTGAAAAATCGTAAAAAAGTAGAACTTTGGAAGATCAATATGAAAGAGCCAGAGACTTCAGGTGCTGGAAATAAGTATAAAGCAACTTATTATCATGCCTATTTGACTGAAAAGACTGAAACTTCTGCATCTGATGATTTAGCACAATTGGAATTGACATTCCAGGTAGAAGGAAAAGGTGCGGATGGATATGCAACAGTTACAGCCGAACAGAAAGCTTTAATTGAGTATGCATTCCAGGATACAACTCAAGCAAATGCAAAATAGTTAACACAAATACAGAGGACGTACTGATACAGCACGTCCTTTTTACTTATTAAAGAAAAGGAGAATTAAAAATGAAACCATTACAACTTGAAATTAACGGAACCCTATATGAATTTACTGCAGACTTTGCTTTTTTACGTGAAATCAACAAGGGTGTAAAAGTCAGTGTTGATGAGAACGTGAAAAAGGATGTCGGATTATCGTATCAGGTATCCTTTATGCTTGCCGGCGATATGGAAGCTCTTGTAACTGTATTAATGGCTATGAATGCCGGACAAAAGCCAAAAGTAAAGAAAGAGGATCTAGAAAAATATATCGTTGATGTAGAAGATATCGAGAGTCTAGTAGATAGCGTGCTTGATTTTTTATCTACTGCGAATGTATCTCATACAATCGTAAGCAAAATGCTATTGGAGACAGGGTACATTCCGATGAAAAACAGAGCACCTCAGGAAGCATAGAAAAGGTTGATTTCAACGAACAGTATGAACAGATAGCTATTAACTGCTTTCGTTACTTTAACTTTAAAGACCTAAGTGAAGTTGATGCACTTACACCTAAGGAATATCGATTGAAGATTAAAGCACTCGAATATGCAGAAGTAGATCAGCTTTATCATTTACACCTTCAAGCCTATTTAAATATGACTGCTCAGGCCAAGAAAAAGTCAGGCAATAAGATTAAAGAAGTATTTGATACCTTTCAGAAATTTTTTGATTATGATGCGGCTCTTGAAAGGTTATGTAGTGAAAAGAATACAAAGAAAAAGTCCATACTGGAACGCGTAAGCGAATTTATGAAAAATAAAGAAGAAAAGGAGAACTAGACGAACATAAGGAGGTACACATATGGCAGAAAGCTATAGCGTTGAAGCCATACTATCGGCTACCGATAAAAACATGTCGTCCACGTTCAAAAAGGCCCTGGGAGTATGTAATTCCTTTGGATCTCAAGTCAAGTCTATTGTAGCTGGAATAGGTGTAACAAAAGCCTTAAGCGTCGCTATGAACACAGTAACCACTTCATTAGATGGAGCCATCACTAGATTTGATACATTGCACAGTTATCCAAAAGTAATGAACTCCTTAGGCTTTTCAACAGATGCCGCTAAAGCTTCTGTATCAAAATTAAATGCCTCAGTGCAGGGGTTGCCTACTTCCTTATCCGATATCGTTAGAAGTACACAGTCTTTGACCTCTGTAACCGGAAATATGGACAAGGCTACAGATACGGCTATTGCCTTGAACCATGCCTTGCTGGCATCCAGTGCTTCCACGGAAGACGTCAGTCGAGCACAGCAGCAGTATTCTCAGATGCTGGCTACTGGAAAGCCGGATATGCAGTCCTGGAGAACTCTTCAGGAAACCATGGCACCAGCATTGTCTAAAACAGCTAAAAAGCTAGGGATTGTTTCAGGTAACACAAATGAACTGTATGCGGCTATGAAAAGCGGTCAGATTACATTTGATCAGTTCAATGCAGCCTTGATTGAGTGTGATACAGAAGCAGGTGGTTTTGCAGAAACCGCATTAAGCGCATCTAAAACGATTCGCACAGGCTTTACTAATATAAAGTCTGCCGTAGAGAACACTGAAATGCGTATCATCAGTGCTTTTAATAACATTCTAGACAGTCAGGGATTTGGAAGCTTTGTAGATATCCTGGATAAGGTTAAATCATCTATATACAGTCTTTCGGGTGCCTTTATGGAAACTAAGGACGGTATCGATTATACATTTAAGCCTGCTATCCTACAGGACTTTATGAGTGCAATCAACACTATGAAGACAAAAGTAAGAAGTGCAATGAATGCCTTCAAAGATACAGGGGCCATTCAAGAAGCTCAGAAGGCCTTGAATAAATTTGGGCAGGCTTTTAATAAAATAGGGGATGCCTTGGCAAATTCTATGCTTTTAGAAACTATTGCAAATATCTTTGGTCAGATTGTAGGTACTGCCTCTTATTTTGCCGGAGAAATCGCAAGTCAGTTTTCAAGTCTGATCGATATCAATGGAATTACCAATACTTGTAATCAGGTAAAACAGGTTTTCTCTGACATGGCAAAAGCCTTGAAAGGTGCCTGGGAGAAATTCAGAGATACTGGAGCTATACAGGCTTGTGCATCTGCCTTAAGTGCTGTTAAGGACGCAGTACTTCATGTGATGGATGCCTGCGCTCAAAGTGGTGTGATCGAAAATCTTGCGAATGCCTTCGGTAAAGTTGTAAAGAATATTGCCGATGTTGTTAAAAGGATTGCTGAGTTTGTAAGTGCACTGGATCCAGGAACGATTCAAACCGCACTTAAAGCAGTGACTGGCTTATTCCTGGCTTTTAAAGGATATAAAGCCGTACAAAGCGGAATATCACATCTGAAGAACTTTGGAAGTGCTGCTAAGAATGCTGGCGCTAATGCTAAAGACGCTGTTAGCAATGTAAAGAATCTTATAAGTGCTATCAAGGACTCGGCAAGTACAAAGAGCTTGGATCCATTAAAGAATCTTTTCAAAAAGAAGAAAGACGATTCAGATGAATCTGGGGGCAGTGTTCCTAATACAGGCGGAATTGACAAGATCAAGGCCAAGTATGAAGGCATCGCTAAAGTGGTTGAATCTGTTGGCAATACGATCAAGACAAGTATTGAAGGTATTGGAACTGCTATTTCAGGCATTCTTGACAGTATCACTCAAGGAATTTCCTTAGTAATTGAAACTCTAGGAACCGCTATCTCAGGTATTGTGACATCCTTAGGTAGTGCTATTTCAACAGCAGCACAAGGTATTGGTACCGGTATTGCGACTATCTTCAGAGGACTTGGTGAGGCCTTGGCTATGATTCCACCAACAACATGGTTAGGTATTGCTGCGGCCGCTCTTGCAGTAGGCGCTGCGTTTGCTTTAGCAGGTTCACAGGGTGAAGGATTGCAGATGATCCTGAACGGTGTAGCTACTGTTGTGACTGCGTTAGGACCAGTGATTCAGACAGTCTTTGAAGGTATCTGTAGCACAATAGAGTCATTTGGAAGCATTATTACAACGGTATTCGATGGAATATCAGGAGTTATTACTGCTTTTGGAGAAGCAGTCTCAGGCGTACTACAGTCTGTATCGGGTGTTATTGATTCTATTGGTACAGCTGCTTTGAATGCAGGTAAAGGGTTCAAGGAATTAGCTAAAGGCATTCAGATTATTACAGGATTAAATCTATTGGATATGGGAGCTAGCTTAGCGGCAGTTGCAGCCGGTATAGGTGCCATATCTGCAGCTTCTGTAGGCATAGGTAGTGCTGGTACTCAGATGATGGCCCTTGTAACTGCTATCAGTATGGTAGGTACTACATTTGCTAGTACATCGGCTACGGTGACGAGCTCATTGAATAGCATTATCAGTGCAATGTCTGCAGCTGAAGCTAGGGCTTCGACTTCAGGAACTGCAATGGGTACTAAGTTTACATCAGGACTTAAAGGAAGCTTATCAAAGGGCGTGTCTGTTGCAAGATCGTCATGCAATAATATTATTAGTGCATTCAATGCGTGTCAGTCAAGAGCACAATATTGTGGTCAGATGATTGGCCAAGGACTTGCAAACGGCTTAAGAGCAAGCGAAGGTTCAGTCAGAGCAGCGGCCGCTAGTTTGGCAGCTGCAGCAGATGCGGCAATTCAGGCCAAGGCTAAGATTGGATCACCTTCTAAAGTTCAGTATAAGAATGGTATATGGTGGGCCCAAGGTTTAGTCAATGGTATGAAGGCTATGAAGGCAAAGGTCAAAGAAGTTGCTTCAGACATCTTGTATATGCCAAACATGCTGCAACCTAACTTATCTTATTCAGGAATGACGACATCTTTGAATAGTGACTATACGTACTCAATGAGCGGTGAATACATCATTGAGGTGCCTTTAGAAATAGATGGTCGTGAAATGGCGAGAGCAACTGCTAAGTATGACCAGGCAGAACTTGCTAGATCACAGAAATTTAATAAAACATTGAGAGGTGTTAAATAATGCTCTATAACTTTGTGGACACAATAGACACAAAACCTCAGGCCGGTGTAGATTTGCCGGCCGAGGCAATGTGCTATGATGGTGTTTTTATTGAAAACGAAATAAAAGGCTATCGAACACTCTCAGTGAGTGGTAGAGAGCTGTTAGGATCTGAAGTTCTTGAAACTGAGGTTGATGGAATGGATGGAACTATATATAACTCTAAAAGACTTAAGCCTAGAACCATAACAGTAAAGTACCTGCTACAGGCAGATAGTAATTATGACTATAGGCAGGCTTATAACAAACTGAACTCTTTACTCAATAAAGAACAGGTTCAGATCATTTTCAATGACGAATTAGATAAGTACTTTATTGGTACCAAGCTATCAAACACAGAAGTTGATGCAGGCTCTAATTGTGTTATTGGAGAAATTGAAATTTATTGTTCAGATCCAAGAAAATACAGTACAGCGCTGAAGGAGTTTACAACGTCCTCAGGCTCAGTGACTGTAGAGAATGAAGGAACTTTACCTGCAATTGTTGACTATCAGATTAACTGCACTGCAGAAACAGGGTATGTTGGAATAGTATCAACTGAAGGTGTCATGCAATACGGTAAAATCGAAGAATTGGATACAGAAACCTATGAACAGAATGAACACCTTGCTTCCTTAGACAGCTTTTTTAACTGTAAGGATGATACAAATGGTACAGATGTTATGCATCCACAATATGGCGCAAATGGTGCCTTATTTGCTCATACGTGGTTTAACAATAGATTCTTAGGCTTTGGTAGTACAGGAAATAAAAAAGGCTCTGCTAATGGTGGCCTAAGAACTCTTGTATTGCCAGCAGACTCAAACGGAGACACTAGTGGATCTAAAAACTTCTACTGCTATTTTCACCTATTATTCTATGCAGGTCTGATGGGCCAAACAGGAGAGATGTGTATCAACTTCTTAACAGCAGACAACAAACTTATCTGTGGATGTAACTGGTATAAGACAGATGCAGTTGGAAATACAGGTCACTATGAAATATGGGCTAATGGCAAGGTGCTGAGGAATTGGAGCTATACAACGTCTCACCTACATACCCAAAATCCTTGGTACTGGGATTGGGGACATTGTGACATCTTAAAGGAAGGCGCAAATATACGTTTCTTCTACTGGGGTGGTTATTATAACTACACGATTCCAGAAATTGCAGATATGAAATGCGCTAAGATACAGGTTGCTGTTAAGCAGTGGGGAGACCGAGCAGGAAATCAGTTTATGACTTTCGCTGGCTTTAATGTGATCAACTTCTATAAACAGCATGTCAGCAAATGGAGAGATGTTCCTAACAGATATCCAGCAGGCACAGTAATCAATATCGATGGAGAGACATCGCATATATATGTAAACGGAATGGACAGACCAGGTGATGAAGTTGTAGGAACTCAGTATTTTAAAGTTCCTCCAGGAAAAACAGATATCAAATTTCATGTTTCTGATTTTTGCAGGAAACAGCCTGATGTAACTGTTCGTATTCGGGAGGCCTGGTTATGACAGTATTACAAAAAGTCAGAATCGCAGTATTAGATCCCTACGGTACAGTACTTGCACATTTGGACAATGATGTTGATAAGGCGATGCCATACTGGAGTGATACGTTACATACATATTTAAGTGGATCTGCATATACTTTTGGTTTTAAAACGCTCACAGCTCATGAAAATGCTAAATATCTTGTTGAAGGAAATAAGTTGTCTTTCAAGTACAAGGATAAAGGGTATCACTTGACGATTATGAATGTTGAAAAATCAAGAAAGACTGTAATGGTCGAAGCATATGGACTTAGCTTAGAACTAACAAACGAACAGATCGATGCCTATAAGTCGCCAAGGGCTATGAGCTTTGTTGAGTATATTAAGGCCTGGGGCTTTGAGCGCTCCTTTACAGTTCGAATCAATGAGGTGTCTAACAAGTCAATTAGTCATGATTGGGAGGGTACGGCCACTGTTTTGAGCCGCCTCTACTCATTGGCCAATGTTTTTGATGCAGAGCTTGAGTTCATTACAGAATTGAACGATGACTATTCATTAAAGGGCGTAACTCTGAACGTTTATCGTAAACATTCCGGTTCGTATCAAGGCCTTGGATCAAATCGTACAGGAACTATTTTAAGATATCCTAATGACATCCATTCAATTGTAAAGACCAGTGATATCACTGAGCTTTATACAGGTATTCGGCCAACTGGTACAGATGGGTTGCAGTTAACATCATTAAATGGAAAAAAAGAATACGATGCAAATGGCAATGTTGAGTACATGGTCAGTGGTAATAATCTTCTAGCACCTCAGGCTAGGGACCGGTTTCCATCGACTCTTTTAACGGATCACAGTAATGATATGTATGCCGTAGAGATATGGTCCTACGAAACAAAGAATGTGAATACTTTATATGGCCAGGCACTAGCTGAGCTAAAGAAGCACGTTAACCCTATTGTCACATATGATGTAGATGCCTACATTGATGCAAATATAGGAGATACATTTACTATTGAGGATACTGAGTATACGCCGGCTATGTATCTGCAGGCTCGAATCGTAGAACAGGAGATCAGTTTTACCGATAGAGACAGATGCAAGACAACTTTTGATAATTTCACAGAAATGGCTTCAGGAATTTCAAATGAATTGATTGACGAAATGAATCGACTGATTGAACAGAATAAAACATATCAGCTAGTTGTCAGTAGTTCAAATGGCACTGTTTTAAATGAAGATATAGAACGTACTGTTCTTGTGGCCCTTGTAAAAGATAATGGCAAAGATATCACGGATCAGTTCAAAATAAACTGGTGCCTAGATGGAGAACTTGTATCAACGGCTAACTCAATCAACGTTGAGAAATCAAGCTTGAATCCAAGTTTGACATACCATGTTGAAGCTGTTAACGACAAAGGTGTAGTGAAAGCTAGCTATGAGCTGACAGTAACCAAAGTACAGAATGGTACTAGCGTATATATCAAGAAAACGATTGTCACATATGCAGTCACAGATACGGCACAAGATAAGCCTATAACAGGATGGCAGACTGAATTTCCAGTTGTGCCTTTAGGAAAGTATTTATGGGTCTGTACTCAAGTCTTCTATAGTGATGGATCCAGTGCAGAAACTTATTCTGTTTCGCATAATGGAACGAACGGTAAGGACGGAAAAGATGGGGCTGCAGGAGAAGCTGCTTTAAGTTTTAAACTGCTATCTTCGCAGGGCCAGATTTTCAAGAACAAGTCCATAAAAACAACTTTAACTCTTGAAGTCAGAAGAGGCTCTAAAAAGCTGACAAGCTCTGAAGTAAAGAATCTGGGAACTGTTCAGTGGTTTAAAAATGACACTCGGCAGACTGGATCAGATCTAACTTTAAGTGTTTCAGAATCAGATTCAGTATTGAATACAAACTACTCAGTACAGGTTATTAATGCTAAAAATGAAATATTAGGCAGTGATACGATATCTTTAGCTTCCGTTACGGATATCCAAGGAATCTATCGCTTTTATCATTTAGGCCCGGATAGACCAGAAGTACCAACTTCATATCCTCCATCAGATACTGTATGGAGTCGTACCGAGCCTGAGTACACTTTAGGAAATACGGACAACCTTTACTATGTAGACTGTACTGTTTTTGTCAATCTTTCATTTAGCTATGGACTTGTACAATTATCCAGTGACTATGAGGCATCTAAAAAAGTGTATGCAGATGCACTTGCACGTATTGATAACGCAGTAAAGATTACAGACTCACAGATCGGCAAAGAAAAAGATGCTCTTCGAACTGAGATATCGGAAAAATACTACGATAAAGAAAACCTAGACTCGCAGTTTGGTGAAATCTCAACTAAGCTAGAACAGACAAAAAATTCGGTCAACATTGAGTTTACCAACTTTAAAACGGATATTGATTCTTCGATAAAACAGAATAATGTGTCCTTTACTGAGATTCATAAATATATTCGCTTTATTGATGGAAATATCTATCTTGGAGCCGAGGATAACCCAATACAACTGATTGAAAAGAATGACAGAATTTCGTTTGTACAGGCAGGTTCTGAAGTAGCTTACTTTTCAAACAACAAGATGTATGTGAACGATGGACAGTTTAACAATACCTTAAGAATCGGTAACTTTGAATTCAGTCCAAGGCCTAACGGCTCTCTAGATTTTAAGAAATGGAGTGGTAACTAATGTCAAGCACTACAAAGGAAATAAACATACCTGTATGGTATACATATGGCCCTGGCTGGACAGTATCCAGTCAAGGGTGGTGCAAGATTACTGTAACCCGTAACTATGGGGACACATATGCTACGGTTACTCCATACTGGGGCTATTGCTCTCCTGGTGAAGCTTATGCATCTGTTGACTGCTATATAACTGCTGGAAGTGTTTCTCAGAAATCTGCTACATTTGGTGCAAGCACACACAGTGTTGGAGCTTGGTATTATGCCTCAGGAAATTCATTTAGGGTTCCCGTTGATGATGGTGCTGGAGATTTAGGTGTACGTATACAAATGCACTTCAACGACGGTACTTCAGGTCAGGACTCTTCGACGCAATCGGCAAGTTTTGCGTATGGAACACGTGGAGAAACTACACCATCTCTTTCTAAGTCTAGAGTAAATATAGGTGAAAATGTAACAGTCACAATGGATCCTTACAGTTCAAGCTTTTCGCACAAGTTGTATTACAGTTTGAATAATAAGGACCTGATACTTATAGGAGACTTTTCAAAAGGTAAAGCCACGAAAACCTGGACTTTGCCTGCTAGTCTAGCAGAAGCTATTACTACCAGTACAGAAGGGATTATTTATTTTGTCTGCAAAACATATAACGGCAGTACTCAAGTCGGTGGTGACAAGAGTGTTAAATTGACGGCCGTCGTTCCAGACGACTATGTTCCAAGCATATCAAATGTAACAATATCGGAGCTTACTGCAGGACTTGCCGATAAATTCGGTTGCTTTGTCCAGAATAAGTCTGGCTTGAAAGTTAAAACTGAATGTTCAGGAGTGGCAGGGTCTTCTATTAGTTCATGTTCTGTAAAAATTCAAAACTGGACATATTCCGGAACGACAATCAGCTGTAGTTTACTATATGATTCGGGACCTTTGGACATTGATATCACGGTTAAAGATTCTAGAGGACGCAGTGTATCTACAACAAGAACAGTACAGGTTTACCCTTACTCAAGCCCAATGTTGTATAAAGGCCTTGCAAATCGTGCAAATACATCACAGGAACTGGACGAAGAAGGCGAGAATGTTCTTTTCCAATTTGCATATGCAATTTCACCGGTAAATGATAAGAATTCAGCGTCTCTAAAGATTCAGCAATACGACAAATCTAGCGATTCCTGGAAGACCTTGATTGAATATACGGATTACAAAAAAGGTTCATATAGTAATACATCATCTGGCCCTAGTATAGATTTTGCTAAGTATATGCCGTCTGTTATATATGATAAGAATGAAAGCTTTAATTTCAGATTTGTTGTGTCCGACTACTTTGCGACTTATACCACAGAAATCGAAGTTCCAGTCTCATACGCTTTGTTAGAGTTTGGTATGAATGGTCACTCTTTAGCTTTTGGAGGGGCTTGCACAAATACAAAAGAACAAATCGATATGCATATGAATATCAATCTTATAGATGGAGATATTTACAAATCTGGCAGTCCTTATCATAAAAGAATATGGGATAACATGTATCCAGTCGGTACCGTTATCCTTACTACAAGTGAAGCTGCTATTGAAATGGGGGACTATCCTCTATACAGTCATGCAGGATCCTGGAGATCTATAGGCTCGTCGGTTTTGTTCGGTCATATAATATATGCTTTTGAACGATATAAGTAGGAGGCTTTATGCAAATCAAAGAAATTGTACAAGGAGAAGCTTTTAACGAGGCTCTTATCATTAAGAATAAAGACGGAACTCTGTTTATTCCTTCCAAGGATGAAAGAGTTCTTTTTATGTTAGAAAGAAATGAGAAGAAAATATTATCTTTTGCACTGGTAGACATGTGCATTCAATTCAATACAGATTATCTGTTACCTGGAATCTATGACTACAAGATCCAGATTGAAAGAAGTGGTGATATCATCTTTTCTTCTCGTAATGCTTTAAAAATTAAAGAAAGGAGCTAGCTATGGAGTTAACTCTAAATGAAAATCTAAGTACACAGGCTCTTGAGAATGAAGATGAAGGCTATGTAACTGTAGATCCAGATACACGTAAGTTGATATTTCCAAATGAAAACTTTTTTCTAGGTGTCAGCGGCGATCAGGATTCTAGATTGATTCATTTTAAATTTGTTGACAATGTCACGGATGCTATTAAGCTAAGCGAACAGGAAATCCAAATCAACTATTTAAACGCAAATAAGGAAAAAGGATACGATGTAGCACTTAATAAAAAGGTACAGGATGGTTATTGTTACTTCGACTGGAAACCGTCATCAAAAGTGTTCCTGTATGCAGGTGATGTCAATTTCCTAGTCTGTGTACGTTCAAAGAATGAAGTAAGTGGCTTTAAAAAGACAGACTGGAATACAGTACGATCAACACATACAGTTCCAGAAGGAATTGAACCTGATGAAACTCATGTGGATGAACAGACGGATGAGACTATCACAAATCTTTTGTTAAAGATAAATGAAGCAGTAACGGCATCCGCTAATAGTGAAAAAGCCGCTAAGACGTCTGCTGATCAAGCTAAAGCTAGCGCAAGCGCGGCTTCTGCTTCTGCTTCTTCTGCTAGTGGTTCGGCTTCAGGAGCAAGTACTTCAGCCACTAACGCAGCGAACTCGGCAACTGCCGCTTCTAACTCAGCTAAGAATGCAAGCAACTCTGCCGGAGCTTCAGCTACTAGCGCGGCTAGTTCTAAGAATAGCGCAGATGCTTCAGCCGTATCCGCTACCAAGGCCAAGGCTAGTGAGACGGCGGCCGCAAAGTCGCTTTCAGACTTTAACAATAACACAAATGACATATATCAGAAATTAGCGGCCTTTGACAGCTTAGGCCTTTATGTTGATGAAGGAGGATACCTATGTCAGAAATGAATAAAAGAATTGCCACAGAGGCCACGCTTCAACGTGTAGCCAGTGCCCTAGAAGCAGTGATTCCAGGTTATGAAAAGTATTCTGCAGAGTACTTTGACAAACTTTTCTCGTCTATAAGAAATGGAAAGGTCTATGGAACGAAAATCTGGAAGTTTGCTTCAAATCCAACCAGTGCCTGTGAAAAGACTAGAGATAACACTGGACTTGTTTGCCAGCCCAGTACAGATACGGTTGAAGGTAAAGACGACTATGCAGACATTCCGCTATTCCAATGGTATGAATGCAACTATAAAAGGTATGATGATGGTTTTGCCTATCCTACGGCAATGCTAGGTGATGGTGCTTATCAGGAGACTGGATCCGTTGACTGTGGATCCCTACAGATGACTTTCTATTATAAAGAGATTGAAACGGAAGCTTATACAGAGCTATTGATTTCAGACTCACCAAACCACGCATTAGGATTACAACCATGGTGCATGGCAAAGCGTGCAGATGGAACGGTGATGCCTTACTTTGTACAGTCACGTTTCTTTAGTGGAATTGCCTCTGATGGACTGTTGAGATCTCAGCCAGGCCTGAAGCCGGCAAGAGACCAGTCTTATTCAAATATGATTACGAATTATCAGAAAAAGGGAAAAGGATACTGGGGCGCTGGATCAAACCGTATGACCTTTGCACAGATCTTCTTGGCTATCAAGCATGCACAAAAGAATGTGCAGAAAGTGTTTGGTGGATGCACAAACTACAGTGTTCAGTTAAAGGCATCAGTAGAATCTGCAGATAAACATAAATACTTTCCTGTTAGTGTAGCAGACAAAGATAAAGTGAAAGTTGGATCCTATGTATCTGTTGGTTATGCAGCGGCATCGAATCTAGATAGAAGTGTAAGCACGTTACATGCATACGCGGATGACGTACTTGTAACAAAGGTAGAAAAAATAAACGACACAACTTACGGTGTTTACTTAGACTGTGAGGCCTTCACGACAACTCCTGTAAATGGAAATTCAGTGTATTTAACGAGTATGCACTACAGAGCAGGGGCTACAGATGCTGTAATAGGTCATCATGATGGCTCACCTGTATCAAATACAGACTCCGCCCATCCATATCGTATCCAAGGAATTGAATATCATGTAGGTGGCTATCAGGTAGCCAGTGATACAGTAATGTTCTTCAATGCAGACAGCTCTAAGAATGTTTACTATGCACCAAGAGGAACGGATCATACTACAGATGAAACAAAAATAAAGAATAACTATAAGAAAGTAGGAACAATTCCAAATCCTGACAAGAACGGAGCTGACTTCTGGATTGGCAATGTAGCTCACTCAGAAGGTGTATGGTACCCTTCTGCAAAGGGGTCAGGAGAAGCACAGGGAATTGGCGATATGTGCTGGGCTGGAGGATCTCAAACAAGTGGATCCAGAGAATACCTTATGGGCGGTGCTCTCTGGAGTGGCGGTAGTGCTGGTCTTTCTTTCCTGGATTGCGGGAACGGCCTTTCGAGTGCCAGGTGGCTCTGTCTCGCGGCCGATTGATTTTGTTTCAATCGGGGGATTCTAAGGGGGCTCGCCCCCTTAGCCAAAGAATTGTATTCACACAGTAAATAATTATATAGGACTCATGGTAGGTGGTTCCCATGGGCAGTAATCTCAGGAATAGCGGTAATGCTGGTCTTTCTTACCTGAATTGCAGGAACGGCCTTTCGAATACCAGGTGGAACTATCTCGCGGCATATTGCATAAAAAATATTTAAACACTAAACCATGTTTCGCTCCTCTAGAAGGAGCCCTTTTTAAAGGCTAACGTTGACGAGGATTTCGTGACGTAAAATTTGTATTAAAGAAACATAGGCTAGTAGGCAAAAGCAGAAAACCTATTTATACAGCAATCGGAGGTGTATTATGAAACGATTGTGTAAGGACATTGATATTACAAATATTGATTTAATTCAAAAATCAGTATGTAAATGCCTTAAAGGCAAAAGTAAAGACAGATACGATATAAAACGTATTTTTGAACAGTATGGAAATATCGAGAATATCAGTCTTACTTTACAAAATGAATTGCTAAATAGAAATTTAGAACTGTTACCAATATGGTACAAGAATAAGTACGATTCAGGATCACAGAAGATGAGAACCGTAGGAATACAGGATATCAAGCAACAAATGTACGACTACATTGCAGTAGAAGGCCTGAAAGAATTGATCAAAAGAATTGGAACCTATCAATGTGCAAGTATACCTAAACGAGGACAATTGTACGGTGCCTATGCTATTCAAAGATGGCTCAGAAAGAAAGTAAACGGAAAATATGAAGTTCAGTACGCCTGTAAATTTGATATCCGTAAATACTATGAGTCTATACCACGTGAAAAACTGATGGCCTGGCTTAGAAAACATGTTAAAAATGAGCCCTTATTATGGCTTGTTGAGACCCTGATAAATACATTCAAAAAAGGGCTAAGCATAGGAAGTTATTTATCACAGTATCTAGGCAATCTGTATCTATCTGATCTATATCACATGATCAAGGAACGTCTATACAGAGAAAGACATAAAAAAGATGGAACCATTAAAAGGGTAATGCTATTGTTGCATGCCCTTTTTTACATGGATGACATTCTTATTCTTGGATCCAATTCAAGAAATCTAATGTTAGCGGCTCAGGTGATTATTCAGACCTTAAAAGAAATGGGACTTGCCGTAAAGGACTCCTGGAGATGCTTTAAGATCACAGAAGATTCTTTTATCGATATGATGGGGTATCGTATCTATCGAGACCATATCACAGTGAGAAGAGGTACTTTCAAAAAGATAAAAAGGGCCTGCTTTCGATTTAAGAGAAAACCAAAGAGTTTTAAACTGGCAAAACGACTTCTAAGCTTCAAAGGGATTCTGGAACATTCAGATTCTTTATCGTTTATGCAGGGTAACAGTTTATATGCTTTGTTCAGAAAAGCTAGAAAGGTTGTTTCAAATGAATATAAGATTTTACGAGCAGAAACCGAACTTAGAACTCAAGGAATTTGATGGCAATATCTATGTTTACATTTATTTAAATGAAGTAGTAAAGGAAGAAGTAGAAATCAACTATCCTGAGTCCGTCAACGAAGAGAATGTAAAGCATACGGTTTATTACTATGATTATGCGGAGTTCTGTGAAAAGAAAGAAAACCTGGATCTAGAAGATCTGAAGGCTCATCCAGAAAAATATTTAGACTATGTGCCGAAAGTTACTGAAGATCCAAAACCAAAGACACTGGAAGAACAGATCCAGGATCTAAAAGACCAGAATGACATGCTGACACAGTGTGTTCTGGAAATGAGTGAGCTGGTATATCAATGATAGCGAGTCTCATTTATTTATTCTCAGGGAAAGGAGGCAGGGACATGATGGCTATGTTATGGGCGCAACAGATCATGCTAGGTAAAAAGAAATACAAAGATGTACCTAGACTATTGAAAGACAAAGTTAAAGAATTGTTGATCGATAGTGGCTGTGAAGATTTAGTGACTGAATAAGTCAGGAGCCTACACTGTTAGGCTCTTTTTTCTTGTGAAGAGGAGGAAAGAAACATGAAATATTTAAAATCTGCAGACTGGTGGAATGCTGCATTGACACGTTGCTTGAAAACTATGTGTCAAACTTTAATTGCTATGATTGGAACATCTCAGTTATTAGAACAGGTAGATATCAAAGTGGCCGTGTCTAGTACAATCTTAGCCGGTATCTTATCTATTCTTACATCCTTAGCCGGATTACCTGAAGTAGAGACACCTTATACTGAAGATGAAGAAACGAAAGAAAATTAGCGAAGGTGCTGGTAATGAACTTTGTGATTACTAGTGAACAGATTGTCTGGTGTCTTACTTTTATTGGTCTTGTCTGGGCCACTGTTAAGATTATCAAGGAATTAAAAAAGCCTAGCGATGATCTTAAAGAAACAGTGAAGAGACATACAGAATTATTGCATCGAGATAACGAACGATTGAATTCGCTTGAGAAGATAACGTTAAATCAGGAAGGTATCAATCGCAAATTAGAAGAGCATACTCGCATCCTATCAGATCATGATGGTCGGTTGGAAGAGGACAAGAAGCGAGGCGATCTGATGTTAAAGGCGAACATGGCCATCCTCGATGGAATGTTATCGGAAGATGATAAAGAAAGCCTAAAGGCTACACGAAAAGAAATCCAGGACTTTTTAGTCGAGAAGAATTAGGAGGACAGAATCATGGAAGAAAATGAAATCAAATTTGAAGATTTACCGAAAGAAACTCAAGAAGAACTTTCCAACGGCTTAGAAGAAGGAGCTGATCAAGTATGTCCTATTCAAGATTAGCTACTTACTGCAACCGAACTACACAGCACTATACCGGCCGCTTTGGAAACAAAATATGTAAAATCACGCCACACTATATGGCTGCTGCATGGAGCGGAAGACAATGTGCCGACTATTTTGCTAGAAATCAACGTCAGGCATCCTCAAACTACTGTATTGGTATCAATGGAGACATTGCCTGCTCAGTAGACGAAGAGAATGCTGCATGGACAAGTTCGTCATGGTGGAACGACTCTCAGGCTATTACAATCGAGTGCGGAAATATTAATAACGCGACGGGAGAAATGACTCAGGCTACATGGAATGCCTTAGTAAACCTTTGTGTAGATATCTGCAAACGCTATGGCTTTAGATTGAATTACACAGGCACAAGTTCTGGATCCCTTACAATGCATAAGATGTATGCCGCTACGGCCTGCCCTGGTGCATGGCTTGAAGCTCGCATGCCTCAGTTGGCTAAAGAGGTTAACGCTAGATTGGATGGATCTAATGTAAGTGTGGCCACTCCAACAGAGACAACGAAGCCAACTTGTAAATATGGAGTCGGTACCAAGGTGTGTACAAATACACTTTGGACACAGTCACAAGGTGGTAAAAAGTATACAGGTGACTGGAGCGGAACAATCACAAGAGTTATTGCAGGAACCGAACATCCTTATTTGTTGAATAATGGTACTGGATGGACAAATGATGCCGGTATCGACTCAGATCCACATATTCCTGGGGGAACTGCAGCTAGCACTCCTACAGTGTTGAATGGAATTCCTTCTGACTTTGTAAAGGAAAACGCTACTTTCTATCCAAATTGCAATCTTAAGATTCGCAAGGCGCCTACTGAGAAGGGCGTGGATACAGGATTGATCTACGCTTCTGGTATGTCTGTACATTATGACGGATATGTAAGACGTGAGGGATTCGTATGGATCTCATGGCTTTCAGCTTCATCTGGTGAGCGCCGTTGGATGAAAGCCGGTAAATTAAACGCCAAAGGTATCAACACTTCACCTTATGGAAGATTCTTATAAAAAGTATCATATACAGTTTAAAAACATACAAAATGTACTAAAAAAGGCCTACGGAATACTATTTTCTGTAGGCTTTTTTCCTTTGTTCTGATATACTTAAGTAGTGGAAATACAATGATATACATTCGAATTGGAGGATTTAAAGTGATGACAAAATTAGTGATTTGTGACATTGATGCCACATTAGTCAATGAAAAGAAAGAATTAACGCCGAGGACAAAAGAAGCTTTGATCAAGCTTCATGAAAAAGGGATTTATTTTGGGATTGCCTCAGGACGTCCAGCCGATGAATTAAAACGCAATAAAGAGTATTGGGATCTACCTTTTGACTTTGATTTTGTGGTAGGGATGAATGGCGCAGAACTTTGGGATGGTGTGCATCAAAAATTTTATAGCTATTTCATGATGAAAAAGGAATGGCTAAAAGAAACTATGGAAATCATGAATGTTGTTAAATGTAACCCAATGATATATTGGGATGGAAAGATTCGTTGTGTTCATATTGATGATTGGATGATTCATTCGGCTTCGACTTCTCATAAAGAATTGGAAGTTGTAAAATTAGAAGATTTCTATGCACATGAAAACGCAAAAATCATGTTCCGCATGAAAGAAGAGGATATGCTTAAAGCGGAAGCTTGGGTAAAAGAGCATCCAAATCCTTATTATCATGGTTTTAAAACGCAATCCACATTACTTGAATTTTGTGATAAAAGAATCAATAAGGGATATGGACTACAAAAAATATGCGAACTAAATGATTTAGACATAAAGGATGTCATGGCCTTTGGAGATACATCCAACGATAATGATATGTTAAAAGTAGCAGGTTGTGGTGTTTGTATGATCAATGGTACGGATGATACAAAGGCTTGCGCCAATGCCATCACAAAACAAGATAATGAACATGATGGTTTAGCTATCTATTTAGAAGAAAGTGGGATTTTATGTTAAAAGTATGCGTAATTGGTGGAGGACCATCTGGATTGATGGCTGCCTATACCGCAAGCTTAGTCGGTCACCAAGTGGAGTTGTTTGAGAAAAATAAACAATTAGGAAAGAAGTTGCAACTTACAGGACATGGACGTTGTAACGTTACAAACAGTTGTTCAAAGGATGAATTTTTCAAGCATATTGTGCATAATGAAAAATTTCTATATAGTCCTTTCTCACAATTCTCTAATTTGGATATGATCCAATTTTTAAAATCCAATGGTTTACCTACCATTGAAGAAGACCATGGGCGTATGTTTCCCGGTTCGAATTCAAGTCAGGATGTTGTTTTATTGTTTGTGGAATTATTACGCAAAAACAATGTGATTCTACATATGGATGAAGCATGTACAGATTTAATGGTTGAAGAAGATAAAGTTGTTGGAATCAAAACAGATAAAGGTTCGTATTCGTTTGATGTAGTGATTGTTGCGACAGGTGGAAAGTCTTTTGCGTCGACTGGAAGTAATGGCGATGGATATAAATGGGCGAATACATTAGATATCAAAGTCAGTGATTTATATCCTGGATTGGTTTCTTTACGAACAAAAGAAATCTTTGATTTAGCGGGTCTTTCTTTGCAGAATGTGGGTATTCAAGTAAAGAAAGATAAAAAAGTTTTATATAAACAATTGGGAGACATTTTGTTTACGCATGAAGGTGTTAGTGGACCAGGTATTTTAGCCATGTCAAGCTATGTGATTCATAAAGAACCTGACAAAATCATATTTGATTTAATTCCAGATAAATCAATGGATGAAGTGGATGCATTTTTACTAGAAAGAATGAATCGTTCTTCAAATAAACAATTGAATCACATACTTGAAATGATGATTCCTAAGAGATTGGTACAATATATCATGGATCGTTTAAATATTGATGATTCTTTAAAAGCCAATGAAACAACAAAAGTACAAAGAAGAAGTATTAGTGAATTATTGAAATGTTTAGATTTTGAAGTGTCTAGTTTTGCCGGATTTGATCAGGCTATGATAACTGTGGGTGGAATCAAGACAAATCAGATTCAGCCTCAGACAATGGAGTCTAAGAAAATTAAAGGCTTAAAGTTTGTGGGTGAAGTATTGGATTTGGATGCGCAAACAGGAGGATACAATTTACAGATTGCATGGACAACAGGATATGTTGCAGGAAGCACATTGAACCTCTCATCACTGAAGTGACGAGATTCTTGGGAACAGGTTTCTATCGAAA
>OFMA01000122.1_pt1 | contig 56509 bp, 60 predicted proteins | sample 1541011 | NCBI WGS metagenome assembly OFMA01 (sample SAMN04209225, study PRJEB22552) | human gut metagenome | biome: gut; material: feces | host: Homo sapiens | place: USA: Oklahoma
AGTCGATCTCTATCGTGTCATCTGGTTTTTGTTGGGACAAAAGAACAACCGTCTCCACATGGCTCGACACGACTGCATGAATGTCATATCAAGCCGGTTGTTTACGGAAACATATCCATAAACTATTTAACGTTATTAACGTTAAAAGGTGAACCCACTTTACAAATTAAAATGGTAGCATTGTTCTTTTCAAGAATTCTTCATCGTTAGAAACAGATTCCACATCGAAGTAAGGGTTACTGTGATAGAATACCTTATTCTTTTCTAGACTAAGATATGCCATACACACCACTCCAACTACTGTCTTGTCTTTAACATATTTACGATAATGCAACAGACAATCGTCACCAATAATTTGATCTGCACAATATCTTCCTAACACATTAATATTATCTTCACTGGTGATAAGAATTGTATCAAACGGACATTCATGAGCATATACACTTTCTTCTTGATCGCTAACTAAGAGGATATAGATTTCATCTGGCATGGAATCAAAATCCTTTTCAGTCGATATATACGCATAAGACAAATCTTGGTCTGGTTCTTCTTTTAATTTCTGTTGACGAACACCAGATATACTATGTCTACGATTTTCTGTATATACATCTCTGATATACTCTTCTTTAAATAAAACTAAAAAATCGCTCCATGTTTTATTCAAAAAATCCAATGTTGCTTGAAGTTGATCTGATAATTCCATCTTTTCGTGTTGTACATCTTTACGGAAAAATGGTCCTATTTCTGTTTTATTCGAACTTCCTAAAATACCCATTGAAAGCTTGTTGGCAATATCCGCAGTGTGCTTAGTTCGATTGTTTATTGCCTCAATATATTTAAACTCATCAGATTGAGATATATTATTGAGCCACGTCTGCATCTTTGGAAAAGCGGCACTATATGTCTGTTGATTAAATGTTCTAGTCATTATCTGGATATCCACTGAATCTACAGCTTTTCCCTTATTTGCTAACAAACCAGCATTTATTATCTGGCTCATAGAATCCAGTGCATTCATTGTGTACTGAAAAAAATCTCTAAGTAACTTATCAAATAAGAACCATGGATCTACTTTTTCACCGGCAACTCGTAACTCATAAGCCGGAGAATTCTCAGTTGTTATAGCTAATTTTTTTACTTTCTTACCATCTTCCGTTACGCAGTCTACGAAGTCGGCTGCAATATCCTGCTGCCAACGTATGGTCTTCATTGTCATTTTACCAATTATATTATTCAATGTATCTGCGCAATACTGTACGGTAGATATATTTTTTTCAGTGTATTCAATAAATTGCCACGCGGAATATATCTTATGCACAATTAAATCTTTTCTAAGCAAATCATCTGCCACTATCAATCACCTCTTAATACTTTTAATTCTACATAGAATTTTAATTTGTCTATCCAATACCATTCTTCATCGATTCAATAGCAGCATTCACTTTTTCAAGTTCTACCGGTACATATTCTCCACTAATCCGAATACCACCACCAAGCAAACCAAACAGTTGTTTGGAGGTATTAACATCTAACATCAACGTATCATCAGATAGTAATTTGTTGATATTATTAGACACCTTTTCTGCCAATAATCTTTCTGCTTCTTTCTTCTTTTCTATCTGAGTTGTCTCATCTTCAATATGCTCAACTATTCGCGCATTGCTAAGAATCTTTATTTCATAAGCTGTTCCTAGCATATGATAGATGAGTTTCATCATATGTTCCTTTGCTTCATCAGGAGTCATATTTAATTGAACACTCTCAAATTCAGCGTCAAACATTTCATCTATCTGTGTATCACTGCTTAACTGTATTCCAGTCTTATTTTTTTCTTTTTTCTCGATAATTGCTTGTGCTTTTGTCTTACCTGAGACAAAGTTCTTTGCATCTACCCACTTACCTTTAATCCACGGTTTTGCTTTTGAATACCACCAAGGACTAACCACATGTTCATGTAATTGAACCATGCCATATATTGCTGCTGCAGCAATTGCTTCTCCAACTGCTTGCGCAAGTTGCTGTTGTTCAGGAGTTAATTCGACACGCTCTTGCTCGTATTGTTCTATTGGATATTCATATTGAGGTTCATCAATCTCAACTTCCTCCCATTCGACGATATCAGTCGTTTTATTATTCTCATCTTGACTTACACCTCGAACTCTACCTTCATTATCCTTTGACCTAACAAGATGATCCCCCTCTTTCAGAATTGGTCTATATACCTTTTCGCCCATAAAAAATCATCTCCTCAATCAGATTTTCTTTTTACATATGTTAGTTCTATGTCGTAACCCAGCGCTTCCATCATGCTAATAAAGGTCTTATTCACCACCCCATCGGGCTTTTTAATAATACGATTGACATATTGGCCAGTAGTACCAATTTCCTCTCCCAACTGGGCCTGTGTCTTTCCCGCTTCGATGCATTTAATTTTCACATCAACTTCGATATTATTTTTTATCATTTTATACTCTCCTAAGTGTTATTCGATAACACAAATCAGATAATTTATAATGATAATGTACACCTTTTCTTTTGTTTTTTCAATCTATCTCCCTAAACTTTAACAAAAAATAAGCAGGAGCTTTCGCCCCTGCTACAAATACTTATAAAAACCTATCTTTGAATGTCTATTTCCACCTTTGCCTTAAAGCAAACTATGAAATGGTCTTCAAATATCTTAATCTGCTCTATATACTTTCGAACCAGGGCTTCGTCATACTCCCCTAGTTTCTGCGGCGCACCCTGAAGGAAATCTACAAGCTCTGTGATTCTCTTTTTCACTCCTTCTGTCTTTGCCCTTCGGACTAGGAGCTCCTGCTTCTTATCCCTTAGAATATCGATCTCATCCGCTAATGATCCATAGTCCTTTTTCGCATGTGCCAGTTTCACCAGTTCCTTTTGCTTCTCAACCATAATGGCATTTAGCTTTTCCATCTCTCCGGAGTTGTCATCAACCAGTGCCTCTTCAATATTCCCCTTCAAGACTTGCATCATGGATTCCGAACATTGGACGATTTGGTTTATCGCCTTGATAGTTGCCTGCTGCAACTCTTCTTCCGTTACTGTTGGAGCATCACATGCCTTTGGCCCTTGTTCCACTCTTGTGCAGCAACGCCATACTGTGGACTTCTTTCCTCGGTTGTTCCAGGCGATTCTTCGATAAATGTCACCGCACTTGCTGCAGGTGCAAATGCTAGAAAGTGCATACTTGCTGGAATAGATTCTTTTCTTTTTCCCTTCAATGCCGCTTGTCAAGTTTGCGCGCCTTACCATTTCCTCTTGGACTGCAGTGTAGACATCCTTCTTAATAATCGCTTCCTGGCTTCCTTTTACATAATACTGTGGAACCGTACCATCATTCTTGATTCTGACCTTTTCAATAAAGTCTGTGGTAATAGTTTTCTGCAAAAGCGCATCTCCGATGTACTTCTCATTTCTAAGAATTCCCTGCACAGTGCTAAGGTGCCATTTGTACTTTTTACCACCGGTCTTGATTTTGTCTCTCTCCAAGCCTTCTGCGATATCCCTGAAGCTGGCGCCTTCTAGGTATTCTCTGAAAATGCGTCGTACAATCTTGGCCTCGTCTTCATCAATGATAAGGTTGCCATCCTCGTCCTTCGTATAGCCCAGAAAATGCTCATGATTAACCTGCACCTTTCCTTCCTGGTATCGGAACTGCAGTCCTAACTTTACATTCTGTGATAAAGATGCTGACTCCTGCTGTGCCAAAGAAGCCATGATGGTAAGAAGAAGTTCACCACTCGCTTCCAAGGTATTGATATTTTCCTTCTCAAATATGATTGCGATGTTCTTTTCCTTCAATTGGCGGACATACTTCAGACAGTCAATTGTATTTCTGGCAAATCGGCTGATGGATTTTGTAATTACCATGTCGATTTTTCCAGCCATGCAATCGTCGATCATCTCATTGAAACCTTCACGCTTCTTAGTGTTGGTTCCAGAAATGCCGTCGTCAGTGTAAATGCCTGCAAGCTCCCATTCCTTATTTCTTCCAATATATTCTGTGTAATGGTTCACCTGTGTTTCATAGCTTCCTGCCTGTTCATCGCTGTCAGTACTAACTCGACAGTACGCTGCGACTCTAAGCTTTGGCTTCTCATCTTTTATAATACGATTCCCTGCGCGTCGTCTGGCAGGTATCAATGTAACATTCTCATTCATTGTGTTTCTCCTCGATCATGCTATAAGCATATTCTGCTTGTTGGTATGGATCAGTGTACTTTTCTTCTACCTTATCTAGCTTGTAATCTTTCAGCTTCAATTCCGGCGGTGCTTCAAATTCTTTTATACGATTCTGGCTTCTGGCGTTGCTGCCTCGAAGCTCCTGCACCTTCTTGAATATTTCTCCATCCACAATCTGCGGATAATAATCGGTTCCCACATAGATCTTGTTTTTCAACAGCCTTCCGATTACCGAATGGGTCTTTTCAATTCCGACCTTCTTAGCTGCTGCCCTCATCGAGCCGCTTTCCAGGTATTCTGCATAAAGCTGTCTTACCTTCTCTGCAATCGGCTCATCGATAACCGCCTGCGCATTTATGATTTTGTAACCATATGGTGTGTGCGTCATTCTTCCACCAACCTTTCTATAAGGTGCAATCCACATTTCAGATTGAACACAATATCTTCTCTGGACTTCACTGTGATGGTGTCCACGTATTCCAGGAACATGTCATCATCGAAGCTTTTAATTACGCTTTTCCTAGATGCAAACCGCAGCAACTTCTTGCCTTCCTCCAGGTGCGTCAGATCACCGTTGATACTTTTGGAAATCAACTCTTTTTCTTTTGCAAGCTCATCCGCCTCAATCGACAGCTGGTTTTTTTCCAAGTGAAAAACCTCTGGCTCCAGGTATCCGGCGCTCATAAGGTTTATCAGCACCGCCTGCTGCTCGGTATTCTTCTCGATTGCAGCTTCCAAATCCATCACCTGGTGCAGGCGATCTTTATTGTTTGTCCCCTGCAGGCCAGCCACAAAAGGCTTTAACATTCTGTTGTCTGCTGTCTGTAGCTTTCTCATCATTCGCACAAATGCATTCTTTATTGCTTCGTCGTGAATGTAGAGCATAGAGCAGGCATCCTTGTTTTCCAGATGAAGGTTACAGGTCCAAGCAACATAATTTCCACTAGGCTTGTAATGCTGTCTTCGCTTAAAAGTTGAGCCACAATCGCCGCATATAATCTTTCCCGAAAAAGCGTATCGGTTTTGGTACTTTTCGTGCCCTGCCTCGATGCTTTTTTCCTTTGCACGTTGCTCCATCACCGCTGCTGCCTGCTCAAAAATCTCATGGCTTACGATTGCTTCATGGTGGTTTTTGCAAAGGTACATATTCTTCTCACCGTAATTATTGTGGCGATTGAAATTGTCGTCCGTGTAGGTTTTCTGAAAAATTACGTCTCCAGTGTATTTCTCATTATGTAGAAGTCCTTTGACTGTGGAACTTCCCCACTTCCCATTTTTCTTTGTACGGATTCCTCGTTTGTTAAGCTCTTTTGCGATCACGTAGCTCCCCATTCCGTTGATGGCCATTGCAAATATTTCTTTTACAATCTCCGCCTCTTCCGGAACGATTACCATCTTCCCGTCAACGTTGTCATATCCGTATGGCGGATAGCTGATAATAAATGTTCCTTCTTCGAAGCGATGTTTAATGGTCCACTTGTTGTTTTGCGAAATGGATCTCGATTCACTCTCTGCAATGGAACTTAATATGGAAAGCATCAATTCTGAACTCATATGTTCGGTATCGATATTTTCCTTTTCAAAATAAAGGTAAATATTTAATGATGCTAGCCGTCTTACCATCTCCAAGCAATCGGTTGTATTTCTTGAAAATCGGCTAATAGACTTTGTAATCACTCGGTCGATTTTGCCATCTTCGCAATCCTTCAGAAGTGCAAGCAATCCATCACGCTTTTCTACCTTTGTGCCGGAGACACCTTCGTCATAATACAGTCCTGCGTATTCCCATTTAGAATTCGCACTAATGAAATTGTCGTAATGTTCCTTCTGTGTTTCCAAACTTAGTAGCTGCTCATCCGATCTGGTTGATACTCTGGCATAGGCAGCAACTCGTGTTTTCTTTTTTTCTATGAAATCCTTTGTGGCTTCAATCTTTGTTATCCTTGCCATCGTCTCACCTCCTTGTTTTGGCAGTACTATATATCACTCTGAAGGGTGTAATTATCAAGTTATATATCCATCAAATCCGCGTAAAACGGAGAGAATTTTTCCCGATTTAATGTGCTTATTCTGTCGTATTCGTCAATAGAAATAAGGCCCTGATCTAGCAAACTCTTTGTCAATTTTTGTGCCATTTCGTATTCAAAATCCTTCTGCATAGCATCAAGTGTCATTCTGCGTGGTGTCACATCAACAGCAACCGGTGTGTTCTTTGTAACTTCCATTAGTACGCACCTCCAAATCGGTCTTCGATATAGCAGCTGTGGCTGCAATACTTGCGCTCCTTATTTCCATAAGAAGTAAACTGCTTACCACAATGAACACAGGTGCATTCATAGTTAGCTTTCTTCTTTACCAGGTCCAAATGTGAATTCCACCACAGGTTTCTGCACTTATCGGAACAGAAGCGTTTCTTTTTTCTTCCTGGATTCTGTTGCACCGGTTTGCCGCAATACTCGCAAGGAATAATAACAGCTGGCTCATCCACCTTATATGCTTTCACGCCACCAAGCCCATGTCGCTTGCAATATGTCTTTATGGTATTGATGGAAAGATCCATCTTCTTTGATATTTCTGTATAGCTCATTCCCTGTTCACGGTATTCTGCGATCTGGTTCTTTTGCTTATCTGTCATCGTCCGTACCTCCTTAATCGTTAGAAGACTTTTGCTATCCTTCTAACTTCCTAAGGGGATTTGGCTGGCCAGATTCCGGATATTTCCCATAATCGTTAGAAGATTTTGTACCCTTCTAATTCCCTAAGTAGTCGAGGGCGACCGTTTTCCGGTTCTTTCGTAAAAAGCATAAAAAAATATGGCCCAGAAGGATTTCCCCCTCCAGGCCGTTCTCTACTTTAATAATTCATTCACTTTTCTTTGCACAGCATTGTAATCATATCCTGCGGCAGTGAGACGATTTTTTCTTTCAGCTCCGTTACCCCAATTTCCACGAATAACTTCTCGTGCAAGCTCATCTACCGTTTTGGTACTTGAGGTAGTAGAGCCTACGATTCTTCCGCTTTCATCAAAGACAAAGTATCCTGGATTTGATGCAGCACATCTCTTTGCATTATCAAGGGACTTGAATGCACCTTTCTGTGATTTTGCATTATTCCAGGATTTTCTGACTCTATATAATCCACTTGCAACTGTTCCGCCAGAAGAAGAACCACCAAGCTGTGCAGTGACCTTTGATGCAAGATCACCAAGTCTTGAGTAAAGCCAATCTCCCGGACAGGACTTATTGGCAAACCATCTGTGGACAGTAAGCACCATCTCATCAGATTTTGGAGTGTAATTAAGAGTCTTACTCTTATCCCCAAGCCAGATAAGTTTCTTCTTTCCGTTACGTTTACAGATATCTACGCAAAGCTTAATAAGAGTTGCATACACAGTGCTGTTCATAGTATATGGATGTTTAGTATCGGATGCGCATTCAATAGTCACTGCTCTCTGATCGTTCGCATTAGATGAAGAACACCAAGAACGATTCTTTTCTTCCACATACATTCCTACTCTTCCATCGGGACCGATGCCATAATTGCAGCTTGCTTGTCTGGAAGTCGGTGCAAAGATATTTCCTAAAGTTTCTACAGAACACTGTCCCACCACGCAGTGGGGTGTGATTCTGTCGATGGAATGTGTTCTATGTCCTGAATGATTTGGACTTAGTTTTGTGTAAGATACTAATTTTGAATTGGTATAAGTCATATTATTTTTCCTCTCTTTCTGCTCTGTCATGGAGCTGCTCTAAAACTGTTTTGATTTTTTCTGGAATAGGAAGTCCTAAATATCCTGCATTTTCTAGAAGTGATATACCTTCATTGGAAATATAGAAAAAGATAATTGCAGTCCTAAGAACGCTTCCCGTACCAATTACCTGGACATCGAGAATGTTTGCAATGCCCACTAAGACAAAAATCAGCACCTTTCTGCAGATGCCCTTGAAACCGACCTCGCTGGATAACATCTTATCTGCAATGGCACACATGACCCCTGAGATGTAATCCATTACTACGAACATCACAAGGGCAATTAAAAGACCATCGCAGCCTCCTAGAAAATATCCGAGCCAACCGCCGATCATAGTGAATACAATCTGTATTCCGTTCCAAAATTCCTTCATTGTTTATTCCTCCATTTTCTTAAAAATATGTATGAAAAAAGCACCTCCGAAGAGATGCTTGATTCCAGTATTAGGTCATTCCAATAACATGGAAATTTACAATATAGCTTTTTCCGGCTATCGCAGAGCCTCTTGCTAATTCAAAGGTACCGGTTGATGTTGTAGATGCATCTTTACAATCACCAGGCACCATCAGAATCGCACCGGCCCAATTCGCAGTCAGATTTGCAGTAACGACTGGGACAGACTTGAACGCAAAAGGAAAAGAAATATCTAATGCATCCAATCTTCCGGAAGTATATAAACCGCCCCAGACGTTTGTAACATTGGTGGTTATGGTCTTTCTGCACCAGCATTCTGCAATTCCGCTTTTCCATTTGCGATAAGTCCAAATACCACTGGTGCCTTGAGAGATGACAAAATCAGATTCTACAGAACCTTTTTTCTTAACACTCCACGAGGAGGCAATCTCAAAGCAGCTGTCTGTTTCAGATACTTTTCCAATGGCCACGCCTTTACCGCCGCTTTTGAAATCCATCACAACTGCTGCAGTAGAAACGATATCCTGCGCAGAGATTGTACAGAAGGCATCCGTCAATGAATATTTGATATCATAGGTATTTTCTGTTGATATCTTACCGTTCCCAAATGTGAAAGGTGTATCTGAATGAAAAGATACTCCACCGCTCGTCCAATTTGCATCAGAGTTTTTCTTGTAGAACTGGGAACAGCTCAGTGTATTTTTTCCACCACATAATGAATAGCCAAAAGATACAACTCCACGGATATATGTTCCATCATCATTTAGCGATCCATTACTCAATGCTCTTTGAGAAACAACTGAATTAATATATGGTGGAGCATAATCCACAACAGATATGGATATTGTTTTCGCATTAGATACTCGCCCTCTGGAGTCTGTAACTGTGGCAGTAAATGTAATCGTTCCAGAAGTATTCAAGAATCCTGTTGTAAGCGTGTCTGCTGTTCCTGAATATCCACCTCCATTAATGCTGTAAGATTTAACACTTGATCCATAACTTCCAGCAGCACCCGTTATTTGGATGGTCGCCTTAGATTTTGTCTGAACATACATCCCCCATGATGAAGGCACATCTCCATCCACTCTTGTCACTGACAGACTACCGATAACGGGCTTTACCGAAGATGGAACTGTAAGTGTATGGGTACAAGTTTTAGAACCAACCTTTGTAGAACCACTATAGGTATCGCAAGTAATCGTACAAGTACCTGAAACAGCTGATGGGATCTGACTTGCCAATGATAGAGAAGGAGTCCATGACACAGAAGTCGATGAAGTCTTTGAGGCTATCGTCCCCGATGCATTTCCAAATTTATAAGTTAAGGTATGCATAAAAGAAGAAGATGCCCTGCTTATCGTAATGGTTGCAGCACTTCCCATGTTAACATTTGATACTTTTACTGATGAGGCTCTTGGAATAGTATTTAACGTATGCGTACCACTTGCCGTTACATTTACTGCATAAGTATAAACACCCGCCTGACAGCTCAGACTGAATGATTTTGTACCGTCTGCATTATGTGCAATAGTTATCGTTCCAGATGCAACAGTCGTTCCTTTGTACAATTGGATACGGCTATCAGTTGAAGTAGAGTATACCGTTGTGCCATTGATCACTGCCTTAAAGCCACCGGACTTTACCCATCCTCCAGCAGAACCGGAACCTTTTAATGTCCATGATATAGTTGATGTATTTTTCTCTATACTTTGACTAGATAAAGACCAAGAAAGTTTAACTGAACGCCCTTGATATTCATTTGTTGTAATACTTCCACTTGATGCCATTAAAAACCATCCTCCTTTTACGATACGGGACCTCTCCACTTGATGGAAAGGTTACCGTTAGTTCTTGGGATAAAATCAAACCATCCTCTGGCATCATTCCCCAAGGACAGTTTGTTTCGTATTTCTGCATTTGTAATAACCAAGCTCTGATTCGAGATGTATGCGATCTTCTGACCATTCTCTTTGAATGCCAGTTCTTCGTTGGAGAGTTCAGCAGTGAATGCGTTTCCGACTTTACCAAGTTCAATCAATGCTCCTTTGAATCGGATATATTCTTCCAGAAGTTCCTGGTTCGTTGCCACATTATTTTTAATCTTATCAGTAACAGCAGTGAAATCCATACGAATCTCACTGCTGTTTTGTGTAATGCTTGTTTGAAAATCCTGTTGAATTTTCTCTATATCTGATTTTTCTATATAGGTATCCTTTACCGAACTTAATATCTCATTAGATGTTTTGGTGATTTCAGAGTAGCACTCATGCACCTGAATCTTCAGTGTTTCCACAACACCCAATGCATCTTCATACGCCGCAACACTCTGAAAGGTGTGCTGGCAGGAAGTCAAAAGTGCCACTTTTCACACCTCCCATCATTTTGAAACATCACACTGCAAGGTCATGATGCTGTCGATATCAGCTGCGGATAAATAGATGACCTTGCCCGTCTTGTCAAAGGTCTTTTCTTTGCCGTCTTTATCCTGTGCATACCAGGTGTAGGTAAGACTCTGCTTTTCCGTTGCATTTGCCCAGGCAGATCCGTTGTATTTCATCAAAGTTACCGTCTTTGCATTGTGATCGACCTTGTACCAGAAAGCTCCGCTTGCGGGACTGGACGGTGCTGTTTCGCTGATGTTTCCAAGCAGTGCATCTACTTCCTTCTGATTAGTACGAACAATAATATACGGAACCACACCGCCAAGATTATTTTTGACGGTATAACCACCGATAGAAAGCATCTCCGACACATACGGGTCTGACTTATCTTCTACAGTGATCACATCCACATAGGTTTTTCCACCATAGGTCATGGTGCATCGATAAGACTGGATATTGATGATATCTGATCCACTGACAGTCAACGTACTTGTTGTTGCTCCGCTGATATTTGTCCATTTACCATCAGCATATTTTGCCCACTGATAGACGGCAACTGTGATTGCCGTTGTTCCGCTGTAGGCAGAAGTGGCAAGCTGAATACTGCCGGACTGATTCTGCACAATTGTTCCGTTAGGAGCATAGATAGAAAAGACAACTGCCGCCACTCCATTACTTCCGGCTTTGGATTTTGTCCATGTAAATACCTTGGTAACCGTCTTTCCTGAAATGTTAAATGTCAGTGTAATATTTCCATTCAATGTCGATGCACTTCCAAGGTCTGAAGATGCAGCTACGGCAAGCTCCAGTTTACCTGTTGCACTGGCTGTTGCAGCAGTATTGGTCTTGACTGTAATTCCTGTAGGCAGTGTTCCCACCGCACAGGTACAAGCAGTCTGCGTAATACCAACATATCCGGTAAACGGAATACTAATCGTGCTTGCAGCAGATGTCTTTCCTTCTGAAGTACAGGCAATCGTCTGTGTCTCATTTCCAAGGACAACCGAAAGACCTCCTGTTCCGGCTGAACCAGGATTACCTTTATCACCTTTTGCCCCATCATAAATCTTGCTGATGGTAAGCGTGTCATATACGTCATTCTCTGAAGTAGTGACTCTGATCTGTGCCACATTATTTACAAAAATACTGTGTGTAGGCTTTACCACCAAAGTTCCACCAGTGATGGAAGTATTGTCGGAAGTAGTCGGATAATCTGCCCACGCTCCACTGCTGTTCTTATACTGCCATTTGCTGACGGTTACGCCCTGCACCTGTGCCGTAAGAGTTGCCTGCGATGCACCAACTAAGGCCTGTGAAGTGTCATACTTAAATACATAAGTATCACTGCTTACTGTACACAACTTTGCATTTTCTGCATTCTTTACTAGGGTATAGGTAATATCAGCTGTAATGTTAATCGTGTTCTTTGTTTCAGAATCGTAGTAACTGATATAGCAAATATAGGTAATCATCCCAGATGAAGATGCTGACAGCTTATTCTGATTTACTGTCAAAACTCCATTTTTAGCAGTTTCACCATTTGTCAGTACCGTCTCAGATGCCACCCCATCTTTTCTCTTCCATGAAATCGTCACTCCACTTGCTGTTGGAGATACATTGGTCTGATCCAAGAAAAGAACCGGAGTTAATACAAGGTTCGTGCTTGCCCAGCTTGGTGCATAGGTATGTGGCAGTACATTCGGATCTTCACTCTGTGTCTTTGGAAGATTGGATGTGATATATGCAGACAATTTTCTTTGGTCTGTGATATCCACAAATGTCTGCTGACTGGATGTTAAAATTGTAGCCATTGAAATTCCTCCTAAAGTTTTATTTCACAATAAAAGGACGCATTATCTAACACGTCCTCAGTAGTAATCGTTATTTGTTTCATGCCGATATGGTTCTTATCCCACTCGGCATCTGCCTCTTCATCAGAGGACTTTCTGTGCCAGATAAAGCACTCAGCATCAATGCTTTCTGTAATATCCTTATCCCAGGAATAGACCTTACAGAGCATGGTACTTTTTTCGCCTTTGGTCTTGAAAATATTTACCCCCTCCACGATAAGTTCGGTTCGATACATCTTCTGAGCATTGATGCTGTCCACCTCTCCGGAGATTGCATCAATCTTCCTTGTCTGTCCATAAAGGTCATCTTCCAAAGCAGAAATGTTCTTGTCCTGCTTTACTGTTAAAGCTGAAAGGGATACACCGCTTGCACCAATCGTGATAGTGTTTCCTGCCGGATTTAAGTAATCTTTGGTTCTGCTGACACAAAGATAAGTGCCGTTGATACCATGAGGTTTGGAAATACACTCCACATACATTCTTGCCCTGATGTCTCCAATATCTGCACCCGTGTCTGATTCATCCACGATAGTAAGCTGAATACTGGTAACTCCATTTACAAGGTCAGATAATCTTGATTTGGCTTTTCTTAAGAGGTTATACGGAAGAGTCACATCATCCCATACTTCCGATTTCCAGATCCAGCCGATTTCCTTAACTGCAGCATCGTCTGAAATATAATTCTTGCCGTCATTTACAGAAGTAATATCTATCCTCTCATCGGATTCTTTTTCATTGCCCTCTTCATCGGTAGTTTTCTTTTTCGCACCAAGTGGAATCAGGGCAGTCACTCGTTCTGTATGGTCTCTTGTGATTTTTACATCTGTGATGTTCTTTCCGTATTCGACCTTCTGAACTGACTTTGTTTTAAAGTCAGCAAGATAATCGAGATACTTGCCATCACTCTCATATCGAACCATGAGATATCCGCCGTGGGTATTGATGAGTTTATTCTTAATGGCATCCATCGTAACGGAATAATCAGAACTGCTGTAAGCAACATAATCGTTGTTGTCCGCCACCGTAATATTGCCTACTTTGAACTGCTTTTGCTTTTCCACTGCCTTATTATGAACAGAGATAAACTGTTCGAACAGTCCTCGAAGCGTTCCTTTATACGAAAAAGGTGGCTGCATGGTATCCTTCAGATATGCAAGAGCCGACTCACATGTCCAGGTATGGGTATTATATAAATCACTGCCATCGTCCAGTGCTCTTCCTTCAAATACCGTTTCCTCTCCCTTTTTACAGACAATCACAGATGCCATTGGTTTGATGGAATCAATATACGGATGATTGTGTGGAGCAGATAAGGTAAGGCTGTCGATGTTCTCTGCATCCTCGCTTACCTTTGCTTCTGTGATTGCAAGTTTGGAAAGATTCGGATGATAGAATACATTCCCATCCACATATACTCGAAAAAGTCTCATAGGCATCCCTCCCTGTATCGGAAGGTTGTCATACCACTTCCTTCTACTTTGACAGCATTCTCACCATAGGTCAGCTGAAGTTCCGGCAGTTCCCACTCTCCTGCACTAAGTGTTTTACGGAAAGAATCTTCTGCTATCTTCCATGAAAGTGTGGTATCTGCTGTTGTAATAACAGTCGGAACCACTGGCATATAATCATTTTTCAGAATGACTGTTCCACTTCCATTTTGCACAATCTCCGTCATATCCACATGATATCGGTAAGAATCTCCATCCGTACATTCCATCACGAGCTGACCTTTTCCAGTAAGCGGATCATAGGAAAGTGTCAGTTGCAGAGTTCCTACTGCATAAAGATTTGGCTCCTCACTTTTTCTTACCTTGCACAGTCTTCCGGCATATTGGTTCGACATTATTTTTACTTTTCCGTCAAAATCCGACCTTGTTCCAAGTATAGACAACGTAATGGTAAAGGCTCTCGGCTTGAACGAAATCATACCAAGAGCCTCACTGAATCTGATAGGAGTATTTCTTCCCGGAACAACGACTGTCTCTGTCTGAGATTCCGGCACTGGAAATTCAACATTTTCTCGTACCCATCCAACGCTGAGCATAGACACATCATCAATATAAATATCCGGTATCATAGTGAAAGCCTCCTTGTCAGTTTCTGATTTTTACCAAGTCCGTCATCGATTGCAGGAAGTAAATGTCCCACAAGAGTTCCATCATCAAGGTAGATCCCCTTTGAACTGTTATCTGCAATAATAGCCAGGTACTTCTCCATAGAAGTCATATTAAGTCTTGAGTCAATCATTGCTTCAAGCTGTTTGTAAAAGCCTGAAAGCGGCAGGATTGCCTCTGCTCCTGCTTCTCCTCCCATCATTAGAGAAGATCCATTCATACCAAATGGTGTAGGCTTAGTCATGATACCACCATCCTTATACCAATCAATCGACAGATGTGGTACAGATGGAGGTGCAATGGATAGCTTGCCCGTCACCTTGAAATGAGGAAGTTTAATCTTAGGGAGCGACAGTTTCATACCAGAGAAAAATCCCTTAATGGCATCAACTACACTCTTGACCTTATTTTTTGCCGCCTCAATCGGTGTAGTGATTGCAGATTTTATTCCATTCCATACAGATGTAGCAGTGGATTTAATTCCATTGAAAATACTTGTTATGGTACTTTTCACGGAATTAAACACTGTCGATACTGTTGTCTTTATCGCATTGATTGGAGTAGTTACCGCCGTCTTGATTGCGTTCCATACTGTCGTTGCAGTATTCTTGATTGCATTAAATACTGTGGTGACAACTGTTTTAATGGCATTGACCACTGTTGTTACCACGGTTTTTATCCCATTCCAAACAGTCGTAAATACAGTCTTGATGGCATTCATCACTGTACTGATAACTGTAGAAACTGCATTGATGACTGTTGTGACTTTGGATTTAATTGCATCCCAAACAGTAATAACAACTTCCTTGCAGTTCTCCCAAATAAATCGGAACGGCAGTGTGATGATATCAAAAGCTGCCTCAAAGAGTGCCGCTATAAACATAATCGCAGTCTGAACTGTATTCTTGATACCCTCCCACAGATTCGTGAAGAATGTTGTGATGCCTGTCCATAGATTTACGAAAAAATCCTTAATTCCAGTCCATACTTCATTCCAAGAAGTACCGAACCATCCAAGCACCACATTGGCCACATTCTGAATCACATTCATGTAATTGGTAAAGGTATTCTTGATAAAATCCCAAACCGAACCGAAGATGCCTTTGACACCTTCCCATGCCTGCGACCAGTTGCCTGTGAAGATTCCAATGAATACATCTAAAATTCCTGTGATTACCCCAAGGACAGCTTCTAAGATATTTGCAATCTGCGTGAATACTCCCTCAAAGATAGGTGCAAGGAAATTACAAAGACCGTTCCAGATGGCAGATACAACTTCCTTAAAATTCTGGAAATCGAATCCTAATGCGTTCAGCCTGTCTGTAATGCCCTGTGCAAAGCCACTGAATACAGATTTGATTCTCTCCCAGATAGCAATAATGCTGTTTCTGAAATCTTCATTGGTTCTCCACAAATGTACAAAGGCTGCAGCCAATACGGCAATAATAGCTACTACTGCAACTACCGGAGCAGAAATACCTCCAATGGCTGCTCCCACTTTTCCCATGATGCCGGATACTCCTCCGGCATTACTCATAAAGCTTGTCAGTTTCAATCCCAGCTTGCTAAATGCCTGCATGGCCACACCGACTTTTGATATAACTGTTCCAAGGATCACAAGAAATGGACCTAAAGCCGCAACAAAAAGTCCAACCTTTACAATGACCTGCCTTGTTCCTTCGTCAAGATTATTCAGCCAATCCACAAAGGATTGAATCTTTGCTACGATGTTTTTAATCATTGGCATAAGTGCATCACCAATGGAAATTGCAAATCCTTCTACCGCAGACTTTAAGATCGTAAGCTGACCCTTTAAGTTATCAAGCTGAGTGTCTGCCATCTGCTGTGCTGCTCCACCACTGTTTTCAATAGCAGTCTGCAAGTCTGTCCAGGTATCGCCTGTATTTGCAAGCAGTGCGTTTACAGAAGAAAGATCTGTTTTATTAAAAATCTTACTGATGATATTTGCCTTTTCCTCAGCAGTCATACCATCCATGCTCGTATTCAAATCTCCAAGTACATCGTTCAGCGAACGCATATTTCCTTCGGAGTCATAAACAGACAGACCAAGTGCCTCCATCTGAGCAGCTGCTGTGTCAGTTGGACTTTGCAATGACAGAATGACGTTACGAAGGTGCGTACCACCCTCTGCTCCCTTGATACCATTATTCGCTAAGATACCAAGTGCTGTGTTTAATTCTGCAGTTCCGCCTTTGACTGTCTTTGCTGTTGCACCGATAGTTAAAATTCCCTCACCAAGCTGTCCAACAGAAGTGTTGGTACTTGATGCAGTCTTAGCCATCTGATCCACCATCTTGTTTGCATCAGAGGTTTTCATTCCAAGGGCGGACATCGCATCAGTAACCATATCCGATGCTAATGCAAGATCAAGTCCGCCAGCAGCTGCAAGGTTAAGTACAGTCGGAAGTGTATCAGCCATCTCCTGTGTATCGTATCCGGCAAGAGCAAGGTAGTTTAATGCCTCGGCACATTCACTTGCTGAAAACGCGGTTTTAGCCCCCATCTCTTTTGCAAGGTCGGACAGTGCATCCATTGTATTAACGGACTGCCCATCAAGCGTTGACATGGAATCTTTTGTGATTCCCATTGTTGCCTGAACCTGGCTCATGGAACTTTCAAAATCTGCAGCTGTCTTTACAGCAGCTCCACCCATTGCAGTAACAGCAGCGGATGCTACAGATACTTTCTTTCCTACATTTGTAAAACCATTACCAAATGATTCTACCTTTGAACCAACTTCTCCGATTTTAGACAATGTCTGATTGGTCTTAGACGCCTGTGATTCCAACTTTTGAAGTTGTGCCTCGGTCTCAGCAATCTCACGTTGAAGTGCATCATACTGCTCTTGTGTAATTTCACCTTTTTGTAACTGCTCATTTGCCTGCTGTGCCGCTGTCTTAAGGGTTGCTAATTTTTCCTTTGTTTCACCGATTGCCTGTGTCAGAAGTTTCTGCTTCTGCGCAAGAAGTGTTGTGTTAGTCGGATCAAGTTTTAACAGCTTTTCTACATCTTTTAATGCGGACTGTGTATTTTTAATCTGACCGTTGACTCCCTTTAAGGCAGTCTGCAGTTTGGTAGTATCACCGCCAATTTCGACAGTGATACCTTTGATTCTGTTTGCCATTGGCGTCTACCTCCTTAAAAAATTGCATAATAAAAGCTCGGTATCTTCCGAGCCATTAGAACTTATCGAAATCCTCCTGCGTTGCCAGATTGTCGTATTTGACAGAGTCATTTCCTTTTTCAGTCCAAATATCCATGACCATTCCAATGGTCAAATAATCTAAATCTCTGATAGAAATTCCTATCTCAAGACAACGCAAAAGGAACAGAGGTGTTGTCATCTCCCTGCTACTGCGTTTAAGTTTTTTTTAGAGTCAATGTCCGTGATAAGGTTCGTTCCCCAAAGAGCAAGAATCTCCGGAAGTACCTCATAGATAGAAAACATCTCAAACTGGTCAAGCCAATCATCGATATTATCTGGGATGGTGTTATCCGCATGATATGCCATGATATATGCTACGTTCTCGAAGATTTCCAAATCATCGATAGCGAATTCTTCTCCCTCTTCCTTACTGCCTTTATAGGAACTTTCCAACTTTGCTAAGTCCTTAAAGATGTCTCTCTTGAACTTAGCACGATATAATCTCGGAACTGTAGCAGAGGAGCGAAATGCCACCTCTTTGCCGCCAACATTAATTACTTTCTTCAGCATAATTATTTACCTCCTGTCGAAGCAGATGAGGCAGAAGCGGTCTTTGCTACTGGAACATAGACTGCCTTGTACCAATCGTTGTAGGTTGCATCTGTAGTTGTATCTCCCGTTCTTGATTTTACAAGACCATCTTCTCTTGGATCAGCCGTAAGAGAAAGTTTCTCTGTACCTGGTTCAATGGTATCTTCCTTTGTTTCAGATTCAATAGACGGACGAGATGCCGTGCAGTTATACATAACATGACGGATACACTTCGCATCACCATCGAATTCAAATAAAAGTGCAAACTTCTCCATCTCCGCAATCTTAGAGTTTTCTACAAGAACACCATTCTTGTCGAGTTCTTCCTTAAGAATTTCTGTTCTGAACCATTCCGGAATAAGGGCAATCTCTAAGTCACCGCTATAACCGTTGTTAGATACAGAACGGAAATACACGATACCATCCGCATAGAACGGAGAAGTATCACCTTCTGCATCCAAACTGATGCTTACTGCACCGGGAATTGCTTTTGGCGTTTCATAGGAATAGCCACCATCCTCTGTCCTTGTCAGCTTTGCTGCATGGACATTTTTAAGGTTGTATTTTACTTTATTACCCATAGCTTTTATGCCTCCATTTCAAATGAATATAGGACTTCATACATCTTTTCACTCTCAATCCATGTTTCCAAGCGGTCATAAAAAATGCCGTGACTGTCAAGCACGGATTCAACTTTCTGTTCTACCGACAAGTCCTTCAAATCAGTATACAGTTCTATATGAACTTCGTTTATCTTTTTATAGACCCTTCCGTCAGCAGAAAAGTTATTCGTACCGGGAATCAAATAACAGATAAACGGAGAATCTGGACTTTCTCCCTCTGCAAAATGGTCATAAGCAAAAGAAATATCCATCTCCTCTAACATTTTTAACAGCTTATCCATCACATACCTCCAAGTGCTCGTGCAATTTCTGTTTCTAATATTTCAATCGCATTTTCTTCTGCCTGAGCAATGTGTGGTCTTGCAGCCACTCTTCCACCACCACGTTTTGCGTGACCGTGTTCGAGAAGATGGGCAAGCTGATATCGGTTCTTGGAGTGTACTGTCAGTTCAAGTGAATTTGAAGTTTCCTTCGTTTTCTTGACTGTCCAGCTCTTCGCATAGGCTCCCGTATCCTTTGGTGCTGATGCAGCGATATCTTTTCTTACTGTATTTCCTGCCTTCCTTACAGACTTCTTTAAATCATCTGTAGCCAGATCTGCATACTCCTTGAGACCGTTCATGATTTCATCTGCAAGGTTATCAATCTTTACATTTGCCATCACTATCTCCTCACTTTCTCACATTTCAGTTTCAGGCATTTCTTCTTATAGTTCATGTGGTCAACAGAAACAATGTTATAAAGGGAGCCTTCAAATATAACTCTGTGTTTTGTAACATCAAGGTCTACAAGAGCCTTACAGTATCTGACCGTAAAAGAAATATCCGAATCATCTACAATAAGACCTGCCACACTCTTTTCAGAGCCGCCTTCGCCACTTACCGTTGCAAAGCAGGTGTGATAGTCTGTCCAGGCATTCTTATGATTGCCGATGGCATCTATAACAGTTTCATTCTTCTGCACGGTAATCTTCACATTCAAAAGAGCAATATCCATCAGAACACACTCCTTCTTACACCTTCAAGCAGTGAGCGAAGGGAAATGGTAAGCTGATGGTGGTCTGCATCTTCTCGATGTTCATACAGATAGGCAACTGCGTACATGACAGCAATCTTTGATGATGGAATCGCACCGAGTTCATCAACTGATAACCTGGCTATATCTGCACAGAGATTCTGCCCAGTTGTGATGAAGTTCTCGATAAGTACGTCATCATCATCAAAGTCCACACGAAGGTAACCCTTCATCTCATCAAGATTTACAATCATTTCTATCACCACCTAATAATCTGTGACACCTTATGACTGGCATTCCCTATATTTATATATAGACTTTATTTTTTATCCCTATAGAAAAGGATAGTAAATAGCCGTCATAGGGTGTCACACTTAATTATTCTTAACCCTTAGAACTTGCAGTTTCTTGCTTAAGCTTTAAGATCTTTACTGCTTCAGGAAGGATAAGCTTACCATCGACTCTTTCCTTGGCTACATAACCGACCATACCGTTACCAGCGAAAAGTTCACGCAATTCTGCAAAAGAACGAGAACCACGATCACCAATGTTGTAGTAACTATAATCACCGAATGCAATCGCATTTGTAGGTGCGAAAGCAGAAGTGTGAACAGCATAGCCAAGAACTCTGTCAGGTTCTCCTTCCTTGTATGAAGGCTGCCAGATATATGCTCCGTTGTTATCCTTAAGCTTTCTGATAGAAGCAAGTGTGGCATCATTCATGATGAAAGATGCATTCTTACGGTAAGGTCTCTTAAGACCGTATACCAAATCGATAAGGTCATCGGACTTGATGGCTGCAGTAAGAGTTGCTGCAATCTGACCACCACCGTTTGCTGCGAAGATACCAGTAGGCTTTCCAGTTCCGTTTCCGTTAAGGAATGCATCCTCTTCGGCATTAGCAAGTGCCTTACCGAACTGAGTGATGATGTAGTTTTCAAGACCGAAGGCATTGTCATAAAGCAATTCTTCAGTAACCTTGATTGCTACATGAAGCTTGTAGGCATCAAGATAGATCTGGTCAAATGTTGCATCACCAAAAGATAATGCTCCACCTTCCTCAATCCATGCTGCTGCAGGCTTGGTAGCTGCGATGTTGATTTTGTGCTGACCTGCTGTAGTAATCTTTGTAGCAAGGCTGCGCATGATGTTCTCACCATCAAGCACATCGATAAGTCTTCTGTCATACTCTTCCGGCACAAGATATCCACCATCGGCATCTACACCTTCCTGAAGTACATTGCTTACATTACGGAAATTAGAACGCATTGCAGAAAGCATCGCATCCTTATAAGCATCAGAAGCACGACCCTTCTTTACTTCCTTGGCATCACCCATAAAAGGCTTACCGGTGATTGGAGAATTAACAGGCTTTGCAAGTTCTGCTTCTCTGCGTTCTGCTCTTGTTTGACGATCAATCGCAGCTGTCAAATCCTCAATTTCCTTTTCCATCTTGTTGTAGGTTGCTGTGTCCTCTTCGGAAAGCACACCATTCTTGTCTTCATGGGTCTCAACAAAGTTCTTTGCAGTATCCCACACTTTTGCTCTTTTTTCGATTAAATCCTTAATAGTCATAATAGAATTCCTCCTTAAATGAATTTCTTAATAAAATCAAGACGCTCCTTAATCTCTTTTGCAGGAGTGCCGTTACTTGCAGGTGCAGTGATTTCTGCCTGCTTTGTTACTGTCTTTTCAGGCTGGACATAATGTTTTTCCAGTTTGTTGATAAGAGCGTTGTTTACAGCCTTGCGTGAAAAAAGCATCGAATTGGCAGGAACTTTCTTTTCCTCTTCTTCAATGCTTTCATCTTCATCCTCTTCATCAGGATCTTCTGTATTCGGTTTTGTTTCTGCTCTTGTGATAATGTCATCAGCAAAGCCAAGTTCAACAGCCTTGTTTGCATCCATCCAGGTTTCTGCGTCCATCAAGTGACTAAGCTTTGCTCTTGTAAGACCAGTCTTAATCACATAGGCATTGATAATGGACTCTTTCACTTCTGCAAGCATATCGATTGCCTTCTGCATTTCTGCGTGGTCACCGAATGCAAATGTTGCAGGGTTGTGGATCATCATCATGGATACAGGAGACATAAAAACTGTATTTCCTGCCATCGCAATGACCGATGCTGCTGATGCTGCAATACCATCAATCTTCACTGTGACATTGCCCTTGTACTGTGTGAGCATATTGTAAATCTGAGCCGCAGCCACACAATCACCACCCGGAGAATTAATCCATACAATAATATCTCCATTTCCGGCATTTAACTCATCCTTGAAAAGCTGTGGTGTGACGTCATCATCAAACCATGACTCCTCGGCAATCGTGCCATGCAACTCAAGGATTCGTTCTGCGACTTCTTCGTTTGCCTGGTTTAGAGTCTTTCGGCTCTTCCAGTTCCAGAACTTCTTGTTCTTCATCTGTCTTCTCCTCTCCGTCTGATGTATCTGGACTTGTTGCAAAGATACCTGCATCTTCAAGCTTGGTCATATTGCCATTGATAAGGTAAAGGTCACCACCCAACTCAGCAGGAATCCTGTCGAGATTTTCAAGTTCCCTTATGTCATTGGCAGACATCCAGCCATTCTGTCTTGCAGTGGCATAACCATTCATTCGACTCTGATAGTCACCACGAAGAAGTCCGTCCACATTAAACTTGATAAAATAATTCTGTTTTTCCTCTGCAGATAACAGAGAACGAGCCATGTTCTGCTCCCACCTTGATACCCAGGGGTCAAGGGTGTATTTCACGAACTCAAGTGACTGCTGCTCAATATTAGAAAAGCTCGACTTCTCAAGGTCTCCTACCATATGAGGTGGGACTCTGAAAATTCGAGCAATCTCATCAATCTGAAATTTTCTTGTTTCTAAAAACTGTGCCTCGTTTGGAGAAATGGAAATCGGTGTGTACTTCATCCCTTCTTCCAGAACAGCAACCTTATGTGAATTTGCACTGCCACCAAATGTCTGTGACCAGCTGTCCCTTACCTTTGATGGGTCCTTTAGAGTTCCAGGGTGCTCTAATACACCGCTTGGTGCAGCTCCATTTGCATAGAACTTACTGCCGTATTCTTCAGCTGCTATGGCAAGTCCAATCGCATTCTTGGCCATCGCAATTGGCGAGTAACCAACAAGACCGTCAAAGCCAAGTCCCGGAACGTGCATGACTTCATCAGGTGTAAGCCTTACGGTGGAGCCTTTATTTGTAGGAGCATCATCAGAACTTACCTGGTATTCATAATACAGATGTCCTTTATCGTCTCGGTCAACTCTCATACGATTTGGCATCAATGGATAAAGAGCAATAATCTCACCCTTGCCATTTCTTATGATCTGTGCGTAGGCATTACCCCAAAGCAGTAAGTGTGTCATAAGTGTTTCCCTGAAAACAAAGCTTGTCATTTCAGGGTTCGGTTCATCGTGCAGCAAATGATAGAGATTATGATTTAATGCTTTTTCTTTTCCACCATCATCGTTATAATGATAGACATGAAGTGGCAATCCTGCGATAGCCTCCGAAAGGATACGGACGCAGGCATAAACCGCTGTCATCTGCATGGCACTTCGCTCATTTACATTCTTCCCGGCAGTACTTCCACCCATGAAGAATGAATAAGCACTACCGCTTGTTCGGTTGGTAGGAGCATCTCTTGTCCTAAATAATCCCGAGAAAATACTCATCGTTTTTTCCTCCATTGTTTTTATAATTTTCCAAAAGAAAGAAGTTGATTGCTAATGTATAAATATGATGTTGATTTTGTCAAAATCCGTGGTGCAGATAAAACACCTAGAAAACGTCCATTCAAAGCAGAACGAAATCTTACTGTTTCATCTGTAGTTGGGTACAACAATAAAGACGTACCAGCACTTCGTATCAACGGTATGTGGCTTGAAGATCTAGGCTTTCATACTGGAGATAAAGTTACTATCCATTGTGAAAACGGTAAGCTTGTCATCGAAAAATCAGAAGACCAGTAGTCCTCTTGTATCATAGACCGATTCGGTCACTTCATTACCGCATCTGATTGCTCTATCAAGTGCCATGATTGTTGCTATCGCACCATCAATTTTTTCAGTAGACTTTTCCTTGTCAGCCTTAATATTTCCTGCCGGGTCTGTACGAATAAAGATGTTGTCCATATTCCATCTGAGAACCGGATGCCCACCATGGGCTATTTTCTTTTCAAGCACAAGTTTCATCAGTTCTTTGGTTGGTGGACTCATATCCTTAAATCCCTGTCCGAATGGAACAACTGTAAATCCCATTCCTTCAAGGTTCTGAACCATCTGAACTGCTCCCCAACGGTCAAATGCTATTTCACGGATATTGAATCTCTCACCAAGACTTTCTATGAAATTCTCGATGTATCCATAGTGAACAACATTTCCTTCGGTTGTCTGCAGATATCCTTTTCTCTCCCACAAGTCATAGGGAACATGATCCCTTCTTACTCTAAGGTCAAGCGTATCTTCCGGCACCCAGAAATAAGGAAGAACTACAAACTTGTCTTCTTCATCAAGTGGCGGAAACACAAGCACGAATGCCGTGATATCCGTTGTACTGGATAAATCCAGTCCGCCATAACATACACGGCCTTCCAGGTCATCTTCATTGACCGTGAAGTTGCAGGCATCCCATTTTTCCATCGGCATCCATCTTACCGATTGCTTTACCCACTGATTAAGTCTTAGCTGTCTGAAGGAGTTTTCTTCTCCGGGATTCTGTTTTGCAGAATCACAGGCAGCTTTTACTTTTTCTATAGCAACGGTAATACCAAGTGATGGATTTGCCTTTTTCCACACTTTAGGGTCTGTCCAGTCTTCAGACTCGTCTGCTCCGTAGATGACGGAATAAAAGGTAGGGTCAACTTTTCGCCCTGCCTCAATGTCGAGTGCCTTCTGATGTATCTCGTAGCAGATGGAGTTCGTATCATTTCCGGCTGTTGTAATAAGAAAATACAACGGCTGCATACGGGCATCACCCGAACCCTGAGTCATTACATCATAAAGTTTTCGATTTGGCTGTGTGTGCAGCTCATCGAAAATTACTCCGTGTGTATTAAAGCCATGCTTGTTGGCCACATCTGCCGACAGAACCTGATAAAAGCTGTTGGTCGGCTTATATATCAGCTTCTTTTGCGACTCCAGTATCTTCACTCTTTTCATAAGAGCCGGACAGAACCTTATCATGTCAACGGCAACATCAAATACAATTTTTGCCTGATTTCTGTCTGCTGCACATCCGTACACTTCCGCTCTTTCTTCTCCATCACCACATAAAAGAAGAAGTGCAACGGCAGCTGCAAGCTCCGATTTGCCCTGTTTCTTGGGTATTTCAATATAAGCTGTGTTGAACTGTCTGTATCCGTTTGGCTTTAATACTCCAAATAGATCTCTAATAATCTGTTCCTGCCAGTCTATCAATTCAAATTTCTTTCCTGCCCACGTTCCTTTGGTATGGCATAGTTCCTCAATAAAGCTGACAGCATAATCCGCCATCTGCTCATCATAATGAGAAGACTTCGCCATAAGCTTCGTGGGTTTATACTTTTTCAGTTTTCTCATTTGCCATCACCTCCACAAATAAAAATAGCCACCATCATCGGTGACACCAATAAATATTTCTATATGAGATACAGAAGCCTTTCAGCTTCCGTTCCCGATAACATTTCGTTATTCAGTCTAGTTAAAATCATTCAACAGGATGCAAAGAGCAAGTTTCGCCTCTTCGCAGGTCGGCTCAATATCCCAGCCTCTATCGTAGTTGGCGATCCACTCACCGTCCATCTTAAGGCTCAGTTTAGAAATCATACCACCGTTGATGCCGTAATCCTCGCTAGGTTCTTCAAAAGATTTCACCCAGTATTTTACGCTCTTGTATCCGCCATTCCCCTTAGGGATTCCGATTGTTCCTTCTGACCACATGCTTATCTCACCTCCATCTTGATTGCTGGAATTCTTGCATGCTCTCCAGTCTTCCAATCGCTGTGTCTTGCGTTGACTGTTGTAAGTCCGTTCATGTAAATGCCTTCTTTCTCAAATGCTGCGAGGGTTTCGATAAGGCTTGAAAATGTTGAACTGATGGTAAACTCTGTGATTCCTTCTGCTCTTAAACAGTCTGCAATCTCTTTGATGTCGTAATCCCAAATGACCTCGTTAAAATCAATAAGGTCGTTGCCAGATTCTTCTTTGGAAGTTCTGTATGCCCAGAAAAGTGTAGGATTGATTCCTGCGTCCTTAAGGTTTCTTACCTTCTCTTCGATTGCCTTTTCAAATGTTCTGATTTCCTTCATTGTGATGTCCTCCTAAGTGTTTTCTTTTCCTTTCGGTACACTATATATCACTCTAAAAGCACATAATAGCAAGTTAATTACTGCATAAATGTAACAATTATTTCAAATAGATAACTGTGTATCTTATGCCTCTCCATAAAGGATAAAATGGACATAATCTGCTCGATTTTCCTCTAGGAAAATCACAAGTTCGTAGAAACCATATTCATTGGCAAGCCTCTGAACCATCGTTACATCAAACATATTGGTAAGACCTGAGACTCTGATATATAAAATCTGTTCTTTTATCTTCTCATCCATAATCTTACTCCTCGTCTGTACAATCCGGCAGTCCCATTGCAAGTTCTGTATATACCTTCGTGTATCTGCTTTGTTCACTGCCTTCGGATGATGCCATTGCTCGAAGGTAAAACTCTATCGCATCCTTTCTGCTATCCCATGTTTCGGTGCTGCCGTAACAAGTGACCTTCACATTATCAAGCTTTCTGCAACTGTCCTCCCCATAAACTACATTGAGTCCCGAACCATTATCCCAAGAAACCATGATACTTGCTGTGTCATCTACACCAACAACTGTGCCTTTTGTCCCAATCGGCGGTGCCTGCACATCATCCATATGGGTAAGTTGTACTCTGCATCCGACAGGATACTGTCTGCGTACCCTTTCCACAATCTCTTTACTTGGAAATCTCATCGTCTGCTGCCTCCTTCTTTGCTACATTTTTGAAAGCAGATGAACCACTGAGATTCTTTAGCAGAATCTTTCTGTCGGCTTTGTACTCATCACCGATAAATCCAAGTCTTAATAGAAAGCATCTGAATGCATATTTTTCATTCGTCACTTCTTTTTTCGTGGAATTGATTCTTTTCTGCTCTTTACTCATCCTGCAAAGTGCAGCAATGAAATCGGTGTATGCTTTTGCTGTATCACTATCCGGCAATTCTGAAAACCAAGGGAACGAAACCTTCTCCTCATCAATCTTGATTCGGATGTCATCTACCCTCAGTGCCTTCTTAATAAGTTCTCCCTTTGCATTAAGTAAATTTGTAAGGTTTCCAACTCCAACTTTCTCAATCGGAATCGCCACTGTAAGCTCCACGTTTTCGCTCTGTGGCGTTTCTTTTGATCCTTCGGATACTTCGTTACCTTCTGCTATAAAGCCTTTATCGGAAAGTTTCTGAAAAAGGTCATTGATGTCCTTTGGAAAAATGTTCTCCTCGAACTCAGCTCCACCGTTCTTGTCGATAATCAGTCCACCAAAGTCATATGCAACTGTCGGCATTCCCATGTACTTTGGCTTTGTTCCAAGAATTTCTCCGATTGCTGTAACCAGTGCTTTTCTTTCAGCTCCTGTTCTGTTAAATTCTACTCTCATAATGAGTACCTCCTTTGTTTTTCGGTACTACATATATCACTCTAAATGCAGATAATAGCAAGTGATTCTGTGTAGAATAAGCACCGATTTATTCCGTAGATTGTTGTGCATCATACACTACTCTCCATCTGCTTTCTCTACCTCTCTTACAAGGTCGGAGTATGCGATTTTTTCTCCATTTCTGATAACAAATACATTCTCTGCATCTCCTGTATCTTCTACATATCTTCGAAGAATAACAGATGCATACTTTTCATCCAGTTCCATCGTGTAACAGATACGATTGGTCTGTTCGCAGGTCATCAGAGTCGAACCACTACCGCCAAAGGTATCAATGACGATTGCATTCTCCCTGCTTGAGTTGCCCATAGGATAAGCAAGCAAATCAAGAGGCTTAGATGTTGGATGGTTCTTGTTTTTCTTTGGTTTATCAAAGTTCCAGATAGTAGTCTGACTTCTGCCGGCACTCTTGCTCCAGTAATGTTTGCCATTCTGAAGGAAACCATAAAGCACTGGTTCATGCTGCCACTGATAATCACTTCTGCCAAGAACAAGAGAGTTTTTAACCCAAATGCAACAGCCACTCAAATGAAATCCTGCATCTACAAAGGCTCGTCTAAAATTCAACCCCTCTGTATCTGCATGGAATACATAAGCTGAGCCACCACTTTCAAGATGGCTTGCCATGTTCTTAAATGCAGAAAGCAGAAATTCATAGAACTTATCGTTTGCCATTTTATCGTTCTTAATAGAAAGGCCATCAGAACTTTCAAATGCCACGTTATATGGGGGATCGGTAATCACAAGATTTGCTTTCTTTCCTTCCATAAGTGCATCTACATCTTCACTTGATGTAGCATCACCACACATCAGTCTATGTCTGCCGACTGTCCAGATATCACCCTTTTCTACAAAGGCAGCCTTTTCAAGTGCAGCTGATAAATCATAATCATCATCTTTTACATCCGATGTATCATCATTACCAAATAAATCAGCTAGGTCATTTTCATCAAAGCCTGTAAGACCAATATCAAAATCAGCACCTTGCAAGGCCTCAATTTCTACTCGCAAAAGTTCTTCATCCCAACCTGCATCAATTGCCATTCGGTTGTCGGCAAGAATGTAGGCTTTCTTCTGTGCCTCAGTAAGGTAATCGACAAATACACAAGGTACTTCTTTGATGCCCTCTTCTTTGGCAGCCATGATTCTGCCGTGTCCGGCAATTACATTGTATTCTCTGTCAATAATGACAGGATTGATAAAACCGAACTCACGAAGAGAGGATCTCAGCTTCATGACCTGTTCTGCAGAATGGGTTCTTGCATTATTTACATAGGGAATTAATTTTGATACAGCTACAAGCTGCATTTCTGTTGTTGTCTTACTCATAGCCACCTCCACTAAAAAAGACCCCACTCAGCGAATTTTTCAAATCCACCTACGGAGTCTATGTAATCTTTTGCAATATTCACGATGTCCTGATATGGGATTCCGTCGATTGTAGCATCACCAATGGCACAGCAGATTTCTACAGGCTTTCCTGTTTCCTGTGCTTTTAGGAATGCGTAGATATTGACTGACACATCTGCCTTTGAAAGATCCTTGCCATGAAGACCTCCACCAGTCACTGACTCAGCCATGTCACTTCCTAGCTTTCTGTTGGTCGCACCGGAATCTACATCAATCCCACCAGTCCAATCACCGAGCGGATTGACTTCAGCATTTGGATATGTGCTTTTCAAATCTGTAGTTTTTGCATTGCTCTGACAGATGATAAGTCTTGCCTCATCAAGAATGTACTTTCCATCCGTAGGATAAGAAGTGTAGATTTCTCTTGCAATCTTAGAGAGTGCTTTCTGTTCCTCTGTCAGTGGCACACCTTTGAAGATTCCATTGTCACCACATCTCATTCCCTTTGACTGATTTTCTGCCAAATGCACATCCTGCGGAACGATCTGAATAAACACACGGATGCCCGGTGCCATTCGATCCACGATAAATGCTACATCTTCTTTTTCCAAAGGTGCGGAAGTTTCGATTACTACATGACCATAACCATGACCAATGAGCGCCTCCACAGCAATCTTTGGATTTTCCTGTTTTTTATATGCTAGGTCGACAATCGCTCCTGCAATTCTGTCTGCCACCTTATCCGGATGGTTCGGATTTACTTTTTCAATCATGCTATCTTCCTTCCCTTGCTCTTAGGAGTCTCTCCATCAAATCATTCTGTGGAGCAGCATCGTCATAATCGGTACTGCAGTTCTCCTTCACAATCTGAAATATTTCATTCCACAGCCTTACGGCTTGGTTCATATAGTTAATGCCAATATTGATAAACGGAGATGGGATAGGTTTCTGTGTGGTGGGATGTTTGGAAAGAAAACCTAGCTTATTGGTCATCTCCTCACACTGAATCCAACGAGCAGAACACATCGCATATCTTTCAAGCAGCTGCGGTGATACTTTCGATGCACACCCTATCTTCTTCAGCCACTGCCACGTCTCCTCATAGATTTCGGATGCCTGTAGTTCTGATCCATCTCTTTGTTCTGCTGACAGGAAGTCATGTGGCTTTGGCATCTCCACACCCTCCACATCTGGAATATCCAAGACTTCTAGTTTTCTGCCTCCCGGATTTCCACTGTTTGCCTTTTCTTTAACAGCCGATTTCTTTCTTCCAGCACCAGGTCTGGCACCACCACGGCCGCCTATATTATTTGATTTTGTAGGCACGTCTCGTTCCTCCTTTGAATTTCTAAAAACAGTTATAAGGGTAGCCAGCTTTATTACCCTTTTGATTTCGCCTTTTTCACACGCAAGACCCCACGCCGTTCCACGGTGACGGTCATTTTAGAGATTTTGACCGCCCCTAGGGTTAGTCATCATATCCATAAACACGATGTTTTTTACTTCCGCGATAATCACCACGCTCTGCATGGATCTTGGCATGACAGCTTTTGCAAAGAGAAATCAAATTGTCTTTGTTATGATTGCCACCCTCTGACAGCGGTAGCTTGTGATGAACTTCATCCACCGGAGCAATGATTCCTTTTTCAAAACAGATCTCACAGAATGGATGTTCCTTAACATAGCTGTCACGGATTCGTTTCCATGCTCTTCCGTACCTGCGGCGTACAGCTTTATCTCTGCCATACTTCTCGTAGGAACGATTAGCTTGTTTCTCATGCTCCTCACAGTATCTTCCGTCCGTTAGGTTGGGACAGCCGGGATAACTGCAGGGACTCTTTGGTCTTCTTGGCATATCTGCACCTCCTTCATCAATAACAAAAGCCTCTGCGGGATTTCTCCTACAAAGGCTCTGCTTTTCTATCTATTTTTCTATTCTAATAGTATCACACCTGCTATGGCGAACTCTAGATGAACTAGGGTGAAGTCGGGTGAAGTGTTTCAAAATGCGTGATTGCTCTAACATGAATCATCTGTGTCCAACGAAGAGTATAATACATTTTCTTGGAAATCTGTTTCATTGATAACATCATCACATATCTGTAACGAAGAACCATAGCCTCATTCTCATCCTCAATTACTTCAATTGCAAGATCTATTTCTTCTTTAAGTTTTGCAAGTCGTATGTAATCTTCTTTGATTTCACGCTCTAACTCATCGGCTTTCTGCAGATACTTTACAAAAGGTGCATCTATATTTCTTGATGCTGAATAATGCTCTTCAAATCCAGGAGATGATACAGAACAAGCAAGTTCTCTATAATACTTTACCTTTTGTTCCTTCACTGAAATTCTTCTTTGAAGAACATAAGGTTGTTTTAAAAATTCTGTTGCTGTCATAATCCTAACCTCCGAAAATATAAAATTTTCCTTGGATTGACTCTGATTGTCTTAGATTTACAGTCTTGCCTTAACTGCATCGATCAGTCTGGTTTGGCTTGCATCCTTATGTGTCAGGGCATCCAGAATATCCTCATCAATGGTTCCGGCTGTTACGATGTGCTGTACCACAACTGTGTCTTGCTTCTGACCCTGTCTCCAAAGACGGGCATTGGTCTGCTGGTAAAGTTCCAAAGACCAGGTAAGTCCAAACCACACGATATGGTTGGAAGAATGCTGCAGGTTCAATCCGTGTCCGGCAGAAGCTGGATGGATCAAGCCAACATCGTATTTTCCTTCATTCCACTTGCGGATATTCTCCTCAGTAACAATTCTGGAATACGAAACCTTCAGCTGATCCAGCTTTTCTGTGATACGTTCCAGATCATGTTTGAACCAGTAACATAAAAGAATCGGGCCTTGTGCTGCTTCGATGATATCCTCCAATGCTTCCAGCTTTCTATCATGAATATGAACTGCTTCTCCGGAATCTGAATAAATAGCACCATTTGCCATCTGACATAACTTTCCTGAAAGTGCTGCTGCATTTGCTGCTGTAATTGCTTCTTCCTTATACGGAAGCAGGTAATCTTCTCTCATTTCATCGTACTGTGCCTGCTCAACTTCATCCATATAGACCGGATATCTTGTTTCAATCAGCTCTGGCATTTTCAAGTGGTCCATAGCTTTCATAGAAATAGTGATATCGTCAATCTTGTCATAGATCTGCTTCTCAGCTCCTGGACGCAGGCGATAAGAATAAACAATCTGACCGTTCATACGATCCGGTACAAAATACTGGTTTCTATACTGGGTGATGAATCTTCCAAGTCTTGCACCCATATCCAGGCACTTGAACTGTGCGAATAAATCCATCATTCCATTCGGAGAAGGCGTACCGGTAAGTCCTACGATTCTTTTTACACGAGGTCTCACCTGCATAAAAGCCTTAAAACGCTTCGAGTTCCAATTCTTAAAAGAACTTAGCTCATCGATAACAACCATATCGAATTCAAATGGCACCTTACTCTTTTCTACAAGCCACTGCACATTTTCACGATTGATGATATAAATGTCAGCATCCTTCTTCAAAGCTTCGATTCTCTCTTTCTCAGTTCCAACCGCTACGCTATATCTGAGGTGGGATAAATTATCCCATTTTTTAATTTCATCAGACCAGGTAACCTTTGCCACTCGAAGCGGTGCGATTACTAAAACCTTCGATACCTCAAAGGAATCATACATAAGCTGGTTGATAGCATCTAAGGTACAAACTGTTTTACCAAGTCCCATTTGTAAGATAACTGCTGCAATCGGATGGGACAGAATAAACTCGGTTGCATATCTTTGATAATCATGTGGATTGTAAATCATTCAAAATTCCTCCAATCTTGTCCGGGTGATCCAGCACATAAACCTTCACACCTATTTGTCTTAGTTGGTTGTGGCGATGGACTTGAATGGGACGTGGCTTCTCACCTGGGCGCTTCACTTCCACAAAGCCAATCTTCCCGTCAGGTATAATGACGATGCGGTCGGGCCACCCTACAGTACCTGATATCCACTTCTCACATAAGCCGCCACGCTTTTTCACTTCATCAATTAACTGCTTTTCAACTTCACGTTCTCTCACGGCAGACCTCCATCAAAATTTCATAGGTGACACCCATTCCTCTCATTTCCAAAACTTCTCTTATAGCATTTTTTATTAAAAATCTTTCTATAGGGACTTTTAGGGTAAGAGTAGAATGACTACCACTTTTTTATATTTTCGCAGTAGAAAAAGTTTTAGATTTGACCGTTTTGACTGTCATTCCTCACTTTTTCTACTGCTACTTCTATAAAAGGACTTTCACAAGCGTCACTGCTTATTCAAGGAAGTCCTGGCCTTCCTTCATGCGAAGGCTATAAATAAACGAACCTTTATTTGTTTTGCGTCTTACAAAACCAGCCTTCTCAATGGCGCCGTAAAAATCCGTAGTGCTTCTGATGTACTCGCCATTTAACATGCAGTGCGCACGATACGCCTGATAAAACTCACCAGATTTTACACCGGAAGTGTTGTCAGCCTTTTCACAGCATTCATCTAAGAACTGACCAAGCCAATCGTTATCCTCGCGGTATGCTTTGACTGCCTCCTCAACCACCTTGGGTTGTTTCGTTTTAAAGTCCGCTGCGATAGCTTTTTTAGCACCCTCAATAATCCAGCTCATAATGTAACCGCCGGCATTATCAAAGAGGTAATCAGCATAGTTCTTAATATCGGAGGCGCCGGTAATCTTTGCATTGAAGGGGATAACCACCAAACGACGCCAGATACCATCATCATTGGCCCCGACCTTAGGCAGGTGATTGGTATAAAGCACCAACGTATGAGAAGGTACAAAGGAAAACGGATCCTTGTACTTTTTCTCAGCCTGAATTTCATCGGTCGAGCAAAGCTGTTTTACCGTTGCGGTATTCAGGCGCATACCTTCTTCCATTTCCGATGCAATGATGAGACGTTTTCCTTTAAGCTCCGCCATCTCTGGCTTCACGTTACGTTTGCAATTCATAGTAAGCGCTTCTGCGGAAATCTTACCTGCGTAATTCCCAAGCACACGATAGATGGTGTTCCAAAACGTACTCTTACCATTGGCACCGCCGCCATAAGCGATAATCATATGCTCCTGGAACACTTTACCCACAGCTGCTTCACCAACAGTGAACTGCACATAATCAATCAGCTCTTTGTCACCTAAGAAAAAGGTATCCAGTGCTTCCTCCCAGGTTTTCTTACCTGCTTCCGATGGTGAGCAGGCAGTAATTTTTGTAATGAAATCTTCTGCCTGGTGGTCTCTGCCACCGGCCAGTCCTTTTTCCATATCAACAGTCGCTTCCGGTGTGTTAATCAGAAATGGGTTCTTATCCAAATCTGAAACATTGATGGAAAGCATCGGCTTCGCGGTATTTAAGGTAGAAACGATGTACTTGTAATCTCTGCGCTTCTGCACAAACTTGAGATATGTCTGTGCACCAAGAAGCATGAAATACAACTTCATCAACTTCGGAGTGTCACACGCCTTTTCCAGTGCTTTACCACCTGCCCTTGCTGTCACTTCATCAACGCCTGCTGCAATTAAAGCCTTCACTGCTGATTCCACCGCATCCTGTGCATCTGCAAGCTGCAGATCCAAGAACTCCTCTGTCGCTCCAACTGCTAACTGCTTATCCTCACGCCAGCAATCACCGTCGTAACGCAGGTAATCCGTCGCTGTTGTGAACTTGAGCTCATTGCCATATTCACGAGTTAACATCTTAGCTTCACCGATATCAGAGTAATCCTCTGGCTTCATACCAGCTGATCCAAATTCGTCGTTGTACTCTTCTGGCGGCACATAGCCATCGGAAGTCATAACTTTCGTTGTGTAAAAATGAGTAGCACTATTCCAAATAGTGGCGACTTCATCTTTTGGAAGCGGCGGATCACACTTGTTCACATATTCCATAAATACCTGGAAGGATCGATCATCAGATAATCCATACTTTTTCAAGATTCGACCTGCATAATGGCTCAGTGTCTTATTACGACTTCCTTCTAAAATTGGACCCGAATGTGCTGGAGCATCAAACTCCTCGTCTTCCTCCGGAGCACCCGTCACCAAGTCTCCGTCAGACAAATCGTCCATAATGCTCATCCAACCTTCATGCCAGGTAACTTCTGACACATCACAACCAAATAAAAATCTGGCAGCATCGAGAGCATTTTCATCGAAGAATGGGTACTTCTTATAAAGAACTTCCTTCACGTTTGCATACTCATCAGCATCATTGATTGCTTTCACTGGAAAAATCACATGAAATCTAGGGGCTGCTGGGTGCGATCCCTTTGGCAACATATGATGTCGGCTCGGCACCAGACAATAATCGATGTCTGGGAACATCTCATCCATCTTTGCTTCCGTAATGAACTCCGATGAATCATCGGTGTGGTCATTATCCACGTCCATGACGATGGCATTCGAAGTCACGAAATTGTCCTTGCTTCTGTAGTTACCTTTATACTCAGCGCAAACATGATCTTTTTTGACTGCTTCCTGGAGAACATCAGGACTATCTACTTCCACCCTGTGTGGGTAGTCGCAGTTAGCTTTATTCCCGGTGCAGTCGGCTGTGTAAATAACAAAATTCATACTTAACATTCCTCCTGCAATCTCTCTGGACCTATCTCCAGAGCTCTGTTTGTTTCGTTACACGAACTATCGAAATATCTGATTTTCTTACCGTGTCTCTTGGCTTTTGCTATCTCAGCGCACATGCCTGCACTAGCTTCTTCACCAAATACCCACAACTCGTCACACTTTCCAAGCAGCACCATATCCATAAACATGGCCAACTCTCGTTCCGACTCTTCCTTCATATAAAGAGGAAGCAGTAAATGCGGCGCGAGTGGTATGGCATCCTGGTCCACTGCGAATCGGCTGTATCGTTTCGCTGCTTCTGTATTGGTAACAACATCACCGGAATACTTAGAGCAAATATAGACAAGCGGCAGATACTTCTTCTTACTTGCCTTTGCTATTGCTTCAGCTGCAGTTGGATCAGGATAGCCTTCCTGATTACGTCCAAATACGCTCATGGCTCTCACTCTCCTTTCGTTAAAAGATAGAAGTTTTACCTTCTTCAACTTCCTAAGGGGAATTAGCCACCCAAATTCCGGCGCTTTTCAAAAATTTCTAAAAAAATATGTCAGGCACGAATCGCTTCCTTATATAAGCGAAACAGCCTGACATTTTTATTTTCACAAAACCCGGAATTTCATCTCGCACTTTCCCTTAGGTAGTTAGAAGGGTATGAGGCACAGGTCAAAAAGAAAATTTAAAAAGTTTTCAAAAAAACCGGAATTCACTCCTTCGAATCCCCTTAGGAAGTTAGAAAGGCAGAAAGCCAATCGGAAAGCGAGGTTAAGAAGATGACAAACACAAGAGATTCTGCCAGTCCTATTGATGCAGTTGATGAAGAGCTTATTGACACGCTCATTGCCATCAGCGTCGTAGCAAAAAGACTGGCAGCCAAACTAAGACAATCTACTGAAAATCAAAGAGAAAGTGAGGAACCTGAAAATGAGTAAGATGTCGAATTTAGATATTGTCCTTGATGAGATGATCACCGCTGGACAGAAAATGATTGATGCAGCTACTGCATTAAAAGAAATGTTCTCAGAAACTGCTCCTGAAATGAGCAAGGTTGAAACAAAAACAAAAAAGAAAGAAGCTCCTGCACCGGAAGTTGAAGTAAAGAAATACTCCTTCCAGGAAGTACGCGGAATCATGGCTTCTCTTGCTGGTAAAGGTAAGAAAGCTGAAGCAAAGGCTCTCTTAACTAAGTATGGTGCTAGTCGCCTGAGTGATGTGAAAGAGGAAGATTATCCTGCTTTAGTGGCTGAGGCCGAGGTACTTGCCAATGGCTAAACACGCATTCCTCTCCGCATCAGCTTCTCACCGTTGGATCAACTGTCCACCTTCTGCAAAGCTCTGCGAAGGGATCAAAGATGAGTCCTCACCCTATGCGCTGGAAGGTACCGACTGTCATGAGCTTTGTGCCTACTTAGTAGAAAAGGCGCTAGGACGTGATGTAGAAGATCCAACAGAGAACCTTACTTATTACAGTGGTGAGATGCAAAACTGTGCGGAAGAATACAGAGATTATGTTCTGGAGCAATTCGAACGTTCCAAGAAATTCTGTAGTGACCCTATGGTATTCATTGAACAGAGGCTTGACTTCTCTCACTGGGTTGAGAACGGATTCGGAACCGGTGACTGCGTCATTATTGCTGACGAAGTTCTCCACATTATTGATTACAAGCATGGTCTTGGAGTCCTTGTGAAATCCGAAGGTAACAGTCAGATGATGTGCTATGCGCTCGGTGCTCTGGAAGCATTCGATAATTTATATGACATCAGCACTATCGAAATGACAATCTTCCAGCCACGAAGAGAAAACGTATCTACCAGCTCCATCAGCAAAGAGGATCTTCTTAAATGGGCTGCTGAAGTATTAAAACCAACCGCTGCCCTCGCCTATGAAGGCAAAGGTGAATTTAAGGCTGGTGATCACTGCCAGTTCTGCAAAGTAAAAGCTACTTGTAGAAAGCGCGCAGAAACCAACCTAGAACTTGCAAAGTACGATTTCGAGATGCCTGCTACCCTTGATGATTTCGAGATTGCAGCAATTCTTCCAAGAATCGACCAGTTGATTTCTTGGGGAAATGACATCAAAGATTATGCACTAACACAAGCTCAGTCTGGAACCCACTACGAAGGTTTCAAAATCGTGGAAGGCAGAAGCAACCGTAAATACATTGACAACGCTGCTGTCGCAGAAGCGGTAACTGCTGCCGGATATGATCCATACGAAAAGAAGCTACTTGGTATCACTGCCATGAGCTCTCTGCTTGGAAAAAAGCAGTTTGAACAGTTACTTGGTGGACTTGTTTATAAGCCACCAGGCAAACCTGCACTTGTTCCTGAGTCTGATAAAAGACCAGCCATGAACACTGCAGCAGATGATTTTAATGACAATTAACAGGAGGAAAATATTATGTCTAAGATCGCAAACCCTACAAAAGTTATCACAGGAGTAAACACAAGATGGTCATACGCTAACGTGTGGGACCCTAAGTCAATCAATGGAGGCGCACCAAAGTACAGCGTTTCTCTTATCATTCCAAAGTCAGATACCGTAACCGTAAACAAGATCAAAGCTGCAATCCAGGCAGCCTACGAGGAAGGTGAATCCAAGCTTAAGGGAACTGCTAAAGTTTGTCCTTCACTTGATGTTATCAAGACTCCTCTTCGTGACGGAGACAAGGAGCGTCCTGGCGATGAAGCTTATAAGGATAGTTACTTCATCAACGCCAACTCTGCTACTGCACCTGGCATTGTAGATGCAGATCGTCAGCAGATTATTGAGCGCTCCGAAGTTTACAGCGGCGTGTACGGTCGTGCTTCCATTAACCTTTACGCATTCAACTCCAACGGTAACCGTGGAATCGCCTGTGGGCTTAACAACCTTCAGAAGATTCGTGATGGTGAGCCTCTTGGCGGTAAGTCTAGAGCTGAGGATGATTTCGCTACCGAAGAAGATGACGATTTCTTAAACTAATCTGCAACACAATAAAACCAGCTGGCAGTGGAATAACTGCTGCCAGTCATCTTAGAAAAACGAGGTGAAATATAATGACAACTTATCAAGAATTAATGTTATCGGTTTGCTTTGGTGCCACAATGGGATATCTTCTCTTTGGACTCGGAATGATGATCCATGAAGGTATTTGCTTTATCAAAAAGAAAGTCAAAGCTCATAAGGAAAAGAAAAATCAGCAGAACGCTGATGACAATGAAAGGACAGGTGACAATCAATGAGTATGGAATTGCTTAATCAATTCATGAACGATGCTGTAAACTTCACGTTTACTGCTATCGTACTTGCATTAACACTTTTTGCACTAGCTGCAATCTGGAAGTGGCTGATCGGAGTATCGATTCGCTTCGTACATTGGCTTTGCCCAGGGCTAGTAAGAAAAAAGAAGAATAATTCTTCAGATAGCAAAATTTAACATGGGGGCGGCAGTACATATTGTGCTGCTGCCTATTTTTATAAAGGAGTAAACACATGGAAAAGATAAAAGAAATGTCCATCGACTTAGAAACTTACAGCGATGTTGATATAAAAAAATCCGGCGTATACAAATATGCCGAGTCTGAGAGTTTTGAAATACTATTATTTGCGGTATCCATCAATGGTGGCGATGTCATCGTATATGACTTAGCCTGTGGCGATGTTCTTCCTGATGAGATTCTGGATGCTATTGTCCGCGATGACATAATCAAATGGGCCTTCAATGCTTCCTTCGAGCGCATCTGCCTCTCCTACTGGATGAAGCGTAACTATCCTGACCGCTTCTGCAGTTACAGCATTCCTGAGGACACCGTTGGCAATTACCTCGATCCTGCTTCTTGGCGCTGCACAATGATCTGGAGTGCCTACATGGGACTTCCACTTTCACTTGAAGGTGTCGGTGCGGTGCTTGGCCTTAAGAATCAGAAAATGAAGGAAGGCAAAGATCTCATTCGCTATTTCTGCGTTCCATGCAAACCTACCAAATCTAATGGTGGCAGGACCAGAAACCTTCCAATGCATGCACCAGAGAAATGGACTGTTTTTAAGTCATACAACAAACGTGATGTTGAAGTCGAAATGGGCATCAAGGACAAACTCCATAAGTTTCCTGTACCGGACTTCGTATGGGATGAATATCACCTGGACCAGGAAATCAATGATCGCGGTATTCTTGTGGATCTTCAAATGGTAGAAAACGCTATCACATTTGACGAACGTTCCAAAGCCACTATCGCAGATGAGATGCGCGGCCTTACGGGTATCGATAATCCAAACAGTGTGTCACAGCTGAAATCTTGGCTATCCGATCGGGGAATTGAAGCAGAGTCACTTGGTAAGAAGGCTGTTGCTGAAATGATCAAAGATGCACCTGAAGATTTAGCTCCGGTTCTCTCCCTTCGTCAGCAACTTGCCAAAAGCTCTGTCAAAAAATATCAGGCCATGCAAAATGCTGCGTGCAACGATCACCGTACTAGAGGCATGTTCCAGTTCTACGGTGCCAATCGTACCGGTCGTTGGGCTGGCCGCTTGATCCAATTACAGAACCTTCCTCAAAACCACATGGATGATCTGAATGCAGCAAGAGAACTTGTCCGCATTGGAGATTATGACTCTCTGTCTATGTTATATGATGATATCCCAGATACCCTTTCCCAGCTTATCCGAACTGCCTTCATTGCAAAGCCTGGATACAAATTCTATGTAGCCGACTTTAGTGCAATCGAAGCTCGTGTCATTGCTCACCTGGCCGGAGAATCATGGCGTGCAGAGGTATTCAAAAATGGTGGTGACATTTACTGTGCGAGTGCTAGTCAGATGTTCCATGTGCCAGTTGAGAAACATGGCATCAACGGTCACCTTCGTCAAAAAGGTAAGATTGCGGAGCTGGCCCTTGGCTACGGCGGCAGTGTCGGTGCGCTGAAGGCAATGGGTGCCCTGGAAATGGGGCTTACCGAAGATGAGCTTCAACCACTGGTGGATGCCTGGAGGCACTCCAATCCAAATATCGTAGCTCTCTGGTGGGACTTCGATACTGCCATCAAAAATGCAATCAAGATGCATTGCAGCACAGTTTCTCATGATATCAAATTCACCTGGCGCAGTGGCATGTTATTCATTACTCTTCCATCCGGCAGAAAGCTCACCTACGTCAAGCCACGTATTGGCGAGAACAAATTCGGTGGTGAGTCCGTAACTTATGAGGGTATCGGTGCTACCAAGAAATGGGAACGTCTGGAAAGCTACGGACCTAAATTTGTCGAGAATGTGGTACAAGCCATCTCCAGAGACCTTCTGATGAATGCTATGAAAACCTTGTCTCATTGCTTCATCTGCGGTCATGTCCACGATGAACTGATTATCGAATGTTCCGAGAAAGTACCCCTGGAAATGCTCTGCCAACAGATGGCGAGAACACCAGACTGGATGCCAGACATCCTGCTCCGTGCCGATGGATACATTACAGAATTTTATAAAAAAGACTAATAGAAAAGCAGCATCGGGTAGCTACTCCGGTGCTGCTGTTGTTTTATGTGATTACAGATTATTAATCACGGTACTTATCATTGTAAATTTTAAGAGCATTTTTCTGCGTTTTTTCAATGAATGCATATCCTTGTGTCTTTCCCTTTCCGAGATTGACTTTTTCAAGGATTTCTTTCTTTTGAAAACCATCTGCAAGTAAACGAATAATTTTACCCATATTTGCATCCTGGGATTCAAGTTCTTCTACAAGTAACTCAAATGCCATCATCATGAGTGCTTTATCCTCATTCTCTGTTGTTCCAGTTGGATCATAACCGTTTCCATCTTCATCATCAATATCCTCAAGGAATTTATCCAATGAAAGATCATCACTTGTTATGGCATCCTTATGTTTAAGGTATCTTTCGACTTCCTCATTAAAGAATTTCATGTAAATATCCATAAACCCTTTTTTATTTGGAATAAATACGACTGGTACCTTCTTACCATGTGGGAAGGTCCATGTTTCTACATTTTCAAAATCCAACTTCATATGTTTCAAAGTTACAATCATTTCTTTTGTAAGAACTGCTGGAACAAGCTCTTCATCTACACCAACGGGTGCATTGTTGAATGATTTTCTGTTACTAAAATCTCTGTAATTGCTGTTTTTTTCTACCATATAAATTTCCTCCGTAGTTTTTCTGCGAAGGAAATCGCATGGTAAAGGTGTGCCAAATTTAGACAATAGCTGACCACCCAAAATGGAATCCTCCGCTTTGGTTTACGTGGTCAGCACGTCCTAATCGAGCCGACATCACCTGTATGAGCATTGATGGTATTAGGAAATCCTTTGATCAGAAGGACTGCCATCAACTGCTTTTTATGAAGTTCTTCACCTCATGGTTTAAATATACTTGGATTTAAATCTTAAAAACACGAAGCCGGAGTTCCGGTTTTCGTGGCTATTTCGCTAAAAAAAAGCATAAAAAAGAGGCCTCATAGCAAAATTAATTGCTATAAAGCCTCATTTCATACAGGAACTCCGAGTTCCTGATTTGATAAAAATATTTTTAAACATCTCGTTTTCTATTGTCCGGTAGCTGCTGTTTTATTCCAAAATCCGTTAGTGTGCTATTCCAAGAAGCAAGATTCTCATCGGTATGATTATCTATGAGAAATTTATATACCATATGTTCCTCGGTAGCCTTTAATGAATACCCCGCTTTGTCTATTAACGAATAGCAATATTCTGGTTTTAAGTTTAAGCCAATACACAATGCAAGAACTGCAGGCAATTGGATATTCTTATCCATTCTATGATAATCACCAACAGCACGAACACTCAATCCAGATCTTTCTGCAAGCTGTTCTTCGGTGATTCCTCGTCTCTTCATATGATATTCTAAGCACTCATAAAATTCCAAGCCTGCAGTTTCTTTCTGAATCTTAATGGATTCTTGTAATAATACTTTTGACTTTTTTATCTCTTTAGCGCGCTCTGCAACATCCTGGTTATTCTTATAATCCTTATCGTATGTTGCTTCTACAATGTTATCTGATTTTATATCTCTACAAAGAAAGCAAACTCTATAATAGGAGTCATCGTATTTGTTACTAACGCGAATCTTCCTATCGAATGCAAGACAACACTCATCAACATGTTCTAATGCATAATCAGTTAAAATCGGTGTGCCAGTATTGCTTCTAGTTACATATTTATCGTCATTGATGCAATACATACCATTCGCATAAATAATTGCACCAGAGTGTGCCAGCTCACCTAGCTCTTGATTAAAGGTAGTCTCAAAGACTGCACTCTTTGCATCAATGATAAAGGTCTGACTCTTTTTGAGGCTGCCCATTTTAAATGAATATGGCGGATAGTATTTACCATCCACATATACACTGGTTCCCTCAACAAACTCGAATCCAAGCTCTGCAAGTCGAATCTTTGCTGATACAACTGAAACATCAAAGAAATCAGCAAGTGCTTGAATAGCAAATTCTGCAATAACCGCTGGTCGTGTGCCAGGATAAGAACGTTTTGTGTCGGATAAGATTTCCTTAAATTTTGCTTTTGTCGTTTCAGATGGCATTAGAATATGAGGAGTCAGAGCATTAGCTTGCCATTCCATCCACTTTAACGCATCATCAATTCCACTTGTCTTAGAATCATACTTTTCAATTATCTCGCAGCTTATATGGCTGATATCGTCATTAAGTAACTTTTGCAATTCAAAGAAATTGCTATGCCTATCCCAATGAACACACTCATGCACAATGGTATTATTTCTTGATCCGACATTACGCATAAAAAATATCATCGGATTAATGAGAATTGTTCCCGCTTCAATGTGCTCCTGATGGATATTCTTTTGAAGTGCGTCACATACTTCAACATCAGCCTCATCAAAATATGTCCTACCAAAAATATTGTCGGGTAATGGTGCATATCTCATTTCAAGACACATATTTTCCAGCAGTTCTTCCATGTCAATTGGCATAGGTATTTTGAGTGCTTTTCTATAATACTTTTCAAGGAATTTTGTAGCCTCAGCATCCAGGTTCTTTGAATACAAATACGGTATAAGAAACTTACTTAGAGAATCTTCTGCATTGAATTTATCCCTGCTGTACAGATCAACGCCTTTGATGGTAACCATATTAAGACCACCAAGCAAATACCCAGTAAAGGCAATAGAAAACCATATCTGTTGCGTATCTGCTTCATAATCACGTTTTCCAAGACCTTTGAGGATAATATCCGCTTGAATAGATGCATTAAATTCAAGAAGATTACCATCTCCTTGATGGAAGGATACACTCTTTACGTGAATATCATCTAATTCGATATAAGACATATCCAGAACAACATATGAATACAGTCCCAGGGAATTCTTATGACTCCACATATAGTTCTTGATTGCTTTAAACATTTCATTGTAATACTTATGTTCGAGATACTTCTCGAAGCTGCTAAATTTTTGCAATCTTCCTTCCTCCTCTTATTTTGATTTATCGCTCTGTCTAACAAAGTCCACATATAACATTTGCGATTCTATATCAGGGACAATTACTGTTAGATTTCCTAAGTCTTTTATTGTCATACTAGCTTGATTTACAGCCTTTTTCGTAATGGATAAGACCTGCTCGTAAAAATAATCCAGCTGAAAATATCTGTACAAAAAATATGGTACGACAATATTCACCTTTGGACGTAAGCATAATAGATTCATCCCATGTATAATGCTTTCATCTATATTTCTTTCGTAAATTGCTGATTTTCCCATATGCGTAACACTGTTTATGTGTGACATAAGGATGTCTCCGTCTTGTAAAACATAATCTTCATATTTTGAAATATCTGTAATTCCTGCATATCCCATACGTTCTCTATCAACGGTACGATTTGATATCGTCTCTATTCTTGTTATCGGATAGCCTTCTTTGTCTTTGTTTTGCTTAATAGTGGCCCCATTTCGAAGCAAAGATACTACTTCATTTATGTGCATTACAGGCATATCTTTATTATTAGTCTGAGGATCACCGAACATCTCGATAAATTGCGATTTCACCAATTCGTCAGTCTTGTTTATTAAATCTTCATACGCATTCTTAGTTTCATTGATTGACCATAATGTTTCAGCTAATTTGCTTTGTTCTGGCATTAATGGAAGCTCTATAGCAAATTCTTTTAAATGTGTCCATTTTACACGAGGTGATAAAGAGCCAGCTGATTTTCCTACAGCAAAATCAAAAAGGAAATCATTCTGAATTATGAAAGGCAAAAGATCAGGATCAACCTTGTCTTCTATTGCTCTTATTACAGTAATATCTCCGGAGCAAATTCCATCAAATGGTGCTACTGCTGCCTTTTTTAAGTAAGCACGTCTTCTACCAAACAAAACATCACCTTTTGAGAATTCCTTAGTAAACGTATTTTCTGTATCTTCGCTCCATGATGATAACGTAACGTTTGATGGAGTAAGATGCTCTAGTCCAACGATTCTTATTCCGGTTTTATCACCTTTATTTGATGATTTAGCCTCAATTGCAATATCTCCGAGCTTAACTGTTGCCATTACCATCACCTCCAATCATTTCATTTATCGATTCAAAATGTCTTGATGCCATTTCAGCAGCTTCTTTCCAGTCTGAATAACATTCTTGGACAGTTCTATCATCTTCTTGTTCCTCGCTACTTGTCTGAATATACAAAGGAATACTGAGAGAGTAATCATTCTTTGCTATATCCTTTATAGTAACCACTTTAGCGATATCACCATCCGACTCATATTTCTCGTATGCTTTAGCAATCTTTTCAATATGCTTGTCTTCTAGATAACTCTGAGCATTCTTTCGTGTAACTTCGTTTAGTGCATTAATAAATAATACTTGTCCTTCACGATTTACAGCTTTTCTTGTCCTGCAAATGATAATGCATGCCTCCATTGGAGAGTTGTAGAAAAGATTAGGTCCTAAACCAATTACACATTCCACCAGATCAGACTTAACTAACTTCTCTCTCATGTCCTTCTCTTCATTTCTGAATAGAACACCGTGAGGAAACAGTATCGCACATCGTCCTGTCTTTTCATCAAGGCTCTTTAATATGTGCTGAAAAAATGCATAATCTGCACGCCCCTGCGGTGGTGTTCCTAAAAAGTTGCGTCCGTACTTATCTGACTCAAAAGCTGTTCTATCCCACTGGCTTATAGAGTAAGGAGGATTCGCTAAAATCAAATCAAATTGCTGTAATTTCGCGTGATCCGTAAACGCAGGTGTTTTTAATGTATCCGCATTTATAATATTGAAGTCCTGTACACCATGAAGAAGAAGATTCATTCTTGCAATCGCTGATGTAAGAGTTACAATCTCTTGTCCGTAGATAGAAAGATTTCTCCATTCAAGCCCTTGTTGTTTCAAATATGCAACCGCAGAAATTAACATACCTGCGCTTCCACATGTAGGATCATAAATTGACTCACCCGGCTGTGGTTTAAGCATTTCTGTCATTAAATTAACTACAGTTCTGTTTGTATAAAATTCCTGTGCTGTATGGCCGCTATCGTCTGCAAACTGCTTGATAAGATATTCATATCCCTGACCTAATTCGTCAGCAGGACAATTTGCTATAGATAATGTTTTAGTGCTGAAATGCTCCAGCATGTCTTTCAAAAGTCTGTCCGGTAAACGGTTTTTATTAGTCCAGGATGCGTCACCAAAGATACCATGAAGTTTCTCAGGATTTGCAGCTTCAATCTTATGGAAAGCTTCAATAATAGCTTTACCAACATCCTGCGATACGTTTCTTACATCATTCCAATGTGCTCCATCCGGAATCTGGAACTGATGGTTTTCTTCCCAATCAAGTGCCTCTTCTCCATACTCAGCTCTTACCTTCTCACATTCCTCGTCATAAACATCACTAAGACGTTTAAAAAATAAAAGAGGGAAAATGTATTGTTTGTACGCTCCAGCATCAACATGTGTACGAAGAAGTACTGCTGAACCCCAGAGGTATTTTTCTAATTCATCAATTGTAATCTTACTGCTCATCGACATAACCTCCTTCAATCAACAATGCTTTCATCTTTGCTTCTGCTTTCTTAACATTTTCCAATGCTTCGAAATATTGTGCTCTTACTATTTCAGGAGCAACAACCTCTTGTTTTTTCTTTTCAATATAAGTATTTACTGCAAGCGTATTTCCTGCTGCATCTAAATCAGCAATAGATACAATCTTACATTTTTCAATGACATCTTTATACTCCTGATAAAGTTTGAACACTTCATTGATATCTTTCTCTTCCATTACGTTTTGTGCGCGTTTTGGAGTATAGATATTTGTCGCATCAATCAGGCAAACCTTACCTTTATGTTCTGGTCTCTTATGATTATTCAAGAACAGAATACAAGCAGATACGCCAGTTCCGTAGAACACACCACCTGCAAGAGCTACTACCGCTTCAATCAAATCACTCTTGATAAGCTGTTCACGAATATCTCCTTCTTTCCCGCTGTGAAATAAAACTCCCTGTGGAAGAACAACTGTAACTTTACCGTCCATCGGTTTCATGGATTTAATCATGTGCTGAAGCCATGCAAAATCTGCATTAGAATCTGAAGGACAACCCCACATATTACGGCCATACTTATCTGATTCAAAGCTGTCAGCACCCCACTTCTCCTGACCAAATGGCGGATTTGCAAGAACACAATTAAATTTCTGAAGCTGTCCATGTTCAATAAACTTTGGTGTTCTCAAAGTATCACCCTGTGCAACCTTAAAGTCGCTAGCACCATGTAAGAATAAGTTCATTCTTGCAATTGCTGATGTAGACAGATTATTCTCCTGACCATAAATTCTTCCGTAAGTCATTTGCTTATCGCCAATGTGACGAATTGCCTCAATCAGCATACCGCCAGTACCACAAGCTGGATCGTATACAGTGTCTCCTGGCTTAGGATCCATCAACATAACCATCAATTTTACAATTGTTCTCGGTGTGTAATATTCACCGGCATTTTTCTTAGATAGATCCGCAAACTTCTTGATGAGGTATTCATATGCATCACCCATTACATCTGCGCTATAGTTTTTATTTCCGACCTTCAGACTAGACATGTGTTCGATCAAGTCTTTTAATCTTTCATCTGTAAGCTTTGTTTTGTCGGTCCAAGTAACATCATCAAAACTTGAGAATACTCCGCTAAGAGTTCCTGGATTAGCTCGTTCAATACCATTCATAGCTTTGACGATAATCTTACCCACATCCTGACTTGCATTTCTTAAATCTTTCCAGTGACAGCCTTCTGGAATTACAAAGCTGTGATTTTCATCAAATGCAGCAAATTCCTCATCGCCACCTGAAAGTTCTAATGCTTCCTGAGTTTCTTCGTCATAAACATCGCTTATTCTTTTAAAGAACAAGATCGGTGTTACATAGTCCTTAAACTCATCTTGGTTAATTGGACCTCTCAAAATATTACAAGCTTCATACAAGTGAGCAAATAGCTTCTGGCTTGTTGTCTCTTCGTTTTCAGGGATAGAATCTTTCAATTCTTGATCCGCTGTCTCTGTCGCTGATTGAATCATAGATTCTCGACCTCCTGTCTTAACTTTTTTATCTTCAGAACGTTTTATTCTAACGCTCATATCATCGTGCATTTTCTCCATCACCGGAGGATATTTGTTTTCAAATAGTATCAATAGCTGCATAAGCTTCTGATCTAAGAATGTTAATGCATGCTTTCTTATATCTGTCGGAATACCATAATATGCTTCTGCAACTCCACCACAGATGGCTGCAACCGTATCACTGTCTCCACCAATAGATATTGCATTTCTAATTGCATCTTCAAATCCAGTAGACTCAAAAAAGGCCTGTAAAGCTTGTGGTACTGTTTCCTGACAAGTTTCATTGAACTGATATGTATCGCGAATTTCATCCAAAGTGAAGTTCATTGGATAATAATTCTTATCAATGTAATCTCTTATTTCAAAGATATTGCTTCCCGTCTTGGCCATAAAAATCGCAACAGCGGTCGCTTCTGCGCCTTTAATTCCTTCTGGATGATTATGACTAACTTCTGTCACTAATCTTGACAGTTTCTTAGCTTCCTCAATACTATTAGCAGCAAAACCAACTGCACTTACTCGCATTGCAGCTCCGTTTCCATAACTGTTATATGGCTTAGGATCATCAGAAAAAATCCATCCATAAAAGCTCCCACCGTATCCACAATCTGGATACTTTCTACCAACGTTCTGCATACATTCAACCGCATTTTTCGATAAATCACTATGATTTTTTTTACTTACCAATATCGCCTGCGCAATTGCTAGACTCATGATACTGTCATCGGTAGGAAAACACTTATAAGTTAAAAACTCAAAATCTTTACTTCTGTGATTATTCCATTCAAAACGAGACCCGACGATATCTCCGATAATCGCTCCTAACATCTAACGACCTCCTTAAATTCTTGCTTGAAGTCTTGATAATGTTGAAGTCCATCTATTTTCTGCTTCTTGGATGGCTTTCTTATAAACTTCAAGTTCTCTTGTATATTCCTCGGCTATTGATCTTTGTTCTTCTATAGAGGGAAGTGGAATTTCTATATTATTTAATTCCTTATAGCTGATATTCATCACTGCGGTACCTTGCTGTCTGGTTACCAGCATTTTTCTGCCAAGCGGACTATCGAAGAATAGCTTTAAGTAAGTTGTGGATAAACTTTCGTCTGTAGCTCTAATAACTATTACATTCGATGAAGCAATACATGGATATGTCTGCTCCTCAAATATTGCTATTCTTATAGCTGTTCCTCTTGCAGGTATTAAAAGGTCACCTGTCTTAAGAATATAGTTTGTAATCTTACGATCCTCTTCATCTAAATGGTCCAAAGAGGAATAATCAATTTCATACTCACCAATATTAGAAATATTAACAACACCAATACTTCCGTTAGGATCTTTTCGATTGATCGATTTTCCTCTAAAAATAGAAGCAACCGTTCCAAGCTCCTGTTTTTTCACATTTGACTCCTGGAATTTTATCCAATCTTCGTCTTGAGCCTCAAATATTCTATCAACGTTCCAATCTCCCATATCTGTCAGTTCATCTTCGAGTACAAAAGTGTCATCTTGAACTACAAGTTTTTTATTACCTGTTTTACGTGCATTTTCATCCTCAAAAACAAATCTCTTGATGGTAACTTCATCTGTTCTTCCAGTTGTAATAGTAAGAAGGAAAGTCTTTACTCCTGTATTATCAAAAATTCCTGATGGCAAATCAGATATCTCTTTTAGGCAATACATTGATTGCAAGAACTCTCTTAACTCTTTTACTGTTCCACCAGCAAATGTAATTTTAGCCGGTAACACAATTGACAAGATACCCTCGCTTCTTAAATGAAGAGCTAAGTTCTCAGCAGCAATCATGTCATACTCTCTGCAAATAAACTCAGAACTTTCATCAGCTTTATCTCTGACCCCAAACACCGGAACAGATAAAATCAAATCAAATTTTTCAGCTGTAAATTCATACTGATATATATTTGTCTGCTTGATATCAACCATGTCATTGTCGTCAAACATCTCATTTAAGACTTTGTAATAAAACGCATCCATTGTTGTCAAAGTAAAATGCGAATCATAATGTGTTTCAACAAGCCTTTCTAAAAATGGTGAAAACTTCTCCGCTTCTGCAATAAGAACTTCTTGAAAACCATCGATGAAATTCTTTTCCATTTCATCAACAACTGACTCAGGAACTCTAAACTTTGATCTGTCATCCCCATATTCTAAAATGTCAGTCCAACTAAGTTCATCGAATCCCTGTAAAGTTCTATAGATATCAACAAATCTTTCTTTCTCTGGAAATGGATTAGGAATCTCAAAATCAGTAGCAACACTTTCCATTAATTGATACAATTCGTCATAATCCATTTCGTTTTGAGCACAGTCCTGAAGGACCATTACTTTTTTCAATACAGCTAAAACACTTTGATATTCATTTGGCGTATTATTCCCTCTTATAGCATTAAAGAAGGAATACACTCTATCGATTCTTTTATCATTCTTTTTCATGAGCAGCTCCTCCTGCTGTTAGATATTCTAAACCTTCTAACGATACTATATCACCATACAAGTTCGCTGTCAATATATTTTGGTATTTGCATACCAAATGTTGCAAATCATTAATTTTTATCTTTATCGCCTTATATACAATCGTTATAAGGTGAACCCCAGGGTTCATTTTTTCTTGTTATCTATCCCCTAGTGTCAACCCTGCATTATGGACCAATTCCCATAAAGCCATTTTTAAGTATAAAAAGAAAGGCTTTCCAGCAGCCAATCGTACTCAATAACGATAGCTCTCTGAAAAGCCTTTTATTTACTACATTATTTTTACTTCTTAGGGTTCACTCTTGACATCAATACTACCGTCTCAACATGTGTCGGAGCTACTATGTAAACACAATTTGTCATCCTCGACACTTGCATAGGAACACAATTCTGCGTCCGTATGTACAGCCGCAGCGTTTTTACGCTTTGGCTTAAAATCTTTTGCATTAAGATTTGAGTGGATACCAGTTTTATATACGAAAGTTATCTTCAACGGATCTGCCACTCCTTCATCATTATAACCGCCGATAATTATTCTTTCAACTACACTTTCAAAAACCACTCTATCGAAGTTCTCCAATAGTTCTCCAGAATTTAAGTTTTTCCTAAATTCTTTTATCCTTGTTTTGGTACTCTCCTGATTTTTGCTCAACTCAACCAACTGCAACTGTTCAGCTTGAAGTTTTTTTAGCTGCTCCGACAACTCCTGATTTTTCTTATCATAAATATCCCTGTCGATATTGTTATCAAGCCTTAAGTCAAGCAATTTTTCTTTTCTTCGCTGCAAATCTGTCATTTCTTTTTCAATCTTCGGCAAGCGTTTCAAAGAAGCGTCGTCTTTAAGAATATCCTCAACTTTTTGAAGAAACTCACTCACAACCTCATGTTGATCGGAACATAAGAGCTGATAGCTTTTTACAAAAGCATTTTCAATTACTTCTTCAGGTATGCCTTTACAATGTGGGCAATTCTTTTTTCCATGTTTGGTAGCCGTCACACAATGCCAGATTGTCTTAGTATAAGCAGAACTACTGTGCCAATTTCTTCGGCTTAGTGTACCTCCGCAAAAACCACATTTAATCATACAGCTAAAAGCATATTTCCTGCTAAATTTGTTCCGCTTCTGACCTTCCTGATGTACACCACGATTAACATTTCTTTTTGCAAGTATCTTCTGTGCTTCTTCAAATATCTCCTCACTGATAATTGCTTCGTGATGGTCACGGATATAAAATTTATCTTCCTCTCCAAAGTTTTCCAACCGTCTTTTAGAAATAGGATCAACCGTAAATGTTTTACCTAATAGCAAATCGCCTTTATATTTTTCGTTTTTAATAATACCGATTACTGTGGATTGCACCCACCGTGAGCTTCCATATTTTGTCTTATAGCCAAGATTCTCAAGCTCATTGGCTATCACTGTACACCCCGCCCCTTCTATATACCGATTAAAAATATATCTCACAATTTCAGCTTCTTTTTCGTTGACAGATATGCTTTTTGTGTCTTTATGATAGTCATATCCCAAACATCCTTGAAAACCTACAAGTTCTCCTCGCTGCATTTTCATTTTCAAGCCCTTTTTGACATTGGAAGATATATTCTCAACTTCCTGCTGTGCAACAGAACTGAGTACCACCAAAAGCAGTTCTCCATCCATTGTTAATGTATTGATATTTTCATCCTCAAAGAAAACAGCAATGCCTTTCTCTTTCAGCATACGAACATATTTCAGAGTATCTAATGTATTTCTGGCAAATCTCGAAATGGATTTTGTAATGACCATATCAATATCTCCATTCATACAATCGTTTATCATTCTCTGGAAATCCTCTCGCTTTGTTACCTGCGTTCCTGTTATGGCTTCATCAGCATATATGTCAGCTAAAGACCATTCTGGTTTTTTCTTGATTAAGTCCGTATAATACATAACCTGTGACTTATAGCTGTTAAGCTGATCCTCGCTATCTGTACTAACACGGCAATAAGCAGCAACTCTCAGTATCTCTACCTTTCTTCCACGAATACGATTTTCGTTACGGTTTGCTTTGATTACTTGAACATCATTCATACGATTATACCTCCGATATTTTATTTACTGATAAGTATTAAGCCGCAAGATTTGAAACGACATTGAAATCACTCATAAGCCGTTTTTTTATGGCTTCGTACTCATCTACCGTAATTAAACCGTTTTTCTTTAACTTCTGCAAACATGCAAATTGGATACTATAATGTGCAAATTTCTGTCCGTTACTTTGCTCCATCAAAACACCCCTCTCCGTTCATTGCAAGACTAATGGCAAGAGCCTTATCAACTCTTGCCATTATGTGGTCGGGCATCATCCCTATATACTGTTTTAATCTCTGCTTATCAATCGTCCTTATCTGTTCAAGCAGAATAATTGAGTCCTTATCGAGCTTATCAAAATCTTTCACCTCGGTATGTGTCGGGAGTTTTGCTTTCGTATGTGTATGGCTTGTTATCGGTGCGATAATAATTGTCGGACTATACCTGTTCCCCGTATTATTAGAAATAGTAAGAACAGGTCTTGTACCACCTTGCTCTGAGCCAATGACGGGATTAAGTGTTGCGTAGAAAATATCTCCACGCTTAATAATTCTTTCCATAAATATTCAGACCTCCTATTTGGTTGTAGGTAAGAAAGAACTTACCTATGTAACAGCCAGAAAAAAGGAAGTATTTAATATTGGAAGATCATTAGCAAAATCTGTTCCTATGACTACCTTTTATCTGGCTTTATGATAGAAGCATCTCAATTTGTCCTCGACACCCCGAAATGCAATGTGTTCATAGAACACAGGGAAGTCGCCAAACGGTCAGCAGCGAACTGACACCACGGGAGTTTCACCCCTCTGACGGTCTGCCAGAGCCGCCCTCACTGTCTGCGACGGTTTTATCACGCTCGGACTTGTGACTGGACGGGAGTACCATTATTCTCTTTGTGGGTTATTGCGAAATCGGAAGCAATCCGATATTTTCAGTCGGTAATGAATGAGATCACCCCCTTTCATCGCTCGCTGCTTCTTAACAGGTCTTGGCGTACCGCTGCACACGCTTATGCTCATCACAATCACAAAGAGGAAGTATTTGACGAATGGATATTCGGTTGTCAAGGATCACTCCCGTTTTCGCCACACAAAGCAAAACAGGTGGAAGGAATTTAATCCCTCTCACCTGTTTGCTCACTCAAAGTCCATAACACAAGGCACTATTTCAAAAATTTTTTCAAAGTTTTGATTGCCGCATAGATAGAGCTTTGAATAGCCTGATATTTACATCCCTCAAGCTCTGCAATCTGTTCATAGTTCAACTCTCCGAAAAAATACAGAAGCAGCCTTCGTTTTTGTGTTTCGGGCAGTTTTGAAATTGCCTTATGTAACTGCTCATATTCCATACTCCTTGAAACGGTTTCCTCAAGACTTTCTTCCTTATAAAAGGCTCGGTCATTTAAGGAGCTTTCTGTCAACTCAGAGTGTTCAATGTGCCTGCTCACTCGATTAAGATAGGAAATGTCCTCAAGCTCAAAACGGTTAAACAGATCATACAGCACTTTATCTATTTCAATATTTTGCATTATCCCCCGCCCATCTTTAAAAGAGAGGTAATATCTGCCCTCTACAATCATCAACGTATAAGGGTTATGCTTGTCCTTTTTTCGGTTAGGATGTTTTTCATTCATTTTTCGTTCCTCCAATCAATCTGAATTTTTGAAATTTCAGATTGATCGGCGGAGAACGACACCCTACACCCCAAACAGGCTTACGCCTTAATTCAACAAAAAACGACAAAAGAAAAACCGCAAAGGCTGTCAGACCTTTACGGTTATAAGAAATATCAATTCTATTATATAGATATTTAATATCTACTCTTGGAGCATAATTTCCCCAAATGGAGATAAGAATTTTTTTAACAAATTATCCTCATCTCTATCGAACGGTATGTAAATAACTGCTGCTTAAAATCAGCAGCACAGTGTTATCAGACCAACACATAAGAAATCCCTCCAAACTCAAAACAGGTCTGGAGGGATAAAATAGCTATCTGAGCATGACAAAATTGCCCACCAAAACACCGTTTTTTTTATTTGGCGGACTTGTCAAATTCTATATTTATGTAAAAAAAGAGCCGATGACTTATAAGGTTATCTCACAAGTTCATCGGCTCTGCGTCTATGCGTCTGGCTCTTTGATGACGGTTATATGTAATTTCTTTGCATTTATTAAAGTTTCTTTCTTACATTTCGGACAATAAAGAGGATAATTTTTTAAAATAGTATCTTCTCTAACTCTATCACGGGTTTTGTTGCCACAAATCGGGCAAATTATCCATTCTGAAATCATAAATTATCCATCTCCATTTATCTTGTTTTATTTGATCTTTCAATTTTATATTTACTATCTTGACAAATTCATATCGTACACTTATCTGGAATTACTATTGTTCTCTAAACTTTTTCAAAAATAAAGAAAATGTTGTACCTTTTTCATCGGATGCCACCTTGATATACCCGTTCTGCTTATTCACAATATCACGGGTAAGATATAAACCGATTCCCACACCGTCAACTCCTGCTGACTGCTTTCCACGGTAAAATCTGCCGAAGATTTTTGCCTGTTCTTCTTCAGGAATGCCAATTCCGTTATCGGATACATCCAATCGCAAATACGATGGATATTCGGTGATTTTCAAGTCCACAACTCCTCCGCTTGGTGTGTATTTCACAGCATTGTCAAGTACATTGGTAACAGCTTCTGCCGTCCAGTTAAAATCAAGCAGGGCTTCAAAGGTCTGCCCACAATCAAAGGTAATCGTAATATTTTTATCCCTTGCTTTGGCATAAACCGTTTTTACCGCTTGCATAACAATATCATTTAAACTGCTTTGTTCAGGTTTCAATCGGATAATGCCACTTTCCAAACGGGACATTTTAATCAAACTGTTTGTCAAAAAAGTCAGCTTTTCAAGGGACATCTGCAAGGTGGCAATATATTCACTTCTCTCCTCATCGGATAACCCTGTATCACCTAATAACTGTGCAAAGGTGTTTGCCGCTGCTACGGGCGTTTTGATTTGATGCGAAATATCGGAGATTAAAGTTTTGATCTGTTCTTTCTCTTGTGTCAGCATTTGATTCTGTGCCTTTAAAATATTGCGGAGTTTTAGAAGTTGGTGCTGCAGCCGTGCGGTCAGGGTATCCTCAGCTTCTGAAAAGACCGTCCGTTCCTGCTGTTCTACCAAAGCTTCAATGAGCAGTGTAATCTCCTCTAACAGATTATCATTATAGCGGTTGTGCAGAAAGTCCAGTAGGAACAACAGACCACATAAAAATACAAATGCAAAAGAGATAAAAAGCGTACGGAAAAGGATGTCCTCCATAAAAAAGAACACACCAACAGATACCACCGCCGTAGCAGTACCTATAATTAAAATCAGTTTTCTGTAAATTTCAAAATGCTTCATCGTCATTCTCCAAAAGAGTAGCCCATGCCAAAAACTGTTACAATGTATTCCTGCTTTTCATCATTCAGTTTCTGCCTTAGCCGCTTAATATTCACACGCACGGTATTATCATCAACAAAGTTTCCGTCTATATCCC
>OFMA01000132.1_pt1 | contig 55008 bp, 54 predicted proteins | sample 1541011 | NCBI WGS metagenome assembly OFMA01 (sample SAMN04209225, study PRJEB22552) | human gut metagenome | biome: gut; material: feces | host: Homo sapiens | place: USA: Oklahoma
CCCTGAATCTGGATGCGATCCACGATACCGTCCATGAGATGGCAAAGGACGAGGCTCGTCATGGCCGCGGCTTCGAGGGCCTGCTGAAGCGCTACTTCAACGTGGAGCTGTAACGAAAAAAGCTAAAAAATACAATTGTAAAACGCGAGTTTTGCTGTTGGTCATAGGATAATCTGTTCAAATCTGTTCTTAACTGTTTTTATCGGTTGAGAACAGATTTTTTTGTTTTGTGGGCAAATCGTGGGCAAAGACCTTTGATTTGACCAGTTTTGACCTCTTTTTCAAACCTTGCCCACAAAAAGCTTGAAAGTTGGCTTGTGGCCTAGAAAAATCAGGGGTGGGAAAATTCGCCATTGTGGGCAAATCGTTGACACCAAACATCGGCCATGATAGAATCAAGTCAGATGAATAGACTAAGTGAGCAAAGGAGTGATATCATGGGTACCATTAGAAAAAGAGGCGACAAGTGGTCGTATCGAGTTGACCTTGGTGCTGTCAATGGTAAGCGTATGCAAAAAGAGAAAGGCGGCTTTGCCACAAAGAAGGAAGCGGCTGCCGCAATGACTCTTGTAGAAAATGAACTGCTTAAAACGGGTGAATATATAGAAGCAGAACAAAAAATTACAATGCAACAACTATATGAGGAATTCATTGAAGAGGAGGCTCCGCTGACTCGAAAATATACAACCATTGTTCGCTACAAGTCACTTTATAGAAATCAAATAGAACCAGAATTTGCTTCAAACTATCTGTATCAAATTACAACTGAGCGAATTCAAAAATTCATCAACTATAAAGTTAAAGAAGAGAAAAATAAGATGTCCGGCCATTCTGAACAAGGGCTAAGTGCGTCTTATGTTCGCAGTGTTTATAATTTCCTTCTTGTGTTATTTGCTCTTGCAAAGAAAAAGAAATATATTAAAACCAACCCAATGGACGATGTGACTCCGCCAAAAGACTATCGTGCGTATGGCAAGGAGATAAGATATTATACTCAGCCGCAAATCGAATGGATGGATAAACGATTCCAATCAACAAATCTATACACGGCTTACCAACTTGGTTTATATCTCGGTGTTCGTGTTGGAGAGTGCTTTGCACTGCGATTCAGCGATATAGACTGGGACAATAAAACCATTCAAGTTGGGTGTCAGCTTCAATTCCAAGATAAAGTATGGAGCCTTGTCTATCCTAAAACACCAAACTCTTTGCGCAGTATAAAAATGAATCAAAAACTAATCGACTATCTGAAAGCCCTTCAAAATAAATACGCAGAGAATAAAGAGCTGTTTGGTGCTGGCTGGAAGGGAAGTAACAAGGTCATGGATCGTCGTCCAGAGTTTTATGGGAAGCCAGCTGTGTTAATTACCGTTGATGATTTTATCAATGTTAAACCAAACGGCGAAATGTATGTGACCAGCTCTGATAAAACTCTTGCTCGCATTTGTAAGAGAGAAGCTGGATTTGATTTTAAATTTCACTATCTCCGTCACACCCATGCTACCATTCTTGCAAGTAAGGGAGTCAATCCTCGATATGTTATGGAACGTTTAGGGCATGGCAAGATTGATGTTACTCTTAAATACTATACTCATATCACAGATGAGATGCACGAACAAGTTGCAGCTATTATGGATACGGTTATGGGAGAGCAAGAGCAGTACGATAAAACTAATGTTATCAAACAGGGCGAAAGCTTGAAAGAGATGGCAATCGTGCCTGGTACAGAAGATGACGAAGTCGATGATCTGGAAGATGAAGAATAAGTAATTTTTCAATTGGCGTAGGGCGACCTGCGCCCTTTTTATTTGTCATGGCGTTCGCTATGTGATATAATGGAGTTAAAGAAAACCGAATGGAGGTCGCAACCATGGAGGAATTTCAAACCATCCCTACTAAGGAACTTCAAGAGCTCGTCGATCGTCTACTCAAAAAATCAGAGGCGGCACACGAGAAGTATAACAAGGCCACAGAAGAATACAATCAGCTCATGGATAGGTATTATGACTGTGGAGATATCATCGAAGAGTTCAAGAAGCGCAAAGGCTATGACAGCAAAACGAATGAATTCCCGGTATCTATGTGGCTTGATAAACATCGTAGCGACCCCGATACAACACAAGAAGAGAAGGACGCTATCGAGGACATCCGAATCATAAGGAGAATTAAATTGCGTGACGCTGATCAAGCTCGTGCTGTGGCCCGTGCAACTTGGGAGGCTTATTTGGACGCTGCAGAACTTGCAGATTACTTCCCCAACTACAATATCAATTCAAAGGCGTGGTAATATTATGAAACAAGATATCTATCTCCCTCTTAAAATGCTCAGAGCTCTCACTACTCAATATCCTATCGTGTGGAAAGAGATGGAAGAATTCCATGATATGAATGGTACAGCAAGTTCTGTATCATGGCCTGAGTGGTGTTATGCTCCAATCGAAGCCGCACTGACTGTTGTATCGGATGGGCATGACCTTAGCCGTCTGTCGATGAATGAAGTGAGCGCTGTTGTGACATGTGCGCAGCTCGTTTCTGTTTTGGCACCGTGGAGGCTCAGTAAAGAAGTCTATGTTATCAACGAAGATATAAAAGACCTTCTCTTTGAACAAAAGGATGACATCGATATACCTGTCGATATTCTGATGCATCTCCCGTATCAGTGTTTTTATGTTGAGTTGCCCAATACTTATTTCGATAATGAAAAGATTCACGGTTTCTTCGTGTCTCTTGATTATAATGTTAAGCTGCATGAGCGTGATTTGAAGTTGACATTCCTTTCTGAGAATGGGGATTCGTTCACTTATCCAATCGACCTTGATGCCGGAACCATTGAAAACAGTATCAAAAAGTTAAATGAACAGCTCGCTGAACACGCCAAAGGAAATAAAAAGCTGAAAAAGTATGCAGAGGCAGACCCCGCAAAAGATGAAGAGACGATCACGTTTATCAAACAAGTCATGCAGGTCGTCCTTTATATTTTGGCACAGAACGCAGAGATTTCCCCAGATGAAGAACAGGCAACTGTAACAAAGCGCGGCAAAGTAATCAAAGATAAATATTCTGAGATTCGTAAATGGGATGTTGGCGAAAGAATCGGCGCAGCCATCCGTCAACAGAAAACGAAGGCATCTGATAGCGACTCTGAACCCACTACTCACAACTCACCGCGCCCTCACATGCGTCGTGGTCACTGGCATCATTTCTGGACAGGTCCCAAGAACGAGCCTGAGAATAGACTGTTGGTTTTAAGGTGGTTGTCGCCAATGGTGATTGCCGCTGATTTGGAAATAGAGGATGCTCCAGTTGTATTTCATAAGGTGGAACAATGAACAATCCAAAAATACTTGACCTTGCACTCGCGTTTATATTTCATAGACATCCGACGGCTAATAAGGCTCAAGCGATTCGTAATCTATCGGACGATGAGTTAGCAGCGCTTTTGTATGAAATAGTTGCACAACAAGATAATTGCCCTCGCACAATCAATGGTTGGAAGGAATGGCTGCAGGAGGAGATAAAATAAAATGCTAAAAAATGGGGTACCAGTCCAATTACGGATTGATACCCCATTCGTTTTATATCAGCTCAATATCTTCCGGCTCCACATAGCCCGATACATTCACTGAGATTGGATACTTGCCAATGCGGCTCTCAAGATTCGTCACTCGATAGCGCCCGTTCACAAGTTTCCCATCAAAAATATACCATTCACCAGAGCGGCGCATACCGCAGTGTGTTTGGCTGTTTGAAAATAATATTCCGTCTAATTTAATTTTGTCTCCTGCACGAAATGTATTCTGGTTATCTGCCATCAAAACGAACCCCATGTAGCAGGCCCACAGATTCCATCTGCAGCCAGCCCGTGTCCTTTCTGATACTCAATTAGCTTCGCCTTAGTATTCACGCCAAAAATGCCGTCAGCCTTAACACCAAGATGTCGTTGTAGCACAGTTACAGCATAAGAAGTGCCGTTCATAGCGTCTTTCGCACCCTGTCTGATAGTCGGCATAAGATTAGCTACACTGATATATTTCGTGCCGGATTTACTGATCCAGCGGCTGCGGGTGGTGCGCACATCAACATGAACAAATCCGCTTGTAAGCACAGCACGGCTATAATATCCAATACCGCCACTCTTTGCAAAGTATGGCAGGGAAGATACATACAGTGCAATCCGAATCGGGTCAACGCCCTTGATCCAGATATCAGCGGCAGTGCCAAGGCAATGCTGGCTACGAGGGCTTCCACCGATGGAGATATTATAGGCAGGAGTACGATACCCAGAGTTGATGTGGACAGGAGCACCGAAGTGAGCACGGATCTGTTCCAGCACTTCAATCAGCTGACTATCGACTAGGACTATATCACTCTTATCGGAGCAGGCGAACTCATAGACGGAAAAATGAGCCGACACCTTTTTGTTCTAGTCCTTCTTCATAGAGTATGTAATAACACCCATTTCATCACACCTTCAATTCTTTTTGAACTCGTCCTTGATTTTATCGTTCTGGATGTCCATCTCTTTGACAGCGGCCTCAATCATTGTCTCAATGGTCGGAGTGATCTTCACACCTAGACGCTCCAGAGCTTCCATAACGTATTTCTTCTTGTCGGCTTTTTCGATAGCACCGGTTGCACCCAGCTTCTCTGCGGCACGAACAGCGATCTGCACCAGCTTGTACACACCGATCTTCTTCAGATAGGGGATACCATAGGCCATAAAGGCAGTGCCAGCGCCAGCAATAACCAGGCGGACGATAACAGAAACCAGCTCATTGATAATATCCATCATAATAAACCTCCAAAATAAAAAGCCCGGGACACACAGTCTCGGGTTAGTTCATAATATTCTTTGTGTTGTTCTGACCATCGATCAGATAGTTCTCAAGTGCAGCCTTGGCCTCTTTCATCGGTTCAATTGCATTGCCATCGATACCGTGACTGAGGAGTGCAAGCAGAGCCTTCATGGTGACATTGTTGCCTTGCTCACTGTGACTGATACGCTGTTCTGATTCGAGAATTTTGCGGTCATGTACTTCCAGCGTGATACTGTTTTCTTTCTGGTGCTCTTCTAAGGAGACCAGCTTGGATTGAAACAGGTCGAGCCTGTCTTTATCTGCACCTAGTTTTCTATTGATCTTTTCAAGTTCTGTATCGTGGGCATTCAGTCGCTCGTTCTGCTTGTCGTCCGGGGCTTTCGCATGATTGATTGCCTTTATGATAACAGCGATTGCGGCTGAAATAGCAGTGATGCCACCACAGATGCTCAGCAACATGGTCTACAGCTGCTGTATGGTAAAAGAATAGACGTGAGGTGCGGCGTTCAAACTTCCTATCATGTCTTCTCACCACCATTCGTACCACTGTCTGTGTTTTTGGCTTTCAGTGTTTCATTGATCTCGGTCAGCTGTGTAACAATAGCGTTCAGTGCTGTCACGATTTCTTTGCCTGTCTCGTCTAATAACATGGGCTTTAAGATTTCCTGCGCCATAATTCCTCCTTTCAATTGACAAAATACTATCAACGTGATATAGTGAGAGCAGTACAAACCCTCCATCGGGCTAGTACAACCTCATTTTTATGAGTTGTTGCGTGAGTTAGAGTCTCTGTGATGTAGCCATCGTCACAGGGGCTCTTTCTCTTTATTTGCGTTTTCCGCCATCACATACAGTACGCCAGTGATAATGCGGTCGCTCTTCATGGAATAGAATGTGACGAAACCAATCATCAACAAAAATGCACAGCAGCGCAAGGAAGAACCATAGCACTGTAAACGGCAGGCAAATTTGGCCCAACAGATTGAACGGTAGGGAAGAGTAGTCCCAGATATGAAGTCCCATCATCAGATTCAGTGGGATACCTATTACCAGTTCCATCCCAGTCACAAAGAGCGCTCCAACACCAGCCTGTTTCCAGAGCGGCATTTCCCAGGGAATATAATTGTTCAAGCCTCCAATAACCACATAGCAGATGCCGCCTACTACGGCCATCGTCCAATGAGAATGCCCACGCCACAGGATTTCAATGCAATAATAAAGCGCCCCTCCAATTAAAAAGAGAAGCGCACATTTGATTTGTTCACGAAGTTTGTTGCTCATTCGGTCACATCCTTATCTGCGTGAAGATCCAGATATTCTGCCAGTATAGCATCATAACTGATTTCAATAGCGTCTACCTCTGCACTGGTCGTACATGCCTTGATGCCAATCTCCAATTCCTGCTGATGAGAGACAAATGGCTTCACATACATACCGATCGCAAGTGCCAAAGCGGCCAGATCATCATAAGTCCACTCCACACATTCGTCACCGGTAGAATTCCATGTCAGTTTAAAAGGCTGCCCGGCGGCTGTAGAGATTTGGTACAGGGCAAGGTTGCTTGTAAGAAGAGCTTGCTTCTCGCTGGTGACGCTGTAATATTTACCATCAGACCATTGAAGCGGATGCAGAGACAGGAAGGTGGAAAGGTTATTCTTACTCTCGTTGATGCGCATCTCTTTGTGGCGGTCAAGGCGCTGTGTCAGTTCCGCTTCAGTGTATAGGACATACTTCATCACATCAACTTCTTCGTCCCATGCGTCTTTTGCTTTCACACCTTCAACATCAATAACCTTTTCTACATCTTTGCCACCATTCGGGTATTCAGCGATAGTCTCCTAATGATACTGCTCTTCAACACCTTCGACTGCTTCATGGTGTACCGTTTCCTTAGCGGGTTCAAGATAGCCTTTTTCAAGGTCTGGATTTTCAATAATATTGCCAGATTCATCAATTGTTTTCATAGTATTTCTCCTTTCCAATTAGCCGGTACGCCGCCACATATAGACATAGTAGGCTGCTGGCTGAACAGTGCTTGAACGACCATAAATAGAATTACATAGAGAAGCATCAAACCGTGCACTAATAACTTTTGGTGTACTACTCCATGTCGAAGAAGATAATTCCGAGTTGCCCTGCCATGTCTGTGCAAACGGAGCTCTACAAGCTGGAGCGCCCCACGAACCTTGAATATCCAATGCGGCATCACTACCACTGCTAATATTCGGCAGACCAGCGTCCACTGTTGAACCAGCGCCGTGGGAACTGGAAACGCCCATCAGCACACGCTCTGAGGCAATGCTCTGCCAGCTGCCACCAAAGATGGAAGCAGGTGAGGTTGAATCTGTGGACATGTAAATAGCACCAACGGGATACGAGCTATTAGCTTCGAGCGTCGCTTTATTATAACTTACCCCCGGATAAGACGTTGTAGGGGCGATACTTTGATTATTGTTAGTATATGTACTGGTATAAAGTATCCATTCTCCGTCCCAGTCAGAATACAGACAATATGAGCCACCGCCGCGAAGCCAAAAAACTGCCATTGAACTATTCCACATCTGACCATATCCAACTGGATTTGCATTTTCTGTGGTAAATTGATAAGAATTGTCCAAACAAATAGAACGAGCGCTTGTTGTGCCCTATCCTGCAGCGGTAACCAACATATCAAGATTGGCAGTAAATCCGCCATTATGTGTGCTCCAGGACGGTTTGGACATTCCACCCAACTGAACATTACACTTAATATGATGTAGACCACCTCCCGGAATCTATTTTACAACAGGATACCATGTGTTCTGATCGAGATCTGTTAAACTTACCCATTGCCCTTTATCAAATAAGGTCCCTTTTGCATATCCACCCACTGGCAATGCATAGCTGGAAAAATTGTTAGTATCGAGAACCATATAACGACCTTCATCTTGATAGAAACGACCATCAAGAATCATACTCATTTGGCCTCTGATAGGATTATCTCGTCTAAAAGCAAACGATCCACCAGTCTCATCATTCTCACCATGAACAAATGTACCGGTTTGGTTACCCCATGTCTGACTTGACCTAGAAGTAAACCCTGATAATGTTGCAGATTTTAGTACGGTTTTTCCGGAATCAGGAGTATTATCTACATTTCCCAGTCCCACGTCATTTTTATCCAATGTTCTAAAACTGGCCACACCATTTTTATCGGTCGGAGCAGCTAACACTGTTCTTTGTGTTCTTTGTGTAGTAGCGTCCCACACGTGCTCTGCATAGCTCTCTAAATCTGTGATTTTATGGTTATGTCCCACCGTTGCATAGAGCGTATCAGTTTTACTTTTGATCCAGTCCCATATCGAACTCAATGTTCTTCGATAATATTTCTTGCTTGCGACACTATTATTATCTGTCTCGTCATGTCCCACAACTACAACGTCAGCATCATCAGCCGTACTTGTAGTCATGTCCAGCGATTCGGCCAGCTTATTCAAATCATGCGTATGTTCAGCAGGGGAGATACCCTCGGCTTTCAATTCATCCGCTGTCATCTTATCTGCTGTCGCCACATGGCCTGTATTATCAACACTGATGCGATATAGCCCAGCCTGTTTCTCTTCATAAGAAGGGTGGATATAGTGCGTAGCGTTTTTCTCAATACCATCCAGTTTGATCTTATCAGCGGCACTCATCAGGCCATTATTCTCAGGTGACGCAACTGCCGGGTCGCTCAAATTTTCAAGTTTCTTTTTTTCTTCAATCGTAAAATCGTTACTGGATAGACCCATGCCGTCAATCTTATCGACTTTATCATCAAGGGCGGCTTTAATTGTGTTCCATAGGTGAATCACACCAACCCTGTCTAACCAGTTTTTTCTCTCATCACTCATTGAATGTGATTACCTCCTTATAATACTTCGTTTGCAATACGTTATTTATATCAATCTTCGGAATTTAAATGTGAAGGTGGAAGCGGTGTCTGAATTCTTAGAACCCTTAATTTGGAGACGAAGATTTTTACCAGTCGTGCGTGGAGAGCGAGTAGTACGCAAATAAAAGCGTTGACTGTTTGGAGCATGACCGGCGTAATGTAAGGTTACTTCAGTAGATTCTTCACTATTTGTCTCTTCGGCATACCAAGACATGATTCCAGAAAATATATCCTGGTAAATACTAATGATTGGGTATTCATCAGAGTAGAATTGTACTGCGTAAGTTCCAGTTGGGATAGAATCTTTACTAATTCCTATATCCTGCCAATCGGTTGTGATCGTAATCTCTGGAGTTTGAATCGTCACCACATCCGGTATCACTTCACTCGCAATCTTACTTTTGATCCAGCTCCACAGTGCACTCAGCGGCCTACGCACATAATCGCCTGCGCTCTTCGTTACCACTTCCTCAGATTCTGTGGGGGGGGGGGTAGAAATAGATTGAAGTTCAAGCGGGATATAATCGCTGCTATTGATATTCATATTTCCTAAAGCCATAGTGAACCTCCTTTAAGCAGTGCGTTTCCAAACATATACTGCCAAATACGGTGGCATATTTGAATTTCCACTTGTTGTAGCTCTGTTTAAATACGAAGCAGAAGATGTACTAGTGGAACCAGATGAAAGACCGCTATTTCTTTTTGTCGAAACATCTTGTACCCAAATAGAATCTTTATAACCAGTTTCGCTAGTCCCGTTATAAGTCAATGTTCTAATTGCTGTAGTATCATCGCCAACGAAAGTAGCATAAAAAGAATTATATCGAATGCCGTAACTGTGTGAGTGTGTCGTAGAACCACCAGTTGAACCGGCGCTATAGCCACTACCAGCCGCTAATAGAAATTGATTTTGAATTTGAGTCCAAGAGCCGCCGAATAAACTGGCTGGGCTGGTGGAGCTGGTGCTCATGTAAATAGCACCAACGGGGTAAGCGGCTAAAGAGCCTCCACCGATACCCAGCTAACTCTGCAAAACAGCCTTGCTGACATCCTTAATCTTCGTACCGTCGTCTGTATAGCCTGCAATGTGCGTCAGATTCGACATGTTAAGGCCGTCGCCCGCATAACCGATTTTGATTATTCTGGATGAAGCATTATAGTCGATCACACCACCATCCAGCGAACCAATGAATTTGTTGGCCCTGACATTTGCAAAAGCACCGTTTCCTCGACCGTCATTAAACCGATACTCATCAATGGTGTTGTCTCGATATCCCCAGTAGACTGTGTTGTTTTCCGGGATGCCAACAAAATTCACTTCATTCTTGTTCTCGAACGCCAATTTCGAGTGGTTATGCGCACTCGGTGGAAACGTCTCCGGCTTATCCGTCACGGAATTCCAGTCTGTCTTGATGCTCTTGAACTTGTCGCCCACAGCCTTTGCGTCTGCCGGTATACCTTCTTGTGTTAATGTAACATCCGTGATGGTTTCATTCCCGCTATTTATCTCTCCTAGAGCCATATTAGCCTCCTTTATAATAGTCAGGAAGCTCGTCTCCACATGTAAACATAGAATGCTGGCGGTTGGACGGTGGTACTACGACCATAGATGGGATTTGATTTAGAAGCGTCAAATCCTAATTGCCCGTAATCTCGCCATGCGGCCTCAGTCCATTTTGCAACACCTGAACGAGCATACAATGCACCGGCTCCGTTTCCATCGCACAGTTCACCATACAATCCATTCATTGTACCCGTAATATTCGGTAATCCTGCCTCTACCGAATCTCCACCATTATGTCCGTCACCAGCACCCATCAGCACTCGATTCTGTGAAATGAGCTCCCAAGTTGTATTTTCAAAATATATCGCTGGTGATGTATTCTCAACACTCAACCAGACAAACCCAACAGGGGGAATCTAATACCCCCCCCCCCCCTAAAATAAACGAACCAAATGCCATGACTTCCTCCTTATCGCACGATATACCACTGTGCCGTGATCTCTTTTGACGGAATATTCTTTGCCCGCAGACGCAAATATCCATCAAAGCTCTCTGTATTCGTAAACTGAGCTTTTGCAGCTACACTTGTACTGATAGGAGCCACATTTACATTCACGATATCATTCGCAGTCATACCAGAGCAGGCAATATCCACATAGTTGGAGAACCCGGGAACTGTGTTATCTGTCTTCCAGTTCGTAATAGGAATCGTAAACATATGAGGAACGACCACATCAGCCTTACCGGTCAACTTCTCGTCCATCTCAGTCTCTGTGTAATAGCGCTCGTCATGGGTATGGTCTGTATCGCTTTTGTCAATCAATTTTGTATTGATTTCGTCCTTTGTAAAATACGTGTCATCGTGGTTATGTTCCGCATTTGCTTTCTTCGCCAGAGCATCACCAACAGCTTTGGCATCTGCGGCGAAATTCTCTTTTGTCAGGGCCTTGTCCACCGCAACAGAATCCAGCTTCAACTTATCCAGCTCAGTACGCACGTTGGTCAGTCCGGCATCAGCCGATTTTGCAATACTCAGCGCCTCAGAGACCCTTGTACCAGTCACCTTTGCATCAGCAGCACGTCCAGATACAGTCAGTGTCGCATCCACCACAACCTGCGGCGTAGGCAGAGGATTTCCGCTGTCATCAACCATGCCACCAGTGATCGCATCGATCTCGTCATTCGTCAGTGCAGCCAGCAGTTCATCCGGGTGCGGGGTATCAATCGTTATATCGCCCGTCTCGCCAGTTGTCACTGTGGTCACACCACCGCCAGCGATTTTAATTTTATCCTGTGCCGTACCATTCAGGATTAGATTGATATTAACTTCGCCATTGATTGCGTTTTTGTCGGCTTCCAGTGTGAATTTTGATGGGTTCAAAAGAATCCAGTCATCGCCGCTATAAACATACAAGCTGTCTGGACGCAGGTAGTAAATCTTATTAGACAAAGGAGCCAGCGGAAGCGAGCTTACGATCTCCAAGTCTTTGCTGATTTGAATTCGTCTTGTGCCGATATCTCGATAAGTGCTTCCAGTATCAGTACATACGATCAGTTGGCCGTCAATCACAGGAGCTTGATCCAGCTGAGACTGTGCGACCTCGCGTAATGATAAATTTGCCATACTCAACTCCTTTGCTTAATAAGATTCACCACACAGCGTCATTGCCATGTGGTGAAACAAATCAATTAGCCATCAAGGGATTTCCATGTAATAGCGCCTTCCAGCACCTGTACACGGCCATCCATGGTGGTATTCAGGCCATCTGCATAAGTCTTTGCACTAGCTAGAGCGTTATCGGCCTTCTTTGTTGCATCAGCAGCGGCAGTAGAAATCGCCTCGTCCTTAGCAGCAGCCAGCTCGTCCTGAGTGGGCTTTGCATTCCAAGCCTTGCGCTCGTCAGCAGTAATGTGCTTCACAGCGTCCTTGATATGCTCGTCCAGCTTGTCATTAACGACCTTAACCTTCGCGTCTGCTTCAGCCTTGGTGTAAGCGTCCGGCACCGCAACATACAGACCATCCTCCTCAACGGTGATACTGTTATTGCCCTTGGTAGACACACGAATATTGACAGAGATCTTATTGTCATCAGAAACAGTGACCTCAGCAGTAGGAGTGACTACACCAACATAAATATCGATCAGAGCACCAACAGGAATCTTCACGACCTCACCAGTGGTAATAGTCAGCTCGATCTCGTTGGTCTTTGTGTTGTAAGTACCTGTCTTCACAACCAGATCCTTGCCCAGATTGATCACCAGCTCATCGCCGCCAAACACAGGCAGCTTGATGGTACGGGTCTCAGCATCATAGGTGGGATCATGGGTCAGGCCGCTCATCACGGTGGGAACAGGAGCACCGTTCTTTGCCACACTCAGAGTACCAGTAGCGGGGGAGTAGGTGACATCCGTAACAAACAGACCTTCCTTACCCTCGGTTGCGGCGATCTTTGCATTCACATAGTCAGCCACAGCCTTGGTGGTGGGCAGATTGTCGTCGCTTGCATCCGCATTTGGAATCTCAGTCACAATGGGGCGATTCAGCTGTACGAACTCAGTGCCATTCCAGATGTGGAAGGTATAGTCAGTCATACGGATATACAGCAGGCCCTGAATCTGGCCGCTTGCAGGCAGAGCGCTCACCAGTTTACAGCTCTTGGTGTACTCATCTGTACCCTTGAAAATCTGGCGTGTGTCTGTAATAAAATACAATGTATTGGCATCTTTGGTAGTCAGCTTATCATAATTCGCTTTTGTACCGTAGCCAAAATTTACATTAGCCATCTTTGCCTCTCTTTCTTAAAATTCTTGCCAAACAAAATTTGTCGGCTCAACGTAAAAAGGCTCAATAGAAAAAAGCCCCGTGGCTTCGCTTTGTTGAACGATCCACGGAGCATATTTACCTTTTTCGTCTTTCACCATAACGGTTTGACCTGCATAAGTGTCTTCCGTCTCATTTAATTGCTCGTTTGCTTCAGTAACGCTGGCGAAACAACGATTGCGAGGACGAATCTTTTGAACGGATAGGTCATCACGCACATACATGAACTCCGAGGAATCCTTTGTGATGATCATATCCCTGCCGTCCAACATTCCCAGCGCAATCGCAGCTTCTACATCTTCGGCGTTACCATATCCAAGCTTGGAATATTTAGCCTGTGCCATCTTTGCCTCCTTATAAAAGAAGCGGATGGCTTAGAACGGAACCACCCGCAAACTACCGTCTTCAGTTTCGACGCTCTCCTGAGTAATCTTGACTGCACTACCGATGGGCTTACCGTTGGCCAGCAGCTGCAGGGTATGGTCGTCATTGTAGCTCAGGTCATCAGCCTTACCATCCAGAATAGCGTTGTTACGATCACTCAGTGCCTTGATCTGTGCATTCAGTGCGATAATGCGCTGGTCAAGTGCGCCCAGGGCCTCATCAGGAACAATGTCGCTCCAATTCTGGATTGGAACAACAGTGATTACGCCAGGACCAACTTTGCGCACGTGCTGAACAGTCGTGCCATCTGGGTCCATTGTTACATCAACAAATGTCAGCTGGATCTGGATATCGCCAGGTTCATTGGTCAGGTTGGTGTCGATAGGCAGCTTATACTCCAACTTGTTCTTATAAAGCTCTTCTGATTTCTTCAAAATCTCTGTCTTATATCGCTTGCTGATGGGCAGAACATACTCAAGCATCACGGTGAATTCACTCATGTCAACATCCTTGTATGTAGTGTCAGCCAGAAAATGGAGAGTATCCACCTGCTTACTGCGCTCCATAATGCGTTCCCGCTTGCTTACGGTCAGTGTATTATCCTCATTGATCAAAAAGGTATACATATCACACCTCCTTCCTAATGATATACAGATACTCGTCCTTTGAGATTTTGTGTCCGGCAAACAGATTGTCCAGGAGCTTGTCCTGAATCATTCCGCCGTTGTACAGCCGATGCATACTCTCAACGAACTCGCTATACTTCCTCTCGTCACTCATAGCAGCCCTCCTTGAATCAAACTCAAAGTGTAAGCATCAATAATAGCCTCGGGCGTTTTACCACCCAAGGCTTTCAGCTGCTCATATTCATACAGGTCAATTTCCTGCAGTTCCACGGTATCATACTCAGGACAGGGGATGAGGTAATACCCGTCCACATGCCAGATATGACTGCCGTCACTGCTGATAATTCCCTGTGCGTCATCTTCTACGCAATTCACCATAATGTCGTGCTTGGGCTGATACTTTACAAAGCGCAGGTGGTCAAGAGCATCGATCGCCCGGCCATTTTTCAATACCTTATAGTACACTCTCAACACCTCCTTAAACGCTGAACATCAGGCGGATACCCTGTTCATTATTTGCAGGGGTAAATCCGTAATATTCGCCAGTCACAGTCACAGACCAGAAATAGCTGCCATATTGAGCATTCGGGCTTCGTGTCCAATATGCAGCGGGATTGCCATTCTCGTCATTGCAGATGCGGCTGGTATTATCAGTCATAAAGCTGATTGCCGTACCTTCGTAAATATAAGGCTCGACATTCTGAGAGGGGAACAGCTCGGCCACAGAGGGCAGATAGAAATAACTGTCCGCAGTCACAACTTCGCTGCTCTTATCGCCAATGGTACTGCCAACCTTAACCTGTTTGATAATCTGTTGCCAACCAATCGGAAGAGCATTCAGAATACGACCGTCAAGGAATGTACGGATATTCGCATCTGCCCAGCCGCCAGTGTTGGTGGAGCCAGTATTCAGAGCCATCTTCTGACCAAGCAGTCCGGCCTGAATAAAACTGATAGAACAACGCTTGTTGGAATTGTCGCTCAGGTAATACTGTTTGAAGCCACAAGCCTCGAAGGTGAAGTCTTCATGTGTCCATGCGGCCAACTTCCGGCAGGCAGCATCACCCAGGTCGGTATACCAGAGCTTGCCCCAATAGATCGTGCCCTTTGCGTAACGCTCGTAAGCGCCGTCGTCTGCCTTAGCACAACCAAACACCAGAGTGGCATTCGTCTGTGTGGTGCGAGTACGGTTCAGCTGAATATAGCCAATCTCGGCAGCAGTGGTATTTGCCGCATAAACGTGAATACCATTTTCGCCCTTAGTATGGCGCAGAACGATCATATCACGAGAACCAAGATGTGCGCCGGTGGTGGATTCAGTACCCCAGGCAACCTTAGAGCCATTGTTGACCCAGAAGCGGAAACCATTCATGCCGTTGGTCTGGAAGCACTGAGCAATCACAGAGTTTGCGGCAGAATCTTCGTCGATTCGATAGTCCAGCGCCATAACCCAGCTACGATCCTCAGACAACAAAGATACGCCGGTATCGACATAATTCTTGCCAGTAAAGATCTTCGGCTCGTTGAACAGAACTTTCTCTTCTATGTCGCTGAAGGTGAAGTCGTTGCCCATCTTAATGGTGATATCGTCTTTGTCAGAAACAACACTCTGCTCCAGATTCACCTTGGTCATGGCATAGATCTCAACAGGGCGTAGGTCACTCAGCTGCTTGTCTCTGAAATAGCCGCTGACGTATTCGCATATATCGTAAACAGCATTGATATCCTTATCGCCATTGACATAGCCGCCCTTGTCCCAGCCACTGAACAGATAATACTTATAAGCAGTCTCTTCGCTGGTATAGGTCGGAGTGTCGCCATCATACAGAACCATGGAGCCATACGGAGCAGTTGTCTGCTGTAAAACAGCGCCGCGATTCATATAGCGTACACGATACTGACGCACAGATTCATCGTACACAGCAGTAACAGTCTGATTCTCAAAGACAGGAGTGAACTCGGTGTCCCAGCCACTGAATGTAAATACCGTACTGATGGTACTCGGGAAAGTAGGTGTCGGGATAGGATTGTCAGAGCGGGTCACAGGGTCAACTGCACGCTCGCCCTTGTCGATATACTGGATATCCAGAACAGCGCCATCCTTATTCACGAACTTCCAAGCATACTGGTTGATCATGGTGTTGTAAGTGATCTCCAAGTCAGGCCAGCGCTCTGTGTACAGCAGCTTCTCACGTTCACGGATGATAGGCACATGCACTTTGCCTTCCACAACGGAATTATCAGTGTTGTAGCCATTTTCATCCAGACCGCTCATTGCGTATAGGCGATTCAGCAGGGAAGTATCAGCCAGTTCCCAATCAATACCGGTAATACGCACACGGTTCAGGTTGGTGCACTTGCCCAGCATATCTTTCAGATCGATGGTTGCACACTTCTCAACGGTCAGCGTAGTGATATTGGTGTAATCCTCAATCGTTAGGTCAGTCAGATAGTTCAGGTTCTTTGCGGTCAAGCTGGCGATTGCAGGCAGGTGGGCGATTTTAATCTTGCCGCCGCTTGCAAAAGAGACACCGGTAATACCAGAGCCGTCAGCATAGAACTCTGTCAGGCTTGTGCATCCGGTCAGACCAATAGACTTCTTCAGGTTCGGCACGTTCTGCAGGTTCAAATGTTCCAGCAGAGTGTTATTACCAACAGCGAAGTCGGTCATGTTCGTATTCTTATAGCCGCTCACACCGGAACCAACTTTCAGCTCTGTCAGCTTAACACCATGGCTAAAGTCAACATAGCCTGGATAGAAGCCAGAGATATCACCAATGCTCTGAATAATAGAAGCATTATAGATATAAACTTCAGTATCGTTCATTGCGGTGATGGGGCATTCAATCGTGTAGGTCTGTCCGCGCTTGCCACGCACCTTCACAGGGTTGGAGCCGTACAGAACAGAGACGTAGGTATCAGCGTAGGGTGTGATATGGAAGGTGCCATCCGGCTTCACGCCAGTCCAGTTGGTAGGAGTATAACCACGAATGGTCATATCATCACTGGTTGCGGCAGAACCGGAATACTTGGATGCCATGTACTTTTCCTGATAGCGCTGGAACTGCCGACGCTGATGCCGCTTGTTGCCATGCATCATGGGCAGATAGCTGGTGGTGTTGATGGTGGGATCTTCGTAGGTGCGGAAATATTTGCGCCGCATATCCATGATCCAAAGCTTTTCGGGCTTCACATCCTGATATTCCTCGAACTTTTTCAAAATACGAGTTGCACTCCATGCCAGCGCATTCTCACGGTTGCGGAACATCGCCGCTATCTCATCGGGGAACAGGTCACGCAGCTTGCACCACAGTTTGGAGTCAGCAGCGTTAAACACATTCTTTGTGCCGATAGTATCAGTGTCCTCATAGCCATAAGTCAGAGTCAGACCACCCTCGTTATCATTGCCCATGGCGGTATCGTTATCGTAGTCAAAGCAGAAGTCCCAGTGAACCAGATCGCTGGTGTGCGGGAACACGTTCTTTGCACGGTTATCAACCATGGTGTGACGTTCAGTAAACAGATAATGGAAAATAGCAGAATCCAGATCGAAGTGATCCTTGAAATGTGCCTTAAATTCCTCATCATCCGCATTTACCACCCAGTTCTGAGCTGTGATCCACGCCTGTTTGCCAGCCTCGATCTCTTCATCAGTGCAGGCAGGGTTGCTGTAACGGAACTCAAAGGAGTGGTCGCCGTCCCAAGTTTCCTGTGAGAAATCGCCGCTCAGGAAGCGGGTCTGCTCATCGGCGTTGTTGTCGATCTCAACGATAAATTCCTTGTGGTTCTCTGGGTCCATACCCATCGTATCTTTGTTCTTTTTGGAGTTGCCAATGTCGCCGCAGGCATAGAAGTGCCACTGACCATCGTTAAATACGGTCGCATTGGTGGTATCGGTCTCCTGAATAAACACGACACAGGGATAGAACGCCATGGTATCACGCACTTTTGGATTATCCTTCTTAGCCTGACGCACATAGGGGTTGAACTCATTGAAATCATCCGCCAGCATGGCGTTATTTGCATTCTCAGAGGAAGCAACATTGACTTTGATGTTAAAATACTTCTCAGGAACGCTGTTTTCGGTCAGTGCATAGGTGTCGCCGGTAGTGTCGTCACCAAACGTAAAGCCGCCCTTGCAGTTAATATCAATATTTCGAGCAGATGCGCCATAGTGGTCGGAGCTGGTGCCTTGACCCTTGTGAGAGCCGGTAGCAGTCCAGTTATCCTCCTTAGCACGACCGTTCTTATAGATCTGCTGGATCGTAGTGTTGGCGACCTCGTTCTTCTTGCCGGTAGTAAAAGTAGGTGCGGAGATCTTGATGATACGCAGATCGGGGCACTTCTCTGCCAGCAAGTCGGGGGTCAGTTCGCCGCTCGCATCCGTAATGTCGTTGCGCATATAGCGAGAGACCATCTCTTCGGCGTTCTTCGCATCGGCAATAAAGTTATCCAGAATCTCATCATCCGTCAGGTTCATACCGTAGCTCTTCATGCGGTACACGATAACGTCACAATCGTCAGAGCCAATAGTAATGCCAACGGGAGAAGCCTGAGTAAAGCTGTCGCTGGTATCATACAGTGCAACACGGCAAGGGATACCGTCACACCACAGAACCATCTCGCGGAACTGTTTGTCCGGCAGAATATTGAACTCGAACTCGAGGAAATCGTCCTCACAGATGGGCAGATCAATACTGTTCTGGTGGCTGGTTAGTGTAACCTTCTGAGCCTGAATGTTCAGACCAACACCGCCATTCAAGCAAGTCACGGCAGTAGCATCATAGTTGCGGACGTTCGTGGTCTTAAACACCAGCTTGAAATTCTTGCCGCTCTTCTTTGCATCGTCTGCGAAAAGCTTATAGCTGATGGTGGCAGTCGTACCGGCCTTGACACAGAAATAAGTGTCGCCATCTTCGTCGATCTGGTAGCCACCGTTCACCCAGTCAAAGTTATCGCTGACAGTCATCTTGTTACTACCGGAACTCCACAGGCGGTTCACATCTGCATTGCTGCGGCCAGCGGGGTTAAAGTCCAGCATCAGGCCGGTCTTAACGGGTTCAATGGTAATACCCAGGTCTTCGATCTTTGCGGTGATGCTCTTGATGGTAGCGCCGCAAGTAATGGTCAGAGTGTGGGTGCCAATATCAGAAGATTTAAAGCTCCAAGTCTGAGCAGTACGACCAACAGTCAGTGTAGAAGTCTTGATGCCGTCAACTTCCAGCGTAATGCTTGCAGTAGAAGAGGCCGGGTTATAGACAGTGTAAACAATACCGGTGGTGCTATACTGTTTTGCGGTGAACTCCTTTGTGGCGCAGCTGATGATCGGTGTGTTATTGCCTTCCTCTGCCCACATGATATCTTTATAAATGGTATTACTGGTCACAGCTTTGCCATTGATATTTGCAGTCATGGTCACTTCCAGCAGGTGAGCGCCGTGTTTCTGTGCCGGAATCGCATAGGTCATCTGTCTGCCGGTAACCGCAGTTGTAACACTACCAAGCTTTTTGCCATCCAGAGTAAAGGAAACGTCCTTATTGATATTTCCGTATGGAGTAAAGCGGAAAGTAACCTCACCACTATAAACCAGAGAATCATCGAAGATACTCTCCAGATAAAACTCGACAATATTGATATTCCAAGTCTTTGAACCCATGCTGCCCACGGAGTCAGTGACCTGCAATTTGATCTTGTTGTCGCCATTGTGCAGATACTGAGTGATGTCGAAGCTGTTCTTGCCCTGGTAAACAGTCGAAGTTGCGACCTTTGTGTTACCAACGTACCATACGCCAGTAGCATCGCCAGTGTCTTCGCCGGAGTTATCCACAGAAGTAAAGTTAAATTCGACAGTTGCGGTGTCGCCCTTAACAACAGCGATAGAAGATTCGCCAATACGCTCAATTGTGATCGTAGAGGTACTGCCACCGCCACCACCGCCACCTTCAATGATAACAGTGGTCTTGACCGTGCCGTTCTCCAACAGGTTCAGCTTGGAATCTTCGTAAGTGATATCGTACTCGCGACCAGAATTCTCATCTGGCTTAAAGTCTTTCAAGGTTTCCTGAATCTTAGCGATATCCGCATTGGCAAGGTCAACAGAGGTCTGAATGCCGCCAACTGTATTCTTCAGGCCGCTCACATCACTGGATAGCACGTCAACGGTAGTCTTATCTGCTTTCTTATCGAGCAGTGCGTCGGTGGCTTCCTTATTATAATAGGAGGACTTCAAGGTCTCAGGCAGGTCTCCAACACTGTCCTTCAGCTCCTGCACAGCGGCATCATTTGCAGTCTTATACTCAGTCAGCTCAGTCTGAACAGGGGTCACAGCAGTGCTGATCTTATTGTCCACAATGCCGTTATACATGCTTACCCACTCAGCAGAAGGATCAGTGTTCAACTTGATCTTTGTGATCTCTTCAGCACCATTCAGGAACGTCAGGGTGCGGGTGTCGTTGTCATACTGCACATTGAAATTTGCCAGACCATCAACGGCAGCAATCTCACCACGCAGCATTGTAACAAAGCCATCAACCTCGTCCTTCTTATAGAACTGCGCCAGCTTTTCATCCACACTTGCAACTGCATTCTTTGCGTCCTGTGCGCTCTTCTCAGCAGCGGATGCGGCAACCTGTGCTTCGCCAACCTTCTGACTCATTGTTGCCAGGAACTGGGTATACCAGTCATTGCCACTCGGATCGACCATTTGCTTTCCGGTCAGCGATTTCAGCACATTCAATCGGCCATTCGGGCGGGTGCGCCACAGATAGCTCTTGGTGGTGCTTGTATTCGGGACATTCACAGCGCCGGATGCCATGATCTCAAACTGCAGCTCGCCATCTTTTGCAGTAGCATCATTTGCCACCAGCCAGTAGAAGCGGATCTTGGTATTGCTGTAGCTCACGTTGATAGGGGAAGCGTAATTCTCTTCTCTGTCTGCGTTCAGGTAGTGGATCTGAATCGTCATCTGAAGCAGGTCAATACCGTCGTAGTAACGCGGCATTTCAAACGGAATAACCTGCGAGTTGGATTCCTGTGTGATATTAATCTGATTTGCATCCAGCTGAATATCTTTGTTTTTGTCGATGTAAGACCACTGGTCATCAGAGTAATCAGCAAACCAGGTGTAATTGCCACTACGCTCAAATGTCTCTTCTCCGTTATCATCATACACGGCAATTTGGTCTTCGTCATTTAATTCCAGAGTTGCGACATCTATATCATCAACAGAAACATTTGCGGGGCTTGCGGCTTTTTTCGCAGCCAACCGCTTAGATTCTCCAAAAGATAGTGCCATTTGCTCACTCCTCTCTTATTGTTCATCTGCCGTAGTGGCAGTTAATTCGGGAAAATATTTATCAAACAAATTGTCCTGATAGAACGTATATTTGTTGTTTACGATATAAGTGTAATAGGGATAATAGCGGCTCATAGAAAGCGACATAGTGCCTTCACCCAGATTCATAGAGATGCTCTTGATAATCCAATCCACGGGGGTCTTACCGCCCAGATATTTGGCAGCATACTGGATCTTTTCATTCACGTCGAGCCACGGAACTAGTCGCGTAGTCACACTCAGGCCGTCAGTCAGGCGGGCACGCTTCCATAGTTCGTATTGGCAAACTTCCATGGCTGCGTCATCCGTGGTGTAATTCTCGTAGTCTCCACCCGATAGAATCTCAGTTCTACGACCGATCTTTTCAATGGATAACCGTGCATTATACAGGTCATCAATATTGTTCGGGTCATTCACACAGATAAAAGCCATATTGTCGCAGTTATCTTCTGCCTTTTGAGCTTCGATCTCTTTGGTGGCCGGGATTTCGTCCACTAGTTTTGCCATAGCGTGGCTCTGCTGTTGACCCAAAAAGTAGATGCGGCCAGTATTCGGATTCCACTGGAGAACATAATACTTTGTAGCCTTAATACACCCGGGGTCTTGAATGACATCTGAACCATTGGCATCAGTCAGAGAACGATACAGTGTACTTGTCTTTGTCTCAGAGCCAACTTGCTCATTGCCGTCTTTATCCTTGTACTTCCATGTAAATGTCAGCACAACCGTCATAGCGCCACTTGTTACGTTGCCGTTCTTGTCTGTTTTGGCAGCTTCAACATTTGCAGGAGCCACAAAAGATACTTTCGCTTCACTCTTCCATGTTGATTCGGTTGCGTTCAATACAAGGTTGATTGTCTTATTTGTGCCAGACCAGCCCTTTACAGTGGCAGCTCTATCCGCTTCAATCGTCGCGCCAAATACTTCAACACAATTTCGGACAGCGGCATAATCTACCGTGGCCGATTCACCATCGTTGGTCACAAGCTTCTCGAATACTTCTGGATCAAGCACAGGCGGGTCGTCAAATCCACTGGGGATCTCACGACATACAAACACATCATCGTCAAAGTACATCTCAAACGGATAATACAGGTCACGCAATTCTAAGAGAATGTCCCAAACAGTCGAGCCGGTATCATAATCCAAGTCATGTGGGACAGTGCGGCTCCAATAGTCGATGGAATATTTCTTGAACTCTGTCTCATCTCTCAGCACCGCCCAGATGGCATCACCGATACGAGTACCTTTCTCAATGCGATGTGTGCCACCAACCAGCTGTCCACCCAGATCTCCATTGATACGAGAAACCAAGTCAACACAGCTGGCCTGCACAGTATTTTCTGTTGCGCTATATGTAAAGCCATTGGATGTAAATGTATAGCATCCTTCGTTGTACCAATAGATTTTTACACCATCAACATAAGAACTGTCAGCTGAATTGGAATAACTAAGGAACAGGTCGTTATACAGCTCATTCAGCGCGGTCTTTGTGTCAATCACTTCTGCCTGAATGTCGTGCATGGAATGTCCTGCAAACACACTGGTTTTTCCGTATGTCTCCCTTAATTCGTCCTCACTCTAACCGGCAATAGCAGAAACATCCACCTTACCAAGCGTAACTCCGTTCAGAACCATACCTTCAACAGCAGCAATCATCCCATGGACATGCATTTTGTTACCGTACACGAAACTATCGATGCCTGATTTATCTACCTCAAGGATATTGGCAGGGGAGAGACCGCCGCTCATTGACTTCGCTTTTATTGCCACAGCATCCAGATAAGCCCAGATATCATCCTTCACAAGCGGCACAAGTCCGTCTTTGGTCTGCAACATCGGTGTAAATGCGATATAAGGACCATCTCGACAAATTGGGTCATCACTTCCCAAAACTGTAGAGTAATCACCAAGTTTGGTATACCATTCTTCTGCTTCAGCTGGGTCATCCGGTGGCGTGCCGTCATTGATCTGGTCAAAGAACGTATGATACTTTGAGATATTGGCTCGTGTCCACACCAGCACATCTCGATTCAGATTGTCGATATTGCCGTATTTTGCATAGCCTCTATTTGTGATGTCCTGAATCAAATCATCATAATTCGTCGCAGCGAGCTGATAATCCGCATTTTCCCTGATCATCTCGTCAATACTCTTTGAAGCACTGATTTTCGACATTCCTCTTCCTGACAGACCAATGAATACACGCACATTTTTACTGATCCAATCCTCTTCCGTCAGGCTTGAAATGCCGCTTTTCTTACCCAGATACAGGGTCACATTAAAGGTTCGCCGCACGTCAGATTCTGAGTCGATAGAAATAGAACCATCGATCACAAGACCTTCCAAACTATCAATTGTAATAAAATCTTTGTTCAGCATATCAATGCGGCAGTAAATATTAGACGAATGATTGTTCAATAGCGCCAGGTCTGCGTCAGTCGGAAGATATGTCATACGCTGCCTCCCGGCTGATAATTACTCAGCCCATTGTTATACATGTCGCTCTCACTCTCTGCGTCACCGAGCTCCACAAAGTCGAACTCCAATACGCCCTTGTCGTAATGATCAGAGCAGGAGATAGACACATTGCCATTGACACCCATCAGCCATCTACGGCCATCAAACATCTTCAACAGCTTCGCACTGCCGTTAGTCAGCCACTCGCTCAGTTCATCACGGAACGCATTGCCGCCATTGATATCAAAGTCTTTCATTGTGTTATCAAAACGGATGCCAACACCAGAGAAGTGGCCGCTGTAATAATTGGCTTCACTGCCAGCAAACAGATATGGGTACTTGCTTCCCATCGTCTCAACAACTGTAGCAGAACGTACCTTCTCAACACTGTCAACCTTCGGCTCAAGGAAAATATGATAGGTCTTATTGCCGTCAGTGATCACAGCACCATCAAAGTCGCTTACAACGCTGGCCTTCGCATAGCCAAGCTCAATGCCATTTGCAACTGGAGCTACGGCGTACTCATAGTCGGTTTTGCGGCCAATGGCGTACAGGTCGGTGTAATCAATCATCACATAACCATCGTCAGCGCTGTACATATAAAAGTCGTTGAAGTCTTTTGGCTCCAAATCCTGATTCTTTGTTGCCGATACCTCAACACGATAGTATTTCATGTTGTTCAAGAAGGTCTCAGAGAACCACTCCTTGTACTCGCTGGAACTTCTGAATTCGTCGGTCGATGCAAAATCACTTGATGCCTTGATGAACTTGCGGTCAGCGGTATATGCAATCAGACAGAACGCCTTGTCCTCAGATTTGAACTGAAAAGAAAGAACTCGATTCTTGTCGATATAATCCGAGGTCACTGCCTTATAGTTGCCCATCGGCTGACCAGTCGTTTTATTGATGTGGAGGTTTGACCAGCCCATCTTCATAATGACATGGTTCAAGTCGATCTCTTCCTGATAAAGCGAAGTCCAGATTGCTGCGCCTTTCTTACGTCGTTTGATTCGCAGGGCATTTGCACCACTGCTTCTTGTCAGGAAATACTGTGCGTGCATACTGATATTAGCCATACGATAATTATTCTGCACAGTGAATTCTACGTCATCCACATACTCTGGATAGTCAGTTCGGAATGCCTGCAAGCCAGTGTCCAGCTGATAGCCGCCAACAGATTCTGCCGTCGCTCTCAGATAGTACAGGGTATGGTTATCCAGTCCATCGATTTGGAACCCCTTCAAAGAATCACGGTAATAATAGCTCACGGACTTTTTCAGCAGCTCGCGATTCGCATCATAAAGCCAGAACTCATAACGATTAACAGATTCACCCTCCGATACCTTATACTTGTAAGAGAACTCAAAGGAGTAAGAAGGGTAGGGGATAGTAGTCACGCCAGAAGAACTTAGGTCGTTCAGTTTGATTGTCGGTTCCTCATGGCAATAAAACAACAGCTTGTCTGAGTATTCTGAAAACAGATTCGTGCCTTTCAGTCGGCAGCGAATAATCATATAGTACGGATCTTTGCGGTTTTCAAACGTGCCCGCCGGAATCGTAAAATATCGTGCTAGACCAGTGCCACCGGCAGGGAATGTGCCAAACTTATATATGCCTTTTGAAAGCGTATCACCCTGCAAAATACTGCCCGTCGGAGTATCGAAGACGATAAGAGCAATAATATCAATGTCTGCGTATGCGGCAAACTGAAATGTATGATCCTTTGTGGCATCAAATGCGCCTATTTTAGATAGAATTGGTTTCAAGTTATCACCTCCGAATTATCCTTCGATATATAGCAAAGCTCACCATTGGTATTCACAGCCAGATTCAGTGCGGCCAGAAAATTGTCAACAGTGATTTCTGAAATCGTTTTATTGATATCTGATACGTTCGTTTTCAAAGTCGAGATATTGGTATTTGCAGCTGAAATCTTGCGTGTCATATCTTGGTAGTGATTGGATTCAGCCGTTTTTGCGTCATCAAGGTCTGTACTCAACGAAGTAATATCAGAAGCATTTTTTTCAATGTTACTTTTATTGTTGTATACCTGTTTCTTTGTGGCGGTATAGTCTTTGTTTGTAAAACCACCAAAATTATCATTGAAGCCATTCATCGAGCGCCACAGACTAGCTACATCGTCGGCTTCTTTTGTCTCAAGAGCGCCAACACGTTCAACCGCTGCGTTTGCGGTCGTATCATCCGTGTACTTTGTCGCAACAGCCCAGTCGCTGAATGTCCATTTTTCGGTTTCACCTCTCGCAGTAATACAGATATACAATGCACCACCAACACCGCCATAAATCCATAGATCATTCACATCGTATGGAGCAGTCGGTGTATCAGTAAAAACACGAACTTTTTCTGTCGCAAGATCTCGTGCGGATGTTGCCATCGACAGTGCATTGATAACACCGGCATCCACAATTTCCATCCAGAAATACTGCTGCTTATCCTGATCATATACCCAGCGATAGCAAATGCCAGTCCTTTTATCATAGTAGATGTCGTTGACGTGTGCTTGTTTCTCTTCATCTGTCTTCCAATCTGAAGCAGGATAGTTGTATGTATGCGGATGACCATTTCTGTACCAAGTATTGATCGTATTCTTTAGCTGATCTTGAACGGTGTCTTCTGTCTGCTGTGATTTGTCTTTCATCGACTCAAACTCGGCGTTCAAGCTATCGACACCGGTCACCAGAGATTTCACTGTCAGAATTTCAACACTGGTATTACTCTCCGATACAATCAGGTTACGGAAGTTACCCTGCAATGCAGTCACAACAACCTTCTGGCCTACAATATAGTCATGGTTTGTTACAATGCCGTACTCACCACCGAATACAGCGATTTTATAGTGCTGGTCTTCTTTTTCTGTAATCACTCCATAGGCGGACACGTCAAATTTTGCGTTCTTTACGGCGTGTTCGGCGGCAGAAGTCACCACTTCGGCCAGCACATCAGTTACTGATTTATCTGCCATCCTATTCCTCCTAATCAAAAATAAAAGCCGACCTGCTAGGCTATCCTAGTGGTATCGGCTGTAAAAACCTATTACTTACCGCTTGCTTTGCATTTGAGCAACCTTAGTCGGTAACTTCTGTTTGATTTCATTCGCCAGAGCGTCAGAGCTGCCAACAGGATTCGTGATAATAATATCGCCAATCGAAGTTGTAACATCTCCACCGCCACCCTGAACAATCGGCTGAGAACCGTACTTTGCCATCTGCTTCTGAAACCATGCATCCGGGTTGCCGCCCATCTCGAACAGGCGAGAGGTGATATCGGCAGGAACAACACCATCGCCAGTCTCAAGATAAGTGTACCGACCGGAATCCGGCTTACGAACCAGCATCTCAGGACCTTGCTCATCAACATTAGCCATGTGGGGGAACTTAGCAGACTTCAGACCATTTGCATGGCCAAACAGACTGCCAAAGAAACCGCCAATTGCAGCGCCGCCAATTGCACCCAGAGGGCCAAGGAATGAACCAACGGCAGCACCGATACCAGCACCAGCAGCGGCTGTCACGCCCTTGCTTGGACCGGTATTCTGCTGTGTGCTCTGTTGTGCTTTCTGACTTGCTTCACTGATTGCGGCAGAAGTATCAGCAGCCTTCTTACCAACGGCTTCAAATGCATCGCCTGTGGTCGCCAAATCGTTTTTAATCGATGTAACGGCAGCTTCGCATCCAGCCTTGATGGCGTTATAAGACTGGTCCATCATCCAAGTCAGATTGGTGTTAATGTCCTTTGCGCCAGGTTCAACATTTGCCCATGCGTTATCTGTCTCAGTGGATAGAGAACCGCCATCGCCAAACGTATTTGCGGCATCAGAGGTGATCTCGTTATAAGCACCGCCAATGGTCTGCTCAGTCATGTCTGCCAGATGAGTTACACCAGCCTCGTTCATGCTCCAACTATTGTCAAAGCACGCACGCATGTCGTACATCAGCTTCTGGGTGTCTTGGCTGGTGTCAGCCCATGCTTGCTCCATTGTCTTTTGAACATTGGTGCTCAGGGTTTTTACACCGCCGCCAACCTTACTCCAGCTGTGACCGAATGCCTTGGAGATCTCGTTCATGGCCTTATTTGTGCTATCAACAGAAGACTTATAAGACGCATTCAGCTTATCCGCAATCTCTTTAGACATGTCGCCGGAAGTGGAAGCAAGGCTGTTCCATCCGCTGGTATAGATCTTTTGCAGCGAATCGAACATCGTGTTAGTGACATCTTCAACCTGTTCGGCGCTCAGTCCGGTATTCTCATTCAGCGCATCAAAGGTATTGTTTACCAGCTCATTCATCTTCTCAGACATCTTTTTGCTGGTTTCTTCAATATCCTTTGTGTCCAGACCGAGCTCGCCAGCCACAGATTTCCAGCTAGACTCAAAGTTGCTCGTCATAGACGAAATTTGGCTCTGGGCCGCCTTCTTTGTGTTGCTGGTGGATTCTGTCACTGTCTTAGAAGAGTTGATCTTACCGACCGTAGACATACGATATACAGTCTTAGTGGCCATATAAATCATGCTTTGAACGGCAGCAATGATCGGATTATCACTCTTCTTGAAAATATCAGAGAGTCCAGACATGAACTCGTTTGTATCACCAAGGATCTCATCATACTCGCTCTCGAAAATTGAGCCAACGCCAGCGGCTGCGGCAGCTGCGGCACCACTCAATTGAGCATTCGGACCTTGGGCACTCATACCAGCACCGGCAGCGGCACTACCAGTCACTTCGGCCAAGCCCTTTGCCAGCCAGCCCTCTGGGTTAGCACCAATCGCCATCAGGTTGTCAGTTTCCTTTGCAGGAATAACACCGTCGCCCTTTTCAAGATAGGTCATGCGTCCCTGATCGGGGTTACGAACAATCAGCTCTTCGCCCTTTTCATCAACGTTTGCAATCTGGCCCTTCTTAACGCCACGAGTACCTTTTGCATATTTCTTTGCTTGGAATGCGGGAGTAGGTTCATCAATCTGTGTACTGGAAACATTACTTGCAATCGAAGCAATCGTAGCAATCAGAGCAACTGCACCTGCAACAGCTGCAGCGGCAGCAATCCAACCAGCAATAGGAATGGAAGAAAGAGCGGCGGCAATCGCTTGCATCATAGCGGCCATAGCACTACCAACGCTCGTTACCAGAGTACCAAGTCCGGCGAAGATAGAAGGGAAGAAGCTTACAACGCCAGACGAGATGGCACTACCGATAGACTGTGCGCCAGCCGCAATTGGGCCAAACATACTTCCGACGGTCTCAACAATGCCACCAAGACCAAGTCCTGTCTGACTGTTCAGCAGACCAAATCCTTCTGTGAAGAACGAGCCAATGTCAGTAAACATCAACCCGGTTTTCTCAGAGATAGATGTCTATGCGCCTGAGAAGAACTTACCGATACTACCAAGGTTGTCTTTCGCAGCACCAACCAGTCTCTCAAAGAATCCACCAGATACACGCTGAATATCGCCGGTATTCACCTTTATTGTGTTGCCAAGGATATCCAATGTCGCAGTGGTGTCTGATTTTAGTGCGGCAGAACCAGCCCTGTTCTTACCAGTAATCCAGTTCCAACCGTCAGAAACCACCTTAGCAGCTCCATCGAACATCTTCTTGAAACCGCCACCCAGATCAAAGTCACCGTTTTCACCAGTGAACATGTTCTTGATTTGATTGATAAAGCCAAAGACTCCGCCGCCGTCACCAGTTCCACCATTAAGAAGGTTCAAAATATTCGCCAGTGTCTCCAATGTAGAGATCAAATTTGAAATATCAGTGATAACATTCTTTACGTTTGTCGCGCCCTGAATGGCCTGCATATTGTTAAGGACACTACCCTTGAAACCGTCATAGTGACCTTCCATCTGCTCAAACGTCATGGCCTCGAACTCAGCTGTGTATTTCAGCTTCTTCTGATAATCATCCCAGCTGGTGCCAATAAGATTATTGGTTTCCTGAACTTTATCCTTGAGCTTTTCCAGCTTGTCAATTTCATCTTTCTTCTTATACTCACGCTGTTTGTCAGATAGGTTCTGCCCGGCTTCACGAACAGCATTTTCATCTGCTTTCCATACAAAACCTTGACCTCTGCCGCCATATACATGAACAGTCTTATTGGCCTTTGCTCGCTCGTACTCATCCTGAAGTTTTGCCAGTTCGATTGCTCGCTCCTGTGCATCATTTTCTTCATTGAGCGCGTCAATACGCTTGTCAATAACATCGATCCAGGCTTCACCCTGAATCTTAAGGTCGTTGGACTGTTTGTCATTCAAGTCATCAAAAACACCAATAAAGGAATTCAAAACAGTGTTCAGTTGGGACATCAGGGTCTTCAGCTTGTCAGCCGATTTGCCCATGCCCTCCATCGAATCTGCGCCCTTGTCAAGAGAGTCCGCCAACGCACGCAGAATCTCTGCCTGATCTTTGGTTTCTTCTTTTAGTTCGAGCTCTGCAGCCTTTGCCAGAATGTCGGCCTTGGTTTTTGCCAGCATCGCTTCCTTATTAAAGACGAGCTGGTTGCCCTCCAATTTGAGGAACTGCAAATACTCGGGGGACATTGTAAGCAGTTTCTGAATACTGTCAATGCTCAAACCGCCGTAAGTGTTGTATTCGTTTGTGACATCACTCAGATCAGTCCAGGCACTCTGCATCTCATCGACCTTGGAACTAAACTTTTCAACCGTAGAACCCAGTCCGTCGAAATAGTCCTGAACGGAGATAACGTCGTTCTTGATATTATTAGCAGCAGCTTTATAACTCTTAGCGATTGCTTCAGATGCCGCGCCGCCTTCACTACTGGCAGCTTCTGCTTGCTCTTCAAGAGAGTTAACAACGGCATCTTTCAGTACATCACCGCTTAGATCGATCTTGCCAGTATCTTTATTGTAGGCTTTATTGATCAGATTCGGGTCGTATTTACTATACTTTTTGATGGATTGCAGTGCGGCACTCTGGGCTTCAGTGCCTTCATAATCCAGAACACCAGTGCGGCTTTTCTCTGTTTTTTGTTTGACAGTTTTGCCATTATCCCATGCATCCTTGAAACCGTCGGTGATTTCTTTTGCCCCTGAAAGAGCAGAAGAATAACCTTCAATCGCCGCAACCAGATCCCAGTAGGACATGGTCTGATCCTTGATGTTACGGTTTGTCCATTTAAGAATCTTGTTATACTGGGTTGCGCTCGCATTATCACCTTTGATTTTAGCATCTTTTAATTCTGCTTCCATCAATTCATTGAATTTTGCAGTCTGAATTTCAAGCTTTCCCGTTGTATCGTTCTTCTGAAGCACCGAAGAATATTTATCCTCAAGGCCGGTCAGGCTCTGAACAGTTTGCATTGTTAGATAACCTTGTTCGTTAAACTCTTTCAGTGCAGATGTAACAGTAGACCATGCATCAAGAAAAGTTTGAGCAGCTTTAGAAGAATTTTTTGTGGAATCACTAAATCCATTCAGTTGATTTTTTAGACCACTAGCACTGTTCATGGCGTTATTCATATTAGTGCTGATCAAAGACAATCTGGTATTTAAAGCCGTCATAACAGACGAGATTTTTGCTTCTATCTCTTCTGTATTGTCTCCATTTTCAGCGGATCGGGCAGCAGCAAGGGCACCAGCCAGTTCTCCAGTTCCAATTGTGGCATTTTTTAATGCAGGAGCAAGAGCTTCAAGTTTGTTCTTTTCGTCTTCAGTTGCTTCTGTGAATGTCTCTGCTTTTTCTGCGGCATCTCCCTTTGCAATCGCATTTAGCTCTGATATCGCTTGAGAAATGGCTTCCATTTGAGCTTCTGCATATTGAGTGGCCAAAAGATCGGCATAAGCGCTCTGGTTGACCTGAAGTTTGCCATTGACAAGCTCAAGGGTATTGAGGTATGCATCATCCATCTGAAGTAAACTCTGTAAAGAATCAATGCTCAAATACCCATATTTGTTGTATTCTTCAACCGCAGTAGAGCAATTCTTATAAGCGGATTGAATGTTGTCAATAACGCCCATTGTCTCTTCAAGCTGAGACGCATAGTTGTTAGCTGCCTCAGCATTACTTACCTGAAGAAAACCAAATTGCTCAAATACACCAATCAAATCTCCAAAAGAAATATGTGCTTTATCAGCTGTCTCGTGTAGAATTTTTAGTGCGTTCGATTCCGCTTCTGTTTGATGTTCTGTATCAGCGTCGATATTTAAGACGGCATCGCCAGTCATGCCGCTAAATTCATTAACAGCACCGATATAAGAATTGCCTTTAGAATCATTCGTACCACGACGAGACATAGAAGCTTTGACTGCACTAACTTTTTCTGCAAAGATATCAACATTGGTCGTATCAACACTAGTATCGTCTTGTGCATCTGCAAGAGCCTTAGTGGCTGCGGTCATTGCGTTCGTGCCGGCAACATATTCGTCCTTGTACTGGGCGAAACTGTCGGCATCTGTCTTGTAATTGCCCATCTGCTCTGAAACAGCAGTGGACAATTCTTCGACCTTGGTTTTCTGGGATTCAAAAGTTTCATTCAGAGCATCGAGTTCTTTCTTTTTATTTACATACTCTTTAGAATCTTTTCCGCTAGAGGCTTCAATTTGGTCAAGTTCAACCTGAAGATCACGACGTTTTTGAGTAGTATCTTCGAGTGCTGCTGTATACTCCTGGAGAGATTCAGTCTTGGTGACTTTATCTGGTGTAGGAGAGAATATCGTAATGGGATTACCATTAGAATCATAAGATACCTGTGGTTGCGTACTAGATTTAACGATACTATTTTCTGATTTATCATTCACAACAGCGCTAGTATCTGTGTTCGCCTTATCATCAGCGTCTTTTGAAATCTGCTTCTTTAGTTCCAGCTGTGCTTCAAGCATGTCGTTGACAGCCTGAAGACGCTCACGCTCGGCTGGATCTACAATGTCTTCAATTTTTTCAGCGCCGGCTTCTTTTACAGATTTGTTTAAATCATCAATCTTAGATTGAATATCTTCAGCATCTTGAGCTGCCTGATCTGCTGCATCGTGAGAATCGTTCATTGCGTCAACAAGCTGTTCGGATGCGGATTTGAGGTTCAAAATGTAATTGACTATATTAGAACCGACCCATGTAATGAAACCAATGCCGAGTCCGATAGCCGCCTGTTTTGCAATAGCGAGAGCACCAGCAAGAGCATTTACAGCGAATGTCTCAAGCCAAGTAGCACCAGTTTGGGCCTGCTGTCCTAAGACAGTAGCTATAATAGTTGATGCCAACTGTTGCTCGGTTTGCTTTGTGTTCTTAACAGCTTCTGTGAAATCCTTTTGTCTTAAAGCGCTCTCGAGATTCTGTTGTGCCGTTTCTTTGCTTACAACGAGGTACTTACCTTGAGCATCAACAAGTTTTGCTGCTTCAAGAACTTGTTTAGAAAGGGAATCAGAAAAACCATTGGAGCTTAAAGTGCTTTCTATTAAAGACGCACTAACATCCTTCCCGGAGTTTGTTAAATTCAGAAAATCCTTTACAACGTATTTTACAGCATCGTCCATCTGTGTCATTTTAAGAACAGCAGATTGCTGTGATTTGTTTAATCCGGCCAACTGGGAAACATAATTTTGCACATTCGAATCTGTGCTGTTTGCGGTAAATTCAGAGGTGTTAACTTTCTTACTAATACCCGTTGCAAAGTCACCAGCAAGCATAGCGGTCTGAAGGAATCCAGGTTTTTTCTGTAATTTAGAAGACTCTCTAATAGCTTTCTCCAAAGTTCCGTCAAGATTTTTATTGATTTCAATCATTGACTTATTGATTGTCTAATCGTATACTTATGTTAGTGGTCAAATAACACAAGTTGTGGTGAAGTTTATGAAAATTGGAGAATTAAAACACGATATTGATGTGAAAACAGGAACAGGAAAAAATTTTTTAGGAATATATCATACAGGTATTGTAACTGAAGAAGGAAAAACAATTCTAAAGAAAAATCCAAATTATACGTACCTAAAAAACGATCCTATGATAAATAAACAAGAACCGATGGAATTTTACAGGTCGGTTGTATACGCATATATGAAAGATGAAATATTAAAATGCAATCCATCTTTAATATGTGAACATGATAAAATTGTAAAAAAATATAGAGAAAACACTACTTTAATAGATAATATAGGAAAACCTTATTCTCTCGAGAACTATCAATTTCTCATGTGGTATTTAGATTATCTTCGTGAACAAGAAAACCCGGGCATTCTTGAACAGGAAAAAACACAGAAAGAAAAAAACAAAAAGAAAAGGAATGAAGAGGCTACCCGTAAGGAGGAGGAAATAAAGCGCAAAGCAGAACTTAACCGTATCAAAGAAAACCAGCAACTCCAGCAAGACCTTGCCAGCGGCAAGCGCGTCATCTGTCCATACTGCAAGTCCACGAACACTAAAAAGATCAGCACCGTAAGCCGCGCCGTGTCTGTGTCTCTCGTGGGGGCTGCCAGCGGGAAGATCGGCAAACAGTGGCATTGTAAGCAGTGCGGAAGCAACTTCTAAGCCTGCGCGGAGGACATATAATGGAAATTTCACTTGAAAAAGCACAACTTATTTCAGAATTAGAAGAAAAGATAGCCAATAACACCTATAACGAACACAACAACTATGGACGAGGCGGCTGGTATCGCTATCCAATCAACTATAAAGATGTCCATGATGGGAAAGAATACAAATGGGACACAAGAGCTGTCTACGTTAATTCGGATGTTGTAGAAAGTATGCGATACGACTTTGGTGAAAACCAACTCTATATCGGATATGCATTAGAAGAAGTTCTTGACTACCTTGAAACACGATATCATCTTGACTTTACAGAACTCGAAAAGAAAGAGTTGGCTAAATTTCATACTGATGAAGACGATGATGACTGATAACCGCACAGTTAGGTACCGAAGCTCGGCAAACAGTTCAAGTGTAAGAATTGTGGGTATGAGTGGTAAGACAGGTCTAACTCGTATGGCATAAATAAAACACCCGAAGAACTTACATATCTCCGAGCGTTTGTTTTTTTGTTACTTTCTCTTTTTGCCTTTATGTGGCATCCCGCCTTTTCGGGCAAGAGTGTTTTGCACAGCGAGTTGTTGCACATAATCGGTTTTCTTTTGAGAAGGTGTCCTAAATGTAAATGTAGTTTTCCCGTCGTAATTGCTAACAGAAAAATCTCCCTTAGAGATTATATCCATTCCAACAAGAAGATCTAATCCTTGATCACCAATTTCTGAGTCGATAACATGCCAATCTGATATCTTTAAATTGTTAGGCAATACGATATCTACCAAATAAGAACTAACTGTCTTAGTCCCAGACGGTGTATGAATCTCTTGCTGTCCAAATGGTACAAGGTTGAGTTTGCTTACAACATCCATTGATATTGCACTGCATGTGGCACCTGTGTCCCATAATGTAATACATTTAGTGCTCTTTCCATTATACGAAACGTTAGAAACGGATCGTAAAGAATTTAAAATACAATCTCCTGAATGCGTAAATGCCTGTTGACGTTCTTCGTTCATTAACTTCCAGTATCCCTTACATAAAATTCATAGATGCTATACTATCAATGTGCATATGCCCATCAGCGTAACATTTTTGAACAATAAAAGATCCGACAGGCTCGTGTTTTAATGTCTCTTTAACTCCTATTGCAAAAGAAGGATAAACTCCAAGAATGGCCCCATTCTTTATCGCAATAAAAGCATTTCCGTATTTTTCACATAGAGAGGCATAATTGTCGGTAAACCATTTGTAATCAGAAGTTTGGCTTGCTGCATTTTTCATAACTATCACCTCTTTATATTATGCTACCACAATGGGATTTTATTGTCAACTATTAAAACACCCGGCCTCCCAGTAGTAGGAAAGTCGGGTTTATTCATTATGATGGTTGCACAGTAGTTATTTCAGAAGCTCAGCGATCTCTTCAGCAGTCATGCCGCTGGCCAGTGCGTTGGCAACAATATCTTCTGCCTTTTTACGGTTCAGCTCTGCCGCAATCTTTTCATCAGCATCAGCCTTTTTCTTTTCGAGCTTTGCAATCTCTTTATTGATTTTCTTCAGTTCTACTTCCTTTGCCTTGCGGTCAGCATTCAGCGCGGCAATATTCGTGCCGAGTGCTGCAATTTCTTCAGCGAGAGATTCTGCGGCAGTATTTTTCTCAGTGATCTGCGCTGCGTAATCGACGCCATCGAGAACCTTTGTTTTATTCTTGCTTCCTTTGGGTCTTGGCATAATATAATACCTCCGTATATTTTGGATACGCGATTGTACTTTTATTATAGCTTACGCCGTAAGTAGTGTCAATATAAACTATGTCGAAAGAAGCCGATCTTCAAAACGATCTGCTAAATTGTTTAGATCTACATTATGATCAGTAGCTGGACCATATTTTACTTCACCTTGTGATGGATAACGAAGGCTGAAAACTGTATGGTTATTATAATTGCTTATAGTGTAATCGCATCGAGATAAAATATCTGTGCCAATTATAACGTCATACTCGGTACACGGATTCTTTATAGATGTGATCTTCCAGTTGTTAAAAGATAAATTGGAAGAAATAAATATATTACCTCTGACTATCGGACGGATACTTTTATTATCGGCAGAAAGTAGACGAGAAACCGCTCCTTCAATCATTGGTAACTGCAAATCTTTTGTGACCCAATCTGAAATAGCGCAATTTGTTGCACCTGTATCAACAAGAGCATTACATGAAACAACACAATTATTATATTCAATCAGTACTGGAATAATAATTGAATGTTCTAATTTGTCGTATTCAATTGTGTATGTGGTCGCCATTTATAAATTTACCTTTCACATTTTATTATTTCGAATGGAATAAAACCAAAATGCCCGTTTTTTGGAAGCTCATCAATCTCAGTAAAAATCTTAAATCCATAAGCTTCCCCATAAAGATACCGGTTACATCGCCAAGAAAGATCATGTTCTTTGATATACCGATCAATGAAATCACGCATAAAGGCGTCGGCTTTTTCCATATCTGGATAACGAAGGTTGCTGTGTTCCTTCATAAATGTTTTATAGAGATCTTCTGATATAATCCCGTTTTCACAGTATTCAATGCAAACTCTTTCGCAGAGCTTTCGCATCTCTTCGTCCATATTTCCCTCCTGATACTATCATATAATAATACTTCTGTCAACGCCACGGCGTATACTATGGGTTTACTTTCTCCACTTTTGACGGCAGGGGAGAAGCCCGCCTGTAATTTTTGTCTACAGCGTTAAACGCATGTAGGTGATTTGGAGCACCCCATAGTGAATCTACGGCGCTGTTACGCACGTAGTTCCACTCCGACATTATGCTCTCTGAAGCGTCTCTGGCAGTGCCTATTATAATAATGTAGGCACATACAGAGCTTGCCTGCGGATTCCTTTCGGTTCCCGGACGAGAATTACCCAAACTCGCCACAGCTTACGCTGCCATGTTCGTCGGTTTTACTAAATACTCCCTCGCACTGCAGCACTTAATATTATAAGTACAGCAGGTTTGTTCCGTGTCACCACCCGGAGTATTGCTGGGCACAATCGTGAAACCCGTCATTTTGGGTTTACCCAGCTGAGTTATAAAGGTTGCGATACCAGCACCCATTGGAATAGCGCCAGTAAATTTGATCATTGCATCTGCGGCTTTTGTAAGTCCGGTTGCGAGAGATACGACAGTCTTGACCAGACCGGAGTCAAGTGCATCGGTAGAAAGAGCTTGGAAAGATGCATTGAGTTGATTTAAGCGCCCCTGAATAGAATCAAGGTATTTCTCGTTCTCAGCCCATGCGACGTTTGCGCTGTTTGCAGCAGATTCCATTGCAGATTCAGCAACATCAAAATTATTTAGAATAGCACTAACTGCATTTGCGTTTCTCTTTCCGCCAATCATCTCAGTGACATTCGCCTGTGTTACATCGGACAGGCCACTCCATACTTGAGACAGCTCTTTCATGATTTGATATGTGCTCTTGAAATTTTTGCTATCCAGCATGATGTCAACGCCAGTCAAAGATTTCAGTTCACTACGAAGTTCAGACACAGAATTGGCCATGCCATCAACTTCAATGCCTGCATTCTCTGCGTCACTTTTAGCAGCACGGAGATACATGGAAAGACTTTTTAAGGTTGTACCGACCGTGTCTGCATCTTGGATAACTGCGTTTGCAGCAGTACCAAGCGCAATAGTTTCTTCCAGCGTATTATTAGCGGCCGACATAGCAGCAGAACTGCGAGTCAAGATTTCACCAAGGTCTTTGGCAGTAACAGGTTGTGTATTTGCTACAGCGTCAATTTTATTAACAACGTCCTCTGCCTGATCAGCAAGCAAACCAAAGCCTTGCATTGTCGAAATCAGATACGAAGACGAAGTGTTAACATCATCAATTCCGTCTCCCACGTTTTTGAGCAGGGTAGAGTAGGTAGCCATATTCTCAGCGTCTTCATCAGAATAACCGAGGCGCTTCCAATCAGCAGTCGAATTGACGTAATCACTAATCGAAACACCAAGCTTTTGTGCTTGCTCAGATGCGCGGCCCATATACTCTTCAAGAGATTTGCCGGCGTATTCGCTGACTTTGCGCAGTTCTGTAACAGCTGTATCGATTTCAACTACATTCTGATATACGATCCGCAGAGCGTCTTGCATCTTGTGCAAAGCGGCCATGGTGATCATAGTGCTCAGATGCTGGCCAAAAAGCTTTTCAAACTTATCAACCAATGTTTCTGTTTCAAGTCCAAGTTGTTTTGACTCAGCACGAAGTTCAGCATATCTCTTTTTTAGTTCGCCAATTCGTGCAGGTGCATCACTGCTATTCAAGGCATTTAATAGCTCATAAAACCCTTTTCCTGTGTCTGTGCCTTGAAGTTTTTTATTTGCATCAAGGTAATCATGGATCATTGATTTCAAATTTGCAACTTCAGTAGACGCTTTATTAAACGAACGCTCCTGCGAAGTGGCTGCATTAAATTTTTTGGCTTCTTGCGTTGCTTCACTATATTCGTTATTAAGCGCGTTTAGTGCATCAGTGATAGAATTGATGTTACTAGCTGCTGTTTTTGTTAAATTACTTGTGGCCTATGTTTTTGCAGCTTGTACAGGATCGGTTTCTCCCTCGACACTGGTAAGTAAGTTGCTTAACTTGTCTTGCTTTTCTTTTAATTGAGAATAAAAGTTTTTATCTGTTCCGTTATTGCTTTTTACTTTCCCAATCAAAGACTGATTGGAGTTCATAGCTTTGTTTACTGCGGATGCTCCTGCAATTCGAGCACTAGCTTGTTTTATAGCTTTATTTTCAGCATCGTTTACAGCATCAACCTTTTTCTTTATCTCCTCCCAAATGGGGATGATTTCTTCCAGAGTCTTAGCGTATTCACCGGTTTGAGCAGGAAGTTTATTAAGTTTTGCAATCAGTTCATCAATGTTTTTAAAATCAACATCCTTAAGAGTGCCATCTTGTTGCATCTGTCGTGCAATTTCAACGCCTTGAGCAATTTTATTGCCCTTCTTTTCAAGTCCCTTATAGCCTTTGCGCCACATGGTGTGTTTTGCTTGAACAGAATAAGTGTTTTGCTTCAAAGCCAAAAGATCACTTGCATAATTATCATATTCGGCCGGATTCTTAGATGCAAGTTCTGCGGCTTGTTTTTCGATTTTTGTGATCTCGTCTTTTAACTCGTCATTAGAACTCTGAGAAACCTCTTCTTTAAGTAAAGCAAATCTCTTACGAATAACATCAACTGCTGAGACAAGATCGCTTTCTGCTTTTTTAGAAGAATTTATAGCAATCATAACATTCTTCCAGTTATCTTCTGCTGCTTTAACCGCGTTATTATATTCTTCTGTGCCAGCAGTGGCTTTTGCAATTTCATCAACGAGCTGTTGTTGTACATGAAGAGCTTCTTGGATGGCAGTAGGGGTTTTATTGGCTGCATTAGCTTCTTCAACAGTGCCGTAAGTCTTTTGTGCTTCCGTCAACTGATCAGTGATTTTTTTGCCACGAGTAGTTTGTGCAACTTTATTTTTATTACTTTCATGGGCCTTTATAATAGAGATCTGGCGATCGACTTTTTCTTCGACTTCAGCATCTTCTTTTCCCATTTGATCCATTAAATCAGTATATTCTTGGATCGTTAATTTCATCGAATTTAAAGTTGCATTTTTTTTCTCATCTAATTTATCAATCGCATTTTTTACAGCTATTGCTTCATCTTCTCCAAGACGTGCTTTCTTTAACTTATATGTATTTTGTTCATTTCTATATGCGCGATAAGCAGAAAGTTTTTCGTTATTATATTTGTCTCTTTCATCCTGAGCCGCTTGAATATTTTCTTGACTTTCTTTTACACTCTTAGAATCTGCATGATGCAGTCGAGTATAGTCTACTTCTTTATTAGCATATCGGAATTTTCGATCAACATACCATTTGTCATTATCTGTATTTGTGTCGTTTAACAGCTTTACGATTTCATCACGATTTGCTCTTAAATTTTCAAGACGCTTTTGAATGGTGCCGACTTCATCCTCAGAAACATCGCTGAGCATGTTCTTTGTCTCAGCGATTTTTTTATTGACTGTTGTTAAGTCACTAATCAAACCACGGCGAGATGTAGAAGATTTTCTATTAGTAGAAGCTGTTTTAGTGGTATCTTTATGGTTAGAAGCTTTTTTGGATGCATCTCGAATGGCATTAGCAATTTCAGCGTTTTTTAGAATCAGATTACCCTTAACATCAATACCGCCCTCTGGTAATTTGATGTCGTCTTTTGTGACAGTTACTTTACCATTCATCACTATTGGATCAGGTCGCTCAATATCTTTGTTTTCAAGTTTGATGTGACCTTTCAACTCAATAAGCTCTGGCTTTTCAATGTCGTCTTGCGATTTCTTCTTTTTGCCTTTCGTTTCGGTGTCAGTAGTCGTTGTGACAATTTTACCTTTAACTTCAACCGGGGTCTTCGGAGGAGTTATATCTGCGGCCTCAAGAGTAACATGGCCTTTGATATTTACTGGTGTTTCGGGTGCGACAATATCATCAGCACTCAAAACAACTTTACCATCAATTGCGGCCGGTTCACCAGTGACCGCGACAGTAGAGGTGTCGATTTTAATAGAACCAGATTTATCGAGATAATTATTTGTCAGTTCAGAAATGCGAGTAAAATCAGCAATTTGATTCTCTAGTGAATGACTTAAATTATCGACTTCCTGCGCTACATACTGGAATGCTGGACCGAGTTCAGCTATTTCTGATGCATAGCTATCAGTTTTATTAACGATACTTTGCAATGCTTTTTTTGCAGATGTAATTGAATCGACATTTTTTTGCAATTCTTCTGTATTGCCAAATTGAACAGCATCAGAATTAACTACAACAATACCAGGAATTTGAATCGGATCTTTGACATCAACAGACACATCTGCATCGGTTATAACGACTTTACCTTGAATAGAAACAGAAGACAACCCTTCTTCGACTCCTGCTGCGCCATCCTTAGAATCTTCTTGCCCTTTGGAATTAGCAGGAATATTTTTTTGACCATTCGGCAAGACATCAACTAGGGCTTTTAGCTGTTTTACCTTTTCTTCAATGTTGCCAACATGTTTATCGACCTCGATTGTAAGATTGTCTGAGAAGTTTTTAGATTTACTCTCTAAATCATCCATTGCCGCGCTAACTTCACCAATAGATTGAATGATTTTCTTTGTATTCTCATCAAGAACAGATGAATCAATAGGGATGCCAGCACCAATAGATTCTTGCTCGGATTTTTTTAGCCCATCTATTTCCTTTTTAGAACGATCGATTGATTGTCCGATTAAATCATTAAGATGGGTGAATGTCGAGGCGTAATCTAATAAGTCTTGATAATCTTCCACTGACTTGGAAAAAACAGAATAATCTCCACCTTGACCTCTGAGATTAGAGATATCTTCAAGGCCACCTTTTGCATTATCAATAAAATTTTTCAAGATAGAACCTTTGATGTTAAGATTTTTTAATGCACCAGGAGCATTATACAATTCTTCCAATTGAACGATTGCATTTTTTATAGAATCATATGTCTTTTCAAAATCTTTGAATGTGTTATTATAAACAGATTCATCCGCTTCGTCCCATGCTTTGGACATCAAAGAAAGAGAGTTGCTAAGATTGATCAGCGCCTTACTCATTTGATCAATTGAAGTTATGTCACTATCTGCTGAAATCTTGCCCGTTTCTTTTAATTTCGGCATTTCGGAATAAATATCATTCAACTGTCGATTTAGTGTTTGCGCTTTTTTAATATCCTTTTTTGAGATTTCATTGAAAATACTATCAACCGTTACATCTCGATTTCCACCACCAAAAAGTCCATACGTGGCTTTATTAGCAAGTGCAAGATTAGTTTGCATCTCCTTTAGATAATTAGAAAGAGTGCGATTTACACCACGAAGCTGCTCTTTTAGTTGCTTTGAAAGGTCATTGCCGAATTCTTTAACGTCTAGTTTGACCTTAATTTGTTGAGCGCCATTTTGTGCGGCAGTAATCTCGTCGTTAATCTGTTGCGTTAAGTTTTTCTCAAGATTTGGTTCGATATCAACACTATAAGGTCCACCTAATCCTTTTTCAATTTCGTCCTGTAAGTTAGATACATCAGGCGTAATAGGGACAGCAGGTAATTTTTTTATATTGCTGACTTGCGCCCGTACATCTTCTTCAAGTTTCGCCTTATTGATTTGCGGGTCAACCTTAACTTTGATGCTCAATTCTGGTTCTCTCGCCATGTTTTATTCCTCCTTCTGGAGCAACCAATCTCCGAATCTAAAAAAAGCAGGCTTTAATAAGTCTGCTCATCTTTTTGATTATTTTGTATTGTCGTGATTGATCCGCTGCTCGACCATTTTTACGATATCTTTATTGTGTTTATTGATATCTTTCTGAGTATTCGTCATAAACGGACGCGGTTTCATCCACCTATAGCGCTTGTGTGTCCATGGATTTCGTATGTTGTCACTTTCAAGCAAGCGGGGGAGTCCATCTGGATTATGATATTCTTTATGGTTTGCAAGGCGAGGACCTTCAACTTGAGTTTCATTATACACGGTCAAAACGCGATCATGTACAACATCTCTGATATTTGAATCATCCAATAATCCGCCATTGGTTTCACGACGTTCATATTCAACAGGGGAATAGGTTGCATAAACATCTTGCTCTACATGAGATTTCATCTTATCTTCCACATAATCTTTAACCTCATTTTTCAGAGCTTTATTTGCCCGTTTCATAATTTCTCGCTGAAGCCCCTCAACGGTATTGAATGATTTCTTCCCCATAGTTTACTCCTTGCTTTCGGCGACTGCAGAAATAAGCTCTGTCGTATCAATTGAAGGAGCACCATCGAGCATTCCTTCAGGAGTTTTGACGCTATAGTTATCTTTCTCTACCGGTTTCTTCAGATTTTCTTCAGCGATTTTTTCAATCATTTTGTTCATGTCGAACTGATCACCAATGCCGCTCAGTACCTCGGCGGCCAACTGCATTAGCTGCTCAAACGGCTGGTTCTTTGCTGCGGCTTCAAATGCGGCCATATACTGCTGGCGGGCAATCTCGATTTTTTCGCGGCAAGCCTTGTTCAGTGTAGTCAGAATATACTTGCGCGGAGCCTCGTTCATCAACTTGGTCGTTTCATCAGAGAAAGCCAGTTCACTCATCTGGTCCTGGTCCATCTCACTGGTTTCCAGACCAGTAAACATAATCAGTGTTGTAATTCGGAAAGCGTAATCATACAGCGCCGGCTCGTAACGGCCATCGCGCTCAGACAGGCTTACCACGCTGTCAACAAACAAAATTCGTTCAGCCAAAGTCAGATTATTCTTTGCATCCATAAGTATTAGTCCTCCTGATTTAATTTATTGTTTTCAAGTTCCATCTTTACAGCTGTCGCAATGCACATCGCGTCAGCTTCATCAGACGAAACATCTTCTCCATAATAGGTTTTCACATAGTCTATGGCCTGCTGCTTTAATTCTGCACGCTTTACTCGACCCTGTTTAAATCCTAATATTTTTCGCCACTCGGATGGCTTAATGATCTCATAGGGAATATTGTTTAGCTCGCATACCCCCATAATCGCTCCTTGCAGTTGCGCCAGCTGGATCAATGTTTTTGGCGAGCTTTGCAGTGCAACATCTTCGATCACTACAAGGTCTGGACGATTGTTCTTGATACGGCTCTGGATCATCTGGCGCATCATTGTTGAGCGTTCCAAGACATCCTTGGTTTTGCTCAGGTCGATCAGCGAGTGATAAACAGTGTCGCCATCAATGGTACAGACACCCGTCTTTCCGAGAGCCTGGTCAAAAGCAATGATTTTTATAATAAACACTTCCTTTTTCTTTCTGGATGTGGTAAAATTCAAATTTGAAGAACACCTGCGTATCCCTTTTGGGAATTATTAAAACGGCGAGAATTAGTAGGGGCTTCCCGAAGTCCAGTAGTACAGCTGCTGGCAGAAAGGAGGCCCATATGATGATTGACTTCGACACCATGTCTAAGTTCGTTCAATTCGTAGCTGCTTTGGTGACTATCGCCAAGTTTGTTATGGAAGTAAGCCAGCCCCGGGCATAAGCGGGGCCAATTGTCCGATTATTCACTGAAGCTCCTATGCAAATTAGAGAGCGGAAAGTCGCCACGTGGGTGTTCTTCTTATTTGTGAGTTTCCTCATATCAACGCGCAATTGCAATAATTGTGCGCTCATAAAAGGGGCAGAGCCCCGAAAGACTCTGCCTCGTGTAAATGCTATGTATCAGCCCTCGTTAGGGAAGATCAAAGAGAACATGTCGCCATTCTCGTCGGCCAGAACGTCGAAGGTCATGGTCAGAGAGACGGGATCGCCGGTGTTCTGCCAGGACAGCTCGAAGCCAGCCTGAGGAGCAGCCTTGTACCAGATGGGATGTGCCTCGATGATGTCGTCGTTCTCGGTCTTGTAGGGAATAGAACCCTCGACACGATAAGCCTTGGGGAAGTGACGGCTATCCAGGTGCACAACCTGAGCGGCTGCCTGCTTTGCGTAGTAATAAACAATGTAAGCAGTCTCCTGGGTTGCTTCAGCCACAGTAACTTCGGTGCCGCCCTCAGTAACAGTAGCGGTGATCTCGGTTCCCAGATCGTCATCAGCCTTAAAGACCTGAACAGCGGTGGTGCCAGCAGCAGTAGAAATGGTCAGCTTGCCAGCCTCGGTGCAGGTGACCTTCTCGCGCTTCAGGAAGTTTGCGGTGGTGCCCAGGTCGTTGCCAGACAGCATCTGGAAGACCTTGACGGGGTAAACCTGTGCCTCGATGGTCAGAGTGCCGGTACGAGAGCCATCAAACTGCACGCGGTTAGGTGCGCCCTGGCCGCCGGTTGCGAACACGCGGTCACCCTCAAAAGAGGTAGAAGTGACGTTAGCCCAGTCAACATTCAGGAACAGCTTCTTGGTGGAGTAGTCGACCAGCATCAGATCGGCGACCTCGCGGTTGGCGAAATTTGCATTCTTGTTAGCCATAATTGTTATCCTCCTATAGTTTCGTTTTCTTTGTCAATTCGCTCTATCCATTTCGAGGGGTCATATTTACCGCCCCAAACGGAGTAATTCATTTCAGCGATATTTAGTTGTTTTGCGCGTAATAGTTGGGAGAACGTATCTCGTATCTGTCCAACTGTCAGCTCAAAGATGTTTGAATAATTCAAACTTGGATGAAAAGTGCATAAGAGAGAAATCATGTTCGGCAGCTCGAAATTCGGGTCTGCCTTTTTTGTTTGTTTGAACTTTTTCTTCTTCTTTTGGAACTTCTCATAAAACAAGCGATCTTTTTCGGTCTTGAATTTTGGAGCTTCTTCCGGGATGTCGCTTTCGTCGATATCAACCATCTGCAAGCAAATCTTTGTTACGGTTGAATAGTTGCTTCTGTCGATATAGCCACCGATAGAAAATCCTTTTTTGCCGTTATTTTCTTTGTCGATAAAAATTGCTCGATGCTGCTCGTCCCACTCCAATTCCCCAGAAACAAAAAGACCCAGAGCCGAAATTAGTTCAGCCCTGGATTCATCTGTCGATGTAAGAATATCGAACATCACAATATTTGCTTTTTGCTCACTTGTCATTTGCTCCCAGATATCTGGCATCTTCATCATAGTTGCCGCATCGTGGTAGTATTTTTCTGGGGTATATAAAAATAATGTCAGTGCGTATTGATACTGGGTGTATCCTATCTTCAAAATGTCTTTCAGAAAAGGGGAGTGGATTCGTCCAACGTCTTTTAGCTGCACGCCATATGGACTCAGATGATCAAGGTACGAAATTTTTCTCATCAGCGAGCCCTCCTAAAAGAGCCGACCTGATAAACAAGCATTCGTCCGTAATAGCACTGCGCCGGCTTATAGATGCTGCTTCCAGCCCATTCAAGCGGTCCAATTCCAAATTCTTTGTTTCCATTCAGAAGCTTATCAATATCACTGGCCAAAATATCAATGCGTGTCCCAGCTTGTCCTTTCCGATGATATGTTTGCATAAGGTTTTTACTGCAATATGCAAACACATAAATGGTCATCATCGTAATAGAATCGCCGCTGGTTTGTTCTGGCACAACCTCAACACACAAAAATGTTTTTGAGTTTTCCTGTGTATCTGGAACATACTCATACTTAAACACGCATCCACCTTCACCCGACCCATTCTTACCAAGCAGAAGAGTTTCGGGATCGTCAATATCATCTGTGTTGCCCAATAAGACATCAAGGACATTTTCGTCATTGATCAACTTGGAAACGACCCGATTTTTGAATACCCCGATTTCATCGAGATTCATATCAGATCACCTCCAATTCGATCTTTTCAGTAAGGCCGGCTGCTTTAACCGTCAGTACCACGACTTGTCCAATCAGCTTAGAATCGTCCATACAAGTGATCTTACACTTTGCACCGGTCGTAGTCGTATTACCGCCTTTGAAACATACTCCCGTAGGAGTACAATCGCCGGTAATCGTCCATTCTGCGCCGTCGTACACTTCGCCATCGATTTTTGCAGTAAACAGCTTGCCAAATCCGCCCGTTGGGATGGATGGTTCGCCCGTAAACTCTATCGAAAGCACTCTGTCGTCTACGGTGTCGTCGTTAGGATAGGTGATTTCCACGTTATCGGAAGCATCTTCCGGCACATAATTGCAGATCATTTTCTCTACATTGTCTGTTTCTGCGTTGTAAAGATCCTGTTCAACGTTAAATGAAAGGAACCCGATCTGGTCATTATCATAGTCAATTCGGCCAGTCATCTGATCAATTGACGTGATTCGATAGGTCTTTGGTTCTCCATTGACGATCTCCAACATCAGCCGCTTTCCAATGTTCAGGCGAGCAGAATACTCGTCGAACGGAGTTTGAATGCGGAATTCACGGGTTGAATAACTCATCACCTTATTCTCACTCAGGTTGGAGTAATACGGCTTTTCCACAGTTGCCCATAGAGATACAATCTTTTTTGTCTGGTCGTCCTGCCACACGATCTGTTTCTGGCAGATCTGAATGCGGCCGCGCACGGTAATCTCATCGTCTGCATCACGTTCGGTAATCAGCCAGTGGCTCTTACCCCAGTACATAATGCTGCCGATCTCAAAATCCTCACCAGGTCTTGTGCGGAATATTTTCTGGTTTGTAACAGTAGACGATACAATATTCACCCAGCGAGGTACGTCATCTATCGTCACTTCTTTATAAGAAGGATTGACTGGCGCTAAAAAGCGCGTATCATGGAGTGCCTTATTGATCACCCTGTCGCGCTGCGTCTCTCCATCCTGTTTCAGCATGGCTCTATATTGAGATCTTGTCATATCCCACCGCCTTACTGTGTCCATTCAGAAACACTGTTTGACTTAAAGGAATACAAGTTCATCTCAGCAGTCAATTTGCGCTGCGACTGCGCCAAAAGGTCTTTCATCTGCTCCAGTAGCTTAGCAGGGGAGAAGAAAGAAAAGTCCTTGGTGCTCATAGCGTTCTTCAAAGCGTCAGAGTTGTAAACATACGGCTCCAGCCAATGCACAATCATGCTCAACGCCAGAATACTCTGTTCCTTGCGGGTCAGAGTAACATTGAACTGCTGCAGCTCATCATCATAGTCAGTCAGGTCTTGCACGCAAATGTCAGCAAAATCATCAATGGCAGCCTGAAGCAGGTCGCTCTCTGCATCTGCAAACATCTCGTCAGTATATCCTTCCTTGTCATAATCTCGAATGCGCCCACGACAGCGGGCATAGATACTTTCAAAAGTGGTTGCCATGACCCGCCTCCTTTACATCAAATTGTGTCTTCCAACTCAACAGACAGGGAGTCCTCCAGCGCCTTAATTGCACTGCGGCTGTCCAGCTCACCGGTTTCGATCTTTTTCTTAGCCTCAGATGCAATCGCATCCTTGGTGCCGCCCGGCAGTGTCGGGACGATCTTCTTAATCTCATCGGCGGGCATTGTAAACACGTCATTGAAGTTGTCGGTGGTCAGACTATTTTTGTAATAGCGCTCAACGCCAAGCTTCTTGATAATGGCGGGATCATCGATCAAAATCCAATTTTCCTCAAAGAACCGGCGCTGATTACCGCGCATAGAAACCAGCTCGCGATACTCCATTTCCTGAACATCGCCAAAAGCCTCCCACTCAACGGTATAGCCGGGATTCAAGGTGGACTTATAGATCAGATTACCAGCTGTGCCATTGCGGCACTCCACCATGGTCTCGTTTGTAATTTCGACTACGGGCTCGGTTGCTACGGGAGCAGCAGCTTTCGCGGCTGTAGTCTTAGTTGTACGTCTTGCCATTCGTTCCTCCTATTTAATAAAAGAAGCGGCAGGGTTGTTGCCCCACCGCCATTCAACTCAAATTATCGATCAGGCCATCTTGTATGCGCCGAAGTCACGATCAAACACAATGGCAATGCCAGTGCGCTTCATCATCAGGAACTCCTGGCTCATATCGGCGTTGTTCATCGGTGTGCCCATCAGCATAGTGACATCACCCTCGGTAACGCGCTTAATGGGCTTGGTGTCGCCAGCAAACACGTACAGGGTCTTGTCATCCAGGATGAAATCGGTGGTGCCGGTAGCGTGACGCTGCTTCACAGCAATCAGCTCAGTACCATTGAAGCGGCCAAAGTGACCCATTGCGTACATATCTTCCTTGGCGGAATCAGACACAACGGCAGTCTTGATCTGACGCAGAGCCTTACGGGTGCCAACAATCACAGCGGTCTCGCCAGTAGAAGCCTCAACGTGCTCGATCAGGTCCAGCAGCTTGTCCTCGTCAAAAGAGCCGGTCTCAATGTAGGGAGCATTCAGCTTGCTGAACATGCCAACGAATGCGGCGTATGCAGAATCCAGCTCATCCTTTGTGAAGGACTTGGAAACGATATCAACAAACTTGTTAAAGTCGATACGGCCAGCCAGAACACGGTTCAGCTCCTCGTAGATCTTAATAGCGTGCAGCTGAGTATTGACGGTGATGTCAGTACCAGCTTCCAGACGCTGACGGCGCACGCCCTGAGTACCCTCGGCGATATCGGCAACAGCAAACAGGCACTCGCGCTCGATGTGGAACTTGGGAGTGTCGCCCAGAGCCAGGTTGCGGTCCTCGACCATGTTCATAAAGAACTCGTCACCCTTCAGACCTTCCTCAGAAATAACATTGACCAGCTCCTCAACAATAGCGAACACCTTGGAGCAGCTGCCATCACGCAGAGCCTTAATGTCCAGCTTGGTGGAACCGCCATTTGCCTCAACCAGAGCCTTACGCAGAGCCTCCTGGGTGTCGTTCACAGAATAATCACCAGCAACGTGGCCTTTGTAGCCATCGAGAGCCAGCTTGACCAGATTAAAATCAATAGCCATGGTATAAACCTCCTATAATAAAAATGGCCGCCCGCTTTAAACGGACGGCTTTATGTTGATTTCTTAAAACTTCGGAATCACTTCAGGGTGATCATGTAGTAGGTATAGCGACCATCGCCAAAACCAACAGTCTCAACGAAGTCAATGCAGCCAAAGGTCTTGTCATCAGCAGCTTCCTGAATCTGGATCTTGGTGTCATCGGCAGCAAAACCGACATACTTGCCCTTTGCAGGAGTGCCGTTAAATGCCTCGGCAGTAGCAGAGAAGCCACCCTTAGAAACATTCAGAGCGTAAACGCGCACGGGCTTACCAGCCTCATTGACCCACTCTGGCAGATAGTGTGCCACGGTCTGATCATAGAACAGCTCAACGCCAGCAGTCAGATACAGGTCAGCAACGGTAGAAGTTGCGGTGGGAGCGGTAGCCTTGTAGACCTCGCGACCCAGCTTCTCGCCCAGAACAACCAGCTGAGCGTTATCAATCTCAGCAGCATTGGACTCCTTGTAGAAAATAGCACTCTCCAGCTGAGCACCATCCAGGGTGCCACCCAGCTTGTCAATGCGCACAACAGCATGCTTATTATTAGCCATAATTATGTACCTCCTAATTTTTGGTAAATTACTTATTGCCGAGATAGTGTTCGATCAGACCACCATACGCGACATCTGAACCGTTCTGGGTGCCACCCACGCCAAAGCGGACGGTTCCTTTGTTGTTTTTATTGGGAACATAAGAAAACTCAGCACTCTTGCGGCCAACCAGCGCATAGCACTTGGTCTCCAGATCGGAGTAGCTGATCTCCTTGTTCTCTTTCAGTGCAATATACTCAGCATCTGCGCCAAGCTTCTCGTCAAAGGTGGCAAACAGAGCGTTGCGCTTTGCTTCCATCTCAGCGGCTTTTGCGTCAGCTTCGGCCTGCTGATATGCTTCCAGCTTTGGTTTGATTTCGCTAACTTCATTAGCCGCTTTAGTATAGCTGTCAGACAGTTCAACAAGTTTGTCAGTCAAAGTAGAAAACATAGTGATTAGGCCAGGCATTACGTCGCCATTATCCCAGTCCTCATAAACGACCTTCTTACGTTTAATATTCTCATACTCCAGAACAACATTGTCGCCGTTCATAGAGTAGGGAATCCCCATCAGTTGATATGTGCCAGAATCGGTTACAATAACTTCGTTGTCCTGAATATCAGTGAGCCAATACTTAGGAATCATGCATTCATGATCCCAACGAGAAGGAACCTGAATTTCAAGCAGCGCATTATAAACTTCATCACGAAGCTGATTAGCGGTCAAAGTAAATTCGCTGGATGCAGCAGGTTCGCCTTCGGCTGTCGGTGCTGTATTTTCAGTTGGAGCAGCCTCTCCCTCATCTTTGTTTGCCACGGTATTTTCAGCCGCAGGAGTCTTATCTTCACCCTCTGCTGGAACAGACTTTTCCGTGGTCTGGGTCTCTGGCTCCTGCACAGTATTCTCTGCCGGAGGAGTCGCAGTCTCGTGATTTTCGGCCGCAGTGTTCTCGGCAGTTGCAACCGAATTCTTTTCATTTTCATTCATTGGCGTTGTATCTCCTTTCTCCTCATCGGATGGATTATCATTTTGCGCAGTATAGTTCTGCTGAATTGCTTGATACTCATAGAGCCGATCGCGGATCTGAGCGGTAATATCTTCAACAGAAAAATTGGCAGTAACGCAGCTGCCTGTCATAGCGGGCTTGATACTCGGATCAGTCGTAGACAGAATGCAGCAACCATCAAATTTAAAAGACCCCACAGGAACGTTGCCGTTCTTATCTGCGGGGCCACAAGCCATATCGGTTAGCTCAACACTGTGATTCTTCGTACCATCGCGGGTAAAAATATCTACAGGATCGCTAAACTTTGTCCAAATCAAACCATCAACACGCAAATACTCCCGTTCAATACCGGTGCCGTCATCCTTAACAATCCAACGAGGATTACAAGATTCAGGAATAACACCATAAGCTTGACCAGCATAGACGTACTTCACGTCTTTGTTGGTGATTCGCAGTTCATGTTCATGTCCTTTAAAGTCCTTATCTTCCTCGTCAAGTTCATCTACAACATAACCAAGGATCGGCGTATTACAGATTGTCGGTACTGCTTTGTTGATCGCGTCTTTCGTAAAACTTGTCTTATTGAGGTTTGCTCCAGTGTGCATTACATCAATGCTGACATCAATGAAGCGAAAATCAGAAGATTCGTATTCGCCCTTCTTAATAAAAGAAACCGGATATCGTTGATTCATTCTGTTTTCACCTCCTCGTCAGCAAAATAAAAGCCCTGGCGAATCGCAACCTGCAACTCAGCCAGAGCATTTTCAAACACAGAATCGTATACAAAAACATACTTGTTTGTTGGGTCTATTCGTAGCATCAGAGCGCCACGGTCGGTCAGGAACTTTGCCATCCCGGCGGAGTGTGCTCCGTGTACGATAACTTCATAAATCTCCTGACTCATCTTATGCCTCCTGTCTATCAGCGCTTACATTGCCAGCATCAGACAGGCCCTCGCCCTTACTTGCGTTTGTTGGGCGGCCACCTTCATCCCCGGCGGAACCGGACTGAGTATTGGAGCTCTTGAGCGGTGTTTCACCAGCACTAAGTCCCAGGATTTCATTTTCAAGATAAGTCATGTTCTCATAATCGCTGCCCGCATAACCAGTAGTTGCAAGAGCGGCGGTTCGAGTCGGCATACCATAGGTGGCATCCTTGAGATATCTTTCATGCATCTCAGTCACGTTATAATGAGTGACTGGTAGGAAGTTTAGGCGGAACTTATAAGAACTGGAAACGCTCTTCAGCTTGCGATTGATCCAGCGCTCCAACTGTCGCATCACCGCAAACACGATCTCCTGGTCATTCACAGTACACAGCTGCAGGGTAGTAGCAGAAGGATCTTCGCCACCGCCGAACAGATTCTTATTCACGCCAGCGCCTGTAAAGAATGTGGCCTCAGCATTTGCGACCTCTTTAGAGTCACTGTTCACGCCACTCTTTTCAAAGTTCCAGCTACTGATCTTCATGGGAGTAAGAATTGCGCCAATATTCGGCGGCAGTACATTACTCATCATGTCATAAAACTCTTTTGCAGTATCATAGTCGATCAAGAAAGAGCCGTCAGCATCATTCACTGGGATCTCCATTGCCAGCGCTTTATAGTTGTTGGTCTCACTTGCGTTTTTACTGATGGCACGGTAGTCTTCAATATCGGCAAGCGCACTAAACAAACTTACAAACGGTGGAATGGGAATATAATCGTGCTCGTTTACTTTAATGCAGATGGACTTGGAACTGTCCAGCTCCTGCCACTTGTAGTTCTGCGAGTCAGCCTTATATTGGTTATACATCGTCTCAAACTCCGGCGGATAGTTGGGTAGTTTGTCTTTGTTGGAATCAAAGTAAGAAAAATCAAAAGCAAAATTATAAACGCCGTCCTCAATGCTACTTATTTTACAATAGTCTGCATCAAGATTTTGAAAAGCAAAACTATCATTCGTCTCCCACGCATAGCCATAGTAAACGTCATCGCGGAATGCAATTGTCAGTATCTTCGTGGCTTCGTGCGGGATATTCATCAGCTCAACTGCTGTTACAGCAGAATAATATGCCTTCTTAAATTTATTGGCGTTAATTGTCTTAGAGCGATCAAGTCCATACGGAGAGATCGTGTAAGAATATGTAGACATATTCGCAAAATATTGAATCAGTCGGCGATAGTAGTTTGAAATATTGAATAGATATTTACTCATATTTCGTAGCTGCTTCTCATAGTTAGCTGGGTTGCCAAGATAGGTGACGATCTGATTCTTAGTATATTTTGTATACGTCGGATTTGTGTCGGTACTCGATGCCAGATTGCGGATACCGATATGTGACAGGTTCGCATAAACGCCATTGACAAGATCCTGATATGTTACATAAGAGGTCTTGCTATCTTTGGCATTTGTTACGCGGACCTTTTTCTGCATTTTATCTTCAGCCATTACAGTCCTCCCTTCTTTAATACAGGCGCTCTAAAGTTAAACGTGAGCGAAGTTGGCTTTTTATTCTTCTTCTCCATGCTTCGTTCAACTTGCTGCGCAATGTAATAGTTGTAAGACAGGGAAGAGTAGCGGTCTTTACGGCAGCCGGATTTCTCCTTGACCTTAATAACGTTATTCACAGTTTCGTAGCCCAGGTTCACGAGTTCGTTTACAGCAAGCCCGGTATTGATATATGGCATCTGTAGTGCGGCTCGTTCAGTAGGCGACATTTTATCATAGCCTTTATAGATTTTGCGCAACTGGTCTTCACATCCGTACTCACTCTGAAGCAGATGGATACGTCCTTGCTGGAAACCGCTACGTAATCCAATGGCTACATCACTGTTAAACTGAGAGCTGCCCATAATAGCCTAGATGACCTTTTTGGCATTTTTGTCAGAACAGCGAGATGCGATTTCTTGATTGTTACAGCAGCTAATCGCAGGATACGTTTCGCCTGTTTCTGGGTCATACATATCGCGCATCAACAGGTCAACCAGAGGCAATCCAACACCTCTACAGTCAACCCCGATATAATCACAGTTGAAGTAATCGAAATACCGTCGTAGTTTTAATGCTTGGTCTTGCGCACTCATACCCTCAACGTTCTCTGAATAGACAAAGTTGCTGGTATAGCGCCCTGATTTATTCAGCAGCATACAGTTCAAGAAGATACTGGTTGCATCGTTGTCGTTTTTGCGGCTACTCATCAATGCAATATCGGCAGTAAGAATTCGCACTTCGCCATTTTTCTTTTTCGGCACATCCATAGCAGCTTGATTAAGTAAAAGATTCGGTGCGTAAAATGCTTTTTCAATGACGCGCGTTTTGTTGATGTCATCAAATTGGAATAGCCCACCCTCTGTAGCACCAAGCCACTTACATTCGTTCTCCATTGCAAATGTCAAATCAGAAAAACTGGATTCACTCATTTCATCTTCTACAGCCTCCTTCAACAGCAAGCCGCTCTTGATTGACATTTGATACGGGAAGGATACGCAGAAATATTTCTTATTGAAATCGATCATATTTACGAAGTAGTCCTGACATTTTTCATAGCTCCAATGGTTTTGGAACCAAGCAGAACTTAGATAGAATTCTTTATTTCGCTCTGCAAGATGTGCATATTGTGGCTTGTCCAAATATCCAGGATGACGAACAATATTCAGGAACTTCTTCAAGATTAAATCGATAACATCTTTAGATAG
>OFMA01000134.1_pt1 | contig 54746 bp, 43 predicted proteins | sample 1541011 | NCBI WGS metagenome assembly OFMA01 (sample SAMN04209225, study PRJEB22552) | human gut metagenome | biome: gut; material: feces | host: Homo sapiens | place: USA: Oklahoma
CATTTTATTTACTGCCAGAGCCGCTTAGGCTTGGCGAATTTTTAACGAACTATTGTAGTAATTATTCAGTAGAATAGCGTCGTCGGTTGCCAGTCGGTGTTCTTGTCCGTTCCGACAGTAGCGGTTAGTGCAGGTGCTTTTTCAGGTAGCGTGCGGTGTAGCCGCGACCTTGCTGCACCACAAATTCGGGTGTGCCGCAAGCCACCAGTTGTCCGCCTTCGCGTCCGCCCTCAGGACCGAGGTCTATCAGGTGGTCGGCGCACTTAATCACCTGCTCGTTGTGTTCAATAATCACAATGCTGTGGCCGCGCTCAATCAGTGCGTTAAAGGCCATCAGCAGGCGGTTGATGTCGTGGAAGTGGAGGCCGGTGGTGGGTTCGTCGAAAATGAAGAGCGTGGGTTGCGCCCGCTCCTGACTGAGATAGTAGGCCAGTTTCACGCGCTGGTTTTCGCCGCCCGAAAGCGTAGAACTCGACTGTCCGAGTTTGATGTAGCCCAGTCCCACGTCTTGCAAGGGGCGCAGGCGGTTCACGATTTTGCGGTCGCCGTGTTCGCCAAAGAACTCTATGGCTTGGTTAACCGTCATTTCGAGCATGTCGAAAATGTTTTTGCCGTGATACATCACGTCGAGCACCTCGCGTTTGAAGCGTTTGCCGTGGCACGATTCGCATTCCAGCACAAGGTCGGCCATGAACTGCATTTCGACCTTGACCGTACCGTCGCCCTTACACTCCTCGCAGCGTCCGCCTTCGGCATTGAACGAGAAGTAGGCTGCGCCAAATTCCATTTGTTTGGCCAGGGGCTGTTCGGCCATGAGTTTGCGTATTTCGTCGTAGGCCTTGATATAGGTCACGGGGTTCGAACGCGACGAGCGGCCAATGGGGTTTTGGTCAACGAACTCTACGCCCTTCACGGCATCAATGTCGCCTTCGAGTTTCATAAACTCACCGGGCATATCGGCCGGTTCGTCCTTGGCACGCTTCATGGCGCGGTAAAAAATGTCGCGTACGAGCGTCGATTTGCCCGAACCGCTAACTCCCGTCACCACGGTCATGACGTTGAGCGGAAATTCCACGTCGATGCCCTTGAGGTTGTTGGCACGCGCGCCCTTCACGGTAATGCTGCGGTTCCAGGCACGGCGCGAGGTGGGCACGGCAATGTGTTCCAGGCCGTAAAGATAGTTGAGCGTGTGCGACACGAAGGGCGCATCGGGCTCGGTGCCGCGTCGGGGCAGCTGCGGCTGTTCGTCGGGATTCATTTTTCCCTGATACACCACCTCACCGCCCAGGCGTCCGGCTTCGGGGCCTATGTCGATAATCCAGTCGGCTGCACGCATGATGTCCTCGTCGTGTTCAACCACGATGACCGTATTGCCCAAATCGCGCAAGGCTTCGAGCACGCGGATAAGGCGTTCGGTGTCGCGCGGATGCAAACCGATGCTCGGTTCGTCAAGAATGTAGAGCGAACCTACCAGTGCCGAACCTAGCGAGGTGGCCAGGTTGATGCGCTGGCTCTCGCCACCCGAAAGGCTGTTCGACAAGCGGTCCATTGTCAGATAGTCAAGCCCCACCTCCGACAGGAAGCGCAGGCGGTTCGTTATTTCCGACAGCAAGCGTTTGGCTATGGCGGCATCATGCTCGGAAAGTTGCAGTGTGGTAAAAAAGGCCAGCAGTTCCTTTACCGGCATACGCACCAGTTCGGTGATGCTGCATCCGCCCACCTTAACGTATTCGGCTTCGGGGCGTAAACGCGAGCCGTGACACACGGGGCATTCCGTTTTGCCGCGGTAACGGGCCAGCATGACGCGATACTGAATTTTATACTGGTTGCGTTCGAGCATACGGAAAAAGGCATCGATGCTCACCTGCTCCTCTTCGGGCAAATGCTGTTCGGCCTGGTCGCCATGCCAGAGCCAATCCTTTTGCTTGCGCGTCAGTTTGTAGTAGGGTTCGAATATGGGGAATCCCTTGTCGCTGTTGCGGCGGATAAACTCTTTGAGCCATTCGCCCATTTTTTCGCCGCGCCAGCACATCACGGCGCCGTCGTAAAGGCTAATCGACGTGTTGGGCACCACCAGGTGTTCGTCGATGCCCATGACGCGGCCGAAACCTTCGCAGCGTTCGCAAGCGCCGAGGGGCGAGTTGAACGAAAACATATTGTCATCGGGTTCGCGGAAGGTCATGCCGTCGGCCTCAAAGCGGATGCTGAAATTGTGCAGAATGCGTGCCGGATAAAAGCGCAAGCAGCATTCGCCATTGCCTTCGAAAAAGGCGGTCTGCACCGAATCGGCCATTCGCGACAGCGTATCTTTGTCAGTGTTTACCGACAAGCGGTCGATGAGCAGAAAGATGCGTCGTCCGGCTGCTGTTTCTGTTGCGTTTTGGGCAGCAAGAATTGCAGTTTCGTCGGCCTGAAGCACCTCAGCGGGGCTTTGCAGATAATCCTCGATGCGCATCATTTCGCCGTCGATGTCGAGTCTTAAAAGTCCCTGTTGCAGGTCTATTTCCAGTTGTTCGCGCAGACTGCGTCCGGGGCGTATGCGCATGGGGGCGAGCACCGTGAAGCGGGTTCCCTCGGAGTAAGTGAGTGCGCAGTCCACCACGTCCTGCACAGTGTGACATTTCACCTCATTGCCGCTAATGGGCGAAAAGGTGTGTCCCACGCGTGCAAAGAGCAGGCGCAGGTATTCGTAAATTTCGGTCGAGGTTCCCACCGTCGAGCGTGGGTTTCGGCTGGTTACTTTTTGTTCAATGGCAATGGCGGGTGGCAGTCCTTTGATATAGTCGCACTCCGGTTTGTTCATTCGTCCTAAGAACTGACGGGCGTATGCCGAAAGGCTTTCAACGTAGCGTCGCTGCCCTTCGGCATAAAGTGTGTCGAAAGCCAACGACGACTTACCCGACCCCGACAAGCCGGTAATGACGATGAGCTTGTCGCGCGGAATTTCCAAATCTATCTGTTTCAGGTTGTTCACCCGGGCACCTTTAAGCCTGATGGTTTCATTCATAGGAGCTGTATTCCAATATATTCTCAAGCAAACAAAAATACAACAAAGCCGATGTTTGACAAAACAAAACTTCAACATTTTGTAAGAGATTAAAAAAACTCAGCACCTTTACTATAATTTTGTAAAGATGAGGCAGAATTATTTGCACATGTTCGACACTATACGTAATTTAGCGCACAGAACTTTATTCTTTTTTGAAAACCGAAAAATACCTTTTTTCTGTGGGGAAACAATAACCCTGCACTTACCTTAAATTCATTACCTGCCATGGCCAGATCAAAGCAATTAGTGGAATGCGTGCCTAACTTCAGCGAAGGACGCAACCTGGAGATTATCCGACTCATTACCAACGAAATCGAAGCTGTCGAAGGCGTGAAATTACTCGACGTCGACCCCGGCGAAGCTACCAACCGTACGGTCGTTACCTTTGTGGGCGAACCGCAGGCCGTGTGCGAAGCTGCCTTCAAGGCTGTGTGTCGCGCGGGCGAACTCATCGACATGCGCCAACACCACGGGGCGCATCCGCGCATGGGGGCTACCGACGTGTTGCCCTTGGTGCCGGTGAGCGGTATCACGCTGGAGGAATGTGCCGAACTGGCACGAAAACTGGCAGAACGCATTGCCCGCGAGGCTCACATTCCGTGCTACTGCTACGAGGCTGCGGCTCTCAAACCCGAACGGGCTAACCTGGCCGTATGCCGGGCTGGCGAATACGAGGCGCTGCCTGAAAAAATGGCTTGCGACGAACGTAAGCCTGACTTTGGGGCTCGTGCGTTTGACGAAGGTGTGGCGCGCACCGGATGTACGGCTGTGGGGGCGCGCGGCTTCCTGATTGCCGTGAATTTCAACCTGAACTCTACTTCGACGCGACGCGCTAACGCCATTGCATTCGACGTGCGCGAAAAAGGACGTCCGCAGCGCGAGGGCAATCCCATTACGGGCAAAATCGTGCGCGATGCCGAGGGTAATCCGCTCATGAAGCCCGGCACACTGAAGTGTACCAAGGCCATTGGCTGGTTTATCGAGGAGTATGGCATTGCTCAGGTGTCGATGAACATCACGAATGTCAATGTCACGCCGCTGCATGTGGCCTTCGACGAGGTGTGCCGCGCGGCGCACGAACGTGGTCTGCGGGTGACGGGTACGGAAATCGTGGGACTGATGCCCGAACGTACGCTCATCGAGGCGGGTAAGCACTTCCTGCGCAAACAGAACCGCTCAACGGGCATTCCGAAGCAGGACATCATCAACATTGCCGTAAAGTCGATGGGGCTCGACGACCTCAAACCGTTCTGTGCCAAAGACAAGGTGGTGGAATACATGATCGAGGCGGACGAGGCGGAAAAGAACTCGCTCGTGGCGCTGACGGTCAAGGGGTTTGCCGACGAAACGGCGCGCGAATCTCCGGCACCGGGCGGTGGGTCGGTATCGGCCTACATGGGTGCGCTAGGGGCTGCGCTGGGTACGATGGTGGCAAACCTTTCGAGCCATAAACCGGGGTGGGACGACCGCTGCCCGGAATTTAGCGAATGGGCTGAAAAGGGTATGGCACTCGAAACGGAACTGCTGCACCTCGTCGACGAGGATACGGAGGCGTTCAACCGCATCATGGCGGCCTTTGGTATGCCTAAAAACACTGACGAGGACAAACGCTTGCGCTCCGAGGCTATTCAGCGGGCTACGCTCTTTGCGGCGCAGGTGCCCTTGCATACGATGCAAACGGCATTCGGCGTGTTCGAACTTTGCCGCGCCATGGTGCTCGAGGGCAACCCGAACAGTGTGAGCGATGCGGGGGTCGGTGCGCTGGCTGCTCGCAGTGCGGTACTGGGGGCTGGCATGAATGTAAAAATCAACGCGCTTTCGCTCAAGGACGAGGCGGTGGCCAACGAACTGGTGGCCGAGGCCAACGAACTGATTGAAAAGGCGCAGAAGGCCGAGGCGGAAATTTTGGCGTTGGTCGACGAACGGATTACGCGATAATCACTCATTCTGAAGCACATCGGGGTTGCTTTGCCATTGGTGAACAACCCCGACTGGTGCTTTTTTCCTTTTTTCATTTCTCCCTTTTTCTTTTTTCTGAAAATCCTTATCTAATTCCTTACTTACCATGACCAACGAACAGTTTAAAGCGGCCATCCGTGCGGGCATTCCTGCTGAACTGCCTGCCATGCCGGCTTACGACCCTGACATAAACCATGCACCGCGACGCAAGGAAATTCTTTCGCCCAACGAAAAGAAACTGGCTTTGCAGAATGCACTGCGCTATTTCCCTGCCAAACTTCATGCGGCACTGGCTCCTGAATTTGCGCGCGAACTGGCCGACTACGGACGCATTTACATGTATCGCTTCCGCCCCACCTATGCCATGCACGCACGGCCTATCGACGCATATCCGCACCGCTCTGAACAGGCGGCTGCCATTATGCTGATGATTCAGAACAACCTCGACCCGGCTGTGGCGCAGCATCCGCACGAACTCATTGTGTACGGCGGCAACGGGGCTATTTTCCAAAATTGGGCGCAGTATCTGCTGACCATGCAGTATCTGAGCGAAATGACCGACGAACAAACGCTGGTGATGTACTCGGGGCATCCGCTGGGACTCTTCCCTTCGCATCCCGGTGCGCCGCGCGTGGTGGTGACTAACGGCATGGTCATTCCGAATTACTCCAAACCCGACGACTGGGAACGCATGAACGCACTGGGTGTGAGCCAGTACGGACAAATGACGGCGGGTTCGTACATGTATATCGGGCCGCAGGGCATTGTTCACGGCACTACGATTACCGTGCTGAATGCGGCGCGCAAACGGCTCAACGGCCGCGAGGGACTGGGCGGCATGCTCTTTGTTTCGTCGGGACTGGGCGGTATGTCGGGCGCACAGCCTAAGGCGGGAAACATTGCCGGCGTGGTGAGCGTGGTGGCTGAAATTAACCCGAAAGCCGCCGAAAAACGCTATGAACAGGGTTGGGTGGACGAACTGCACACCGAACTCGACGAACTCATTCCGGCTGTGCGCCGGGCCATGGCCGAAAAGCGGACGGTGTCGATGGCATACGTGGGCAATGTGGTCGACCTTTGGGAACGCTTGGCGCAGGAGGACATACCCGTTGACTTGGGTAGCGACCAAACTTCGCTGCACAATCCGTGGGCAGGGGGCTATTATCCTGTGGGACTTTCGCTCGACGAGTCGAAACAGCTCATGGCAGCCAATCCGGAGGCTTTCAAACTGAGGGTCGAGGAGTCGCTGCGCCGTCAGGTAGCAGCCATCAATGCACTGACGGAACGGGGCATGTACTTTTTCGACTATGGCAATGCCTTCCTGCTGCAAGCAAAGCGTGCCGGAGCCGACATTCTGCTGCCCGACGGGCGTTTCCGTTACCCGTCGTACGTGCAGGACATCATGGGGCCGCTCTTCTTCGACTACGGTTTCGGTCCGTTCCGCTGGGTTTGCACTTCGGGCCTGGCTTCCGACCTTGAAATGACCGACCGCCTCGCGGCCGAGGTGTTGGAGGAGATTATGCAGACGGCTCCCGACGAAATCAAACCGCAAATGGCCGACAACATTCACTGGATTCGCGAAGCTGGGCGGAACCACCTTGTGGTTGGTTCACAGGCGCGCATTCTGTATGCCGATGCCGAGGGGCGTTCGCGCATTGCGCAGGCTTTTAACCAGGCCATTGCCGACGGACGCATCACGCGTCCTGTGGTGCTGGGTCGCGACCACCACGACGTGTCGGGCACCGATTCGCCTTTCCGCGAAACGAGCAACATCTACGATGGCTCGCAGTTCTGTGCCGACATGGCGGTGCAAAACGTCATTGGCGACTCGTTCCGGGGTGCCACCTGGGTGTCTATTCACAATGGTGGCGGCGTAGGCTGGGGCGAGGTTATCAACGGTGGCTTCGGCATGGTCATTGACGGTTCGGCCGAGAGCGACCGCCGCCTGCGCGAAATGCTTTTCTGGGATGTGAACAACGGCATTGCCCGACGCAGCTGGGCGCGCAATGTGGGTGCCATGCACAGCATTGAACGCGAAATGCAGCGCACACCGGGACTGAAAGTGACGATGCCGAACCTCGTTGACGAGGCACTGCTCAACGATTTGCCCTAATTTTCAGCATCAATGCCTTTAACTTTCTCATAAGTAGATGTTGAAAATTAGTTATGCTTAAGAATTAGTTATACCTTAACCCTGAACAAACCCTGAACAACCATGAACACGCATTTTATATCTGCCGAACACCTTTCTATCGACCACGTGGGCGAAATCATGGCTACCAACTGCCGCCTGGCTCTGAGCGACGATGCACGCACACGCATTGTGCGTTGCCGCGAATACCTTGACCGCAAAATCGAGGCTACCGAACGGCCCATCTATGGAGTGACCACGGGATTCGGTTCGCTCTGCAACGTGTCGGTGCAGCCCGACGAACTGAGCCAACTGCAAATTAACCTGATGATGTCGCACGCTTGCGGCACGGGCGACCGTGTGCCGAACGACATTGTGCGCCTCATGCTGCTACTTAAAATTCAATCGTTGAGCTACGGCTTTTCGGGCTGTAAACTCGATACGGTGGAGCGGCTCATCGACTTGTTCAACCATCACATCTGCCCCATTGTGTATATGCAGGGCTCGCTCGGTGCCTCGGGCGACCTCGTGCCGCTGGCTCACCTTTGCCTGCCCCTTGTCGGACTGGGCGAGGTGGAAATGAACGGCGAAGTGGTGAGTGGTGCTGAAATGCTGCGCCGCATGAACTGGGAACCCATTCACCTGGCCTCGAAAGAGGGGTTGGCACTGCTCAACGGCACGCAGAACATGAGTGCCTTTGCCGTGTGGTGTTTGCTCCGCAGCAAGCGGCTGAGTGCTTGGGCCGACTGCATTGCAGCCATGTCGCTCGATGCTTACAATGGACTTGACATGGCCTTTAACCCGGCTGTTCACCTGGTACGCCCGCACAAGGGGCAGGTCGAAACGGCACGCATCATCAGCGAACTGCTTCAGGGCAGCGAAATAATCAAACAGCCTAAAACGTACGTGCAGGACCCCTACTCTTTCCGCTGCATTCCGCAGGTACACGGGGCATCGAAAGATACGATTGACTATGTGTGGAACGTCATCGAAACGGAAATCAATTCGGCTACCGACAACCCAACGGTTTGTCCGGACGAGGATTTGATTATTTCAGCAGGCAACTTCCACGGACAGCCCATTGCCCTGCCTATGGACTTTTTAGCCATTGCGCTCAGCGAACTGGCCAACATTTCGGAGCGTCGTATCTACAAACTGGTATCGGGCACGCGCGACTTACCCAGTTTCCTGGTGGCCAATCCGGGCCTCAACAGTGGTTTCATGATTACGCAATACACCGCGGCCTCTATCGTAAGCCTCAACAAGAGCCTCTGTACGCCTGCTTCGGTCGACAGCATTCCGTCAAGCCAGGGACAGGAGGACCATGTGAGCATGGGAGCCAATGCAGCCATCAAGCTCTACAAGGTGGTGCTCAACACCGAACGGGTGCTGGCTATCGAACTGTTCAATGCGGCACAAGCTCTTGAATTCCGTTTTCCCCTGCGTTCGTCCGAACCCATCATGCAACTGCACGAGGCTTACCGCCGCGTAGTGCCGTTCATTGTCGACGACGAGGTGATGTATCCGCACATCCGCCACAGCGTGGAGTTTTTGCAAACGCAACCCTTACAAACTGAGGTGAAGTAAGCGCACTGCCACATCGTTTTTTCATGTATGTATCAAAAAAGCATTATATTTGCAGAAATAACAATATATATAACATGGAAATAGGAGATAAAGTATTGATTTCGCCAGACCTGACCCTTATGAAAGTCTGGCTTGAAGGTACTGTTATTGAGGTTGAAAACAATCCCTTTGTCGGTATTGTTATTTCTGCCGAAACCGCAGACAAAAACGTGTTTTTCGGGCAGGAAGATTTGTTTAAAGCTCAAACAGAATAGGTATTTAATCCATACCTGGAAATCGGTAACTTTGAATTTTTGAATATAAAAGGCGAAAGCCAACTCTCTGTACAAAGAGGAGTTGACTTTCGCCTATTTTTCTTTTTACCTGCCTTTCAGCAAAGATTAGCTTAGAGTTTCGGACCAAAAGAAAGGTCGCCGGCATCGCCGAGTCCGGGCACAATGTAGGCCTGATCGTTGAGTTCGGGGTCGATGGCGGCTACCCAAAGGGTGATGTCGTCATCGGGGAACACTTTTTTCAAGTGGTCAATGCCCTCCTGCGCGGCAATGGCGCAGCAAATGTGGAGTTTGGCAGGCGTGCCGTGGCTGAGGAAAGCCTTGTACGAAAGTTCCAGGCTACCGCCGGTGGCCAGCATGGGGTCGACCATCAGGAAGGTTGAACCGCTGATATCGGGGGCTGCCAAATAGTTTACATGAATTTTCAGTTCCTCGCGGTTGCCTTCCTCGCGGTAGGCGGCTACAAAGCCCGAATCGGCTTGGTCAAAGGTGTCGAGGAATCCTTCGTGAAAGGCCAGACCGGCGCGAAGCACGGTGCCCACCACAATGCGGTCGTCGTAAGTAGGCACTTGCTTGGTACCCAGAGGGGTCGTAATGGTTTTTTCGGTGTAGTTCAGCGTGCGGCTCACCTCATAGGCCATGGCGCGAGCTATGCGCTCCAAGTTGCGGCGGAAGAGGGTGCGGTTTTCCTGAATGTTGACATCGCGCAACTGCGCCATGTACGAGTTGATGACCGATGAGCGGTCGCCCAAATTGATAACTTTCATTGTATGAGATAACTGATTTATTTTTTTTAGTCGAAACGGGGAGGTGCCACACAGGCTTTCCCCGCAGCATCGGGCACAAGCGGCGGTTGCTGCACTGACGCAAAACAAACGCTGTGCTGACGCGAAACACAGCTCGTCGGCCCGAAAAAATTCCGGAAAAGCACTGCTGGCAGTGTTCTTCCGGAATTTTTTAGGAATTTGCGCGCACTGCGCCCACGCTCATTGAATCTGCGCGTGGAGCAGACACGAAAATGTATTTACAGTTTACTTTACCAAGTGCTTCTTGCCATCAGAAGTGATGTAGAAGCCTTTGGCAGGGGCCTGAATCAAGCGACGACCTTGCAAGTCGTACATACGCAATTCGGCATTCGGTGCATCAGGAGTTTCAATGCAACCGATACCGGTTTCCACCTTTTCGCCCGTAGGCACAATTTTCCACTGCGAAGCGGGTTCGCTGGCGTACCATTCAACGAGGTGACCTTCGCCTGCCATGTGCAAGGCATTGAGGTCGGCTTGCACGGGATTCGTGCAAACAACAGTTGACCATCCGTCGGCATTGGCATTCACGCGGAACTTACCAGCCTCCGTGGCATTGTCTACCTGAGTTACATGTGCGTACTGCTTCTGCGTGGGACTCATCATCTTGTTGTTTTGCTTGTTGATGATAACCCAGCTTCCGTCGGGCTGCACGCTGAACACAAACTTTTGTGCGTCCGTGTTGCCCGTGGTGGCGTTTCCGTATTCTGTGGCTCCATTTATCTGGAGATACTTGCCTTGGCGTCCCTTGTTGAGCAAGGTGTACGACATGCCGTCCTCCATTTGAATGCTGTTAGCCAACAGTGCTTCATTCAGTTTGGCAATGACATCTGCATAGCCCTGAGCGGAAGTATTCTTTGCATACTCCTCAACCAATCCGTTCAGGGCAGACTTAAAATCCTCAAGTTTCGCAGCGTCGAGCATACCGACAGCCTCACCAGCCTCAGCCTGCTTTTTAGCTTCAACCTTTTCCTGCATCATGCGCACCACGTAGGCTTCGCGGTCAACGTCCTTTTTGAGCGTATAGGCACCCTTGGTGATGTAGTCGATGGTGTAAAGTTTCAGCACTTGCGTGTAGCCGGCACCGAAGGTTTCTTCTTCGTAGATAAAGGCGAGTTTGTCGTCGGCCGTCATCGACATGGTCGAGTAGCACGAACCGATGAAGCTCGACTGATGCTTGCCGTCCCAGTTAGCAGCGAGGCTATCGGGGGTTACAAAGTCGTTGAGCGAAGCCAGTTCTTTGTAATAAATACCCACGTTATTACGTCCGTTGCCAAAGGGGATTGACTGCAAAGCCAAGTACATTTCCTTCTGGTCGCTGTTGCGTACCACGGGCAGAATCATGATTTCGCCATTCGTTGAGTTACCGCAAGCCGTACCCTTGTTGGCAGCATTCGACGCAGCCACCTTGCCCCAGCTACCCTTGGCCGATTTCACGTCGGTATAGGTGTAGTAGTTGTAGAAGCGGCCACCGTTCATACGGCTGCTCAAAATCACCGTTCCGTCGGGCAATTCCTCGCACTTAGGCTCATCGCCGCCCGGTGCCGGACGGTCGGCCACTGTGCCGAGAATGTGCCACGTCGTACCGAAGTCGTCAGAGTAAATAACGCGGTTACCCTGGTTCTTAGTCCACACAGCGGCATAGATGCGGTAGTAATCGCCCACCTTCACCATGCGGCTTTGGCAAATACGGCCTGAACCCATAAAGAGCGACTGCACCGTTACCTTTCCGTTTTCGTCGACGAAGAGCGGATAGATGCTTTCGGTTACTTCCTTGGGTTCGGTCCATTCCCATTTCTGGGTCGTTTCGTTGAACTTACCACGCACCTGTGCCACGCGGTTGGGGTTGCTTGTAGCAGGGTCGGTGGTATAGTTGCCATTCCAGCAGACGGTTTTACCGCAAACCATCATAATCAGGATTTCGTTGCGTTCGGCATCGGCCACCACAGCGGCATCACCGAAACCGATTTTCCAAAATTCTTTGTTTTGCTTTTCGCCCAAACCATTGGCAATGAAGAACTCGGGTCCCCAAGTCTTACCGTTGTCGGTCGAAATACGAGCCTTGATGTCCACTTCACCGAAACCGATGTCGCCACCACAGGGACGATAGTCGCTGATAGCCACAATCTGACCGTTCTTGGCCGTGCAGATGGCCGGAATACGGTAGGGGGTCTTTCCGGGCATAGTGACGAAAAGGTTCTGCTGCGGTTCGAGTTCGCGGAAAGCACGTTCCACGGTTACTTCGAAGTTCGTGAGCAACACACCCTTGTTCGGGCCCTTGCTGCCGAAGTCGGCCGTAGTCATGTCCTTCAGTCCCGTTACTTCAATTTGCTGCTCCTTGTCGGTCACCTCGTAGGTCTTGCCGTTGGCCGTGAGCTGAATGCCCTTGGTACCGGCAACCATGTTCTTAAAGGTAAACTTGTAGCCCGTCACCACGTATTCGGGGCCTGCCGTGATGCTCACCGTGTTGTTTTGGTCCTGTCCTGAAGCCAGCACAAAGATGTTGTCCTTTTTACCGAAATCGTTAGTCGGTGTTGAAATCACCAGCTGCGGATTCGTGGCGTTCGACTTCCACTCCGAAGCCCAAGTCTTGGCAGCATTCGATTTGGTGAACTGTCCGGTAGTCATGTCAACGGTAAACGATGCGTTGACTGCGCTAAACACGAAACTTGAACCCAAGTCGGCACCACCGGTCCAGAAAGCCAAACGACCATTGCGGTTGTTCATCTTGTTCTTCTCGTGGCCCTTTTCATTGATGTAGTAACCACCTTGCGCACTGGTCGAAATTTCCCAAGTGTCGGTGTAGCCGGTCTTGAGTTCGCCCAGAATGGGGTACGATTCGCCACCATTTTGTCCCTTCATTTCCGTAGGCGCAATAAGGGGTTTTGTGGCACCGTCGAGTCGGTTGTAGAACTTGTAGCCCCCGGTGGCACTACCCGTCACGCACCATTGGTTTTCGAGTCCCTTGTCGGTAGCACCGCCCAGGGTGATGTAGGCAGCTCCCTTGTTACTCGACACGCGATTACCGCCAATGGTCAAGGTGTACCAGGTGGTGTTCGGTGCAAATTGCCCGTTTTGGATAGTAGTAACTTTAAATGCTTCATCGGCCTGAGCCAGCGGTGTAGCACACAGCATAGACATGGCCAATGCCGATAAATAAGTAATGTGTTTCATTTGTGAGTTGTATAGATTTTTAGAAGTATCACATTCTAAATGAAGAAACAATTTTAGGGTGGTTCTAAAACAATCAGAATATGATTTAGAACCACCCTTTAAATTTCGGTTTCCGCTGAAATGCACCCATCAGCATTTCGAAATTTAAGCAGTTTCTCATTTATTGGTCAGCAAGTCGGCGACTTGCCGCGATAGCCCGTTCAGCCTTTCAGCCCGTTCAGCACATCGTTGGGGTTGATTTTGGCAATGGTATCACGCATAGCCGTATCGCCCTTCAGGTTTTCGAGCTTGTAGTAATCCATGAAGCCCATGTTTCCTTCGCGCAGCGCCTGTGCCAAAGCCTTGGGCACTTCGGCCTCGGCCTGAATCACTTCGGCGCGTGCCTGCTGCGCCTTGGCCTTCATTTCCTGTTCGGTAGCCACCGCCATAGCGCGGCGTTCCTCGGCCTTGGCCTGTGCAATGTTCTTGTCGGCATTGGCCTGATCCATTTGCAACGTAGCACCGATGTTCTTGCCCACGTCGATGTCGGCAATGTCGATTGACAGAATTTCGTAAGCCGTACCTGCGTCCAATCCCTTTGAAAGCACGAGTTTCGAGATAGAATCGGGATTTTCAAGCACCTGTTCGTGCGTTTCGGCCGAACCGATGCTCGACACGATGCCCTCGCCCACGCGGGCCAGGATGGTATCTTCGCCGGCACCACCCACCAGTTGGTGAATGTTGGCGCGCACCGTCACACGGGCCTTGGCAATGAGCTGAATACCGTTTTTAGCCACGGCAGCCACAGGAGGCGTGTCGATAACCTTCGGGTTGACACTCGTCTGTACAGCTTCGAACACATCGCGTCCGGCAAGGTCAATAGCCGTAGCCTTTTCAAAGGAAAGGTCGATGTTGGCTTTCGAAGCCGACACCAGCGCATGCACCACGCGTTGCACGTGTCCGCCGGTCATATAGTGAGCTTCAAGGTTGTCGCGCGTAATATTTTGCAGTCCGGCCTTGTGTGCCTCAATCAGGCAGGGCACAATGACTCCGGGCGGCACATTACGAATGCGCATCAGAAACAGCTGCATCAGCGAAATCTGTACACCCGACACCTTGGCCGAGAGCCAAAGAAAGAACGGTACAAAATGAAAGAACACGGACAATAGTACTACGGCACCTACCACAAGTACTACCAATGTAAGAGGAGCGTTGATCATAACGGCTTACGATTTGAGGTTAGTAATTTTACTTCCTGAAAGCAGAGCTGCGTCTGCCCATTCGGGGCTTACCGCCGGAATGGCGGGGCAAATTTCTCTGCTGACTCCTTAAATATGGCTCATTTGCCACAAAGTTTTTGCAAAAATACTATTTTTTCGCGGTATGTGCTTGATTTCTTTTTCTGAAACTATTTTGAAAACTGCTAAAAAACATAGTTCTTGACCTTGAATTAGGCAAGTTCAGTAGAAATGCGCCTGTGAAAAGCAGACAATGCCTGTTCTGCCATCACACTTGAACCGGACCGGACAGTGACTTGCTTTCAGATGCGCAACAGACTGATGGGAAAATAGCCCTTGGCGCTTGCGCCGTGTTCAGAGCGGTTCGAACAAATTCCCTAACAAATCAAAAAAAAAGAGGAAGGTATCTTTGCTGACTTTAAGGGCGAAACCGGCAGGCTGTAAACCAATGTGGTGGATTTTTTGAAAACGCTGATTATCAGCGGTTCCGTGCTTGTTGAAACAAGCTCGGAACTAATTTGCACAAGCTCGGAACTAATTTGCACAAGCTCGGAACTAATTTCAACAAGCACGGAACTAATTTCAACAAACTCGGAACTAATTTCAGCAAACGCGGAACTAATTTCAGCAAACGCGGAAGATATGCAGAAGAGATGATGAAAAGGTGCTTTTCGGTGCCGCAACCCTCCGTCAGCAGATGTGGTACGGGCGTTTGCCGTTTAATATTTTTTTTACTTCAGGTAAGCCGTTACATACCTACCAGTTGGCTGTAATCAATGCCGTCGCACTCCATATTGCAGCCTGCAAGTACGACTTTTGCTTCATTTTCTTTTTTTACAACTACTTTTTCCGTGCTTACCCGAACCGGAATTTTCACTTGCTGTACGATGGTATCGCGCACTATTCGGTCGCGAACGGTCACCACGGTATCGGGCACAGCACAGGCTGTCAGTTCTTTGGGTTGCTGTTGGCCATCGATGGGAAAGGCAATACCCACGAACCAGCCTATGGCGGCAGCTGCTGCCGATGCCACCCAAGTGATGCGAGCGGGCCGGTAAGGCAATTTGCGCACAGGCAATGCGTAATTTTGTTGGTCGCGCAGGCGGCGTGCCGATTGTCTAAGCTGCTGTTCGAACCGTGCGTCCAACTTATCTATTTGTTTCATATTGATGCAATTTTTGTTTGATGAGTGCTATTAGGTAATGGTTTCGCGACTTGACGGTTCCGACAGGCAAGTGCATGATTTCAGCAATTTCAGTCAGCGTCAGTTCCTCTTCGTAGCGCAGGGCAAAAAGCATACGGGGTTCCGGGGGCAAGTTTTCAAACACCTTTGCCAGCGCGCAATCGAAAGCTTGTTCATCAAGGTGTACTTCAATGTTGCTGTCTCCGGCTTCTTCCTCATCGGCCATTTGCCACAAATATTTGTCTGCCACTTCGCGGTGTCGGTACTCATTGCGGCAAACGTTGTAAGCCATCGTAAAAATCCAGGCACTTACTTGCTCACCAACGGTGTATTTATCACGAAATTTCCAGATTCGTTCAAATATTTCCTGGGTAAAATCGGCCGCCAGTTCTTTATCGCCTCCAAGCATTCGATAAAAAAAACCTTGCAGACGGCGAGCATATCTGCGATACAATTCTTCAAAAGCCTTTTCCTGCCCTTTCCGAATTTTCAGCATCAGTTCGCCGTCTGTCAGTTTTTTTACGGGGGTTATCAGTTTAAAATTCATTCCCCAATGTTTATGTTCAAATATTTTTGACAATTATTTTTCATGGCATCGCTCATTTTAGCCTGTTCCAAAGCTTTGGTCAGCAAGTTGGCCAGCCATTCCGAACGCTCCACATCGTGCCATTCGCGGTATTTGCCAATAAGTGGTGCCAACAGCACAAAGTAATTATAAGTCAAGGCATTGGCACTTTGCCATTCTTTTTCAGCCACGAATTGAGGTTCTATCAGATAGTCCAACCGAATGTTGCGCTCCACGTTTTCGCGCACCCGTACATAATTATCGTAGGGTATGTCGCTGTAGCGCAGCACCAAGCCTTCGTTGTACAGGTTTTTTTTCAGTCTACTCAATCCACTGTCCTCTGAAAGCGACGACGGACTGAAGTAGGTAGGCCGTCCACTCTTTTTCATGATATACTCAATGCGGTCGGGCAGGTAGTTCTCCCAGGTGTCGGTCGTTTGATAGTCGGCCATACTGAAGGTTTCGGGCTCAATGCCTAACTCGCGGCAAACGTACTGATAGTACTCAGGCAAGTAAAGGAACGAGGCACAAATCACCACTTTGTCCTGATGTACGCCCAAGCCTTGCTGTAAAGCAATTTTGGGCAGCAAAATGGCATCGCCCAATCCTATATACAGGGCGTTGGGGGGCAAGCATTGCAGTTCGTTGTAATTGTAGCGCAGCAAAGCTGTGGGAATTTGCTGCTCCTCGTAGTACTTTTTGCCCATTTCCTTCAGTTCCTTGTCCCGGCCTTTTTGCCAAAAATAGGCAATGAAAGTGCCGTATTCCTCGCCGAACGTGCGATTTGCGGGCATCAACTGATAAGCTCGTTCAATGTGGGCCTGCGAAACGGAATCGTTCATCGTATCGTAGGCACAAAAATGGTAGGTGTAAGTATTCGGAATGGCTTTGCGCATTCGTTCGTTAAGCAGTTTTCGCTTTTCGTAGCCTTCAGGCGTATCCATTGTGGCATAGCGAGTGGCTCTGCTCAGGTTATACCACGCATTTTCGTTCGCCGGTTCGTTGGCCACCACCTTTTCCCAGGCTTTAATCTGATTTTCGTACCATTCGGCCGACTCGGCGCGTTCCACTATCCAGGGTATTCTTTCGGGCTTCACCTCTTGCGCATTCATGCCGAGCGCAACGAGCGACATGGCCCATACTATCAATCGTTTCATGAATCAATCATTTAAGTTGTTTTACTTACTGTTCAAAAACCGGTTTCTATGACAGCATAACCGCAACTGCGCAAAAGGTTCAATATTTTCGAAAAAAAATTGACACATTCCTGCTCCCGACGATTTCAAGAAACTGACTTTATGCGGCGAAAATTTAAACATTTTGTTAATACCATTTGCTGCTTTTACCCCAAAAGTGGAGAAAAACGATGAAAAAGGGGGGTAAAATTGCATAAATCAGTTTGAAATGTGCAAATATTGCGTAAGACTTTGTATTTTTGTGCCTATAAAAGCCCTGTGCGTTCTGCGGCTTTCAAGCAAGGGTGCAGTCGCTCCCGATTGTGCCAGCTGAATGCCGGGCTATTGCAATAAAAAATACATTTGGGCCGAATCCCGCTTGCCTTGTTTTCGAGTGAATGGTTTCGTAAGTGGCTCACCCTGCTGTGACGAAGCTATATACTTTCAGCCGACAGACCCTGTGCGCACAACAAACTGCTGCGCATCACTGCATGAAACACCGAAAAAACAATCTGCCGCCTGAATCAAAAAAAAGCAGTCTGCCCAATTAACCTTTCAACCCCCTTTTTTACTATGCACCCCATTCTTAATTTGACCGACCTCACTGCCCATCTGCAACAGTTAGGCCGCCGTTTCCGTCTTTCTATTGTTTGCGGTTCCGACGACAGTACGGCCGGAGCAGCCATGCGTGCAGTCAATATGGGCTTTGCCGAAGCCATTTTCGTTGGCGATTGCGATGCTGTGCGCCGTCAGCCCTGTGTGGCTGAATATCAGGGCAACCATGTATCGTTTGTCGAAGCCGACACCCACGAGAGTGCTGCCCAACAGGCGGTTATGCTGGTGCGCGAAGGCAAGGCCGACGTGCTCATGAAGGGTTTGCTGCACACCGAAACCCTGCTGCGCGCCGTGCTCAACAAGGAATGGGGCATTCTGCCGAAAGGCCGGGTGCTGACGCACATTGCCGTGGCACAAATTCCGGCTTACCATAAACTGCTCTTCTTTACCGACGCAGCCGTGATTCCCTACCCCACCCACGAACAGCGCGTGGCTCAGGTGGCCTACCTGGCCGATATGCTCCACGCCTTCGGTATTCAGCGTCCGCGCATTTCGCTCATCCACTGCGCCGAAACGGTCAACGACAAGTTTCCGCACACGCTGGGCTACGGCGAAATTTGCGAACGTGCGGCTAAGGGCGAATGGGGCGAACTCGTGGTAGATGGTCCGCTCGACCTCCGCACCTCGTGCGACCCCGTAGGCCTTCAGCTCAAGGGCATTCAGTCGCCGCTCGAAGGCGATGCCGATGCTGTGGTGGTGCCCGACATCGAAGTGGGCAATGTGCTTTACAAGTCGCTGCCGCTCTTTGCCGGTGCACAAATGGCAGGTACGCTGCAGGGTACACTGGCTCCGGTGGTGCTGCCTTCGCGTGGCGATGACCTCGAAGCTAAATTCCATTCGCTGGCATTGGCTACCATGGGTTGCTAACCCGACCCAAAGGACCATCGAACGGGTGCGAGAAGGGTGATTCTGACCCTACAATCTCTGACTCGCCCTCGCGCACAACGCCTTTTCTCCTAAAAAATTCACACACCCCCTTTACCTTTCTACGATGAATCCTACAGCAGACATCGCGCCCGAAACGCAACAAACGGGCTTTCGCATACTCGTAATTAACCCTGGCTCCACTTCGACAAAGGTGGCTGTCTACATTGACGACCAACCGCTCAAAGTGAGCAACATCCGACATACGCCCGAAGAACTCAAGGCCTTCGAAACCATTGCCGACCAACAGCACTTTCGCAAACAGCTGGTTATCGACTGGCTCAAGGATAACGACATTCCCTTTGTGTTCGATGCCGTTATCGGCCGTGGCGGACTGTCGAAACCTATTCCCGGCGGTGTGTATCGCGTGAACCGCAAAATGTGTTACGACACGCACAATGCCATGCGTAAGCACGCCTGCAACCTGGGCTGCATCATTGCCTACGAACTGGCCAATATGCAAACCAATGGCTGCCAGGCTTACATTGCCGATCCGGGCGTGGTTGACGAACTTGTGCCCGAAGCCCGTGTCAGCGGCTCGCCGCTCATGCCGCGTGTGTGCATTTGGCATGCACTGAACCAGCGTGCCATTGCCCGACGTTATGCCAAGAGCATCGGCTCGCGCTACGAGGACCTGAACCTCATCGTTTGCCACTTGGGTGGCGGCATTTCGGTGGCGGCTCACGAAAAGGGACGTGCCATCGATGCTAACAATGCACTCGACGGCGAAGGCCCCTTCTCGCCCGAACGTGCCGGTACACTGCCTGCGGCGGACCTCATCCACCTTTGCTTCAGCGGACGCTACACCGAGGAGCAGCTTAAACGCCGCGTGGCCGGTCAGGCGGGACTCATGGCGCACATGGGTACGACTGACATGCTGCAAATTCTGAAGCAAATTGACGAGGGCGACGCACATGCCAAACTGCTCATCGATGCCATGATTTTCCACACGGCCAAAACCATTGCTTCGGAGGGTGCCGTGTTGCGCGGCAAGGTCGATGCCATTTTGCTTACCGGCGGCATTGCTCACTCTGAATACATCACCTCGCGCATTGCCGACCGCGTCGACTACCTGGCTCCCGTCCACATCTTCCCGGGCGAGGACGAAATGAAGGCTTTGGCGCTCAACGTCTACTATGTGTTGCGCGGCGAACGCGAAGCGAAAGAATACGAATAACCCCCTCATCTCCCTACCGGCTCCACACCTTTGCTGCCCAAAGCATAAGTGTGGAGCTTTTTGGTATATGTAACCGCAATTTGTGGGGGCATTCTTCATAACTTTGGCTTACAACGAAACTCACGATGCAACCACCGCGGCAATCGACAAGGCTCGCAACAATCCACCCAACTCAAAATATTGACAAACTTGCTCACACTACTTCGTGAAGAACTGAAAATCACCGATTTAAACAAACAACCTTAATACCTGAACGTGAACAACACGAAAGATATACTATTTTTTTGACACACTTATTCCATTTTTTCTTACAAATTGTTGTTTGTTTTTCAAAATACTTTCTATATTTGCAGCAGAGATTAACCGACAAAAGCAATGAGTAAAAGATAATTATGGCCAGGCATTTGCAGCCTGACGTTTGGATGAGCTTTCACTTCATTTTTCAGCCCACAAACAGTACCCTACTACTTATCAGCACAACTTTGCAATGCGGTTTCCTCCCGATGCAGCGTGTCAGTGAGTTTTTACCACAAGAGGATGTGCCTCCTGCCGTTGCCGTACAAATAACCAATTTGCACATTCCCGAAACAGCCCATGAATAAATTATACACCTTACTCGCGGCCTCGCTGCTGGCTACCACAGCTACAGCCGAGGAAAATGCCCCGATTTTCGAAACTTCATTCAACACAGCCGAGGATTTTGCAGCCTGGACGGTGAAAGATGTCAACAAGGATGGAACGACGTGGACCTTCAATGCCGAAACCACGCCCCACGTATATTACCAATACCACAACACCAACACGGGCGACGATTGGCTGATTTCGCCCGAAATCACCCCTGCGGCCGACGGAACGCTCATGGTTCACTACCTGTTTAAGGGCAGTTCCTTCGGCGAATCCTTTGAGGTGTACACCGGCACCGGCGGGGTGGAAACGATGAAAAAACTCGAAAAAACCTATACCAAGGTGCTCGATAAAAACATGTCGGGCTACTTCCTTTACGAGGCTAAGGCCGGCGTGCCCTTCCGCTTTGCCTTCCGTGCCACCTCGAAGCCCAATACCTGGCGCTTGTCGCTTTCGAAAGTAAGCGTGAAGGCGGTACAGAACCCGGTAGACTTGCGCGTGAGCGAAATTATTTCGCCCGTCACGGCCGAGGGACTGGGACAGGAAACGGTGAAGGTGCGACTGACGAACGATGGTAAGGTGGATGCCAAAAACTTTAAAGTGGGACTGAGCATCGACAGTGTGCAGGTGGCTACCGAAACGGTACAGGCTACACTGGCGCCCGGACAGTCGATGGACTACACCTTTACGGCCAAAGCCGACCTTTCGACTCCGCGTAAACTCTACCAGCTAAAGGCGTGGACAGAACTCGCTGGCGACCTTGACTCGCAAAACGACACGACAACGGTGAACATCCGCCATAAAGCGCCGGCTACGGTGCCTTATACCATGGGATTTGAGCCGAACGAATATACCGACGACATCAAAATCATGAACCTGAACAAGGATGATGGCTCGTGGGACATTAACCTCGACATGAGCAGCTGGTTCAGAATGGCACGCACGGGTATCGGCTGTTTGGCTTACAACTACAACAAGGAAAATGCAGCCGACGACTGGGCTTTCCTCGAACCTATCCAGGTGGAGACGGGATACTATGCCTTTAAGTTCTGGTACTCGGGCGACGATAATCACCCCGAAAAGTTTGGCCTTTACTATGGCGATTCGGCTTCGCCTGAAGCTATGAAGAACACGGTGGTGGAATATGCGCCCTTTGCCCGTGGGGCCTACGAGGAGTCGATTCACATCATTCACTTCGACAAGCCGCAAACGGTTTACTTCGGTTTCCATGCCTTCAGCGATAAGAACCATAACTGGATTTGCATTGACGACATCAGCATCAGCAAGGTGACGAACGAGGATGTCGACCTGTCGCTCACGAGCTTTGCGGCTCCGTTTGACTATGTGCGTCAGGGCAATGGCAAGGACGTGGTGTTCGAACTGCGCAACGTGGGTATCAAGGACGTCGATGCACACGTCACGCTGAACATTGATGGTGCCAAAAAGCAAGAGGCTGATGTCAAGGTTAAGGCGCAGGAATTTAAAAACTGCTCGTTCGGCGGTGCGCTCGAAGGTTTGGCACAGGGCAAACACAGTATCGAGGTGATTGCTAAAAACGATGCTGACGTGAATGTGCTGAACGATACGCTCCGCAAGGACATCGTGATTTTGGGCGATGCTGTGGCGCTTTGGGACTTTGAAACGGCTGAGGTGCCTGCCGAACTCAAGGTGCGTGTGGCCGATAAAGGCACGGTGAACCCGGATGCCGGCGAAGAATTCAACGAAATGGGTGTGGGCATTTTCAACCTCAAGGCACACCCCATGCTGGGCGAACATGTGCTGGCTATGACCAGCTGGCTTGAGGGCACTGAAGTGGCTGACCGCTGGCTGGTGCTGCCGAAAATGAAGGTGACGAGCGAGGATAGCTACTTTGTGTGGGATGCGAACTCGTTTAACCCGAACTTCCTCGAAAGCTACGAGGTGCAGGTGGCTGAAGGCGAGGACAACGAAATGAAATACTCAAAGGTGTACAGCGTGACGGCTGAGAGCGTGAATGCCAAAACGCACGGTGTGAGCCTGGCGAAATATGTGGGCAAGGATGTGTATGTGGCCATCCGCTTGCGTTCGCGCATTGCCGACTGCCTGATTCTCGACAACCTAGGCTTCTACGGTGGTCTGACGCAGGGCATTGGTTCTACTTCGGTAACTTCGGCTCCGGCTATTGTGCTGAGCGGTGATGCCTTGATGCTGTCGGGCGGTGCTGCGCAGGTAACGGTGGTTGATGCTTCGGGCCGTGTGCTGCTCAACGAATACACGCAGCGTGTTGACATTGCTTCGCTTCCTGCCGGTGTGTATGTGGCCAAAGTGGTTACAGACAATGGACAGAGCCTGAGCTACAAATTCGTGAAAAAATAATGAGAACGTAAGGTTCTGACGACTCCAATGTCATTTAAGTCGTCAGAACTTTTATGAAATTCAATCTTCGTCAGAAAAGTTTAGACGACTTCAATCCCCCCCGACCGCCATACAGAGCGGTCGGGGGGGATTTGTTTTATGCTACAAAGGGGTACAAAAAAACGGCGTGTCATGGTTTCGCAGTGAATGCTGAAATCATGGCACGCCGTTGAGCGTATAAATTACGTTTGCTTATTTGCGGAAGTTATCCAAACCGGTTTGCAGGAAGTTGACGAACTTGTCGACATCCTCGTCAAACGAGTAAGAACTGTTGAGCGGTTTGCCGTTCTGGTCAACGAGCACATAGAAAGGCTGTGCGTTGGCGCCGAACTTTGAACGCTGCAAGTAGCTCCACTTGTCGCCCACGGTGCGGAGCGTCGTGGTGCTGCCGTTTTCCTGTACTTCGATGGGTTCGGGAAGCGGCGTTTTTTCGTCGACATAGAGCGAAATGAGTACATAGTCCTTCATGAGGAGGTCGCGTACCTTGGCATCGTGCCAAACGGCGAGTTCCATTTTGCGGCAGTTCACGCAGCCATGGCCGGTGAAGTCTACTACAACGGGTTTACCCGTTTGACGAGCGTAAGCCATACCGGCTTCGTAGTCGCGGAACTTAGCTTCGATTTTCACAGGGTCGAGGTTGAAATCCTGCGTCGAAATGGGCGGTGCAAAGGCACTGACAGCCTTGACGGGAGCACCCCAGAGGCCGGGAACCATGTAGACGGCAAAGGCCAGCGAAACGAGGGCCATGAAGAAACGGGGCACCGAGGTGTTGCGTTCGTCGGGATCGTCGTGGGGGAACTTGAGGAAGCCGAGCAGGTAGATACCCAACAGGGCGAAAATAATAATCCAAAGAGCCAGGAAGGCTTCGCGGTCGAGCAGGTGCCAGCCGTAAGCGAGGTCGGCCACCGAGAAGAACTTGAGGGCAAAGGCCAACTCAAGGAAACCGAGGGTTACCTTGACGCAGTTCAACCAACCACCGCCCTTGGGTGCACTCTTGAGCCACGTGGGGAAGAGGGCAAACAGCGTGAACGGCAGGGCCAAAGCTACGGCAAAGCCTAACATACCAATGGTGGGAGCAAGGGCTGAACCACCCGTGGTGCTGACTTCGACCAAAAGGAAGCCGATGATGGGACCGGTGCACGAGAAGCTGACGAGCGAAAGCGTGAAGGCCATGAGGAAAATACTCAGCAAACCAGTGGTTTTTTCGGCCTTGCTGTCGACTGCTGAACCCCATGACGAGGGCAGCGTGATTTCGAATCCGCCGAAGAAGCTGGCGGCAAACACCACGAGCATCAGGAAGAAGAGGATGTTGAAAATGGCATTCGTCGAAAGGTCGTTGAGCGCACTGGCACCGAAGATACTGGTGATAATGAGGCCGAGCGACACATAAATTACCACAATCGAAATACCATAGGTTATGGCATCGCGAATACCCTTTTTACGATTGCCCGAACGCTTCAGGAAGAAGCTCACGGTCATGGGAATGATGGGCCACACACAGGGGGTTACAAGGGCTACAAGACCGCCGACGAAACCGAGGAAGAAGATGTAGTACCAGGCTTTTCCGGCTACATCGCCCGTGGCACCCTGACCAAAGGCTTTGAGTTCGTCGATTACGGGCGTCCACAGCGCCTTGGCAGCTGTGCTGTCAATGGGTTGTACGGCCAGAGCCTCGCCTTCGCCCTCAGGATTTGCCTGAGCTGCAGCGGCACTGTCGGCAGCAGCTTTTTCGGCCTCGGCCTTTTTAGCGGCTTCGGCAGCTTTGTCGTCGACCTTGGCTTCGGCTGCAGCGGCAGCCGGACCGTCGGTACCGGCGAGTTTAGCGTCTACGCTGGTGGGGGGCAAACAGTTTTCGTCGTTGCACGCACCGTAGCGCAGGTATCCTTTGAGTTCGTAATTCTTGTCGGTGAGTTCCACACGCTGGGTAAAGGTGGCAGTGCCTTCAAAGTACGACACAGGCATTTCGAAAATGGGGTCCTGCATACGTTTTACGCCAGCACCGGGCTTCAGTCCGCCCTTGAGTTTGGCGCCTTTGATTTTGTCCACACCGAAGCTTGCAGCAGTAGGTCCGCCTTCAGCAATGTCTGTAGAATAGATGTGCCATCCTGCATCGGCTTTACCCGTAAAGACGATGTCGATGGTGGTCGGATTAACGCGCTTGTACTGCACGCTAAAGTTGACCTGTGCTTGTACGGCATTGAACACCGCTACCAGCACCAAGAGTGACAAGGTTACGAATTTCTTCATTTTTCAAAAAAAAGTATGAGGTTGATCTTTTATTTCTTGCATTTCTTGCTTGATTTGCAAGGCCTTTGGCTGCGACAAAAAGCGCAACTTAGGCAATTTGTAGCTGCAAAAGTACAATAAATAACTTGATTCAAAGGAAAAACAAAACAATTTATACGCGATTTGTCATAATTATTCGTTGAAATTCGGGCATTTTGTCAGATTTCGGGCAAAAAAAAACGAAAGTCTTCACATTTTCCGGCGAGGGAACGTGTAAAGACTTTCCATTTTTTTCCTGTTTTTTTTCGATAAATGTTCAGCAAAAACAGGTCTTTTTTTTTACAACAAGTAACCGCCCGTGCGGTAACGCGCGGCAGGCGGCATTACTTGAACACTACGTCGAAGGGCAACACGCCCACCTGCATACGTGCTACAGCCTTGCCGTCTTTCTTGAACTCGCTGATGAAGCCGCGTTCCGAGAAGGCCAAGGGCGAAGCCGACGAACCAATCACAATGTGACCATTGGCGGGGTTGATGTTGAGCGCCGAAGGCAGACCCACCTTTTGGGCATTTTCGAGCGGCACGTTGACGGCCGACTTGTCGATGGTGTGAATGCGTTCAAGGCTGTCGATGGTTGCCACATCGTTCTGATAATCAGAGGTAAAGTGCAGCACATACAGGTCGTTGCCATCCATGGCGCAAATGCCGCCGGTGCAAAAATCGGTTACTTCGCCCGTGCGACTCACCTTCTGCACCTTGGGCTGCACAGTGGCATAATCGCCCTGACACATCACAAAGAGTTCGCCGATTTTGTTGGCCATGATTTGGCTGGGGTTCAGACCTACGGCAATTTCGCCGTTGTGCTGAAAGGTGGCTTCGTCAATGATTACCACTTTCTTGCCGTCGGCATAGTTTTGCTCGAAGTCACCGCTCATGGCCACATAAATTTTGCCGTTGGCCGCAACCATGTCGTAAGGATAGGCACCAACGTGAACCGAACCCTGCAGCTCGTAGTTCGTCGTGTCCATACGGGTTACATAGCCTTCGGGGCCGTAGTTTATCAAATACACATAGCCGTTTGAGCCACACACGTCCCAAGCGCCCACAGTGCTCGAAGTCTGCACCTTTTTAATCACTTTCAGCGTCTGGGCATCGAGCACCCACAGCAGGTTCGAACCGTTCATGGGCACATAAATGCGCGAACCGTACTTCACGGCGTGTTCGGGGGTATCGCCGAGCGACTGCTGGTTCACGGTGTTGAAATAGTCGAGATTCACGGTCAATGAGTCGTTCATGCCGGGAATATAGTCGATGCCGCCGGCAATTCCGGCAAACTGATTGCCCTGAGTCACCACAAACATGGGCGAAACCAGTCCCTTCACTTCGGTGGGCGGATTCAGGGGGGCTGAGTTTTCTTCATCGTCGCAGGCCGTCAGACCTACTGATACACACAGCGCAAGGGCTGCCAACTTTAAATACTTGAACATGAGGTTGAAATATTTTTGAATGATTTATTTTTTTTGCTTCGAAAAACTATTTCTTTGGAAATGGAAAATGCCTGAGAGCGGTTTATTCTATTTGGCGGTTTACTCTACTTAACGGCTCCCTCTACTTGGCGGTTTAGTCAGTTTAAAGGAGGAAAAGGCTCAGAACGTCCATACGGCCGAAAGTTTGTAGGCACGGCGCGGCATGGGGTAGCGCCGCACAATTTCGTACGAACGGTTGAAAGCATTGACAAGGTCGGCCCGCAAATCCAGGCGGTGACGGCCCAGCTGCCAGGAGCGGTAGGCGGCAAAGCCCCACTCGCTGTAGCGCGGCAAGGAGGTGGCAGGCAGGTGTTCGAGCGTGCTCCACCGCTCCGAAGCCCAAGTGGTATGGGCAACGAGCGATAGCCAGGGGTTTTCCCAGGCAAGCGAGGCTGCTCCGCTGTGGCGGGGGGTGTAGGGCAATTGGTTGCCATACGTTGCTGCCGTACTTACCGAACGGTCGGCGGCGCGTTGCAGACTGTAGTTGGTGGTGAGCACCAGCTGCTGACGGGGGGCCACACGCAGCGTGGTGTGGAGCGTCAGGTCGAGACCGCCCACGCGCACTTCGCCCAAGTTCACCGTGCGCCACACAAAGAGGTTATAGGGTATGCTCACAATGCGCTGCTCCACTTGATTGTAGTAAGCATCGGCTGTGAGCAGCATTTGCCACGGTCCGTAAGCGGTTTGCGCAGTCAGCCCCAGGTTGGTTTGGCGCGTCAACTCGGGTTTCAGGTCGGTACTGCCCAAATGATGATAGTAGTTTTCGGTAAACGAGGGCATTCGGAACGCCTCTTTGTAGCCAGCACGCAAAAACACGCGCAAATGCCGTTGACCGACGGCGCGCACCGAGGCACTGACGGCTGGCGTAAGCCGCACCTCGTTGTCGGCAGCTTCGGCGCCGGGGCGGTGATTGGCATAAAGGTGACACAAACCGCGCAGCGTCAGGCTCACCGGACCGGCGTGCCAACTGGCCGAAAGGCTTTGCAGCCAAGTGTCGCGGCTCACCCGTTTGGTTGCGGGAAGGTTGCTGCTCAGGGCGGTATGGGCATAGTCGGTGGCATAGGCCAGGGCGATGTGGTGCGAAAAGTTGCGCTGCATTCCGGCGGTGAGGTAAACTTCGCGCTGATAGTACTTTTGGCGGGGAGCTCCTACGGCAATGGCGGTGTTGTGATGGGTATAATGGCTTTTTTGCCAATCGTATTTGGCGGCGGCAAAGGCGCTCCATGCTTTGTTTTGCCAAGTCCAGCGTGCCTGCCCGAAGGCTTGCTGCTCGGTGAGCTGCTCGTTGTTGTCGTTGACATACAGCACCACAGGGCCGGGCAAACGGCGATGATTGTGGTAAAAACTGGCAGCAGCGTGCAGTTGGCTGTGTGTCCACCGTTGTCGGGCATGGAGTTCGGTCTGTGCGGTCTGCATGCGGCTGTTGGCGCGCCGAAGGTGTTCGGAGGCCACGCCGTTTTCCACGTAGAACGGGTAATTATTGTCGGCATAGAACCAGTTGGCCGCTGCTCCCACCTGTGTGCGTTCGCTGGGCTGAACCGTAAGGCTGGCTGCGGGATTCCAGGTGTTGAAGGCGGCCTGACGCAGCGACACCGTGCCGTGCAGGGGCTGTTTGCCAGAGCGCAGGGGCTGTTCGAAGGGCGAAACCAGGTTGACCACGGCTGCTGCAAGGTTGCGCACGGGGCAGAGCAACCGGGCATAGTCGAGTGTTTGCAGTTCGATGGCGGCCAGCGCGTCGATGTTGAAGCGTTGCAGGTCGGTTTGTCCGTTTCGCACATCGCTCATGCCGAGGCCGTCGTAGGTCACCATGGTATGTGCGGCTCCGAGTCCGCGAACGCTCACGGTTTTCATGCCACCGGCGCCGCCGTAGTCGCGCACGGTGACGCCGGCCAAACGGCGCAGTGCATCGCCCGTATCGGTTATGCCGCGCTGTTTAAAGGCCATGCTGTCCATGCGTTGCACCGGTACGTTGGCGCTGATGCTTTCGTGTTTTCGCAGGGTGGTTACTTCGGCGGTTCGCAGGGTGTCCGGGTCAAGTTTTTGTGCCGCCGCGTACATCGCGCCGAGTACCAAACCTATAACCACAGCAACTGCCCGCCGGGCCTTGAAGCTCAGCAGTTTCATAAATGTTTTTTTCGGGAAAAGTAAAGGAAATCCGGGGCACGAAGGGGGAGTCCCGGCCTCATAAAGGGGGTTGAAAGGTATCCTCTGCACCCCTCCTCGGGGGTTGGTCAAAGGGTTGAACCGGATACGGGCGTGTAAGGCCACGATGGCGTTTCCGGCTCGTGCCAACGGCAGGTTTTCTGGCTTGCCCTTGCATGGTCCGCCTTCCCGTGGCTGATGCAGCTCACAGTGGCCAAAGTGGTACCATGCGGTAAGAAAAGGCTTACAGCAGCGGGACTGCACGGGATTTTCACCCGTTTCCCTCATCCGTTGTCGGGTGCAAAAGTAATGAAATATCGGCAAAGCGTCGTGTTATTTCGGTGCTTTTCTTTCGGTGGCAGGGAGTTGCCGCGCCCCATACCAACCTTATTTTCCAAAAATCAAACCAACGGTTTCGGTTTGCCGACTGCCCATTGCGGGCGGTGCAAGCCGAAGCCGTTGGTTGGAAAATGATGATGTGAAACAAATGATTTTCAATGTAAAAAGGGTGCATTTCCCCCGGTTGCGGGCCTGTGTCGGACAGGCGGCTATAGAAGTCGTCTAAACTTTTCTGACGAAGATTTGATTTGGAGTTTTATCTCTTCTAAATCTTCACCTTTCTTCTTGACCGTTTTTTAACCTTTCATCAGTCGTGTAGCTCGCTACACTCCTTCTTCAAGGCCCAAAAACGCCTCAAAAATTAAGGCAAATCTTGAATTTCATAAAAGTTCAGACGACTTCATAGCCAGAGCATCACTATGACTTGGGCTATGATGACGCGCAGGAACATGCACAGCGGATACACTGTGGCATAGGCCACCGAGGCTTTGTCGCCGGGCTGTGTGTCGTTGACGTAGCCCAGGGCAATGGGGTTGGCCATGGCGCCGCAAAGCATGCCGGCGGTGGTGGCAAATGTTTTTTTGCTGACTACCACGCTGACAATGCTCATGATGACGACGGGCACGATGGTAAAGGCAAAACCTATGCCTATCCACCACAGGGCCGAAGGCTGCATCACGGTGGTCAGAAAGTCCTTGCCGGCATCGAGTCCCAAACAGGCCAAATACATCGACAAACCGAGCGAACGCATCATGAGGTTGGCACTGGTGGTGGTGTAGGCCACCATGTGGAAACGGGGACCGAAGGCGCCAATGAGTATGCCCATCACGATGGGACCACCTGCCAAACCGAGTTTCACGGGATAATCCATACCGGGCACAAACAGGGGAATGCTGCCCAGAAGCAGACCCATGACAATGCCGATGAATATGGTAATCATGTTGGGCTCGTCGAGTCGTTTCACCACGTTGCCCAATTCTTTGGCCACTTCGGCAATGCTCTGCGCCTCGCCCACCACGGTTACGCGATCGCCCATGCGGAGCACGAGGTCGGGAGTGGCCACCAGCTGAATGCCCGAACGCTGCACGCGGCTCACGTTCACGCCGTAGCGGTTGCGCAGTTGCAGCGCACCGAGATGTCGGCCGTTGATTTCGGGGCGGGTAATGAGTATGCGTTGCGAAATGAGGTTCGAATCGAGTGCGTTCCAGTCAACGTCCTTACGGTTCCAGTTCGTTTCGTCAATCTGTCCGAAGAAAATGGTGAGATGGGTCACCTGTTTCTGGGTGGTAATGACAAGCAGGCGGTCGCCCTGTTCAATTTTGGTTTGCGCATTGGGCAATATCACCCTGCCCTCGCGCCACAGTCGCGACACGATGAAGCGTTTTTCGTCCATCACGCTGAGTTCGCCGAGCGTGTGGCCGAACACGGCGGGATTACACACCAGGAACGAGGCAATGAAGGGGGTGTTGGCGCTTTCGGTTTCGTTCGACTTTTCGTGTCGGGTGAGCCAGCCTCGCACCACGATGAATGCCAGGATTACGCCTACCATGCCGAGCGGATAAGTCACGGCGCAGCTGAGTGCGGCTCCCGAAGCGGGCTGTCCGAGTTGCTTGAGGGTTTGCTGTGCGGCACCCAGGGCGGGGGTGTTGGTGGTGGCTCCGCAGAGCACGCCCATCATGTCCTGCAACGAGAGCAAACCTGTCCAGCCGGTGACAAGGGCCATGAGGGTGCCGATGAGCACCACGCCGACGGCTAACAAGTTCAACTGCGTGCCGCCCTGACGGAAAGCACTGACAAAACCGGGACCTACTTGAAGCCCGAGGGTATAGACAAACAGAATGAGGCCGAAACTTTCGGCATAGCTGAGCATCTGACTGTCGACTTGCAGTCCTAATGCACCGGCCAAAATGCCGATGAAAAACACATAGGTAACGCCAAGGCTCACGCCGCGAAAACGAATGTTGCCCAAAGCCAGCCCCAGGGCGCAAATCAGGCATATCACAATGACGGCCTGTACGGCTGTGGGGGCAAACAGGGTATCGGTTAACCAATCCATGGTTGGGTTATACTTTATAATGTTAAAGGTAAATTTCTCGGCAAAGTTAACCCATCATTTGGGAAGAAACAAATTTAGTTCCTTTTTATCTGCCGTTCTGGCTGTTTTCCACTGCTTTTGAGCTATGAAGATGCGCCTACGGCAACACGGCCGCCTGTTTCCCGGGTTTTTATCTGCATTTTTTTGCAACCGGAAAAAACAGGCGGCCGTGTGGTGCCACTCACCGAAGATGGGGAGTAGATGTGGGAGTAAATGTTTGTCAAGACTTGAGAATGATTTCGCCCTCGCGCGAACGGCGGATGAGTTCGCAGGGGGTCAGCCCGAAATTGTGCTTGCAAAAGGTGTGAAACTGGGGGGCCGATTTGAAGCCGCTGTCGGTCATGAGTTTTCTGGTGGTCATGCCGGGGAAGGTGGCCTTGAAGGCAATGCGTTCAAGCTGCTTTTGCTGGAGCCACTGCTTGGCCGACATGCCGAACTCTTCGAAAAAGCGACGGTAGAACACGGTTTTGCTCACCTTCGTCAGTTCGATGAGTTCTTTCACCGTGCGCACCTTGGCCTGGTTGCTGGTAATGATGTTGCGGAAGTTGGGGCGGTAATATTTGGCCATGACGGGGCGGAACAGGCGTGCCAGTTCATCCTTGCGATACGAGGCAAAGAGCAGGAAGAAGAGTTCTTCGCCTTTCAGGTCGCAAAGGTAGCGGTTCAGCAGACCTTCCGTTTCGTACTGCTTCACTTGCTGACACAGCACATTGACCGAAGAGTTTATCTGCAATCGGTAAAATGGATATTGGTTAGGGTCGAGAAAAAGGTCGGACCACTTAACGAGCAAACTGTTATAGGCTTCAGACAAGGCCTCGGTATTCAGCACCATATAATGCGAGGGGCTCAGAAAGTCGGCCTTGATTTTGGTGTTTTTCTGCAGCGTAAAGCAATCGGAGGGTTCAATCAGTGTACTTTGCACCGTTCCTTCAATTTGGAACAGAAAATTGCCTTCGAGCACCACAATCATGCTATCTTCGTCTACCTGAAGTTGTACCGAATCGCCTTTCTGCCGTTGGTGAAAGGAAAAACGGGTGCCTTTGGCATACTGCGTGTAATGCTCTTGCTCATGTTGTTGCTCTAAAACATGGAGCATTTTTATTCCTAAGTTATCCATACGTGTTTTTAAAAAAATGCCAATCGTGTTCCGAAGCGTGTGAATGGGTGTGCCGGTGGTGAGTGAACTGGTGTTTTTAGATGAACGGCCTGACTTGCAAACGTCTACTGCTTGCGGCAGTCTCTGCTTGCGATTCTCGCAGTCGAAGTTTGCATACACAACTATTGGCCCGGAAATCTGCTGACTTTCCCCGGGCTTGTCTGTTCAACACGATTGACTGAAAAATATTCCTTAATTGGGCACATTGAGCATGTGCGAGCTGAGTTGGTTTTATGAACCTGTCCTATTTTATGCGACAAATTTAAGCATTCATGCGCGAGTTGCCAATTTTTCGCCCGCCTTTTTGTGGCTTTCTGCTTGTTGTGAACTGTTTTTGTGGGGTTGTGCTTGGGCTATCGGCAGGGGCTGATATGCCACTCCGGTAAACAGGGGGTGGATATTAGGCTGGGCATGCAACTTGACTTGAGCCCCTGCCTGGGACAGCCTATGTTTCGGAACGAGGCTCGAAACCATACGCGCCTTCGCCGTCATTGTTTGTTGGTGGCACACATCGGGGGTGTTTTCCGTTTTAACATTTTTCACCTTTTTCAAAAATGCACAGACGGCAATGATAACCCCATTTCAAGCTTTCCCAACGAGCTTCGGGGGCAACCCTGAACAAGGCATAAACTCCACCCCAATTCAGGCACTGCCCTCCCCCATCTGCGAACAATAAATCGCGGTATGCAGTCCCCCGTTTGTTTCGATCGGTGAAGCGCATGGCATGTCCTTCACTTTTCGAGGGGAGCGTTGAGTAGGCCGCAAGGGGGCTGCACTTTGGGCCCAGGGGGTGAAATGGGGCTGAAGCATGGACCTACCCCCAAACCCGGAATCCCCAACATGGGCTTAATCCTTCACGCCCGATTCCTGCACGCTGCCACTGCTCCGCTTAGCTGTCACGAGGCTTCACACTGCGCTTTGGTTCATTCTGTTTTGTTAACAGTTTAATCCCTTTTCCCTCCCTCTTTCTCTTTGTTCCGCTTCAGGGGCTTGTTTCCTTTTTCTTTGAAAAAGTGGGGCTTTTTTTCGCGCGCCTCATTTCGTCCATTCTGCCGTCGTCGTTTGCTCAGCCCTGCTTTTGGGGGCAGGTCCGGGGGCTTGTTTCTGCTTGTCGCGGCGCGGCAAATTCGCTTGCACGGGCAGCCTTCCACGCTGCTTTTGGGGCTTCGTGTTGCCCGTTCTCCGTTGGTGGTTCTTTCGTGCGTTCAGTGTCCGTCGGTCCGTCTGCCTTTCATATTTCCTTTTGCGCGTGTCATGGTTCGTTTTCGTTGCGCAAATTTTCGCACTGTTTTTTCGGACAATTTTCGTGGTTGTTTTCCGGCCGGTCAGTTCGGTCAGTTCCGGGTTCAGGGGGGCTGAGTTTTTCAGTTTGGGCTTTGCTTTTCCACCCTCACAGTATGTGTTTACATAATCTTATTCTAATTGTTTTATTTTTTTAATGTATATAAGAAATAATGTATGATGAGCATGATAGGGTGTGGAAAGTGTTGGTAACTTTTGGACTTAAAATTTGGTCATGTCGTTTTCCACTGCTTTATCCACATTTTTATCCACACTCTGTTTGGGGCAACAATCCCTTTGTATAAAGGAGTTTAGCGTTATTTTTGTAATACTTTTCAACAGGGTGTGGAAAACTTTTCAGCCCTTAAAAAAACTTTGTGGAAAAGGCATAAAAATAGTGGATTACGCTATGGAAAACTCGTGGAAAAGGCTGTTTATTCGTGGAAAACTTCTGGGGGATTTTTCGGGCGCATGCCGTAGTTTTTCCCCAACTGTTTCAACAGCTTTTCAACAAGTTATACACAGGGTTTTCCACAATAATTTTGTAACTTCGCATCGCCAGTTTCAGGCCGGAGTTTGTCAGCCAGTCATCCTCCGCTGTGAAGGCAACGACAATCAGCTTCAGGGGTTGGTCAGCCCGTTGCCCGTTTCTTGTTTCATCTCTTCAAAAATACATCATCAATATGCGCAAACTTACTGTCGAGGACTTGAACCGCATGGACATCGACACCTTTAAACAATCCGACAAAACACCCCTCGTCATGGTACTCGACAATATACGCTCACTCCACAACGTGGGCAGCGTGCTGCGCACTGCCGACGCCTTCAGGCTCGAAGGGGTGTGGATGTGCGGCATCACGGCTACACCGCCCTCGGCCGAAATACACAAAACGGCGCTCGGTGCCGAAGATTCTGTGAACTGGACCTATACCGAGGATACACTCGATGCTGTTAAAAAATTACAATCTGAAGGCTACATTGTGCTGGCCGTCGAACAGGTTGAAGGCAGCGAAAAACTCGGTCAGTTCCGCTTCGACCCTTCGCGTCGTTACGCCCTGGTCATGGGCAACGAGGTGAAGGGCGTGCGTCAGGATGTGGTTGATCAATGCGACGGCGCCCTCGAAATTCCGCAGTACGGAACCAAGCATTCCATGAATGTGAGCGTCACTGCCGGCATCGTGATTTGGGAAGCGGCACGCATGCTCCGCCAGCTTTAAGCAGCACTTTCCAGCGGAAGCAATTACCGCCTTGAGCCACCTTGCCAACCGGCATTTTTCACCCCCAATTCTGCACCTTCGGTCAACCTTTCCGACTGACTGAAACCCAACAGACGGACCGACCGAAAGCAGTACACACTTTCTTAACAATCCACTATATTCTGTTAAATAATCTGTTAGAATAATGAAGTATAGCGTCATTGCCCTCGACTTAGACGGCACCCTTACGAATCACGAAAAAGAAGTAACTCCGCGCACCCGACAGGTGCTCATGCAGGCCATGGACGAAGGTGCCACCGTGGTGTTGGCATCGGGCCGACCCACCTACGGCATTGAACCCGTGGCCCACTGTTTGGAGCTCGAAAAACGGGGAGGATACATTCTTTCGTACAACGGCGGCAAAATAGTGGATTGGCAAACAAAGGAGGAAATTTACGCCAAACAACTACCCGCCGAGGTAGTGCCCCAACTTCACGAATATGCCAGACGTACGGGCCATGCCCTGCTGGGCTACAAGGGCAATGACATTGTGACCGAACGCCCCGACGACCCCTACGTGCTTGAAGAAGCACGCATCAACAAAATGCCCGTTTGCGGTGTGGAATGCCTGCTCGACCACCTCGACCCGCACCCCACCAAATTGCTGCTTACAGGACACCCAGACGACATGGTGCGCGCTGAAGCCGAACTGAGCAACCAGTTTGCCGAACGCATGGACGTGTTCCGTTCCGCCCCCTTCTTTGTTGAACTGGTGCCGAAGGGCATCGACAAGGCCCGTTCGCTCGCCCGCCTGCTCGCCCGCCTGAACCGTTCGGCGGCCGACCTCATTGCCTTTGGCGACGGCTACAACGACCTTTCAATGCTGCGCTATGCCGGCATGGGTGTGGCCATGGCCAATGCCGCCCCCGAAGTGCGCGCCGAGGCCGACTTCGTCACCGCATCGAACGAAGAAGACGGCGTGGCCCTGGGCATCGAACGCTTTGTGTTGGCCAACGACTGCTGATTGTAAGCCACACAGCACCCTGCCCTATTCATAGCCACATAGCCAAACTCCGAAAAGTACCCCCTCCAAAAAAAATATGCCCCCCGGCTGCTCATGATGGCGGCCGGGGGGCATGTCGTTTCATTCACTGACAATCAATGATTATGTATGTAATTATCGTATCGGCATTCACAAATTTCTGGCGTATAGGTCAAATTTCTTTTTAAAGTTAAGGCGTATAGGTCAAAGTTATATCAAAACAGTTCACCGCTGCTTCCATTTCGGAGTGAAAAGGGCCTTTCTCAGGCTCACTTCATTCATTTTCTGAAAGCATTGATTATCAGTAGTTCCAAGCTTATTGAAACAAGCTCGGAAGAAAATCAAACTGGCTCGGAACTAATTTCAATAAGCTCGGAACTAATTTTCACAAGCTCGGAACTAAATCCAAGTATCTCGGAACTAAATTTCACGCGCTGCATTTCCATGCCCCAACCACCGCTAAACCGATGGTCTGTGTGGTTTTATTTTTTAAATGCGATTCTACTCCTTTGTAAGGTTTCGCATCAGCATCCACTTCCACGCAGGAATCACGCAGATGGTTTGTTCGTTTTCGGTGAATGTGGTTTCTTCATTTTGAGTTATAATGGTCAGTGAGTGGCAACCGGTAGCTTGTGCAGCATCTAATAGTCCGTTGATTTCGCGTTGTCGGGTGTCAGGGTTGGTCATATCCCATGTCACCTGTATGAGTTCTGTCACGGTACTCTCGCGTTGCACCACAAAGTCGCATTCCGTATGGCCTTGGTAATAGTAAATTTTGTCCCAAGGTTCGCGTCGGCGATAGAGTTCGAGCGCAACGGCATTTTCCAACTTTTTGCCCTGATCGTCAGATTGAGGAAGCAGCACGGCACTGCGAAGTCCATTATCGATGCAATAATACTTGTCGAGCGATTTTTGCTCCTTGACCAGCGAGCGGTCGTATTTGGATATTTTTAGGAACATGAATATGCTACACATGTAGTTGGCCCACAAATACAAATCGTCGCGATTCACTTTCAAACCCTGTGAACGAATGTCCTTGTAAATGGCATTGATCGAGGTGGGTTTGGTTAGATTCGCCATGATGCGTTTGATGAAATAGCGGAGCATGGCAATGTTTGATACTTTGTAATGCTCAGCCAAATCCTTGAGTATCATGGTGTCGAAATAAGCATGAAGCAGTTTGAGTTGTTCGGTTTTGGACTCGGTCAGTACCACTTCAGGAAAGCTGCTTTCCTTGCAGCAGTAAGCATCGAATGCCATGCGCATCTTTATTTGCTCCTGCTCTGTGAACGATTGGGTGTTGATGTTCTTGAAACGGCAGTATTCGTTGAACGACAAGGGGTAGGTTTCGAACTCTAACGGATAGCCCCGCAGGGCCGAAGCCAATTCGGTTGAGAGCATTGTGGCATTGCTTCCGCATACGTAGATGTTTTTGCAGTACGACTTGTATAGACGGAGCACGAAGTATTCCCAGCCCTCAATCAGCTGTATCTCGTCGAGAAACAGGTGAACCTCTTTAATTGGCGTGTTTGGATACATTTCCATATACGCCGTGATGACGTCATTCAGTTCGTCGGACGACATGTTTACCAGACGTTCATCGTCGAAGCCCAACCATAGGATGTTTTCTCGGGGCACTCCCTCTTCAATCAGCGAGTTGATAGCTATTTCCATAAGTGTGGACTTTCCGCAGCGACGCACACCGGGAATCGTGATGATTTTTTTGCGGTTGAGCGGTAATTTTACGTCGCGGTCGATGACGTCGAAAGGTATTTCGCTTTGCTTAATGGCAATTAGTGATTTGATGATGTCTTTCTTCATGTTTTTCCTGTTTTAAGGGCAAATATATGGAAGTTTCCGGAAAAATATGAAAGATTTTCAGAAAGTTTCATGAAAAACATGAAAGAAATCGGAGAAAGTTTCATGTTTTTCCGGAAAGGCGGGGAGGGAATACGGAAAAATCAGGAATGCGGTAAGTATTGGTTATGGAATCATTTCCATGCTTTAAACTACAGCGATTTGAGCCGTTTGTTTGGCGGTAAAAGAACGGAAAAAGCGGTATAGGAATTTTTGTGTACAATTCCTATACCGCTTATATGCCATGCTTTAAGCTGCAAGAGTCAGCTTGTGGCGATTAGTATTCGTCTTCGTTGAAGAGGAATGGCGTGGTTGATAATCAAGACGTTGTGTCATTGTTCCACAGTTATTGATCACTTTATTTCGTGGTGAAAGACCGCAAAAAGCGAACCTGCGATTCTATTATGACAAAGAAAATAATGCCATACACTACACTGTCAACGATGAATTCAAAAGGAAGTCATAAATACTGACTATCTGTATGCTATTCTCGTCACTCCAAGTTTTCGTGTGTTCACCCACAACTATTATCTTTCTGAAAGAATCATCTACAAGTTTCAGAGAACGTTTCTCTTTCTCCATCTTTTCCGTATCTGGCATATTGTAGGCAGACTGTATATAGATACGCTCACTGCCCTTGTTACAGACAAAATCTACTTCAAGTGTCACACGTTGTTATTGCCCTGCTTCATTCCTTATGCGATGAAAGATATTGCCAACATCGACAATCCATCCACGCATACGCATCTCATTGTAGATGACGTTTTCCATAACATAGATGAATTCCTTGTGCTCGCCATGCGTTCCCTTGTGTTCTAGCAACAGAAATTCGGCAAACTGGTTGAGATACGACACACCGTTCTTCCATGTGCTGACTCCAATCTTTCCCTTGTTGTAGCGACTTTCTATCAGCTCCTTGGCAAATGCGATAAAGTCCTTTCCTCCATCAGAACGCAACACCGCGTCATTGTCATCAAGGAATGAGCGGATGATGTCGCAGATGATGTACTGGTGAATGTAACAATACTTGTGTATCTTCAAGTCTATGTCTTCAATGCGCTTGTGCAGGGCATTGTTGTAGTACTTGTAGTCCATGTTGGCAGTGGCGCGTATCTTGCCCACACCATTATAACCTTTCTCGTTCCATTCTTTCACCGATACGCTGATGCCAGTAGACTTACGGGCTTTGTCTGCTTGCCAGTTATACTCAATGTAAGCGGATACTTCTTGTCAGACTACACCATTCTCGGAGTGCGTAGCCTTAATCTTCCTTTAGGATAAGTGCGTGATATTCTTCCCATATACAATTCTATTTCAAAAATTCTTTTCAAATCGATATATGCGAAGATAGCAGAAAAGTTTACCCTGTTACTCCTCTTTCTTTGATTTCAGAAGATTTTAGTTTTGGGGAGGAGTGCTTTTTTTATAAAGTATAAGACTCTCTTGTTTTAGTTTACCACTCGCCAAAAGTATAACAATACACACTTTTGGCGAGTTTCTTTTCATTAGTCTGTATTCCAAAAGTTTGTCTCATCACCTTCATACGCATCCAATGCATCAGGCAAGTCGCCATAAGGATAATATCCAGTTCCTAATCCATGTTCCTCGCTCAAAAAATCATCTTCTGGATAACCAATGCAGTCACCATAATGATTTATATAATGCTTTATGCCATCAGGATGAGTTAAACAAGCAAGTGCCCGTCCGTCTATAAAATGGTTGAAATCGGGTGATAGCCGAAACTTTGCCTCTGTTATAAATTTACCGTCAAGAGACATAAAACCTACATTATTTTCTTTTACATATCCAAAAGTATATTCGCCAGCATCAAAAAAATCATCAAACTGCGGTTGTGCAATATTTGTAAATTTGTCATACTCAAATTTGACTACGCCTTTTTTGTCACCTTTACTTATAATAAAATAAGCATTGGTTTCAGTTGCATAAAAAAAATCAATGTCATCATACATATTTCTAAGAAGTACATTCCCTCTAACATCTTTCAACCCTTTATATTTACGACTTGAACCATATCGTCTTAGCTCTGAGAATATCGTATTATGACTTAGTGGTTGTAAGGTATCTGGACATATTGTTTGTCCGAAGCAAAGTAATAAATGGGCAAAATCAACTTTGTTTTCTTCATCATAAAAGTAACCATATAATTTTAGTTCATCTTGCTTGTACCAACAATCTACAGGAATATAGATATGATTATTAATTTCGTTGAAGAAGGAATCTATTTCCACATTTGATTGGAATGCCTTATACGCATATTTCATAGTCTGTAATTTTCGTCATTTGAATATTCTTTAAGGAAGTCTCTATCCTTAACTTCACGCAAAAGCAGTTTCCATGAAGTGTATGCCAAGACACCGCTCAATCTCTGCAATACTCTTGAAAGAGAAATTGGTACGTCCAGAAAGAATTTTGCTGACATACTGCGGTGAACACCCAAGACGCGCTGCTATGTCGGCACGCGAGAGTTTGTGTTCCTGCATATAGTCAATAATCTTCATGGCAATGCCTTGTGACCACTTCAGCCATCTTTGTCCTGTCTCCACTTTGCTTCTTCTACAAAAGTTGAAGGCTCGCTGCTGAGATTTCTCTCAAGGAATTTTAATGTAGTCTCTTTCATAGTTAATCCTCCTCAAAAAATCCACGAAACTGTCTTTAGGTAGGTTCTACCCTTATGGCATAAATTCTGAGCCAACATGCGTGTCGTTCCCTATCCCAATTACGAGCTTTCTCACGTGTAAGCTCATGTATTCTGTTGTCAGACAGACTTAATGGGTGAAACAATCCATCCAACTGCTCAGTATAGGGGAAGTCTAATATCAAGCGTTCAAGAACTCTCGCATCTTCCATTGTATCTTTAATGGCATCACTGATTTTCTATACATGGAAGAAGCCTTGCAAATCATCTATATTGGCAAGAAAGAAGTCCAACAGATAGTTGGCATTGCTCCATTCTCGGAAGAGCAGTGTCAACTCATCCGCTTCCTTGGCTTCGTCTCTTACTGCCCAAAGATGATTGTATCCTGGTATGGCTCTTACAAACTTCATATATAACCTATATCTTTGTTGTAAAGGTATATATTAAGAACGATATGTGCAACTTTTAGGCTGCATATTTCTAAGCGTCTCCGAAAAATAAAATGATCACAAAAGAAAGTCGCGGAAACGACGCAGTTATTGATCATTTAATTCTTGAAATACGGCATTATTGGCAAGTTTATTTAGAGGTAAAAGACCGAAAAAAGCGATATGAGAATCTCGTATAGAAATTTCCATACCGCTTATATTCAACGCTTTAAGCTGTTTGTGTAGCTTTTTGAGCGATTAGTATTCGTCCTCGTTAAAGAGGAAGTCCTCCTTCGTGGGATAATCGGGCCAAACGTCCTCGATGGTTTCGTAAATTTCGCCATCGTCTTCGAGTTCCTGCAAGTTTTCTACAACCTCCATCGGAGCGCCAGAGCGCATGGCGTAGTCGATGAGTTCTTCTTTCGTTGCGGGCCAGGGAGCATCTTCGAGCTTCGAGGCCAATTCCAATGTCCAATACATTGTGTCAAAAAATTTGTTTGTATGGTTTGTTTTTCAATATCAATCTGCGTGTGCCCGACCCGTTAATCGGGGCTTGGCTGTGGCTGAACAAGTGGAGAAGGAAGGAGGTGTTCAGCATGTGTTGGCCGAGGTTAGTGGGTACGTTTCGCCAACGTGGCGGCAAAAATACACTTTTTATCCAAACACACAAACATTTAGCGAGGTATATTGCCCTAATTTCATCGTTTTTTAGCCATTTTGAAGCCTAAAAGCAAAAAAAGTGGGCAACGATGCACCTGTGCGAGGCGTTGTGCGGTGAAGTGAATGCCAGGCAGCTGCCAGACTGTGTGTGCGTTAAGGTTCGGTTGCCGGTACTTCGGGACAGCCGGTGAGTGCATTGATTTTTTTGGCCAGGGCATACAGGTAGTCCGAGAGGCGGTTCACGTAGGCCGGCGTTTCGTAGGCAGAATCAGCCTCGGTTTCGGCTGCATGAAACAGCCCTACCGACAGCAATTCGCGTTCGAGGCGGCGCACCAGGGTGCGACACACATGGCATTGCGCCGCCAAAGGATGGCCCCCCGGCAGCACGAAGCCGCGAAACGAGGCTGCGTAGTTGGCCGCATAGGCATCGATGGCCCGTTCGAGCGCAAGGATGTCGGCCTTATCGGGCAAACCCTGCGGCTGGGGCACGGCCGCAGCCAGCGCACCGAGAGCAAAGCATCGGCGTTGGGCGTTCAGGAGCAGCTGTACATCGGGCTGCAGGGCCTCGGCAGGTAACTGCTGGCGCATGAGGGCAAGCAGCCAGCCGATGAACGACGACAGCTCATCGATGGTGCCGACACACACCATGCGCGGATGCGTTTTTGGCACGCGGCTACCGTCGGCCAGGTCGGTTGTGCCGCAGTCGCCTTTGCGAGTGTAGAGCATGAGTTAGAAGTAATTGATAAGGTAATGTTCGCGCTGTAAATCAGGGCGGTAAAAGATGAAGCCAAAGTCGCGCAGGTCGAAACTGACGCGAGCCGGTTCACATTCAATGAGTTTTTGCCATTGCGCCCGGCTTTTGGGCGTGTCGATGCCAATGATGACCAGCAGTCCCCCCGGTTTGAGCTGATGCAGCAGAAAGCGTGCGGCAGACAGGTTGAAATGTGTCACCACCGCCATGTCGACGGTGAAGTCATCAACCATTTCGCCCCCCTTTACGTTGATATACTCCGTATGCCGACTTCCGGCCTTGAGGAAATGCAGCATGAGGTCGGAAGCCGAAGCCCCGTACACCAGGCAGCGGTCGGGACGCTGAAAGTTGGCCAGACGGAACAGCAGTTTGTAGTCCTTGAGCCGGAGCGGCGGCTGTTGGGCACAGGCATAGGCGTGTGCCAGTTCGGCATAGGCATAGTAAACCGCCCGTTCGTAAATAACCCCCGTCACAAAGCCAAAGGCAAAGGGCGAATGAATGCCGTAGCCACAGCGATGGCGGAAGCGCAGCAACCAGTGCCAGCAGCGCGAAAGGCGTTTGATGAAGGATTCTGTCATGAGCAAGATGGAGAAGTTAGCCGAAGCAGCCCACACACACGAAATGCCGGCCATCAACGGTCGGCAGGGCGCTTCATGCAAGCGAAGTTACAATTTTTTTGTCACTGAAAAGCGTTAGAATGGTGCGTTTCTGACTAATTATTGTTAAACACGGGGCTAAAAAGCATTTTCGAACCCGAATTTGTTGTATATTTGTACGAATATTGCCTTATTGGCTTTTGTAGCAAGAAATAGCTTTATGAGCAAAACACGAAAAAAGAAGCGGCGTGTGGGGCGTTTTGCCACCATCACCACTTGTATCAGTACCACCCTTGTGCTGGTTTTATTGGGAACCGTGGTGCTGTTTGTCAGCATAGGCACAAACTTCAGCCGGCAAATACGCCAGGAACTTACCATCGAAGTGTTGCTGAACGACAGCGTGACGAATGAGCAGATGCTGGCCACCCAGGCCAAACTGCGCCAGGCACCCTACGCCCGCCTGGTTGACTACATTTCGAAGGAACGAGGCACGCGCGAAATGAACGCGGCGTTGCAGGGCGACCTCGAAACCGACTTTTTGGGCGGAAGCCCCATTCCGGCTGAGTTCGAGGTGTATTTGAAAGCCGATTATGCCAACCTCGACAGCATAGCCCACTACGAACCCAGCGTGAGGGCTTTGCCGGGCGTGACCGACGTGATTTATCCGCGCGACGTGATGGGCAACCTTGACCGCACCATCCCCATTGTGGGTGCCGTGTTGCTCGTCGTGGCCGGACTGCTTACACTGGTGTCGTTCTCGCTTATCAATAATATTGTGCGCATGAACATCTACGCCAACCGTTACAGCATTCACACCATGAAGCTGGTGGGTGCCAGCTGGGGCTTTATTCGCCGCCCCTTTATTTGGCAAGCCTTCCGCATCGGACTGTTTGCCGCCATACTGGCCGGCGGATTGCTGGGCGGCACACTCTACTATTTGCAGTTTGGCACGGGCGAAGGCGACATTTACCTCAATCAGCTCGTCACCCCCGAAGTGTGGATAGCCACCATGGGCGTGATATTTGTTTGCGGCATTCTCATCACCATTTGGTGCGCCTACATCTCGGTAAACCGACAGCTCAATTTGCGCACTGCCGACGTGTATCTGAAGTAGGCCGAACGGCGCAGCAACTGCATTGACCCACCCCTATCCCCGAAAAAAGAAAATACAAAGAACTCTATATCTTACCCCACAAAATACGTAAGTATGAACGATTTGAAAAACGAAAGTGCCGAACCGAAAGCACCTGTGAAGCGCGTATTTGCTTTCGATCGCATCAATTTCATCCTGCTCGCAGTAGGTATGGCCATTGTGATTATCGGCATGGTGCTGATGTCGGGTAGCGGTTCGAACGAAACCACGTTCAACCCCGAAATTTTCAGCGCACAGCGCATCAAGGTGGCCCCGGCCGTATGCCTTTTCGGCTATCTGTTTATCATCTATGGCATTATGCGTAAACCCCGTAACTAACTCATACACATTTTCTACATACTGTAAATAATGAACTGGATAGAAGCCATTATTATAGCCATCGTTGAAGGGCTTACCGAATTTCTGCCCGTATCGTCAACGGGGCACATGATTATTACCGAAAGTCTGCTCAACGTGGAGCACGACGCCTTTGTCAAGGCATTTACCGTAATTATTCAGTTTGGTGCCATTCTTTCGGTGGTATGCCTGTACTGGCGCAAGTTTTTCTACCCCGAAACCATGCAAACCAAGGGTTACACCTGGTGGCAAGCCATTTGGCGCTTTTACCTCAAGCTCATTGTCGGCGTGCTGCCCGCTGTGGTACTCGGCCTGACGTTCAACGACTTTATCGAATCGAACCTCGGCAATGTCAACCTCGTAGCCGTGATGCTCATCGTCGGCGGTGTGTTCATGCTGTTCTGCGACAAAATATTCAACAAAGGTTCCGAAAACACAGCCCTGACCTACAAGCGCGCCTTTATCATCGGTTGCGTGCAGTGCATTTCGATGATACCCGGTGTGTCGCGCTCCATGGCCACGATTGTCGGCGGTATGTCGCAGCGCCTCACCCGCAAGGCCGCAGCCGAATTCAGCTTCTTCCTGGCTGTGCCCACCATGTTTGGCGCCACCTGCCTCGAAACCTACAAACTCATTAGCCACGGCGAGGGCAACATCCTGACGCAGGGCAACAACCTTTCGATGCTGTTATTAGGTTCGGTGGTATCGTTCATTGTGGCCATTGCCGCCATTAAATATTTCATCAGCTATGTCACGAAGTACGGCTTCGTAGCCTTTGGCTGGTACCGCATCATCGTGGGCGCCGCCATTTTGCTGATGGGTGCCATGGGCATGGATTTGGCCATGGTTGACTAACCGATTCTTCTTGATAATCAGTCATTACATTACAGAAAATACTAACAGTGCCGACCGCATGACACAGAAGCAGACGCAACCCATTCACACCCTCACACCCACCGACCTTACGCAAGCCCGCGAAGCCATCGACGCCTGGTACGAAGCCGACGGAAACCGCGCCATGCTCGCCCTCGTGGCAGCTTTCGACAAGCCCTACGGCATGACCTCCTTTCAGCTCGTGGCACGCGTGCGCCGACTGCTCACCCAGTACTGGCAGGTGAAGAAGGTGAAAATTGGCCATGCCGGCACACTCGACCCTCTGGCTACCGGTGTACTCGTGATGTGCACCGGAAAGGCTACGAAGTGCATTGAGCAGTTGCAGGCCGGCGTCAAGGAATACTATGCCACGCTGAAACTCGGAGCCACGACCCCCAGTTTCGACCTGGAGCACCCTATCGACGCTACCTACCCCACCGACCACATCACCGAAGCCGAAGTGCGCCGCGTACTCAGCACCTTCAAGGGCGAAATCATGCAAGTGCCTCCCGTTTATTCAGCCTGCAAGGTTGAAGGAAAACGCGCCTACGACCTGGCCCGCAAAGGACAGGCCGAAACCGTGGAACTCAAGGCAAAACCCCTGCGCATCGACGAAATTGAACTTACTGAGTGCCATCTCGACACCCAGGAAATCACCATTCGCGTGGTGTGCTCAAAAGGTACCTATATCCGCGCCCTGGCCCGCGACATCGGCGTGGCACTCGGAAGCGGAGCGCACCTCACGGCCTTGCGCCGTACCCGCGTGGGCTACTTTACCGAAGCGCACACCTTCGATACCGACCGCTTCGAAGCATTGCTCAATGAAATGAAGGAGAAACAGTAGCGTTGAAGTTTTCACGGCTTTGCTGTTTCACACCACTCCGTTCCGAAATAGTTTAACCGAATCAAAGTACGGCCATGTGCTGCGGCTTTCGTTAGTCGTACAGATGGTATATACACATTCCTACAAAAATACAGAAGTTCTATGAAGCTCTCACAATTCAAATTCAAGCTCCCCGAGGAAAAGATTGCAAAATATCCGGCTCCCCACCGCGATGAGAGCAGAATGCTCGTGCTGCACAGAAAAACGGGCGAAATCGAACACCTGATGTTCAAGGACATCCTGACCTTTTTCGATGAACACGACGTGTTTGTGTTTAACGACACCAAGGTATTTCCCGCACGCCTTTACGGTAACAAGGAAAAAACAGGCGCACGCATCGAAGTGTTCTTGCTGCGCGAATTGAACCAGGAACTGCGCCTGTGGGACGTACTCGTTGACCCGGCCCGTAAAATCAGAATTGGCAACAAACTTTACTTTGGCGAGGACAACTCTATCGTGGCCGAAGTAATCGACAATACCACCAGCCGAGGCCGTACGCTGCGTTTCCTTTACGACGGCGATCACGATGAATTCAAACGCTCACTCTATGCCCTGGGCGAATCGCCCGTGCCCCGCTTCGTGGGTCGCGAAAGCGAACCCGAGGACATGGAACGCTTCCAGTGCATCTTTGCCAAGCACGAAGGTGCCGTAACTGCCCCCACGGCCGGTATGCACTTCTCGCGCGAAATGATGAAGCGACTCGAAATCCGCGGCATCGACATGGCCTTCCTCACCCTGCACTGCGGCTTAGGAAACTTCCGCAACACCGACGTGGAAGACCTTACGAAGCACAAAATGGACTCGGAACAGATGTTTGTCAACGAAGAATGCTGCCGCATTGTCAACAAGGCCAAGGACGAAGAACGCAAGGTTGTGGCTATCGGCACCACCGTGCAGCGCGCCCTCGAAGCTTCGTGCAGCACCGACAACCGCATCAAGGAGTTTGAAGGATGGACCAACAAATTCATCTTCCCCCCTTACGAGTTCCATGTGGCAGATGCCATGCTCGTCAACTTCTACCTGCCCTACTCAACCCTCCTCATGCTCACAGCAGCCTTTGGCGGTTACGAGTACACCATGAATGCCTACCACGAAGCCCTGAAGCACGACTATCGCTTCGGCCCCTTCGGCGACTGTATGCTTATTCTTGATTAAGCAGGTGTCTGACTAATTCCTTACAGCCACAGCCATCGTGTGCTAACCGCAAGAAATAACTTACTGAATACTCCCCCCTGCATTGTTCACACTTGATTGCAACTGGCAGGGGGGAGTGTTGCTATGTGTATGCTGCTCATACCGTAAGTACCACAAATCCAAGCATCATGTTCACCTATTATCTGTCGCTCGGAACCAATTTAGGCAACCGAACCGAAAATATTGACTGCGCCATCGACCTGCTCACCCACCGTGTAGGCAAGCCCGTCAGCCGTTCAGCCCTTTACGACACCGCCCCCGTCGGTTTTGCCTCGGCCAACCGTTTTCTCAATGCCGCCGTGGTGCTTCGCAGCCGCCTCACCCCCGACGAAGTGCTGCAAGCCACCCAACTCATCGAACGCGAAATGGGCCGCACCCACAAATCAACCGACAATGGCTACACCGACCGCATCATCGACATTGACATCCTACTGGCCGAAACCCCCGAAACACCCCAGACACCCCACCTCGTCATCGACACCCCACAGTTCTGTCTGCCCCACAAGCACCTGGCCGAACGCCGCTTTGTGCTTGAGCCATTGGCCGAAATAGCCCCCGAAGCCTGGCATCCCCTGCTGCAATGCACCGTCAGCCAGCTGCTCGATGTGCTCAACACCGCCCACATCGCCCCCCTCCGTCCCGACGACGTGACCGACCACACCGCTGCCCAAATCAATGCCCTGTTGCCCCAGCTCTCGGCCAAAGCCACCCCGCTCCGCGCCGAAGCCCTGCGCCAAATTGTGTCGCGCCCCAACGTAAGACTCTATGTGCTGCACGACGAATGCGCCCAACTTTGCGGCATGGCCACGCTTACCCTCGATGCCCTCGTCACCGGTACCAAAGCCTGGATTGAAGATGTCGTTGTGAGTCAAACTTGTCGTGGTCGCGGCTACGGAAGCCAGCTCATTTCCCACCTTGTGGCCGAAGCCAAGGCCCATGGTGCAGCCAGTGTCAACCTCACCTCGCGCCCCGAACGCGAAGCCGCCAACCGCCTGTATCGCCGCCTCGGTTTCGTACAGCGACAAACCAACGTCTATAAACTCACCCTGTAAACAGCTGCTTTTTTTGCTGACATAAGCCATGCATACCTGTTTCCCGAAAAATTGATGCAAAAATACTTACTTGCCTACAGTCGCTACTTCAGAACCGCCTGCTCAGCCTTTCATCGCTCCATCCCGAACCCACTCCATGACCCACTATCGCCAACTCTTTAAATCGACCGGCCTTCTCGGCAGCGTGCAAGTGCTTTCGGTGCTCACCGGCGTGGTGCGCAACAAGGTGGCCGCCCTGTTCATCGGCACCGCCGGTATCGGTTTGGTCGACCTTTTCAGCCGCACCATCGACCTCGTGTGCAACGCCACCAATTTCGGCCTCTCGCTCAGTGCCGTACGTCGGCTTTCCGAGGTCTACAATGCCGAAATCGAAGCACAGCCCGGCGTATCTCCGGCAAGTCTGCCCCAAACCGTGGCCCAGGCCCGCCTCATTCGCACCTGGGTGCTGCTCACCGCCCTGCTCGGCACCCTCATTTGCCTCAGTTTTGCCCCCCTCATCAGTCGTACCGTAGCCGGTTCATCGGTCTACACCGCCTCGTTCATGCAGTTGTCGCTCGCAGTAGGCTTTGCCACCCTTACCGGCGGCGAAATAGCCCTGCTCCGCGCCCTGCGCCGCCTCAAAAGTCTGGCCCAAGCCTCCGCCCTTGGTGCCCTCGGCGCCTTAGTGGTGAGCGTGCCTTGCTATGTGCTGTTCGGCCTGCGCGGCATTGTTCCCGTGCTGCTCGTCACCTCCGCCCTGCTCTTCGCCCTCAATCTTCGCGCCTCGGTCCGCCTTCTCCCCTACCGCCTGGGCAGTTTCCGCCCCGGCTATCTACGCCTCGGTTTGCCGCTCATCAAGTTGGGCACCGCCTATATCTTGGCCGGCGTGATGACCTCGGGCGCCGAAATGCTCATACGTGCCGCCCTTATGGATTCGCCCCGTGGCGTAGCCGAAATCGGCCTGTATGCCGCCGGCTACACCCTCACCGTAAGCTACGCCCGCATTATTTTTTCGGCCATGGATGCCGACTTCTTTCCCCGCCTTTCGGTAGTGGTGAACAACCGCCGCGCCATGAACTTGGCTATCAACCGCCAAATCAACGTGCTCGCTGTGCTTATGTCGCCCTTTCTCGTGCTGTTTGGCCTGGCACTCCCCCTCATCACCCGGATACTCTACACGGCCGACTTTCTGCCCATTCTGCCCATGGTGCTTTGCGCCGCCCCCTGCATGTTTTTCAAGGCCATTTACACCCCCATCGCCTATATTCCCCTGGCTCGCGGCGACTCATTCACCTACATGGTACTCGAACTGGCTTACGACGTTCTGTTCTGCGCCCTTGTCATTCTCGGCTACAGCCGCTATGGCCTTGTCGGTGCCGGCCTCGGCCTTTCGTTAGCTCATTTGCTCGACTTTTTCCTTATTTACGTTGTGTTCTCGCATCGCTACGGCTACCGCATGAACCGCGCCACCTTACAGCGCGCCCTGCTCTTGCTCGGTTTGCTGCTCAGCGGCTTGGGCGTGTCGGCCCTGCCCACGTTGTGGCTCAAGGTGCCGCTCGGCTTGTTGGTGCTTGGTTTGCTGGTGCCCGTTGTCTGGCCCGTGCTGCGCCAAATACGCAAACGCTGATTGCTGCCCTGCTTCTTCGGGGGCAAAGGAGAGTGTAAATCTCATAGCAAACCGACAAAATTTGCGAACGCACAGGGGTGGTATGTGCTCAATATGTCAAAAAGTACGATATTATAGTCAAAAAACCAGTGCGTTTTTTGTCATATTGTACAAATAAGTTATCTTTGCCAGTGTAATATAAGGCCTTACCGCCGCATAGTCATCTGAAAGTACACGCCGCATGGCTATGTTCTTATTATCACTATGTAAACAAAGATTTTAGCAAGAAATATATTATGGAAAAGGTAGACTTACTTGACTTGAAAATACTCAAGATCATATCCGTCAATGCTCGCATTCCGTTTAAGGATGTGGCCGCTGTTTGCGGAGTTTCGCGTGCCGCCATTCACCAGCGTGTGCAGCGTTTGATCGAGGCCGGAGTCATTACCGGTTCGGGCTATAATGTTTGCCCCAAAAGCATTGGTTACAGCACCTGTACCTACGTCGGAATCAAGCTTGAGCGCGGTTCAATGTACAAGGGCGTAGCTGAGGAATTGGAAAAAATTCCCGAAATCGTGGAGTGCCACTTCACCACCGGTCCCTACACCATGTTGGTAAAGCTCTACTCGCGCGATAACGAACACCTGATGGATTTGCTCAACAATCACATTCAGGAAATTGCCGGTGTGATTTCGACCGAGACCCTCATCTCGCTCGAACAAACCATTAACCGCACCGTGCCGGTAATCCTTCCCGAAAAATAAGCAGACATTCCTATCGGGCGGTCACTGCCATAACATTTGGCGGTTGGCCGCCCTTTTTGGTATGCGCTTGTCAACCTAAGATCCCGCTGTGCTGCCTTAACCCCGGCTACATGCGTGCCCCCTTTTCGCATCCGCGCAACGGCCATAAATAAGCAATAGGCAGGTGTACGGAATAAACAAAATGAAGGTATTCGAAATTCAGTTACCTAAAACCCAAATCCCCAACAAATCAATGAATTACGCCGGTCCTCTGATTGGATTAGCCACGTTTCTCATTATCGGGCTATTCCACCCCATTGTAATTAAAGCAGAGTACTACTTTGGCACCCGATTGTGGTGGCTCTTTTTGCTGGTAGGCATCGGCTGCACGGTCGGTGCCTTGTTCGTTCAGTCCACCGTGTGGAGTGCCATACTTGGTGTCACCGGGTTCTCAGCCCTGTGGTCCATCCTCGAAATTTTTGAGCAGCGCGACCGCGTCAGCAAAGGATGGTTCCCGAAAGGTCCCGGCCACCGCCCCAAGAAGTAAGCCGCTGTTTTTCCGTGCAATTCTAAAAAACACCCCCTCATGTCATCAGCTTTCAATATCGACCAGCTTACCGACACGCTCTATGCCGAAAGCTGCCCATACAGTGCCTCAGACCGCCGTCCGCTCATAGGCATCAGCGGCAATTATGCCGACGACCGCCTGCAGCTCCTGCCCGGCTACATTCGTTCGCTCGAAGCCGCCGGAGCCGATGTGGTGGTCGTTCCTCCACGTCGCCACCCCGATGCCCACCTGTTCAGCCTGCTCAACCGCCTCGATGCCCTACTGCTGTCGGGCGGAGCCGACGTCAACCCCCTCTTTACGGGCGAAGACCCCCTGCCCCGGCTGGGCAATATCAACAGCGAGCGCGACGCCTTTGAACTCGCCCTTGTGCGCATGGCCTACAACCGCCGCCTCCCCCTCTTCGGCATTTGTCGCGGCATACAGGTCATAGCCCTTGCCCTCGGCGGCAAAGTGATGCAAGACATGGCCACTGCCTTGCCCCACACCTCGCTGCTGAAACACAGCCAGGAAGCTGCGCGCAGCGAAGCCACCCACTACGTCGAAGCCGAACCCGATTCAGCCGTGTCACGCCTGCTCGGCACCCGTTTTGCGGTCAACTCCTTTCACCATCAAGCCGTGGCCGAGCCGGGTCCGCTGCTCCGCGTCACCGCCCGTTCGGCCGACGGCATTATCGAAGCTATTGAAAGCACCGACTTCCACCCCGTGATGGGCGTGCAGTGGCACCCCGAATGTTTCCTGCCCGACGGCGATGCGTGTATGCTCCCCCTGTTCCGCCACTTTGTGGGTCAGGCCGAACGCTACCGCGCTGCCCGTCAGGTGCACCACCGCGTGCTGACGCTCGATTCGCACTGCGACACCCCCATGTTCTTCGACCGCGACATCGACCTTTGCCGTCGCGACCCCCAACTGCTGGTAGATTTTGTCAAGATGCGCGAAGGTCTGCTCGACGCCTCCATCATGGTGGCCTATTTGCCCCAGGGCGAACTCACCCCCGAAGCACGTCTGGCAGCCACGGCAAAGGCCGACAGCCTGATTGACGAGCTTGAAGCGCGTGTGGCACAAGCTCCCGGCGTGTGCATGGCTGCCACTCCGGCCGAACTCTATGCCCACAAGCAAGCCGGGCTGCTCAGCATTATGCGCGGCATTGAAAACGGCTATGCGCTGGGTCACGACCTGACGAATGTGGCGCGTTTCCGAAAGCGCGGCGTGGTGTACATCACCCTTTGCCATAATGGCGACAACGACATTTGCGATTCCGCACGCCGCTCGCAACAGCTGCACGGCGGTCTGTCGGACTTTGGCCGCGAGGTGGTGCGCGAAATGAACCGCGTGGGGCTGATGGTCGACCTCAGTCATGCCGCAGAATCGTCGTTTTACGATGCCCTCCGTGCCAGCCGCACGCCCATTGTGTGTTCGCACGCTTCGAGTCGCGCCCTGTGCAACCATCCGCGCAACCTTACCGACGACCAGCTGCGTGCCCTGGCCGCAGCCGGCGGTGTGGCGCAAGTAACGCTTTACCACGGTTTCCTGCGCCTCGACACCGACCCCCAGCCTGCCACCGTGGCCGACGGCGTGGCGCACCTCATGCACTTTATCGACGTGGCCGGTATTGATGCTGTGGGCATAGGCACCGACTTCGATGGCGACGGCGGTGTGCCCGGCTGTGCTTCGGCCTCCGACCTCACCGAACTGACGTTGCGCCTGCAAGCCGAAGGACTCACCACGGCCGATTTGCAAAAGGTGTGGGGCGGCAATTTCCTCCGCGTCATGCAGCAATGTCAGGACTGCGCCGAACCTGGTTTTTAGGTAAAAAATATAGACATTCTCAAACTGCTGAAATAGCATAAAAAAACCTTTCTGACTCCCTTTTCGGTCAGATTTCCTTGTTCAGAATTCAAAAACTCCTATTTATCATGAAATATCCCCTTTTGGCCGCCCTTGCCCTGACTGTGCTGAGCATGGGTAGCTGTAAAAACCAAAAAACGTCGGCTCCGGCTGAAGGCGATGCCGACACTGTGGCGCTGACGCAGGTGAAGTTTCAAGCCGATTCAGCCTATGCCCATGTCGAGGCGCAGTGTGCCTTTGGTCCGCGTGTGCCCAATTCCGAGGCACACCGTGCCTGTGCCGACTACATTGTGAACCGCTTCAAGCAGTATGGCCTGCAAGTAACCGAACAAAAAGCCGACCTCAAGGCATGGGACGGCAAGGTGCTGCACTCGCGCAACATCATTGCCGCCTACCGCCCCGAAGCTACCGAGCGCATTTTGCTGTGTGCCCACTGGGACAGCCGCCCTTGGGCCGATGCCGACCCTGACAGTGCCAACCACCGTAAACCCGTAATGGCGGCCAACGATGGTGCCAGCGGTGTGGCTGTGTTGCTCGAACTGGCCCGCCTCATGCCGCAGCTGAATCCTGCTGTGGGTGTAGACTTTATCTGCTTCGACTCCGAGGACTACGGTGCGCCCTATTGGGCCGAGGACAAAGCTCCGCACGATGGCTCCGACTGGTGTTTGGGTTCACAGTATTGGGCGCGCAATCCGCATGTCGAGGGCTACCGCGCACGCTACGGCATTCTGCTCGACATGGTGGGCGGCAAGGATGCCCGTTATTGCTACGAAGGCATTTCGCTGCGCTATGCCCGTGAGGTGGTGGTGCGCGTGTGGGACGCTGCACAGCGTGTGGGTGCCGGAAACCTGTTCTTGCAGCAGGAGGGCAGCTATGCGCAGGACGACCATGTGCCCTTGAACGAAATTGCCGGTATCCCGACCATCGACATCATTCCCTATCTCGACGGTACGCACACCTTCGGTGCTACGTGGCACACCGTGAACGATACGCCCGAAAACATTGCGCCTGCTACACTGGGTGCCGTGGGGCAGACGGTGCTGCAGGTGTTGGCTGAGGAACAGTAACCCCTTTTCATTAGTCTTTTCAATATTCGACAACAAATTCAAAAGCTATGACTATCAACGAAATACAAGACGAAATTATTGACGATTTCAGTGCGCTCGACGACTGGATGGACCGCTATCAGCTGCTCATTGACCTGGGCGAGGAACTGGAACCGCTGCCCGAGGAGGACAAAACCGACCAAAACCTGATTGACGGTTGCCAGAGCCGGGTGTGGATTGTGTGCGAGGAACACGACGGACTGCTCGACTTCCGCGCCGAGAGCGATGCCCTCATCGTCAAAGGCATTGTGTCGCTGGTGCTTCGTGCCGTGACGCACCACACACCGCGCGAAATTTTGGATTCCGAACTTTACTTCATTCAGCGCATTGGCCTCACCGAGCACCTGTCGCCCACCCGCTCAAACGGCCTTTTGGCCATGATTAAGCAGGTGCGCATGTATGCCCTGGCTTTTGAAGCCAAGTTGCAGGCTTAAGCACCCCATTTCCGGCCGGATTATTCGCTGTTATCCGCGCCGAAAAAAAGGATAAAACCGCCTTCTTCCGTACCTACTGAACGGAGGAAGGCGGTTTTTGTCGTAAACTGACCATGACCGTGAGCTACCCACGCCTAAAGGCATGAGCTTCGGAGACTGATGTCTCCTCTCTTT